>Ga0222712_10001742_pt1 | contig 26219 bp, 44 predicted proteins | sample C33_657DmetaG_FD_165043 | JGI IMG/M metagenome (GOLD analysis project Ga0222712, IMG submission 165043) | Estuarine water microbial communities from San Francisco Bay, California, United States - C33_657D | ecosystem: Environmental > Aquatic > Marine > Unclassified | place: USA: California... | reverse complement strand
CTGGTTGATCAGTGAAACATTCAGTTAACCAATAAACAAATTCACTCATTTTTGTCACATAGTCAAAATGAACAAATTCGCCAGTAAACTCAACACCAAAAATACCTTTGTAAAGACCACTACTAACTAACAATTCAGCCCCAACTTTAGGTGAACCTTTTGATACAATTTTATCAAACTCAATTAATACCCTTTCTTTTGATATTTCACCAATGGTACCAGCATTTTGTTTAATCAATTCAAAGGTCTCTGGATCAATTTTAAAATCAAATCTAGAGGCGAACTGAATGGCTCTTAACATTCTTAATGGATCATCAGCAAAAGCCTGCGGGTTGGTTAAACGAATTGTTTTAGCTTTTAAATCATTCATACCACCAAAAGGATCAATTAAATTACCCTCACTGTCTTTCGCTATTGAGTTAATGGTGAAATCACGTCTTTCCAAATCCTTTTCAATCGGTAATGTGTGATCAGCTGAAACATCAAAACCTTGGTATCCAGTCCCAGCTTTCTTTTCTGTTCTTGGTATAGCAATATCAATTTCCTCACCATCTGGTGGTGTAAACTTAATAACACCGAATGACGCACCGACCATATCAACTTTACCATACTTTTTAAGTAATGTCTCGATATCAGCCGCTGGAATACCCGTTATAACAATATCCAAATCTTTGGACACCTTACCTAAAAACAAATCCCTTACAGCGCCACCAACCTGGTAAATTTTACCACCTTTAGATATAACATCATTATAAAATGGTAAGGCTTTAACGTCATAACCCTCAGTCAGTGTTTCTTTTGGTTGTGGTGGAAACTCACTAACAACACCAGTTAAAATTGTGTTAATGGTATAAGGTTCCCAATCCTGAATTTGATTACTCATAAATGGTTTACCGCCATCAGCACGATTAACGGCCAAAGTAACATGTGGTTTCTCATTTTTACTTGGGTATCCGCTAACACCTATAGCCATAACTTTATCGTTTTTACCAAACGATATTACCTCCAAAGCAACTTGCTTACCTAATTCAGATTTATCATCAATTTCACCCATAGTGATGGTCATATGGTGTGCAATCCACTCCCATCCATCAGGAACTTGTGATTTAAACTCTGTTTCCAATATTGTTCTCGAATCCTTGTCCAAGAAAACCCCTGTATATGATACTTTTTGTCCCATTTTACATAAATATCCCACAAAGGTATGGAATTTTTTTTGTTAATATTTATATTTGTATAAAATAAAATATTATGGTAAACACAAATGCGCATTATTTAACCGATTGGTGTAGTTATTATGGCATACCGATTAAGCAAAATACCGAAGTTTTTTTTGTAAATGAAAGGGCATTGGTTAGACCAGAGTTTATAATTAATAACAACATTTATGTTGATTTAGTTCGCAAAAGCGATATAAATGAACGTTACAAAGAAATTTGCACGGATTTTTCACTTTCATTTGGTATTATGATAGTGATCCCCATCGAGACGCTACCATTGTTAACTGAAGTAACAAAACAAATGTTCGAGCAGAAATATGGTATCAATCTTTAATGATTATAGCAAAAAACTATTTCACATTAAACGATACACTAATATCGTTATTGTTTAGCGATGAGGCTAAACAAATTGGACAATTATATATTAACTTTACAACCCCTAAAATGAATAATGGTAAGTATTTTATACTAAACTATTATAATTTTAATATACTATTAAAACAAACTAAAGATCAGAATACCATTTATCATACAATAAATGATGATTTTTTCCAAGAATTTTCGGTACATAAAAATAAAATGTATTTTTGTGGAACATTATCGGACAACTGTTTTATGTTAAACGAAGTTAATTATGCGATAGAACCTAAAAAAATGGGTTTGTATGTTAAAAAGAAAATTTTAAACGCCTTTAAATCTAGAGGTATTGACTTATTAATACCACTTAACTTAAATAAAGACGGTAAAATTACCAGAATGGTGATTGCATAACTTGACTTTTTAATAATTTTTCATTACATTTGTATTTAAAACTTTAAAGTATGTTTAAAAAAATCGAGCAGTTATTAATTAAATTAGGTTTAATGGCACCAAAGATAGTGGCTGAAGAAAAGTTAATTGAGGTTGAGAAAACAACTAATGTTAAAAGTGAATTAAATGAACTCACAGTTAAATCAGCCAAAACAATATCCAAAACAACTGAAACCACACAACCTAAGAAAAAAAGAAAGTATAAGAAAAAGCCAACTAAAATAACGGATAGTACAAAAAAATCCGAAAATAAAAAAAGCGAGGCAAATGTCACCACAAAAACAACAAATAGAAAACCACGTAAAACGGATCCGTCAGTTTAATGTGAGTGATGAGTTAATTAATGAATTTGAGCAGTATTTAGTTGACACAAATCTCAATGATGAACAGATATTAAAGTTATGTTCGTTAGTTGAAAGAATGACAACCCAACATTATGTGAGACAATTATTAAAAAGAGAACTTAGATGAATTTAAAAGAAGTTAAAATGGTTGTTATTGATGATAAAGTTTATCTTTTATCTAATGAAACCAATAATAAACATTTCGTATTTTCAATTGGTGGTAACCTTACAATAGGTGAATTTGATGATTTACTTGGCGATGAGATTGATTGGGTTATGAATATCGCTATTGAACCCGAACAAATTGGTTTATTTTACGGTGGGTTAGAATTAAATGAATTTCATAGAATATCACCACTAAGTGATGAAAATGTTAATGGGATATTAGCGAATAATGGTAAATGTTTTATTGAAATGATTAATCCAGATGAATATACTCATTTGGATTTAGAATTGGGTGGTAATCAATTCACCCCTGTATTAATTGATAATTATGTTATAATACATTCAAATGAAGAAGTCTAAATGTGATTGTGGTTTGGTTGCTGTTTATGTTTATATGCCAGGCTTTTCTGGTGGTAGTAATCCGTATTTTTGTGAAGATTGTGTAACTAGCGCTGACAATATGGGTTGTTCTTGTAATTGGCACCATACGGATGTTAATGCATATCACCCACCACTAGAAAATCCAGAACTACCTGAAGGTATTGAGGGAAAAGATTGGAGATGGGTTGAACACCCTGGTGATGAGTATATGACTAAAATTACCAAAGATGATGGTGTATGGCAATATTTAGATGACCGTGGTAGACCTTACCCATGTGTTGAGTATTTTTACGATCAAGATGGGTTTGATGAAACCGATGAGGAAGAGTAATTAGAATGCTTCTTTAACAAATAATAGGCAATAAATAATAAAGCTGATGTAAGGTAAAAAATTATATCCGTAATCCAATAAGAACCCGTTAATTTCATCACATAGGCGAATAGAGCATCGAACCCCAATGGGTTGAAAAATGTCGCCAGCATCAGCACTGTCGTTTCCAAGTGAGGTCTTTTTATTCTGCCTTTTACTATCACCGTCCATATATTTTTGTTTAAATTATTATGCGTTATAACTGAAAGTTATTGCCGTAGACAATAATAAATAGAAAGTTTCTCATAAAAATTTTTGTGGTTAAAGAAATATTCGTATATTTGTGCAAAATAAACGGTATGAACATATTTTTTTTAGATAATGACCCACAAAAAATTGCGGAATATCATTGTGACAAACATGTTGTTAAAATGATTCTAGAAACTGCCCAATTATTGTGTGGTGTTCATCACATGACCCCCCAAGTCACCCCCCAAGTACCCTACAAGTTGTCACATAAGAACCATCCGTGTTCGATATGGGCTCGGGAGTCTTTTACTAACTATCTGATATTGTGTGAGGTTGGTTTGGAACTATGTAAAGAATATACATATCGTTATGGTAAGAGACATAAATCACAAGATGTTATTGAGTGGTGTATAATAAATAAACCAAACATATCAGATATTGGCTTTACACAACCAGCTAAAGCTATGCCTGATGAATATCGGGTTGATGATGTGGTTGAGTCTTACAGAAACTATTATAAAGGCGCCAAAGCTAACTTTGCTAAGTGGACAAAAAGAAATATACCAGAATGGTTTAAAATGGAAGAGATTTTATGCAGTTAACAGTACAAGATTTAAAAGATAAGGGGCTATTGCTATTTGAAGCAATTTCTGGCTCTAGAGCGTATGGGACAAACAAAGAAACATCCGATACCGATTATCGGGGGGTTTATATACTACCATTGGATAATATATTGGGTTTTGATTATGTTGAGCAAGTTTCGGATGCGACAAATGATGCAGTTTATTATGAGATAGGTAGGTTTTTACAACTACTTCAGTCACAGAACCCAAATATCATTGAGTTACTGAATATGCCCGAAGAAAACATCACATTTAAACACCCTGAGTTTGATCGTATTCTTAAACATAAAGATCAATTCATTAGCAAAGTTTGTCGTGATTCATTTGGTGGATATGCTGTTGCACAAATCAAGAAAGCTCGGGGTTTAAAAAAGAAAATCGTCAATCCAGTTGATAAAGAACGTAAATCTATTTTGGATTTTTGTTACGTTGTCGATGGGTACAATTCTATACCACTTAAAGAATTTTTAGATAACAGTGGATACCAACAAAATAAATGTGGTCTAGTTAACGTGCCACATGCTAGAGATGTGTATGCTTTATTTTATGACCACTACTCAACCATTGGATATCGTGGTATCGTAAATGATGATGACACATCGAATGAGGTTAGATTAAGTTCGATACCAAAGGGTGAGAAATCAGTTGCCACCGTAATCTATAATAAAGATGGTTACACAATGTACTGTAAGGATTATAAAGAATACTGGGAGTGGGTTGAGAAACGAAATGATGATCGTTACCAAACAAATCAAGAACATGGTAAAGGTTATGATTCAAAGAACATGATGCATTGCATTAGGTTAATTAGAATGGCTATTGAGATTGCCGAACAAAAAAAGGTGATTGTTAAAAGACCTGATGCTGCTGAATTATTAACCATTCGTAAAGGTGATGTGGAATATGATGATTTGTTAGCTGAAGCTGAGGAAAAGATTAAAATGTTAGATGAGGTCTACGCTAAATCTGATTTACGTGATTCGGTTGATAAAGTTTTTGTAAATAATATGTTATGTATTTTTAGACGTTTATTTTATGACATCGGCTAAAAAGAAAATATACACCCCAGATAAGGAATATAAGAGATTATTGGATTTTTACATCGATTTAAATAAAAGGGTGTTTAACGATTTTTTCTTATATTCCATATTAAGTCCAGAAGACACACCAAATTCATGGCAAAATGATTATAAACATGAACGGAACCCAATCCTTATTGGACAAATGGGTACACTATATTCTCTATGCCCTTTAAGATACCATGAAGTTTTAAATCAAAAACTTTTAGATTTTTTAGGTGAGAATTTTAGGCACAATGTTGTTTTTATCTTAAATAACGATGGGTTTATGTTGTATATCATGATAATGCAAACAAATGTTGCGGAGAGGACTGCAATCAGTAGATTCTTTGCTAATCATTATGATGATTTATCCAAATACCAGTATTTTACAAGTGAGTACGACCCTAAGCTGGAAAAATATAAATTATTAATAGCCAAACCAAAACTAGATACGATTGATGAACCGAAAGACATTGTGCTAACATTTTTTTAATTTAATTTGGTTATTAAAAAACTATTCATTATTTTTGTCAAAAATAGAATTAAACATGTATACATACAGAAAACCAAAAGATGCTAAAGAAGCTATCAAATTAGTTGAGGCCGCTGGTGTTAATGTTGGTTGGGATATTTGTGTCCCAAAACAAATAGACCAAAGCCAGGTTTATTTCAATCATTACAAACCAATTGTGTTTATCTATAAAAATGATAAATTGGTTGGTGCTGCGCATGGTAAAACAGGTAGACCAACTATCTATGACATCTCTGATCGTGATGTGACAAGCACATATAATAAATTGGTGTTGAATGAAATCGATACCGAACTAAAACAACTGGAATTATTTTAATGGAACGATTAGAATTAAGAATGTACGGATTGGTTCCGTATAATATATCACCAATACAGCAAGGTATTCAGTTTGGGCATGCAGTTGTTGAATATGGTAGAACGTGTGAGGGTATGAAGAATCATGAAAATCACTATAAAGATTGGGCTGATAACTGGAAAACTTTCATCATTTTAAATGGTGGTACCACAAATACAAACTTTAGTACTGATGACGGTCTACCTTTCGGTTCTATGAATAGACACTTATTGGCACTTAATGAAATGGGCGTTAGGTTTGCAACATTCCATGAACCAGATCTGGGCGATCAATTAACAGCCATTGTGTTTATTGTTGATGAGAGAATCTTCAATAGGACTAAATACCCAGATCCGCAACCATTTGCAACGCAAGAAGAACAACTATTGTTTATGGAGTCAATAGGTGGTGAAAAAAATTATAAACTCCGTGAATTTTTAAAACAATTTAGATTAGCGTAATGAGTAAAGAATTAATATTAGTAAGAGGTGTACCAGGTTCAGGTAAAAGCACAACCGCAAAATTATTGGGGGCTGGTGGTTCTGGTTATGCGCATTTTGAGGCTGACATGTACTTTATGGTGGATGGTGTTTATAAATTTGACCCAGCTAAAATAAGAGACGCACACGCATGGTGTCAAGGTAGCGTTGAGCGTGCAATGTTATTGAACCACACCGCTGGTCATAATAGCACAATTATAGTATCGAACACATTCACACAAGAATGGGAAATGAAACCTTACTATGATTTAGCTAATGAATGGGGTTATAAGGTTTTCAGCATTATTGTTGAGAATAGGCACGGTGGTGTTAATGAACATGGGGTTCCAGAAGATAAACTACAAGCGATGAAAGATCGTTTTGAAATTAAATTATAATATGGGTTATAGAATATACTTAGATGACGTTAGAACACCAAAACCAGAAACTGGTGAATGGGTTGTGGTTAGAAGCTACGATGAATTTGTTCAAAAAATAAATACACTAGGATTGGAGAATATCGAATTGATATCTTTAGATCACGACCTAGGTGATTCGGCCATGAAAGAATGGCTTTATGGTGTTACTAAAAACTACAGCATTAATTACGATAACATTACAGAGAGAACTGGTATGGATTGTACTAAATGGTTGGTCGAAAAATGGTTAGATGGTGCGCCTGTTGTTCCTGTAATGATCCATTCAGCTAATGCGGTTGGTTCGGCTAATATGATGGGTTACATTAATAACTATAAACATATCCATAGGTTACCCCAAGATTGTGTTAGATGGAATGTCCCACATACAATTGAAACAACATTCAAATAGTATGTTTTTAACCAATTCGGACATAGTTAATAAATTAAATTTGGTTTATGCTAATAACATAAAACGAACTAACAATTTATCATTACCAGATAAAGAGGATATCTTAATTAAATTACATAATAGAGATATAATTTTATTCCATTACCTATCGACCAGTGAAATCGGTTCTGATGATGATGGCGTACCTCAGATCAATTTAAATTTACGTAAGTTTTTTGTGTATCCGTTTGGTGATAAATTTTGGGTTGACGATGCGTCTTTTCAAGTGTTAGCCGACAATGGTTATATCATACCACAAGATATCTGTAATGAAATTATAACTAATAGATATAATAAATTCACACAGCTAAAGCTGGATAAAAAGTCTGTAGACTTTACTGAGTTTAGTGTTTTTTTAAATCAGTTATATGAAAATAAATTTGCGGATTAAAAATAATTTATATATTTTTGCCTTATGAAAATATTTTTTGATTTTGAGTTTACTGGTTTAACAATGAAAACCACACCTATATCACTTGGTATGATAACCGAAGATGGTCATAAATTTTATGCTGAGTTCACCGATTACGATAAAGATCAGTGTGATGAGTGGATTAACGATAATGTGATTAGTAAATTACTATACAACGATGATATACTTTATTTTGAGAACGATAAAGATAACAAAAAAATCGTAATAAAAAATGATAAAAAAAGTATATCGGAATCTGTACACCAATGGCTAAAACAATTTAAAGATATTGAGTTTTGGGGTGACTGCGTGGCTTATGATTGGTTGTTAATGATTGATTTATTGGGTATGGGTAAACCAATGCGTAAATTCCCAAATAATTTTACCAGTTATCAAGCATTTGATATTTTCACGGTGCTGAAAATGGAATACCATAACCCAAAGAAAAACAGACATGAAATACTTGGTATTGAGAATAACGAATCTCAACATAACGCACTTTATGATGCTGAGATTACAATGAAACTGTATGATCGTTTTGTTAAAAAGACAACTAATTTATAGTCAATATGTAAGGTTAAACCTGACAATTAAAATATGAAACGTATAATAATATATTTATTGCTCATTGTAGCATTTATCGGTTGTAAGAAAGATGATCTACCAACAAGGACATCCGCTGGTGATTGGGTGTTGGTTGACGCACAACTTTATATAAAAAGATGGGGTAACTATCCACTGGAACGCTACGATTTGTTTTCAGCTACTCAAAATCATAACTGTTTAGATGTTAACGGTAATGAAATTAGTTTGGATAATGTTTACAAGGACTCGACTAGGTGGATCCTACCACAAAATGGTGGATTTATTTTGGATAGTGTTAAAGCGTATGAGGTTCAATCATCACCAACATTTATAAGAGTCTACCCAACTGAAGATAACTCAGCTAGAATATTTGTTCTTGATGATTTATCGGATAATTTTGTTAGGTGGAAAACATCAAATCGTGAACAAGCGCTAACGTTTAACGGTGTCACAGATAACTATACTTATTTTACAAAGTTAATCTTTAAACGCAAAGGTACAAACGATCAATACGATTTAAGAGCTGATTTAGAGTCATCAACATATAAAGGTGTATTACCAGGTGGGTTGATTAGTGATAATGTGTTTAAGGGTCACACATGGGTTATATACAAATATAAACAAGAGGGGTTTAATTCGTACCAATACATAAACGATACATTATATTTTATAACCAATAGAATTTATCATTTAAACACCACACAAGCAAACCAAGATCTTTATTACAGTGTTTATAATATGGGTGGATACTACACAATGGACATCAACCATACGAGATTCGGTTCAAATATAAGTTGCTCTAATTTACCGATGACAGCTGTCAATATTGGTGACATACAAAATGCAAAATTTAAGGATAATACTATAGGAGTTAACGGAACTTACTACTATTTATTTATGAAAAAAATAAACTAAAAAAATATAAGAAATTATGGCGAACACAAATGTAATTACAATTACCAGCGAAACACAATTAAATGGGATATTAACTCAAAATCAGAATGTTGTATTGGATTTTTATGCGAACTGGTGCGGGCCTTGCAAACAATTGGCTCCAGTTTTAGATGAAATTTCAACAGGAACTACAAATGTGGTAATATGTAAGATAAGCGTGGATGATGAGAATGTGGCTAACTTAGCAACATCACGTGGTATCAGAAGCATACCAACACTAGAATATTATCAAAATAATAATAAAATTCACACAACAAAGGGTTACTTAGCAAAAGCACAGTTGTTATCTGAATTTTCTGAAAAATTTGGTCTACAATAAAAAAACAAAATATAATAAAGTTAAGCCCCTAATAAAATAGGGGCTTTTTTATTTGGTTATTTGAAAAATAAATCGTATATTTGCAATATTAAATTTAAAGTTATGTACAAAGCAATTGTAACGAAGTTAAAAAATGTGAGACCGCATCCAAATGCGGATAAGGTTCAGTTAGCTACATGCCACGGAAACCAAGTTGTTGTTGGTTTAGATTCCAAAGAAGATCATTGGGGTGTTTATTTCCCATGTGATGGTCAATTATCACATGAGTTTTGTCATGCCAATAACTTGTATCGAGATAAAACAAAAAATAAGTTTCCAGATGAGAAAGCTGGTATGTTTGATGATAATCGTAGAGTTAGAGCTCAAAGATTCCGTGGTGAGATTTCAGATGGATTCTGGGTTCCATTACATAATTTTGGGTTTATTTATGTTTCTGGATTGGATGTTGAGGGTTTTGAGTTTGATGAATGGGGTGGTGTACCAATTTGTAACAAATACATCAACCCAAATACAATTAAAGCTGCACAACAAAATCAAGGTAAGAAAACCAGGATTGCCAAAACATCAATAATGTTTAAAGAACATATTGATACTGAACACTTTGGTAAAAACGTGCATCAAATTAAAGATGGTGATTTAATTATTATTACCGAAAAATTACACGGAACCTCACATCGTGTTGGTAATGTGTTGGTTGATCGTGATTTAAACCTATTTGAGCGCATTTTAAAGCGTTTTGGTGTTAGTGTTAATGAATATACCTGGGCTTACCTAAACGGTACTCGTAGAGTTGTTTTAGAAGAAGCTAAAAGTAATGCAACACAATTCCACGACCCAACAATCAGAGACAAGGCTTTTAAACTTTTTAAGGATAATTTAAGAAAAGGTGAAACAGTTTATCTTGAAATTGTTGGTTATGAAAGTGAATCAACGCCAATTATGCCATCGGTTGACACAACCAAAATGGGTGATAAAGAATTTACTAAGTCATATTCAAATATGGGTGATAAAAAACATATGGTATATTCATATGGTTGTGAACCTGGTAAACAGGATTTTTATGTTTATCGTATGACTATGACAAACGCTGACGGTCAATCAATTGACTATTCTTGGGATGATGTTGTAAAGAGATGTAACGAAATTGGTGTTAAACATGTTCCAGAGATAACAAGGTTTAGAAGAGCTGAACTTGTGGCTAAAAACCAAGATTTATCTGATGATAGAAGTTTTGACGAGAATATAATTGATCTGGTTGATATTTATTCTAAAGGTAGTTCCGCTATCGATAATACACACATAAGAGAGGGTGTTTGTGTTAGATTAGAATCTGGTCTGGTACCAAGAATCTACAAACACAAATCATTCGAATTCAAGGTGTTAGAAGGGATTGTTAAAGATTCTGGTATTGTTGATATGGAAGAATCGAGTTAATAAATTATAAATGAAACAAGCGAAAGAATTACTGGAGGTTATAGCTAAAGCTCGAACTGAAACAAAACAAAAATCTGGGGCATTAGCATATTGGTCTAAAATCGATAATCGATTCATGATCAACTATGTTAATGTCTCATTTTTAAAAAAAGATAAAAAAGAAACGTTGAGTACGATTCTCGAAATCCAGGGAGTGGATGGATTTCTATTCTGGGCTAATTCCCCAGAAGGTGAAAAATTTTATCTGGATAATTATAATAAAATCCAAGAAGCCCTGAACACCCAATTAATCAAACCATGGACTGATTATGAATATGGAGTCAAGAAATCAACAAAACCTGAGAAGGAGTAGATCCTATTATTACGATAGGGAAAACCCAAGCAGAACTATTATTTTAAGTAGTGAAGTGGATGATAATTCAGTTTACGATTTAATGGAAATGATATGTGATATTAATGAATATGATGATGAAAATGAGGAATCTATCAAAGATTATGATAGGAAACCAATTAAAATGATCATTAACAGCTTCGGTGGATCAGTTTATGATGGCTTTGCGTTAATAGGTGTTATGGAGAACTCAAAAACACCAATCCATACTTATTGTTATGGTTCAGCTATGTCCATGGCTTTACTGATTATGGTTTCTGGCCACAGAAGATTTGGCCATAGGTTATCGACTTTTATGTATCATGAATGTTTGGATAATTTACCTTATGATAAATTAACCACACTTAAAGAAAATATTGAGGAGACTAAAAGAATCATGAAAGTTTACGATGATCAATTATTGTTAAAAACAAAATTAAAACGTAAACAACTTGAGGACACCAAAAAAATAAAATTGGATTGGTATATGTCCCCAGAAGAAGCGCTTAATTATAAAATAATCGATCAGATTATTTAAATCCCCCAGAATTTAACAAGATTAAAAGACCCCCCATTTACCATAGAAGTACTACTAAATGGTGCGTTTAACCCTGTTATTGCTATATAACAAGTTGATGTAAAACCAACTGGATTAGTTGGGTCGTCCACAACCCCCAGTGGTATTATATAATTATGGTGGTTACTAAATGATATATTGTTAGCAAATGTTTGTGATCTAACAAGATAATTTTTACTAAAACTATAAATACTATTATCGTATTTTGTTATTAGTGGGTGCCCGTTACCTTGACCACTAGGTAAACCAGCTAAAACACCAGTGGTATACCCACCGATTTGACCAGCAAAGTCCATACAATCTCTGTGCCACATAACCACAGCGTCTTCATTAAAACTATCAGTACCATAACTACCCCAATAATTGCCCTTATACCAACCATCTCTATGGGCAACCCTAATCATTGGGTAATTACTGTAGTTAGGCCCGACAGTCCAAATACAATAATTTGAAGCTGCGGCCATAATCCTATTATATGGTATGCCACCAAGTTGTTGTGGATCACCAACTGGGTTAACAACAGCTTGTTGTATGTTACCACTTTGGTCAACTAGAACGCTCCACCCTCTGTAAATATTATTAATTCCAGCGCCAATATCACCAAAATAAAACACATCCACAGCAGAACTTGATTGTGGTATGTCAACACAATTAGCGTTCCAATCCGCATCAAAAAACCTGGTACCAGCTATTGAGATATTGTATATGTCCAAGGTTTGTAAGTATGGATTAGTTGTGGAAAAAAACCCATTAGGGCTACCACCACTCGATGTTGGGTTTGCAATACAAACGGTATCATTATTTTGGCTATAAGCCATTGCTTGACCTTGTATGCCCATACCAGAACCATTAAAAATATCCATTTTATAAACCATCTGATCAGCAGCTGGGCATATCAATAAAAATGGCCTAGCGTTTTGTCCCTGACCTGGGGGACATGGGAAAATAATATCATGTTTACCCGTATACTCCAAACCAGACGGTTTAAAATTAAGAGTAAAATTACTAGAAGAACCCAATACACCAACAGTTAAATCATATATAAAAGTTTCAACGTACCAGTTATATGAACCTAATTGCATATCATAATCCCAAACAAAAAGTGTTATATATTTTAGATCTGGTTTACCACCATTAGCTTGTACATTTCTATCATTAAAAGCCTCACATGTAAACACTCTACAACTAGAGGACTGAGGCATACCATTGAATTGTGGCATATTTGATACCGAAATTGAAGTCATAAATTGAAGTGCGTTTGGTATCGGATCAAGTTTCCAAATTGATATACCATATTTATTCCCATCAAACCCAGCCGTAACAAAAGCACCATCACCTAAATTTCTATCATTTACAAGCGTATCAACATTACCTAAAGGCTCTGGGTGTGACGACCCACCAAATACCCCAGAGACCGCAACATCAATTTTAGGCACAACAGGCCCAACATTTGTATCTCGTAGATCATTAGCATTTTGGTTAGCATTTGGTGCACTATTTTGGTATTTATTTATGCCAGCTAATAAAGAATTATGCGCTGTATTTGATGCTTCATCTGAATAATAGCTATCAACTATACCAATACCACTAAGCGTGGCACCATCAGCTAGTTTTGACATTTCCACATTTTGTGTATGTGGAAATATGTTTGGAGCCATCTGCACACCATACGCTTGCTTTATTTGATATGCTCTTTGCGAAAAATTAAAATTTGCCATGTTTTTTTATATAAATACCTAGAAAGTTTGGTTATTAAAAGATAATAGCCTATATTTGTCGTAAATATGATAAATCTTAAATGGATACCATAAATAAAAATATATCAGTTAACGATATTTTACTTAAATTAAGTAAGAAACCAATGGAAATGGATGAATTTTTATCCGTTGAAAGATACTTTAACGCCTTGAGGGAATCATTCCTAATTGATTTAATTAATGTTAGTGATTTTTATAATAAAGATATTTACGATTTTTATTTTATAATTGAGGACACATCAAAAAACTGGGCTAAAAAACTCATACTTAAAAAAACAATGGCTGATTTGATATTGAAATATAGGGTTGTTGATTTTTTGGTTATACGTGAATATAAAGATCACGGTTTAGAATTAATTAAAAATGATTAACGAATATTTTAAATCACACTACTCGATCAAGTCACCAATGAAATTAAGGGAAATTAATTTATTTTGGGATTTAATTACTATATTACGAAATATGGAGTTTATACCTTTAAATGGTATTTCAGATGTCGAATACGTCACCGATTTTATTGGTTTGGATATGTATCTGTCATTTATTGACAATAAAGACATTAAAAAATTAAAAAATAAGTTACCTAAAAACACCTTATTTTTATTTAGTGAGAGATTTGCAATACAAGATGATGTTATTAGTATAAACCCAAAAATTGTTGGGGTTTTTACCAATAAAAAAATTGGATCTTTAAATGAAATAATTAGTAAAAATAATAAATACATTTATGAAATACGTTGATAGTTTAAAAAGGTATTTGGGTCATAGTGATAAGACATCCAAGATATTAGATCTCGGTGATTACTATGGCGCCACCGATAGTCAAGTGCTATTCATGTTACCAAAATCTTATTTTCCAGAGGGTATAAACCCTGACGAGATATCTGTAAACCCACCAGATACATCGTTCATCTTTAATACAACCAAAAGGGAAGCTCCTTGCGAATTTAAGTTTAAAGATTTGATTAATACATTAAATGAAGTACCAAAAGTTCAGGAATATGAGGAGTGTAATGAGTGCGATGGGTTTGGTACAACCGAATGTCATTGTTGTGGTAGTGAAATCGAATGTAGAGATTGTAATGGTAGTGGTGATGGTGATCCGATACCTAACCAGTACACTTTAGATTCAAAGTACGCTTTATCAATAGATGAATCGTATTTTAGTCCAAGTAATATGGATAAAATAATTTCTTTTTTAATAGATTTGAATATTGAACCAGAAGAAATTATAAAGATGACCGCATCCATTGGTTTAAGACCACATATATTTGAGGTTAAAGATGTTATTATGGTTTCAATGCCATCTAATGACGAATATATTGATATGGATTTGGTTGTTAAAATTTGCTAGTTAAATAAATTTCACTATCTTTGCCAAATGGATATCAACAAATATATTATCGATAATACCGCTGGTGATAAACCATTAGATCAATTAAAATTTAAAATGGTACTTGGTTTAGATACGGAAAATAAACACGTGCCAAAATGGTTTAAAGATAAACGTGTGATTGCTTTAATTGATTATTGTATTAATGAGGGGATTGTTGATAAAAATAGGGTTTTTTATAAATTTTCATTTAAATACGATCCATTTGATATAAAATTAATTAATTTTACCGTATTTGAATTAAGCTCAGACCAATTAAATCAATTAAGTCAACTACTACCAACACCAGACCTAAAAGAGTATATTAAATTTAAAGTTAGTGAACCATACCACGCACCAAAATTTACTGTTGTTGGTCTACCAAAAAATATCCAAGAAATTAACAAATCAAAAATAAAAACATTCTACGATTTAACGTGTATCATTGATAGAATTGAAACAAGTATAGGTACCGTGATACCAACAAACACATTATAGATGGAAGACTTAAAAAAAATATGGGAGCCAATCGAGGCTTTTACTTTATCCAATAGGATACTAATGGTTGAACTGGAAAATCCAGTAAACGAAATAAAAATTGATTCAGCTTGGGACAAAGTTCTTGCTGATGGAAGGATTGTTTTTGAATTTAATAAAAACGAATCTAAGGGTTATAAATTAATCGGTACGGTTAAGCAATGTATGGAAACACCAGAATTGTTACACGATATACTTGAAACCATACCCAAATACCAAGAAACATACGACATACCCAAAAACGATCCAGAGGGGTGGGAGAAAATACCATTCGTTGATCCTAGCGGTAGGTCTTATAAGCAAATGGGTAGAGATTTTATGTATCGCAAAAAAATTGGTGAGCATTACATTAATTACGGTATACCTCATGATGTGATGGAGTATTTCCCATTGAATAGTGCGGTAGATTCGTTTGTTACAGTAACAAGACGTGCTGGGTTATTTATTCAGGGTAAAGATTACTTAATACTAAAAGATTTAAACTATACCCCACCAGTTGAAGAATAGGTGTTCAGTAAAAATTTTAAATTTAATTTGGATAATAAGAAAAAATAAATTATATTTGTAATATGGAAAAATTAATTGCCTTTTTAGGTGTCATCGGAATATTATTTGTGGTTGCAGCGATTTTTGCATTCCCAATAATGTGGTTATGGAATACATGCTTAGTTCCAGCTATGCCAACAATTTTAGTTAATATTACTTTTTGGCAAGCTCTTGGGATTAAAATTATAATTGGTTTATTGGGCTATAACTCATCATCAAGTAAAAAAGATTAATGAAAATCATATTCTTAGATATTGATGGTGTCATGAATTGTGAGAATGCTTACCGTTCTGGTGAGTGTCGGTATGTTGAGTGGACTAATCATCGTGGTGATAAAGACCATCATCAAGCATTTTGCTCATGGAGTAAAGAGTTACTAAATAAATTGATTGATGAGACTAACGCTAAAATTGTAATCTCCTCAACCTGGAGAAGTTCTGGTATTGAATTTATGAAAAGTGTTTGGGAACTCGAGGGTATGCATGGTGAAATTATCGGGCTAACACCTAATTTTAGAGGTGAGGTTAATGGTTATACAATACCTAGAGGTTGCGAAATTGATAAGTGGTTAGGGGATAATGGTTTTAGTCATATTAATTGGGATAAAGATACCCAACAAGAATATATCGATAAAACTGGTATTGAGAACTATATTATAATAGACGATGATAGTGATATGTTATATGGTCAGAGAAATCACTTTGTGCATGTACTACCATCACCAAGAAATAAAGATGGTTTTAACCAGCACTATTACGAAATAGCGAAAGCTATGTTGGAAAAAACCGTCATAGAATTAAATTACTAAAATGAAAGTTATATTTTTAGACAATGATGGTGTTATATGTCTAGCCAACAATTGGGGTGGTAGGATGAAAAAGCAACAAAAATGGGGTGGTCGTAAACTCAGTATGACACAAAAAGAAATCCCATTGGAGTATCGTTTTGATGATTTTGATAAAAAAGCAATTAAAGTTTTAAACGATATTCTTAAAAAAACTGGTGCTGAGATTGTTGTTAGTTCTGATTGGAGAACCTTTGCAACGTTGGAGGAATTGGGCACATATTACACTGATCAAGGTATAATTAAAAAACCTATCGGGTTTACAAAATTACTTGGTCAATGTGATCAAACCGAAGATTTCCCATGGAGTCGTTTTGAAGATCGTGAACAAAGTCGTTCACTTGAAATATTACAATACCTTAAAGATCATCCAGAGATTACTCACTGGGTGGCTGTGGATGATTTACATATGGGTATTCATGTTGAGAATAGCAGTTACGGTGCATTTGATCGTGATTGGGGTTTGAGTAATTTTGTTTGGACACCAAGAGATTGGGAGGGTATCAAACAAAGCGGCATTAAAGAAAAAATAATAAATTATCTAATATAATGGAGTACGAATCTAAAATTAACCACACAAAGTCTCTTTATTTATATGAAGACACTTATCACATCTGGTTGAGCATGAGCTCAAACAAAATCATGGACATTAATGTTAGTGACAATGTGGCAAACACATCATTCTTAGCAGCTGAATTTGATGGTTATCGTTATACAATTAAAAACGAACGAGCATTCAATGATGTATTTTTAAAAGCTGTTAAACAAAGACCCACACTGGTTAAGATGATGTTCAAATTCTTTTCTGAGAATATAGGTGAAGAGGATGCAATTAAAGATTTTAAAATCAAATTTACTTGCTTTAAGCGTAGATTTAATATCTATATCCAAAAAAGGATTAGAGACACAAAACATTTACTATGGGATTAAAAAATGCACATCAGATTATATTTGATGAAGATGAGGATGATAACAAAACCAGTTGGTTAAAAACGAAATGGGAATATCTTTACGATAAAGTCTACTGGAAACCTATTGGGTGGAGAATAAAGGAATTTAAATCATCCGTTAATAAACTCATCAGATGGTTCCCGATCATATGGAAAGACCGTGATTGGGATGACCATTATATTTGGGAACTTATGAAAAATAAGTTGAGATGGCAAGCCAAATATATTGGTGACAGAGATTGGCATACTCGTGCAGCATTAGATGCTAAGCGCATGAGATTATGTGCAAACTTAATTGATAAAGTTCAGGATGAATTTTATGGTGGTGAGTACATGGATTACCACGAAACAAAATGGGATTTCCTGGATATTCCAGATAAACCAGATTATAAACAATTGGATATTCAAACCACATCTGAACATTTTGATGATTACTTTAAAAAGTATCCATTAGTTTATAAAAAAGTTTTAGCTGATAAAAAGTTACAGATATTCAGTATTGAACCAAGAGAAGGTGAGACTGAAGTTGATGCAAAACAAAGAATCGCTATGAACATTGGTCGTTATAACCATGAGAGAGCCAGAAAATTGTTATTTAAAATAATGGAGGAGAACATCGAAGGATGGTGGGACTAAAAATAAATAAAGTATGAAAATTCTAGTATTTGGTGAATTTGGTATTGATGAGTTTGTGTATGGTAATTGTACCAGATTAAACCCAGAAGCACCAACACCAGTTTTTAAACCCAGTGAGGTTAAATCTAATCCAGGTATGGCTGGTAATGTCGTAAATAACCTACAATCTTTAGGTATTGAAACTACTTTTATCCATCAAATGGACACAATTAAGAAAACACGATATGTTGATGAAAAATCTAACTATATCTTAATTAGGGTGGATAAAGAAGATGATATAACCCCACTAAAATTTAGTGATATATCCAGTATAGAATTTAGTGATTATAACGCTGTTATTATTTCCGATTATAATAAAGGGTATTTAACTGAGGAGATGATAGAATATATCACAGTAAATGCTGGTTTGAGTTTTATCGACACCAAAAAACCTTTTGGTCATTGGATTACAAACGCCACTTATATTAAAGTTAACGAAAGTGAGAGCTTAAACCCAAACCATAATAAAAAGGTACTCGAAAAAATTAAAAATAAATTAATTGTAACAAAGGGGTCTAATGGTTGTTATTTAGGCGATATACATTTCCCAACCAAAAAAGCGGATGTTAGAGATGTTGTTGGTGCTGGTGATACATTTATATCAGCATTAGCAGCGGCTTTCGTTAAAACGCAACAAATTAATGATAGTATAGAGTTTGCCAATAAATGTGCGACACACGTTATTCAAAAGAGGGGTGTGAGCGATATACACGATATGTTACAAGATTTTAACGGATTATGAGAATTTAATCAAAAATAAACTATTTATCATAAAAGTAATATTATGAGTAATACTGTGATAACAAAAGAAAAGTTAACAAAATTAGCTGAAGAACACAAAATTGTGGTTCCAGAAGCGGATGAACAAAATATCGAAATGACGGATCAAGAAATAAACCCAATTGATGGTACTGAAGGTCAAGAAATGACCCCAGAGTTACCAACTAATACCGATGATAACGCTGGTTTATATACATTAAGCCAAGAAACTGTAACGGAATTAACCGATAGAATTAAAGATGAGTACACAGCGCATTATTTTTATAGAAATGCTGCTAACTGGTGTACTGATGCTAACTATAAGAAAGCAGCCGCTTTCTTTGACGCTGAAGCTGTAACCGAATTAGAACACGCTAAAGGTTTACAAGATTATATGACTGGATTTAATATCATTCCAGTTATACCAGCCGCTGAAACTACAAAACAATTTAATAGTTTACCGCAAATTATTAGAGAAGCATATGGTATCGAATTAGATTTGATGAAAAAATACAATATGTCTTCATCTAAATTATTCGGTTCCGATCTAACAACTTTTGATTTCTTACAGGGTTATAGACAAATCCAAAAAGAATCTGTTGTTGAGTATAATGATTTGATCAACGGACTAAGTTTAGTTGATGAAAATAACAAGTTAGACGTTCTATATTTCGAACAAACATACTTGTAAAAATCTAGTTTATTATTCTAATTAGAAACCCGAATATTTTATTCGGGTTTTTTTTTTGTTTATTTTGTTTTTTTTATTACTTTTGTAATATGGTTTTACTCAATAATAGAAAAGCAAAATTCGATTACGAATTTTTGGATAAGTATAATGCTGGAATACAGTTACATGGCTCTGAAGTTAAAGCCATTAAGGATGCTCGTGCCAGTTTAGTTGATTCGTTTTGCTATATAGCAAACGGTGAGATGTATATTAAAAATTTTAATATCACAACTAATAGTAATTTTTTTGGTCATGATTCAAATAGGGATAAAAAATTATTATTAAAGCGTAAAGAGATTAATAAGATTAAAAATTCGCTTGATAAGCATTTAACTATAGTGCCAGTCATGATTTATTTGAACGAAAGGAATAAAATAAAATGTGAGATTGCGGTGGCCAGAGGTAAAAAGAATTACGACAAACGTGAGACAATAAAAAAACGAGACGCTGATCGTGAATTAAAACAATTACATTAATGTTATACGAAGCTAGGAAGTTTGTTAAGGAATCATATGAACAAAATGATTTATTAGGTAAAAAATTGTTGGTAGCATACCTACACGATAAAGGCCACACCATTAAACCAGAAACCTTTGATGAAGATTTTGGTGTTGATATATTAACCGAGCTTAACGGTAAGGAATATAAATTTGAAGTTGAAATGAAAGATAGGTATCGTTTCACCAGCGAATTAGATTTTCCATTTGAGACCGTATCTTTTTTAGGTAGAAAAGAAAAATGGAAGGATGAGAATTTTGAATATTGTATAATTGGTAAAGACACAAAGGCTGCCATATTTTGTAATTCTAACGTGATATACAATAAAGATTATAGGCAAGTCATTGGTATCGATACAAGTCATAGGTACGGTAACGATATGTTTTATAGGGTACCATTAGAGTTATGTTCATTTAGGACACCCCAAATATTCTTTAAAAAAAATTATGAAGAAATTTGGGATTTAGCAAAAAATAAATTAAATTTGTAACATGAGTTATTTTGTAGTAGATGTTGAAGCGGATGGTGAATTAGTTGGGCTCCATTCAATAGTTTGTTTTGGTGTGGTTAAGGTAGCCGATACATCAAAAACTTTTTACGGTAAGATTAGACCGTTAACAGGTGAATACCGACCTGATGCACTAGCTGTGAGTGGTTTCACCAGACACGAACATGAGCAATTCGATGCACCACATAAAGTCATGAATGAGTTTCATGATTGGTTAATTGAAAACTCCGATGGTAAGCCTGTGTTCATTAGTGATAACGTTGCTTTTGATTGGCAATGGATTAACTGGTACATGCACAAGTATGTTGGTAGAAACCCATTTGGGTTCTCTGGTAGACGTATTGGTGATTTGTATTGTGGTATGATGAAAGATGCTAGCAAGAATCAGGAGTGGAAGAAAAAACTTAGAATAACAAAACATACCCACAACCCAGTGGATGATGCCATGGGTAATGCCGAAGCGTTATTAGCTATGCAAAAAATGGGATTAAAAATTAAGTTTTAATATGTCGGATATAAACCCATATATTGAAGGTAGGAAAAAAGAAATTGAACTTAATCAACGTAAAAAATTGGTTGAGAATGATATTGAATTTATTAAACGTGATCTTGAAGCCAAGACCAAAATGTTATTGGAGTCAAGAAAGAACCATATTGAATCATATCAGGAACAAATAAATGAGATAAAAAAATCTTGTACACATAAACAAGAAGATGGTAGTCTAGCAACTAGTTTAACGCATAAAGATATCTTAGTACCAGTTGAGGGTGGTTACAAAACCCAACACTTTTGTGAGTTATGTGGGATTAAATTTGATGGTGATTTTATTAAAGTTGATGTTAAACCCGAATTATCAAATGACTTTATAAGTTACATAAATGAACATAGTATTGGTGATATGGAGTTATTTGACGACAATCTTATTTTTGATCCGAATTTTAACTCTAACGATTTTTTAAGTACCACCATGACTTATTTTAGTGCTTTGGGTTTAACTGGTAAAGGTAAAAGGAGATTATGAAAAAATTAAATATAGCGATAATAGCACACGATGGTAAGAAAGCCGATATGGTTTCTTTTATCATGAAGCGTCTTGAATTTTTCAAGAATAACACAAACATTTTTGCAACAGGTACAACAGGTAAACATGTTGAGCATGCTGGATTGATTAATGTCACCAAATTAAATTCAGGGCCTATGGGTGGGGATGCCGAAATTGCATCGATGATTGTTAATAAACAAATAGATGGGGTTGTTTTTTTTATTGACCCATTAGAAGCCCACCCACATCAGGTTGATGTTAATATGTTATTGCGTATCTGTATCTTACACAACACGCCATTGGCTGTTAATTACGCAAGTGCATCTTTATTAGTAAAATATTACGAATTAAATTTGGAATTGCAAAAATAATTAATTACTTTTGTAACACAAATCAGGACTCTTAGCTCAGTTGGTTAGAGCACCCGACTCATAATCGGTAGGTCGTAGGTTCAAGCCCTACAGGGTCCACAAATTTTTATATACAATGGGTTGCGATATTCACATGTACTTTGAGTACACAGACAACGAAACTCTTGAAAGATGTTCGAGAGGTGAAAAAAACGGTAATGGCGAGTTAATAAAACCATATTGGCGTAATATTGGTGATCGTATTAATCCAGGTCGTAATTATGCTATGTTTGGGTTTTTATCCAAAGGTGTTAGATCTGATTTTGACAATGGGTTTGAACCAAAAGGTTTACCACCGTTTGATGATTTAGGTTATTCATCCAGAAACGATTCGGTATGTTACATTACTGAGGATGGTGAGGGTGAAAATGAAACAACACTTGAACGTGCGTTGGGTTGGGTTCGTGGTGATGCTAGTAAATTACATTATCGTGGTGATAAACCCCAATGGGTTGACCACCCAGATTGGCACTCACACAATTGGTTAACAACCGCTGAGTACGAACAAGCTATTAACAATTACATTGAATACGCTAAAAATGATGATTGGGGTGTTCCAGTTGAATATGGCGCTATGTTGGCAGCGATGAGGTATCTAGAGGCCAATGGCTATACCGCTAGGGTTGTATTTTGGTTTGATAATTAAAAAGAAATAAAATGGCAGAAACATTAAATTTAGTAAACCCAAACGATATTTTTTCATTTAAGTATGAAATTAGTCATTTCCCTGATGGTCAACAATCGGTAAGATTGATTGAAAACGGGTACAACACATTCCAATCACTTAGAGATTCTGATCAAGCACATGGTATCACCCTTAAATCGAGGTTGAACACCTTCGGTGACCTTGAACTTATCATCTGTGCAACACAAGCATTAAAAGAGGTTGGTGTTAAAAACATTGAACTTTACATCCCATATTGTATTGGTGCCAGAAGTGACCGCAAGTTCATGGAAGGTGGGATCAATTATGTTAAGACAGTGATCGCACCAATCATCAATTCTCAAGGTTACAGCAAAGTAACAATTCTTGATCCACATTCAGATGTACTTGAGGCATGTATCAATAACTTTGAAAAAGAAGATAACATTGATCTTGTTTCATTTGCTTTCAAAGATTATTTCTTATCGAAAGGGTTCAAAACTTGGAGTCCTAAAAATTTTGATAATGTTTGTTTAGTATCACCAGATGCTGGCGCATTGAAAAAAGTATTTCATGTTGCTGAAAAAATTGGTTATAAAGGTGAGGTTGTTATTGCATCTAAACATCGTGACCTTGAAACAGGTAAGATCGATTACACCAATGTACCTATGTCAGTGCATGATGCCGATAAGGATGTGTTTATCATTGATGACATTTGTGATGGTGGCAGAACATTCATTGAAATAGCCAAGGCTGTTGATGAAGTTAGAAAACTATCAAGTTCGGTTAAACGTGAACACTACGGTAAGAATTACCTGATTGTCACTCACGGTATCTTCAGCGCTGGTTTTGATTTCTTAGTACAACACTTTGATGGTATCTACTGTACCAACAGTGTAAAAGATGTCCGAGATGGAACCATTGTCGATACATTTTCAAGACACAAAACAATTCATTCGTTAGTAAAACAAAAAAACGTATTTTAATATGAGAATAACAGATAATTATGTGTTCTTTTGGGGTGGGATTTATTCCCAATGGCACAAAGCACCAATGATAATCGACAAAGTCGAATACAATTCATGTGAACAATATATGATGCATCAAAAGGCATTACTTTTTGAAGATAATGAGATCGCAGAATTGATTATGAAAGAATCAAACCCAAAACAACAAAAAAAATATGGGAGAATGATTAAAGGCTTTGATAAAAAAGTCTGGGAAAAAAATTGTTTAGCTATTGTTTACGAAGGAAACTTGGCTAAGTTTACCCAAAACTCGGATCTAATGGCAGCAATGTTGAGTACTGGTGACAGAATTTTTGTTGAGGCGTCCCCAGTTGACAATATTTGGGGGATTGGGATGGAAGAGAATGAGATGGGGATTGAAGACCCATCGTTTTGGTTAGGTCTTAATTTATTGGGGCAGGCATTAACTTTGGTAAAAAATAAAATAAAATAATATGGAAAATTTACACCCAGTAGCCCAAGTAGTGGGAATCATCGTAATCGGCATCTGTGTATGCGTTGCACTTTTAGCTATGTTTACAACCTATTTTGAAAAAAGATAATAAATACCATGAAAAAAATCTATTTAGCCATACCATATTCTGGTATACAAGAAAGTTCTTACGAACAAGCAACTAGGGCAACAGCTGAATTAATGTCTGGTGACCATGATGTAAATGTTTTTAGCCCCATAACACATTCACACCCATTAACCCAACACGGTGTTAGAGGTGATTGGGATTTTTGGAAAAAAATAGACTTCCAATTCATTGACTGGGCTGATGAGGTTTGGGTTGTTGTACCAAATGAGGGTATCAAACATATCCTAATGTCCGTTGGTGTTATTGCGGAAATAAATTACGCTAACGAATCAAAAAAACCAGTGCACTATTATAAGCGTAACCCTAAGACAGATAAACTAGAAGAAGTAACACTTTAAAATTAAAAATATAAATGGCAGACTTACAAACACCCAAAGAAAGAAACCTGTATCTTGCAAAGCAAGTTGATCAGAGTAGTATCAATGAAATAACAAAATCAATCATAGAAATCTGTGAAAATGATGAGTATCTAATTAAATTATATGCGTTACATGATATAATTTATAAACCAAAACCAATCAAATTGTATATCGATTCATATGGTGGACACGTTTACCAATGTCTTGGATTATTGGGTGTGATGAAAAACGCTAAGACACCAGTACATACAATTGTAACTGGTTGTGCTATGAGTTGTGGTTTCTTAATCTCTATCTCTGGCCAAAAACGTTTTGGTTATCCTAAATCAACCTATCTATATCATCAGGTTAGTACTGGTTTCCATGGTAAAGCTAAAGATATGGAAGAAGAGTGGATTGAAACAAACCGCTTACAAAAAATCATTGAGGGCATCACAATGGATAACACTAACATTAGTAAGAAAAAACTAAAAGAGGTTTATGACGGTAAACAAGATTGGTTCATTGATTCAAAGGAAGCTAAAGAATTGGGCGTTATTGATGAAATTATTTAAATATGTTAGACTTACATAATATATTAAATAAATTAATTAAATGGGTCAATTCAATTGGGCAACCCAAAACTATCCAAAATATCAAAGATGTTGAGGTGATAAGCGCAATTAAAGTTAAGAAAAATAAAGTTGAGCCAACACCCGATCCATACAAACCCATAATTGTAACTGGTTCAACTGGTTCGTATTGGCAACCTGAATCAAATGGCGTAGCTTCCAATAAATACGGCATAGCTAGCACATCTCATCGGGGGGTTAATTTCTATGAGTTTGAGGCCAATGAGGTGATACCAGATGATCTTAAAGATTTGCTTGGGGGTGGTAGTAACATTGCGCCAGTTGATATTAATGTTATGTATAATAATACAAACAGAAAGGCGACTCAACCAAAGTTAAATA
>Ga0222712_10001741_pt1 | contig 26226 bp, 16 predicted proteins | sample C33_657DmetaG_FD_165043 | JGI IMG/M metagenome (GOLD analysis project Ga0222712, IMG submission 165043) | Estuarine water microbial communities from San Francisco Bay, California, United States - C33_657D | ecosystem: Environmental > Aquatic > Marine > Unclassified | place: USA: California... | reverse complement strand
CACTATTTCTAGCCCAGGCCCTGCGTGATATCCCATTGTTTACATCATAAAACAACATACTTTCTAGCTTGGTTTTTGAAGCAGTCGTTCCATCTAATACAAGACCAAATCCACCATTACTTACTTCACCCCATCCGACTCCACCACCATTATGAATTGAAACCCAAGTGGCACCTCTAAAACTATCTCCAATAACATTATGAATAGACATGTCTGCAGTAAATTTACTTCCATCGTAAATATTACTTGTTTCACGGTATGGCGAATCGGTTCCACTTACATCGTGATGATCTCTACCAATAACAACTGGTGCCGTAATATCGCCGTTGGCAATAGCATCATTAAATGCAGATGCAATTTTAGTTCTGCCTTCTGCATCGGCATATAAAATTCTAGCCTTAGAGCCAACGACTAGTTTGTTTTTTTCGGCTTCTTTTATCCATGTAATATTATCCTGTAACTGCTGTGCAATAGAGGCTGGAGCATCTACTAGCATTGACTCTAAGACAGTTGCGGCTATTTGATCTGTTAACTTTAAATCGGCGTCGCTCCCTGATGTACAAACCCATCTAAATGGACCAAAACCATAATCAAAACACATGGGACCTAAAATATCTTGTACATAACTCGGATATCTAAAATCAATTTTATTTTCTGACATCACAGCTCCGCCAGCTCTTGAGGCCTCTAACAAAAAGGCATTTCCATAGTCAAAAAAATAAGTACCTTTTGCAGTGTGTTTATTTATCGCATTTGCATGACGACGTAGTGATGCTTGAACAACCGTTTTAAATTGTTCTGGATGATTCGCCATCATATCATTGGACTCTTGGAATGAAAGTCCTACTGGATAATAACCACCAGCCCAAGGATTGTGAAGTGATGTCTGATCGGAACCTAAATCAACATTGATATTCTCTTTGTCAAATCTTTCCCATACATCAATTACATTTCCCACATAAGCTATTGAAACAACAGCATTATTAGCAACCGCGTTTTTAACCATGACAATTAATTCGTCAATATTTTCTGTGAGTTTATCAACCCAACCTTGCGTATAACGTTTTTTTGCAGCTGTCGAATTTACTTCTGCACAAACAGTGATACAACCAGCTATGTTACCAGCCTTTGGTTGCGCACCACTCATGCCACCTAACCCTGCCGTTAAAAATATTTTACCATTAGGGCTTACGCCAGCACCTAATTTTTTTCTAAAAGCATTCATCACAGTTATAGTAGTGCCGTGCACAATGCCTTGCGGTCCAATATACATGTAAGAGCCAGCCGTCATTTGGCCATACTGTGTAACCCCCATGGCATTGTAGCGTTCCCAATCTTGTGGTTTAGAATAGTTTGGAATCATCATACCATTAGTGACAACTACACGGGGTGCGTCAAATGAGGAAGGAAAAATCCCCATTGGATGTCCCGAGTACATGTGCAGGGTTTGCGCATCTTTTAATTGTGCTAGATATTTCATAGTAATTAGATACTGTGCCCAGTTTTGAAAAACCGCACCATTACCACCATAGGTAATTAATTCTTGCGGATGTTGCGCTACTGCTGGATCTAAATTATTTTGAATCATAAGCATGATAGCTGCGGCCTGCTTAGAAACTGCAGGATACTCATGTATAGGCCTAGCATACATCTCATAATCTGGCATGAAACGGTACATATAAATTCTACCATATAATTTTAGCTCCTCTATAAATTCCTCTATCAAAATAGCATGCCAAGAAGCAGGAAAATAACGAAGCGCATTAGCGATTGCTAATTTTTTTTCGGTAACCGTAAGAATATCTTTTCGCTTTGGTGCATGAGAATACTTATCGTCTCTTGATTTTTTAATGGGCAGTTGATCTGGTATGCCCTGCAAAATCATTTCCTTAAAAGTCATTGGTGTATCATTTTAAAAATGAAATATATTAAGCGCTAACTAATTTTCCTGATTTCCAAATTTTAGATGGGCGCAAAGAGCCTTGATAATAAAGTATATCTCTATAATCATTAGTGGAATACAAAATAAAATCTGCTTTGTTACCGGCAATGAGTCTTCCTCGATCAAATAAGTTAAGTGCTGCTGCTGCTCTAAACGTAATGCCAGCAAGCACTTCGGCGGTTGTAAGTTTTTCAAATGTAGCAAGTATGGAAGCCTGGCATACCAAATTACCCATGGGGGCCGATCCAGGATTCCAATCAGACGCAATTGCCAGAGCGCCTCCTCTATCGATTATTTTTCTTGCTGGTGCAAAAGCGCAACCAAGTCCTACGCTTGCACCGGGTAGTGCTACTGCTATGGTGTTTGAATTTGCTAATGCTTCAATTTCTTTGTCTTCAGATGCTTCCAAATGATCTGCAGATATAGCACCATATTGCACGGCTACTTCAGATCCTCCTGTGGTAAATTGATCAGCGTGAATAGTGATATCAAAATTAAATGCTTTTGCAGCTTGTAAATAAGGAGCTATCTCATTTACAGAAAATGCCGAAGTCTCTACAAATGCATCAATACGATTTGTAAGATTTTCAGATTTCAAAACAGGAAATAAATTTGTAACCAAATAATTTAAGTACGCTTCGTTTGAGCCATTAAAATCTTTTGGTTTAAGGTGTGCAGCCAAACAAGTAGCTACTAAATCAGCAGAAGTTTCAATGTTGCCATTTTTTATAGCACGCAGCATTTTTATTTCTTCATCTACCGATAGTCCATATCCACTTTTTACTTCAATGGTTGTTACCCCCAAGTGTAAATGTTTATTCGCATTTTTTGCTACAATTTGGGTTAATTCTTCTTCGGTACATTTTCTTGTTTGTGTAACAGTATCCCAAATACCACCTCCCGATTGAGCTATTTCTAAATAAGAAACACCAGCATTTCGGAGTGCAAAATCACGTGCTCTAGTCCCTCCAAAACATATATGGGTATGACAATCAATATAGCCTGGAACAGCAAGATAATCGCCTTCTAGTTCAGTAATTTTAGCATTAGGATATTTAGTAATTAATGAGTCCCAATTTTGAACTGCAACTATTTTACTATTTTCAAAAGCAATACCTGCATTTGAAATTATAGGCAGGACACTATCAATAATAGGCCCTTTAAGTGGCAAATTCTCTAAAGTAACTACTTGACTAATAGGACCAACTAACTCCATGTTTCTCGATTAAAACACAATGTAAGAATTATTCGAAAAAGCTTATCAATAATCAATGACAAAGTGATTAAGAATTAGACTTTTTTTTTATTACGAAGTAATTTAAGGCCATACCACTGCCAAAGGCCTATTGTATAAAATAAAAACAAGGCCTTCAAATTGCACTTTCCAATAATGATTAGCGTAGACAAACTTCACAATATTCTTGTATTTTCTAACATCAATCCTGTCCAAATCTATCAATAAAATTTAAAATACCCTTTAAAGAAGCGTACTACCTGCTCTGGTATTTTGTAATGGATGAACAAATAGCCAAGTAAAGCACTACACATCATAAAGTGCACCGTTAGAAATATTCTCAAAATAGTTAGATGCATCATTGTAAGTTATGGAAATCTGAAATAATTGTAATGCTTAAAGATTTTTCTTACTTTTAATTACTTCAATTAAATCAAATGAAAACTACAAAAATCGTTTATTGGGTAAGCACTAGCATTATTTGTTTGTTTGGGTTAAGTGCGGTGCAAATGAATTCAGAAATGGCTATTGAAGGCTCAAAGCATGTACTTATTCCACGCTACCTTTCTATTGAAATAAGTATTGGTCAGCTCATTGGACTGGTATTACTGATTGTACCTGCTATACCCAAACGCTTTAAAGAGTGGGCTTACGTAGGTTTTGGCATCATGTATATCTCTGCGCTTATAGCGCATTTAGCAGTAGGTGATCCATTTATTCCATTTGGATTAATGGCTGTTGTATTTTTTGGTCTACTACTATGTTCTTATATCAGCTTTCACAAATTAGAAGCTGCAAAAAAATAAAGTCTATTTTCATTTCAATTCAATACTATGGAAGTACACCACGCACACCATCCTGCTCACAAGAAAAAAATTAGTGAGTATTTTTTAGAATTTTTTATGTTATTTTTTGCCGTTACGCTTGGTTTTTTTGCAGAAAATCAAAGAGAGCATTATATAGAAGGTCAGCGAGAAATTCAATATATGGAAAGCCTGTTAGAAGACTTGGCAAAAGACAAATTCGATTTAAGTCAAGCTAAAAAATATACAATTACCCAAACAAAGTATATTGATACTGCCATAGCATTACTGTCGGAGGGTAATTGGACGCCAGAAAACATTAAAACAATGTACCGTGCTAGTTTAAGAGTAGGAGGTAGTAGACCTGCTACATTTATTGATAGAACTTCGGCTCAATTAAGGTCTGGTGGTATGCGACTCATAAAAGAAAAAAATGTAGCTGCTTTAATTACAGAGTACTGGCAGCTAATTGCACTATTCAGTGAATTTGAAACAGTTGGTATCCATGAATACAAATTCAATATTAAAAATATGAATTACAAGATTTTTGATGGAAGAAACTTCTTAGATGTAAAAAACAAAGTCATAAATGACAAAGCAACATTAATGACTTATGATAAAAATTATTTACTTGAATACAACAACAGATTGCTTAATTTAAATTATGATCTAAAAGCGTTTATGAACGGTTATTTTTTTCAAAATATTGAAAAGAAAATCGACGAATTACAAAAAGCAATTTCTGATTCTTATCATTTAGCAATACCAGCTACGCCTAATAAATATTAATATGGAAGTACACCACCACTCACACAAACCAAAAAACTGGAAAGAGTACGTCACTGAGTTTATTATGCTTTTTGCAGCGGTAACGCTTGGATTTTTTGCAGAAAACATAAGGGAGCACACTATTATTGAACACCGCATCGAGCAAAATAAAGTTGCTATTTTAAAAGATTTAGAAGCAGACGCAGTTACCATAGATAGTATTTTAGTAACTGAGCAGGCGTCAATTCATACATTTGATAGAATCATGAATCTATTGTATCTATCAAAAAATAAGCGCATCAATGAATCTCAATTAATGGATTCTATTAAATCTATTCCAGATATTATTGCTACCACATTTACACTCTATGTAAACAATAGTTCTTTTAAAAATATGCAGTCTAGTGGACTACTTAGCTATGTTGATGAAGAGGAGTTAAAAACTAGTTTGTCCTATTATTATGAGGTGGTTTTTAAAAGAATAGAAAGTAATAATAGCTTTTTTGACCAAGTAGGAACTGAACTCAATGGAATTTTACCGATTGGCATTGGAAGCTACATAAGAAAAGTGAGGACTGACTCAACAAACTATGATTTAAATAAGCCTAGTAATTATTTAAATTTTATGCTAAGCTTAAACGAAACAAAAAATCTTTTACAATCGGAAAAGTTTATTTACGATTTACAAAGATATTATAACCAAATATTTGTATATCAATTAGCCCTCAAATTGGCAAAAGCTGAAAATCATAAACTAATTCAATTATTAAAATCAGAACATAAGTAATAACAAATATGGAAGTACATCGTCCAAAATTTTTGAAAGGATTTATAGAAGAAGTTTCTATTATTTTATTAAGTATTTCATTGGCGGTTGTCGCCGAGCGCATGGTAGAACACTATGTGCATACTAAACAAGGAGAAGCAGCACTTGTAAGACTTGCAGCAGAAATAAAAAGAGATGCTGCTGATTTTAAGTTTAATGTGAACATTCATGAAAATGCTATTGAAGCCGAAGACAAATTAACAGCATGGTCTAAAGGAGAAATAGAAATCAGTGACGATTCCCTTTCTATCTATCTTTCCAATGCCCTTGATTTTACATTTTTTGCTAGCAACACATCAGAATTTGAATCTTTAAAAGCTACTAGCAAATTAGCTTACATCGAAAATCATGAATTACTTTCAAAAATTATAATTAACTATAATAGATACGAAGATTTTAAATTAACCACAACTTTGGGAAATGAATTGGTTCAAAAACTATTTGCCATTATCAGACCAAGTGTAAAATATAGTTTTAATTCCATTCAAGAGCAGCCACATTACCGCTTTGATAGCGCGAGTATAAAACAACATGTAAAAGGCAATCAAGAAATTTTAAACTTATTGCAAGAAAAGAAATTATTGGACGCACAAACCTTATACTGGAATGAAAGAGGACTCAACAGAGCCAATGAATTAATTAAAGAAATAGAAGAAGATATCAAATAATATGGAAGTACATCACCATCCTCATGTTCCAACCCATGCAAAGCCATGGAAAGAATATCTATTAGAAGGCTTAATGATTTTTGTTGCTGTTACCCTAGGTTATGGTGCCGAAAATGTTAGGGAGCATTATGTAGAAACAAAAAAAGCATTGATTAGTGCCAAAAATTTATATGTCGACGTAATCAACGACTCTATCGGCTATGCAAGAACTAGAACTAATAGAAGTAAGCAAGACAGTTGTTTTGAAATTATTAACGCCCATTATAACAACAACGAACTTGACAAAGAAATACCAGCAGTTTATGCTGCTCATGCCCATATAACAAGAAGAATGTTATACCAAATGAATACACTTGCTTTAGATGAAGTAAAAAGTTCAGGAACATTAAAATTTTTAGAATCTGACGAATTAAAAGCGGCTATTCAACGCTATGCTAGTTTTGGTAGTGGTCTAAAATTAAGAGAACAAAGAGAGTTTAGTTACATAGACAGAATGTTAGATCCTATATCAACAAAAAATTTTGAATTTAATTTTAATAGAGCTGCAGGAGATAATTTTAAAATTAAAGACAATAAAATAGTTGTTAGCGTGCCAATTCCTATCAATCTAAAAATAATGAAAAAAGATCAGTTAGACTGGGATAATTATATAGCTATTTTAGGTATGCTTCAAACAATTAGACTTTCTACCGATATAGACTATATTGAGCCTACACAAAAGGAGTGCCACAAATTATTAACGCTACTAAGAAACTACCTAATAAAGCATGATGCATTAGAAAACACACATTAAAATATGGAAGTACATCACCCACACCACCCTACTCATAAGAAAAAAATTAGTGAGTATTTTTTAGAATTTTTTATGCTCTTTTTTGCAGTTACACTTGGTTTTTTTGCTGAAAATTATCGAGAGCATAGCATTATCGATCACAGAATGCAAGAAAATTATGCGGCCATTATTGTTGATTTAGAGCAAGACAATTTAAAAATTGATAGCATATTTATAGAAGCTGAAAATGGTATCAACTTAATTACTTTATCGCATATATTATACAAGTACAAAACTGGTAAATTTTCTGAAAAAGAACTCTTGGATAGTATCTACAATATTAAAACTATCCCTAGCTATACAACACTTTTTGTCAATAATACGACCTTTAAAAACATGCAATCAAGTGGGTTGCTTAGCTATGTTGATAATAAAGAGTTAAAAACAAATTTGTCTTACTACTACGAGGTTATTTTTAAAAAACTATATGATAACAATAAGCTTTTTGATGATGTGGGAATAAATTATTTAGATAAGTATCTAATATTTAATCATGGCGCCAATACTAGAAGATGGCTCCCTGATATGTATCAACAACTTGGCCCTGAAAACGGTTTTGCCGACTCAAAAGAATATCGAAAGTTTTTATTGGGACTCAAATCCACAAAATCCATACTAACTTCAGACGATTTTGTTTATGCAACCAATGTCTATATTTCAAGATACTTTGGTTATCAACGTATACTTAGTGCAGTAAAAGTTAACAATAACAAATTAATACAGCAGTTGAAAACGGAGTTAAAGCACTAATGTAAACGGGCGCTTATATTGGCGTAATTACAAAGGATTGGCTTATATTTAAGTATTCATTAATATTTAATTATATGCCATGAAAAAATCGCTTTTTTTATTGCTACTATTTGCCGCTATTACATTTACTAAATCAATAGCCCAAGCGCCCGCTTCAATTAAAGAATACAAAAAGTCGTTTGTGACGTATCCGTTTTCGGATCCGGATCCAATAGCTTCACAAACAGCTATTTATCCCTATTATAGGTTTGATGGTTTTACCAATAAGCCCGTTAACAAAATATGGACTGTTGTAGAACTAGAAAACGATTATATTAAAGTTGTAATTCTTCCAGAAATTGGCGGTAAAATTTGGACCGCAATTGATAAAACTACCGGCAAAGAATTTTTATACAACAACAAGGTTATAAAGTTTAGGGATATTGCCATGCGCGGGCCTTGGACTAGTGGTGGCCTCGAAGCCAATTACGGAATTATAGGGCATACACCCAATTGTGCCACGCCCGTAGATTATAGCACTAAAAATAATGCGGATGGAAGTGTAAGTTGCTTTATTGGTGTGTTAGATTTATTAACCAGAACCAATTGGCAAATTGAAATTAACCTACCTAAAAACAAAGCATACTTTACAACAAATTCTATTTGGAATAATAATACGAGCATTGGTCAACCCTACTACCATTGGATGAACGCAGGTATAAAAACAAAAGGGAATCTAGAATTTATTTATCCAGGAACAAATTATATTGGGCATGGAGGTGAGTATGCATCATGGCCAATCAATGAAGACAATGGCAAGCGTATCAATTTCTATGAAGAAAATAATTTTGGTACCTACAAATCATACCATGTTATTGGAAAACAAACCGATTTTTTTGGTGCTTATTGGCATGATGATAATTATGGCATGGTACGCTATGCGCCTTACGATAATAAAGCAGGAAAAAAGATTTGGATTTGGGGACTATCGCGTCAGGGTATGATTTGGGAAAAAATACTCACAGATACCGATGGACAGTACGCCGAAATACAGTCTGGACGGCTCTTTAATCAAAATGCGCAAAACAGCAGCTTTACGCCATTTAAACATGTAGAATTTACTCCACATGGTACTGACACATGGAAAGAATATTGGTATCCAGTTAATAAAACAAATGGTATTGTGGTTGCTGGAGAATTTGCTGCCCTCAACATAAAAATAGAAAATGGATTTTTAAAATGGTATTGTTCTCCTGTGGCATTTTTTAATGATACACTAGAAATCCACGTAGATGGTAAGTCAATTGTAAAAAAAGCAATCAATGCTAAACCACTACAAACAATCATTGACTCCATTAAAATAGAATTTGGAAAAAATGATTTGTCAATCTCCTTAAAAAAACAACAACTCAGTTGGAAAAGTGATCCCAATTTTAATGTACTTTCTAGACCACTAGAAACCCCTACAAAATTTGAATGGAATAGCGCAGAAGGGCTTGTAATTCAGGGGAAAGAGTTGATGGATCAAAAAATGTTTTCAGACGCTGAAATCAAACTAAATGAAGCAATAGCAAAAGAGCCCTATCATCTAATGGGCTTAGTAAAACTAGCTGAACTATACATCAGAAATGGGGAAGATCAAAAAGCGTTTGAGATTTCCAAAACAGCCATTTCTATTGATGCGCACCATGGCGCAGCAAATTATTATTATGGATTAAGTGCTGCTCATATAAACAAAGAGGCTGATGCCATTGATGGATTTAGCATAGCAACAATGAGTGTCGAATATAAGTCAGCGGCACTAACAGAGCTTGCTAAAATACATGCACAACACAAACGATGGGACAAAGTACTAACCTACGCATCTCAAGCAATTGATTTTAATAAATATAATGCAGACGCTGTTGCACTTCTAATTGTGGCCAATAGACAATTAGGTAATTCTTCAAATGCAAAACAACTGATTACACAACTTGAAAAAGAGCAGCCTTTAAATTTGCATGTAAAATGGTTTACGAATAAACTTGTGTTTAAAAATGAATTACCCGAAGAGTCTATCTTGGAACTCGCTTCATTTTATGGAGATATAAAAATGGAATCGGAAGTAGCTAAAATATTAGAGGCGCTCCCAAACCATCCACTCGCTATTTATTGGAAAGCCTATTTACAAAGGTCCAGTAATAATCATGCAAATGAATTACTAAATAAAGCAAATAATGCTTCTACAATACTAGTATTTCCATTTAGAACTTCATTGATACCCATTTTACAATGGGCTGCACAAAACAGCACCAGCTGGAAACCTAATTATTATTTAGCCTTGCTCTTACACGATAAAAATAAAAAAGCGGCGGCGCTAAAAATATTAACGGATTTAGGTTCAACATCCACAGATGCGCATGTTTACGGACTCCGGGCTCAATGGAATACGACCAACTTAACCACCAAAGAAGCGGATCTACAAAAAGCCATCTCATTAGACCCAGTTGGGTGGAGATACCATAAACTACTTACGCAACTGTACATTCAAAATAAAGACTATGAAAAAGCACTTGCCATCGTAGAAAAGTTCAAGAATTCAAATAGTCAAGAAAATTTTATCATGGATATGCTGCTGGCAAAATCCTTACTACTCAATAAAAAATACAAAGAATGTGATAAGTTGCTTTCAAGAATGGAAGTGATTCCATTTGAAGGCTCTACCGATGGAAGAGCTTTGTATTGGGAAGCAAAAATGATGCAAGCTGTTGCAGCACTGAAAGATAAAAACTACACAAGCGCTATTCAATTTGTTCATGAAGCGCAGGAATGGCCAGAAAATTTAGGTGCCGGTAAGCCCTATGAAGCAGATATAGACAACCGTTTAGAACAGTATCTACAATACATATGTTTAAATGCTTTGCAACAATCAGATAGTGCACAAGCATTACTTAAAAAAATTACTGCCTTTAAACCTGGCATTTATAACACTATAAGAAATTTTCAGCCAGCCAACAATTTAATAACCAAGTGGGCCTACAATGAATTGCATGAAAGCTTTGATTGGAATGAATGGATGCAAACTCAAATAAATAAATATCCTCAATTTAAGGAAACATTTAATTGGGTTCTAAGCAAAGCCAATAATAGTGGGGAAAGAACATACAGCAACGAAGATCCATGGATGCGCGTGATTCAAGAAATAATGAATACTTCGCACTCCAATAAAAATGAGGCATATATTTTTATACAAAAACCAGAAAGAAGAAACGAACAAACAAAGTGGGAATTGGTATGGGAAGATAATTTTAATAAAGGTTATTTAGATAGCACCCATTGGAGTAAAATTGGTTTATTTTCTACCCCAAAATGGAAAATGCCCAAAGAAAAATGGAGAGATAATACAGGTTGTTTTAGATATATCACAGACACCGATGACCGGGTTGTACAATTTGACGCAGAAAATATTTTATTAAGAGGTATCGTAAATAATGATACCATTAATGGTGATCCTCGACCTATGCTTACCGGAGGTATTTATAGTTACAATAAATTTGCATTTCAATATGGGCGCATCGAAGTACGCGCCAAATTAGATCCTGCACATGGCGCCTGGCCTGCCATTTGGATGCTTTCCGAAAAAGATATTTATCCAAATCAAAACAATGGAGAAATGGATATTATGGAAAGGTTAAACCATGATAGTTTTGCTTATCAAACAACACACAATCATGCAACCATCACATTAAAGCAGGAAACGCCTAAAAAATTTAATACTGGGAAAATTGATCCAACCGGCTATAACACCTATAGTGTTAGTTGGTACCCCGATAAATTGGTGTACGCCATTAATGGTATTGAAACGATCACTTATCCAAAAGTTGCAGATGGTAACACATTTCAATGGCCTTTTAACCAACCCTTTTACTTAATTATTGACCAGCAATTAGAAGGTAGTTGGCCTGGTAAAGTCACCAATTTAAAAGAGCTCCCCATAAACATGACAGTTGATTGGGTGAGGTTATACCAATAAAAAAAGCCTCCCAAAAGGGAGGCTTTTTTTATTAGAAGTTTATTTGCGCTTGTATTCTTAAGAGGCTCCCCTTTTGTAAATTATTTTTTAACTTAAAGTCTTCAAATCTTCTATTCGAAATAGTATACATCGTAACAAGTTCAAAATTTTTATTTGGCTGCCATTCTATACCCACTTCAAACTCCTTTACCTCATAAGCCCTAGCATCTAACTCGTGCTTTTTCCCGCCATTATAATACTGATACCTGCTAAAAGGTATGATAACTTGGTTGCCGACATTTTTCTTGAAAGAAGCCGTTATATAACCACCTCTTAGGCTCGTTACTTCAATAGAGTCTGTGAGTTTATTAAATTGAGGGCCTCTACCAATATTGTATTCTGCCTGTATTCCAAAAGGTTTTGGATATAGTATAAATGATGCAGCCACCCTATCATCAGAATAGGCTTTGTTTTTGTTTATTTTCACATTAGTACTTAATTGGTCGGCGGTTAAAACGTATTCTCCTGTATATGCCTGAATACTAGTTTCAATAATTTGATTTTTGATTTCAAACGGATAGGATAAACGAACAACAGCATGTGCTTTATTATTGGCTTCTGTTTTGTTAGCTGTTTGACCATTGTACAGACCAAACGCAAAAACACCATAGTCGCCCGAACCTTTTAAACCATCACTTACCAAACTAGAAAACAATTTTCTAGTTTTAGTTGGTGCCCAATAAAAAAAGGCACCCAAATCTCTTTCATTAGAAACCGAGCTGTTCAATGCATCATTTCTGTCTAATGGCAATCTATTCTGACTAGACTGCATATTTTCAAAGCCAAAAGGCACTTTACTTTGCCCCACTCTTATTCTATATTCATTATTAGCAGTCAATCCGATATCTGCATAAGCATCACGTATTTGAGCAAAATTACCAGCTGTCGAAGAAGGACTACTCGCTAAATCTGGTTGTATATAAAAATAAACACGCTCATTTACCTGACCACTAAATATCATACGTGCACGACGAATAAAAAAACCACCATTCTCACCCCAACTTTTATCACATTGGTCACATTTTAAAAGTGGATTTGTCTCAAATAGACGATTATACCTTACTTGCAAATAACCCCTTAATTGAATCGACTCAAACCATTGCTTTGGGGCCTGCTTAATTTGTGCTACTAGATTGTTACTGGTTAGAACAAGTGCTAAAGCAACAAGGATAGTGGCTTTAAACATAGATTTGATAGCTGTCATGTATTATCTTTTTGTTAACTACGGACGTAAAATTGTAAATCCTATATTAACAAATTGTTACCTGAATGTTACGGAATTGTTACCAAGTGGCCCGAGGATGACAAAAAATATTTTAATGTATTGAATATCAGTTACTTGTGTTAATTAACAATTTGATAATACACCTATTTGTCCTTAGATACCAGATTTTCTCACCTTTGAAATGTTATTTGTAAACAAAAAATTCAATCATGGACTTTAACTCTATTTTTAAAGTATTCTTACCAAAAGACCGCGTTTTTTATCAATTATTTGAAGAAGTAGCCGAACACGTACACCAAATGGGCATCAAACTCAAAGAAATGGTGAATGAAGCAGATACAGACAAAAGAGCAAGTATCCTAGCACAAATAGAAACATTAGAACATACAAACGATGATTTAACGCATAATATTTTTACTGAACTAGGTAGGAATTTTATTACCCCTTTTGATAGAGAAGATATTCACTACCTAGCCACCTCTCTAGATGATATTGCAGACTATATTTATGCTTCTGCAAAAAAAATCAATTTTTATAAAATTAATCCGAACGACTTAGGTATTCATAAGTTAACAGAGCTCGTTTTGCAAGGAACAATTGAAACCAAAAAAGCGGTTATGGGTCTTCGGGATATGAAAAATATCAAGGAAATGACAGATGCTATGATTAAAGTTAATAGCATTGAAAATCAGGCAGATGATGTTTTTGATATGAGTATCGAAAAATTATTTGAACAAGAAAATGATTTCAAAATCATTATTAAAAAAAGAGAGATATATCAAGTACTTGAAATTGCAACCGATAAAATCGAAGACGTATCCAACGTTATCGAATCTATTATTATCAAGTACGCTTAATTAAAGTATAATGAGTTTATTAATCATCATAATAGCGCTTGCACTAATATTTGACTACATCAATGGATTTCATGATGCAGCAAATTCAATTGCAACAGTTGTTTCAACAAAAGTACTTACACCATTTCAGGCAGTTTTATGGGCTGCATTATTTAATACAGTTGCTTATTTTATTTTTAAAGATCATGCTGTTGCCAATTCTATTAGCAAAACAGTTTACAAAGATTTTATTACACTGCCAGTTATTTTTTCAGGCTTATTAGCAGCTATTTTCTGGAACCTACTCACATGGTGGTATGGTATCCCATCCTCTTCTTCCCATACACTCATTGGTGGATTTGCTGGGGCTGCTATTGCGCATGCGCTAATGGTAAAAGGCATCAACTATCCATGGGCAAAAATTGTAGATAGCCATACCATTTTAATGACGGTACTATTTATATTTTTAGCCCCCATTATAGGTATTATTATTTCGGTATTTATTACGGTGGTTACCATTATGCGTAATATTTGGATCCGAATAGCCATTATTATTGCTGTAACACTTGGTACTGCTGTATTATTTGACAATTTCGAAAACAATAAAATGAACGAAAACGTTCAAAAATTTTACGGTATAGACAAATATAAAAAAGAGGTGGCAAGCATTAAAGAAGAGCTTGAAGCCAAAAAAAATGACAGTAGTCTTCTCTCAAAGCTTTCACTAAACCAAGAAAAATTAGATAAAGCAACTGTTTATTATAATCATATCAAACCACTTATAGACGATTACGATAACAGTAGCGCTAATTCAATTGCCAAAATAGCAAATGATAGTGGCTGGTTAAAAAGTGCTGCAACAAGTAAATTAAAAGACGCAGTAAGAAACGCAAATGATTACTTAGTATTAGAGTCTAAAGCACCATCAGACAAAACAATTAAAGCTGAATATGATATTGCAAAAGATAAAACGGAAGGATACAAAGAGCCACTAAAATTATACTTAGCTGGAACAATTTCTGTGGACTCTGCAATTACAGCAGTAAATGCTATTTATCCAATTAAGCCACAGTACGTAGAAAAAGTTAAGAAAAAGATTGAAAAATTTAATATCGAAAAATCATTTGCTGGCGAAATAGAGAAAGCTGATAATTCTATGATTGTCTATGGAATTTTAATGTCGTCTCTACTATTTATTTTAATTTATATCTACGTAGAAAAGGTTAAAACCCCAACCGCATATACAGTTGCTAACATGTTTAAAAAACTACAGCTCTTTAGTTCGGCTGCATTTAGTATTGGACATGGCGGTAACGATGCTCAAAAAGTAATGGGTATTATTGGTGCGGCTTTAATTGCAAGCGGAAGTATTCAAGATTTTGGTCAATTACCAAGTTGGGTGCCTGTTGCTTGTTATTTAGCTATTGGACTAGGTACCATGAGCGGTGGCTGGAAAATTGTAAAAACAATGGGCTCAAAAATTACTAAGGTAACGCCACTAGAAGGTGTTGCAGCGGAAACTGCTGGTGCCTTTACCTTATTTTTTACAGGTCAAATGGGTATCCCGGTATCTACAACACATACCATCACCGGCTCTATTATTGGAGTAGGTGCAACCAAACGATTAAGTGCGGTTAGATGGGGCGTAACAACCAATTTATTATGGGCATGGGTACTTACTATTCCAGTAAGTGCAACACTTGCCGCCATCACTTACTTTATAGTTACCTTATTTGTACAATAGAAATAATTAGACCTTTATTAAAACCCAGTTACTACGTGTAGCTGGGTTTTTTTATTACATTTAAGGTATAAAAGAATATCCATGAAAAAATCTATACTGGTTGTCCTTGTCTTCACACTCGTGGGTGCAAGTATCACTGCACAAACAATAGAACCAAGTTTACTTAAAGGTTTACAATACAGAATGATTGGTCCTCATCGAGGAGGAAGGACAGTGGGTATGTGCGGAGTGCCTTCTCAACCCAATGTGTTTTATATGGGAGTTAATAATGGTGGCGTTTGGAAAACAACCGATTTTGGTCACACTTGGTTTCCCATTTTTGATCAACAAAATACAGGATCTGTTGGTGATGTAGCAGTTGCACCTTCAAATCCTAATGTAGTATATGTAGGAAGTGGAGAAGGTATTCAAAGACCCGATTTATCTATTGGTAATGGACTCTATAAATCTATTGATGCAGGAAAAACCTGGACAAATATGGGCCTACATGATGCGCAACAAATTGGTGGCATCAGTGTAGATCCAAACAATGAAAATAAAATTTTTGTGGCAGCGCTTGGACATCCATACGGACCTAACAAAGAAAGAGGTGTTTACAAAAGTATCGATGGCGGAAAAACAATCGAGCAGGTTTTATATATCGATGAAAACACAGGTGCCGTTCAGGTTACCATAGATCCTAATAACACGCAAATAGTTTTTGCAACACTTTGGGCTGCTAGACAAGGGCCTTGGGAAAATGGTGCATTTAATGGTGTTGCAAGTGGTTTATATAAATCGGTAGATGGCGGAAAAAATTGGAAAAAAATTACAAATGGTTTTCCAACCACCACAAAAGATGGCTTAGGTAGAATTGGCTTTACCATTGCGCCTAGTAATTCAAACAGAATGTATGCCACTGTTGATGCAGAAAAAAATGGAGGCATTTATAGAAGTGATGACGCTGGAGAAAATTGGTACCTCCTTACTACTGATGCAAGATTTTGGGGAAGGGGTTCGGATTTTGCAGAAGTAAAATGTGACCCAAAAAATGAAGACATTGTTTATTCTGCAAACGTTGTAATGTGGAAGTCTATCAATGGCGGAAAAAATTGGACAGGCATTAAAGGTGCGCCAGGTGGTGACGATTATCACCGCATTTGGATCAATCCAAACAATACCAATATTATGGCGATTGGATTAGATCAAGGATGTATTGTTACCGTAAATGGGGGTGAAACTTATTCGAGTTGGTATAACCAGCCAACAGCCCAGTTTTACCATGTGAGTACCGACAATGCTTTTCCATACAATGTATATGGTGGTCAGCAAGAAAGTGGCTCTGTAGGTATTGTATCCAGGTCTAATGATGGCAATATCACATTTAGAGAATGGCATCCAGTTGGCGTAGAAGAATATGGATATGTTGCCCCAGATCCACTTGATCCAAATATTATTTATGGTGGAAAAATCACAAAGTTTGATAAGCGCAATGGTCAAGTTCAAAACATTGCACCTGAGCCAGTAAGATCTGGTAAAGTTCGTTTTTTGAGAACGGCTCCTGTAGTTTTTTCTCCGGTAGACAATAAAACATTATTTTTTGCGGGTAACGTCATTTTTAAAACGTTGGATGGCGGTAATAGTTGGCAAACCATTAGTCCTGACTTATCTAGAGAAGCATGGGATATCCCTAATAGCGTTGGCGTATATTCAACAGAACAATTAAAAACAATGCCACGTAGAGGTGTTGTATATACACTTGCGCCTTCTTATCAAAATATAAATGTTTTATGGGCTGGCACCGATGATGGTCTCATTCATATTACAAAAGATGGCGGAAAAACATGGAAAAACATTACCCCACCTGCTATAACTGCATGGAGTAAAATTTCTTTGATTGAAGCGAGCCGCTTTGATGAACAAACCGCTTATGTAGCAGTCAATAGAATTAGATGCGACGATTTACAAGCCTATATTTATAAAACCACTGATGGCGGCGCTAGCTGGAAATTAATTACATCAGGTTTACCCAATGAACCTATTAACGCAGTAAGAGAGGATGGTGTAAAAAAGGGATTACTATTTGCTGGTTCAGAAAATGCTATTTACACGTCATTAGATGGTGGAAATAATTGGCAATCATTGCAATTAAATATGCCAGCAACATCCATTAGAGATTTGGTCATAAAAGATGATGATATAGTTGTAGGAACACACGGAAGAAGTTTTTGGATTTTAGATAACATTACACCGCTGCGACAAATCAATAATACCACTTCAAAAGAAACGGTTTTATTTAAACCACAGCCAGCTATTCGTGTAAGGTGGAATATGAATACAGATACCCCACTACCGCCAGAAGAACCAGCTGGGCTAAATCCGCCAGATGGCGCAGTAATTGATTTTCATTTACCAGCAACTACAACCGGACCCGTTGTAATTAATATTGCAGATACAAAAGGAAAAATTATTAGAACATTTTCAAGTGATGATAGTTTGTATACGATTCCAGCAGTAAATATTCCTTTATACTGGATCAGACCGCAAAGTATTTTACCTGCTACTGCTGGTGCACACCGTTTTTTATGGGACCTAAAATATGCACCCATCAATATACCCGTAAACTATCCTATGACGGCTGTAAAAAACAATACGGCCCCGGATGCAACAGCACCATGGGTCATGCCAGGTTCATACATGATAACACTAAACGTGAACGGCAAAACGTATACCCAGCCATTACAAATTAAAATGGATCCACGTGTAAAAACGAGTATACAAGATTTACAAAAACAACATGATCTTTCAATGATTTGTTATGAAGGGCGTAAAAAAACAATCAATAAAAATCCTGCATTGTATAGAAAATTTAGTGCACTATTTGAAATATTAGAGCAAACAGAAATGCCTCCAACTACCCAAGTCATTAATGCTGTATTAGCGGCACAAAAGGAATTAAATTAAAACTTAGGGCACTTTAGTTTGAATGCTTTGTTTTTGGTATCTAAAATGTAAATGAGTGAAAATTCGGAAGATTGATAAAATTTCGAAGAAGCTAATGCATTGCCGGCACCAATATCATAAGTAAATCCAACTCTAATGTGATTCCATTCAAGTCCAACATAGGGTATCATGCTTGCTGTAACTCGGCTCCAAAGTCCTGCATAAAGTTCAAGTCCATTATCAGTTCCCAAATAATAACTAAAAGCTCCACCCACCAAAAGCTCGTTGGTGTGACCTTGCTTTTGGTATTGAAAGCTGGTATGAAGTGATGCTGCACTAGACAAAGAAAAATAGGCACCGCCATGTACATTTACCCTGCTATTTGTAAAATAGGTAGGTGTTATAAAGCCTACGGTAGGTTTTGCAAAATGATAATAAGATGCACCTACATAAAATATATTATTATCAGAAGTTGATCCTGTATATAAAATTCCCGCATTAATATCAGTGGTGTTTTTGGTGAAATTATTTCCTAAAATTAATTCTGCGGAGGAACCGGTAAATCCTGCAGCGGTCAATTGATCTTCAAAATTTGCTTTTAATGGATCAAAACGGTACATGCTATAATTGAACTGAAAACCAAGCGCAATAGAATGATTGGCATTTTCATCGAGCGCTTTACTATAACTTACAGATGCAGCTATATTATTATCATTGAGTAATTTATTGCCGCTCTGATCCGATAAAATTAATAATCCCACACTTAACTTGTCATCTTCTCTAATATACTTTTTCAAAATTGGCGCGTCCAATGATACTGTTTTTGTAGCGTAGGCATTATTAAATTCTGGCAATTGCGTTCTGCTATTTAATGCTGCTCTTAACGATCCACTAAAATTACCAGTATTGGCAGGGTTGATGGTTAAAGGTGATGCAAAAAATTGTGAAAAGTGAGGATCTTGAGCATTAGAATACCCCCTAATAAGTAACAGGCATATTAATAAACTAATTTTTCTCATATTACTTATCTTAAAACGCTAATATTACCTTTATGAATTTCCAATTCCCCACTTAAAAGTTCAATAACAATTTGATACACATAAGTACCCTGAGCCGCTAATTGTCCATTGTAATAACCATTCCATCCAAAATTGATATCATTGGTTTTACCATTTGTTTTTTCAAACATTTTTTGACCCCACCTATTAAATACTTGAAACTGTTTTACCTGTTTTACATCTTTACCAGCAATCACATAAAACACATCATTTAAGCCATCGCCATTGGGTGAAAAAGCATTGGGTAATGCAATATGGGATCTGTAATATGCATTTACTTGGAGGGTAGCAGAGTCTTTACAAAATAGAGCTGTTGTTCCTACAATCTTTAATAAAGTATTGGTGTTTGTGGTTAATACAGGCGTCAAGCAACCCGTACAGCTAAGACCAGCAGGTGGTGTCCAAACAATGGTTGTTGCCTTATCACCACTATTAATAGGAAGTAAAGTATTGGGCTCACCCCTATACACATCTATTTGTACAGGATTAAATCGAATCGAAAAAGGAACATAGGCAACACTCACTTTATTATTTGTGCTATTCGTTTCAAATGGCACAAGTCCACTATTTAAATAAGCAACCACGTTTGTTACATTTTGATTACGTACAACATGTGTAATCGTTGCGCAGTTGCCAGCAAAAGACTGCGTTGAGGCAATCCATACCGCACCTAAAAATTTACTAGTAGGTAAAGTGCTGTCACTATCAAAATAACGAATTTGAGTAGGCTTATACAAACTTGTGTACTGATTATCTAAACATACGGTGCTTGTTATTTGTAAGCTGTCAGTTTTATAACATCGAACAGTTAGATTACTTATAGAAAGATCTACTGGAAAAACTTTAATAGTTGCAAATGTAGAATCTTCACATCCAAATACACTAACAGCACTTGCTTTAACAAGCGTTGTGTCTATTATAGATAATACAGGATTTGAACAGGTGGTACAACTTAACAAACCTTTACTAGACGACCATTTAATGGATGCTAATTTATCTGGCGCCGAACTGTCTTTAATAATTAGCGTAGTATTGACTAGTACCGTTGTATCATTTGGAGTAACAAACAACCTGAATTTAAAATCTTTTCTACTAGATTTATTATTAGCCTCATTTAACTCAGTAACAATATTTTCTTCATCAAAGACAAGTGTAATAGAATCTAAATTTAAACTTGGCGCTTTTACAATATGGGTATATACTTTTTCGCACTTGCCCAATATAACTTGATCTGTCGCAAAACTATTCAGCATTTTTATAGGGCCTGGAACAGAAGGGTATCGATCATAAAAATTAACGGAAACACCAGCTGGTATGGTATCATAGCCGTTATTACGCACGCCAAATACGACTCTAACACTATCGTTTTTATAACAATTTACACTGTAAATATTAATTTGTCCATCAGCTGCTGGATTGTTTACTTGTAAAGTATAGGTTGGTGAATTGCTACTACAAGCACCAGCAGTTCCTACAAGTCGAATCTTGTAATTTCCAGGCTTTAAAAAATCATATGACAAATCTGTACTAGTAGACACCATTTGTTCGTTGGCACCTAATTCATCAGAAACATACCAGTTATATGTTGTAGCGCCATAGGATTTATTTAAAAAAGTTACTGGATCTTTGTATACGCCAGCCGCAGATGCAATAATTCTTTTATCCGGAGAAAACCTTGCATCTACGCCACAGTTTACTATAATGTTAGCCGTGTAAGTACTATAACAACTTGCAACAGCTGTTAGTGCTTTTAATTCAATTGTATATGTTCCTGTTGCCGAAAAAGTATTTGAATAATTATTTGCAGTACTAACAAGTGCGCCATTTAAATACCATTCATAGGTAAGTGCGCCAACACTTGTATTCATGAAATTAACAGCACTTCCAACTATTGGATGTGGGTTGGCATCAAAATTAAAACTAGCTGCTACGTTATCTGAACAAGGTGCAGCACATCCATCACTGGTTAATAAACTTCCGCCATTAAATAAATTTAGAAACGCCATCATGCGGTCTGCTTGACCTTGCGTAAACACAGATGGACAAGGACTTCCATAGTCCATGAAATTTGAAATGTTATCTGGCTGATCGCTCGTGAATGGACCAGAAATAGTATCGGTGTTGCAGGAGTTTTCTGGTGTAGCACATGAAGACCCTTTTATACTTCTATCGGGCGGTGTATCACAAACCAAGTCGCCATCGGTGGTACAATCATTGTTTAAACAATTAGTGCCCTGAAAAGTATGTAATAGAGATAAGTAATGCCCCATTTCATGTGCAACAAGTGGAGTACTCAAACTACTTACTACAAGTCCACCACCAGCGCTAGCATATCCACCATAGCCCATACGTTCCCATTTACCACATTCAAAAACACTAGGCTGAATTTCACCCTGAATAGAATTAACCAACCAAATATTAGCATACTTAGAAGGATTCCAATTAGAGAGTGCCCCTAGCTTGCCGCTTTCTAAGTCTACGTCTATATTTTGATAGTAACTATTGATACGGTCAATACCGTTGGTTTTTCCGCCATTCGGTGTTCGAGTAGCCAAACAAAATTGTATGCGTGTATCAGCTCCTATAGGATCTATTCCATATATACCAATATGCCCAAATGCCTTATTTAATTCTGCTACTGCATCTATAATCATTTGATCCGTTATGGCAGCAGCATTTTGATTGACAATATGAAAGACAACAGGAATCGTTACCACCGGAACAGACGCAGGCGCAACCACCATATTATTGTTTCCAATGTTATTTTCAGAAATTTTGATGCTACGTTGCCCGGCAGCTTGCATTACCCACACTCTAATTTTTTCATTCAATACATTTTCCTTAGAAACATACATGGGATCCTTACGCAGCAATTGCAGGTAGGCATCTGAACCACATTTTGGCGCCTCAAACACCTCCTGACCCATCGAGGCAAATGCAAGAACAATAAAACCACAAACCAACAATAGTTTCCGCATCATGATTTAAGTACAGTTTAATAGTAAACGTCAAAAAGTGAAATAAATGTTACTCAGCACCCACAAATTCATAAAAATAAATGATACAAATCGTTAAATTTATTTATTCGAGATGTTAATATTAAGTAATTTATAGTTAATATTAATTTAATAAATTTGTTAAAATAGAGGTAGATTTAACTACGATTGCTAATAAGGAAAATTTTCATTGATTCAAACTGAAAGCCTTTTATATGAAACTGCTTCAAACACAAATAACACAGAGCCCGAGTAGTTACATTTCTGTGCTAGAAAGAGATGAGCCACATTTTATGGCTCCATTCCATGCCCACCCCGAGCTAGAACTAGTATGGGTAAAAGAGAGCCATGGAAAGCGTATAATTGGAGATAAAATAGAGCCATTTAAAGAAGATGACATGGTATTTATTGGCGAAAACCTTCCCCATGTTTGGTTAAATGACGAAACTTACTATAATGGCCAGCAAAATCACAAAGCAAAAGCCATTGTCGTTTATTTTAATAAAAACTTATTTGGGTCTGATTTTTACGAGTTAGACGAAGCCAGTAATATTAAAGCGCTATTTGAAAAAGCTAAACGAGGTATTAAAATAGGCGATGATACCAGAAAAAAAATTGGCGCTAAATTAGAAAAGATGTTAGCGCAAAAAGATTTTGAACGCGTTATTGGCCTTTTTGAAGTGTTGCATTTAATTTCTACTGCAAAAGATAATGAACTCATCACTACCGAAGGGTATACAAAACCGGTGAGTAAAGATGGCGCTGATAGGCTTGCCAGTGTATATAAATATGTTCATGAAAATTTCAAGCAACCCATTTCATTAAATCAAGTAGCAGAGCTTGCTAATTTAACACCGCAATCTTTTTGTAGACTATTTAAAAAACGCAACAAGAAAAAGTTTGTTGAATACCTGAATGATATGCGTATTGCACAAGCTTGCAAATATTTAATTGAAACAGATTGGAGTATCTCGGAAGTAGCCTATGCATGTGGTTACAAATCAGTTTCGAATTTTAATAAACTATTTAAAGAAACAAAAAATTGCTGTCCTAAAGCATTTAGGGTTCAGTTTGATAAATAATTTTTCAACCACTGTTGTTCAAAAAAAATAGCCGCTCTCACGAGCGGCTATTTTTATGCTTAAAAATTTTCGTAGATCAATTACTTATCCCAGAAAATTTTATTAGTTGATTTATCGTTTGCACTAACAGCAGCGTAGTTCGCTTTGTTATACACGTTTTCTGAAGAAGGATACATCCATCTTGTAGGCGGAGCTACGTTAGTTGGAGTTGCATCATCATTCCAGAATTTTAATGCTGGTAAATCAGTTCTTCTAACTTCAGCCCAGTTTTCAAATGGTTGAATTACATTGTAATGTAACCAACGTTGATTTGAAATAAGTGCTTGTCTTGCAGCAGTAGTTGTTGCAAGATCCCAGTTGATACCTGCAGCTGTTTGATACGCTGTTACTTGAGCAGCAGTGTAAGGCACTACAGCAGGGCTGGTTGTGTTAGTTGTTAACTTACGAATATTATAATAGTACTCTGTAGATTGCTCAATACCTTTATTGTAAGCATCTTTCGCAGCTGATAAGTTACCAGCTTTTAAATGTGCTTCCGCTAAATGGAATGATACTTCTGCAGCATTGATTAAAACACCTGGGAAAAATAAGTTTCTACTTGTAGTAGAACGGTTGTACATCGAAACAGTGTTGGTTAAAATCAACGCATCTGTTACAGAAGCAGCAGCAGTTTGATCGATACCTTTGTATACACCCGCAGCTTTATCACCTGGTTCAAATAATACCGGTAAACGTGGATCACCATTGGTTAACATATGGTTGATCATTGCTGCGCTAGCAAGGTTACCATTCCAATCTTCTAAACCACCTTGGAAGTTGCTACCAGCAACTGGTGTGTTTAAGCTAAATACATTGATTTGAACGTTTTCTGCATTTGAAGTAACTAATGGGAATGTTGCAGGAGCAGCAGCCATTGCAGCTATTTCAGAAGCAGCTCTTGCGCCTAATTCTGTAGAACCAGAAACACGCGTAAGCATTCTTAAACGAAGTGAATTACAGTATCTAGTCCAATGTGCTTTGCTACCCTTTAAGATAAAATCTTGGGTATTAAACGCTGTTTGAATAGCAGCAGGAATCGTTAAGCTGTTTAACTCTGTGGAGAAAGCTTTTAAATCATCTAACATTTTAGTGTAGATGTCTTGTGCTTTGTCATACTTAGGTAAAGAAGCTAAATAATCTCCACCGTTAGCACTTAACATACCAGCACCAGACCAAGGAAGATCTCCATGAACGTCTACCATTTTCTGTGTATAATCATAGAAATAGATAGTAGCAGCAATCATAAAAATTCTTCTGTCTGCTTGATCAGTAGGAGATAAAGCTTTGTTGATTTTTACTAACTCTTTGTATTGAGACAAAAAGTTGTAATAAGAATTCCAATGATCAGAAACAGCTCCACCACCAGGGATGTACTGACCTGTTGCATTAGACCAACCCACAGACTGTGTGTAGCGGTTGTTGGTAATTCTTTGAACCACAAAATAGTTCCAGTAACCTGGCATGATATAGCCAAGGTTTGAGTTCACGAATCCAGAAAATTGCTTCTCTACAGAAGATACCGCAATTTTAGAAGGATCGGTATAGCTATCAGCGAAGTCTGTTTTCTTACAAGAAGAAACTGCTAGCGCTACTGCTAAACTTGAAATGAATAATATTTTTTTCATATAATTTTTTTAAAATTTTCAGAGATATTAAACCTTAGAAAGAAGCTCTTAACATCACACCAAAGCTTCTAGTAGAAGGGTTACCACCGGCGTTGGTTAGGTTTTGAGCCCAACGTGAACCCGCAGTTGTTTGCTCCGCATCTAAGTGTTTAAGTGTACGATAGATATAAAATAAGTTACGTCCAAATACAGAGAACTGTAATTTTTTCGCACCAATCATGCTAGCAACTTTGCTTGGCATGTTATATCCAATTGTAATTTCTCTCATCTTAACATATGAATTCTCTACGATGTATAAATCATAACGAGATGCACTATACTGAGGACCACCCCAGTTGTAGGTATTCCAGAAATAATAAGATTGAGGAACAATGTTATCATTTTTAGAACCGTCAGCTTTAACGCCTGGTAATAACATACCATCGTTAAATACTTTTTCGCCCTGAGGACCTGCAGTTGCATTGGTTTGTACATACTTACCAGACGTTTTGTCTTTGTAGTAAGATAAACCACCGCTTTCTTTATCCATAAACTGTAAGCTCTCTTCCAATAAACCACGGCTAATCATCCAGTTAATACCAGTAGGCATTACATAACCACCATAACGGAAGTCAACCATCGCGTCTAAAGTAAAGTTCTTATACTTAACAGTGTTAAACCAACCACCAATTAATTTAGGCATTGCGTTACCTACTTTGTACATCGTATTAGGATCAACTGCATAGATACCGTCAGGTCTAACAATTTGCTCACCTTTAGCATTTGTTAATACAGGGTGTGCGTAAAAATCTCCCATTGGTTGACCAACAACAGATTTTAATTGAGCAGCGTTACCATCAAAATCAG
>Ga0222712_10001740_pt1 | contig 26247 bp, 21 predicted proteins | sample C33_657DmetaG_FD_165043 | JGI IMG/M metagenome (GOLD analysis project Ga0222712, IMG submission 165043) | Estuarine water microbial communities from San Francisco Bay, California, United States - C33_657D | ecosystem: Environmental > Aquatic > Marine > Unclassified | place: USA: California... | reverse complement strand
CCGGTGCAGGGTTGCCCGCCTGAAGCGATGCATAATTCACCAGAATCTTAACGGGCGACCAGGTTTTACCTTTGTCTGCACTGCGTTTCATCACAATGTTGATGTCTCCAAAATCTCCGCTGTTGTTTACCCTTCCTTCGGCAAAGGCAAGCAGCTCCTTGTTTTTCAATCCAATGATGGCAGGAATGCGGTAGCTCTTGTGCCCTTCTGTGCCACTGGTGAAAACAGCTACCTCCTGACCAAATGCCAGGTTGACCAAAAGCAAGAGAATCGGAAATAATTTCATGGTGATGGGTTTAATGTCCAAATTGTTTCAAGAGTTGCATGCAGAGCCATTCCTGCCTGGGCAGGTGGAAAGGTCCTTTGAAAAGATTGCCCTTGGCCGTCTGTGCGATGGATCCATCGCGGTGAAGATAGCCAAACCACTCCCCATGTTCCTTGTCGTTGAATACCCTGTATGCGTATTCATGCACAGCACGGTGCATGTCTGCATATTTTTCATCCCTGGTCAACAGGTATGCCAGCAAGGTTGCGATGATGGTTTCATTGTGAGGCCACCAAAATTTCATGTCTTGCCAATACTCCTGCACGGGCTTGTTGTAGACATCCCTGAAATAAAACAAGCCACCGTGTTCATGGTCCCAGCCGCGCTTCCACATGTAATCTATCATCCTGCATCCCAGCTCAATCAATTGCTTGTCGTTGTTCCTGTGCAAGGCCTCTGCAAGAATGAACCATCCGCCTTCAATGGCATGGCCAGGATTCAATGTTCTTCCGTCAACATGATCGATGATGCTACCATCTGGGGCAACCTGCTCCATCACACATTCAATATCATCTTTTACAAAATAAGTCGCTATTTCATTGATCCAACCTGTGATCAAATCATCACAGCGAGGGTCGCCAATGTTGTCCCTCAATTGCTGGGCGGTGTTCATCATGATCATCGGAACACCAATGCCTTTAGAAGGCCTTGTATTGGTGAACTTCGGCTCAAGCAATCCGGGGATGGTTGCATACTCAACGCATTTCCCAAAAATCCTTCTTGCATTGTCGGCTGCTTCCTGGTCACCGCTTGCCTTGGCATAGGCTGCGCAGGCAATCACGTAAAAGGTTTCAGAGAAAAAATACCTTCTTTTTCTGATGGGTTGTCCTTCTCTTGTAACATGAAAGAACATCCTGCCATCGGTATCAAAACAATGTTTGTTCAGGAAATCATAGCCCAGCTTTGCACCCTCCAGCCATTCCTGTTTTTTTTCTACTGTATTGTACAGGGTGGAAAGTGTCCAGACGGCCCTTCCCTGGATCCATACGGCCTTGTCGTCATCAATCAATGAACCATCAGCATCCCTCATGAAAAGGTATCCACCATGTTCATGATCAAATGAACGGGGGAACCAAAAAGGGATGGTATCCTTCAACAACTGATCTGCATAAAATTGTTGCAGATCATTCAATTCTTCAGCTGTGTACTGCATTTGTCTTATTGGGTTTAAGAAATATCAATTGGATGATGAGCACGATTACAACCACAAAAGCCAGCATGGCAAAGTCTTTGCCGAGGTTGCCAGCATCGGTTGATTTGCCAAGATAATCGGTGATCAATGCACCTGCAAAAATTCCTGCGGTGTTCAAAAATCCATATCCGGTTGCGCGTTGGTTGGGTTGTACGAATTGACAAAGGATGGGCATGTTGTTGGTGTCGAACATGCCAAAGCCAAAGCCAAACAAGAATGCTGATGCAATGATGTGAAAGACTGTTACGCCATATCCCATCAAGAACAAGGCAGGAATGGTCAGCGCAAGCCCAATGGCTCCTGTATAAATTCGACCCCTGCTGTTGACCTGAAACCACCTGTCAGAAAGGATTCCGCCCACGATGACCCCAAGCAGGGAAGACAATGAAATGGAAATGGTGGTCAATGGTCCTGCAACCGACATGTCAATGTTCAGGTTTTGTGCAATCAGGGTTGGGGCCCAGTTTTTGATGGCCCAACCGGGAAGACTGGGCACAGCAAAGTACAATACGATGATCCAAAAAGGGAAGGAACCCAAGAGGGAGGCCAATCCTGAAAAAAAGTTTTTGCCAGGTTGTTGACCAATGGAGGCAGCGACGGTTTCCCTTTTTTTATCCTTCAGGAAAAGCACAAGCACCATGGCATAGATCATCCCAATCATCCCAAAGAAAATGAAAGTATTTTGCCAGGAATAATATTTTGATACGGTGGAACCAAATCCGCCCAGTGCTTGGCCCATGTAGATACCAGACATGTGGATGCCAATCGCCAGGGACCTTGTCTTGTCGCTGTGGAAATCTGCAATCAATGATAGTCCGGCAGGAATGTAAAGGGCCTCACTGAAGCCCATGATAGCCCGCAGCACATAAAGCTGGTTGAAGGTTTGGGCATAGCCCATGGAAAAAGTGACAGCAGACCAAACAAACAGGCTTCCAATAATCAGCCATTTTCTGCTGATGCGATCAGCGATGATGCCTGATAAAGCACTCATGGCGCCATAAACCCAAAGAAATACCGCCATCAGCCTGCCGAAATTGGTGGCCTGCTTGAGTTCAGCAATGTCCATCTGCATGGCCGGACGCATGGTGGCAATCATCTGCCTGTCCATATAGTTCAGCAGTGCAGCGCCGAAAAGCAGTGCAACAAGGATCCAGGGGTATTTTTTGGAAGTCACCATCATTGTTTATTGTAGATCCAATTTAGGCTTAATCTTGAGATATCCGTTACACTCAAGTGTGTCTTTTGGGATTGGGATCCAGCGCAATAACTGAGAAGAACATGCTTACCGACAAAGTGCATGGCTGTGTAGCAATACCAGCCATCCTTGTTGTCTTCTAAATTTTTTATAAACTCCCATGAAAGCCCATCGTCTTTTGAAACAGCAATAGTCTGTGGGGTTCGCTTCCCTTTCAACAAGGAATCCTCTCCTCCATTGTTGTTCCATACCATGAGCAGGTCACCAGTGGAAGGTATTCGCTGAATGGTGGCAGGCGACAATGGCGATTTGATGGTTGTTTTTTCAGCTGGAGACCAGGTCTGTCCACGGTCTTTTGAAATGGACTTGTATTGAAAACCAGGGCTAGCACGGATGATCATCATGATGTCGCCGTTTTTGAGTTCTACAACACCAGGTTCCTGCAGGGTTACATTGTCTGGATTTTGCAATGCTGGACTGGTGGTCCAGGTAAGGCCATTGTCATCAGAAAAATAACTGAACAAGGTGCCATTGTTAGACCATTTCTCACCGGGCACCTGATGCAAAGCCACTGCCAGCAACAACCGGCCGTCATTCAATTGAATAACCCTGTCATTGTTCAAAACAAAATATCCTTTCTTGTCTGTGACACAGGGTATCGGATCACTCCAGGTCTTTGCTTCATCAACTGAAATGCGCATCATCGGAATGCAATCACTGGTAGAATTTTTTTTCAGGTAAAAAAGTGCAATGCTTCCATTTTTCAAGCGAAGCAATGAAACAGACATCACGTTCATCAATCCCTCCTTGGCAACGATCACTTGGTCATCATTGGTCCAGGTCTGTCCCTGATCAAAAGATTTTCTTGCAGCCAGAAAGGCTGATGCATGGTCGCTGGAGGAGGTGCCGGTATAACGGCTGTAAACAAACAGAATGCTTCCGTCTTTCAAGGAAATGAAATCCCCTTCGCTATTTCTTGGGTTGTCTGCACCTGGAGCAATTTTCATCACCAATTCCTTTCCGGATGCTGGTTGATTTTTTTTCGCAGATGAAGCCACCTTGCATCCCTGAAGCAGAAAGATAGATAAGAACAGAAAATAAACTTGTTTCATGCCAGTTGGTTTGATTGTTTTACATGTTTTGAAGCACTTCAGCTGCCACTTTTATGGCATGATCAATTTCCGCTTCGGTATGAACAGCACTGATGTACCAGAGTCCACGACCGATTACCCTCACTTTCCTGTCATGCATGCCTGCTATAAATTTACCCAACTTTGTCTTATCTCCTGTCAGTGTATCACGAAAATCCTTGATGACAGGAAGGTCAGTAAAGGCGATGGTAAACATGGGTCCGGGGCCTTGCACCAGCATGTTTTGATTGGCAGCTGCGGCAGCTTCCTTCAATCCATTCATCAGTTTTTGTCCAAGGGCAAACATGCGCTCGTAAGGATTTTCTTCTTCCAAAATCCTGATGGTTGCCAACGCAGCAGCGACTGTAGGATTGCTGGAATTCATGGTGCCGGCATGGATAACTTTTGATTGCTCAATCAGTTCCATCCATTCCCTTTTCCCCACAACTGCACTGATCGGATAACCGCTGCCCATGGCTTTTGCGAAAATCGAAATGTCTGGCGTGATGCCAAAGTAACGCTGTGCGCCACCCAGGCTTAACCTGAAGCCACAGATCACTTCATCCAGGATAAAAGCAGACCCATACTGGTCACAAAGGCTGCGAACCCCTTGCAGGAATCCTTCCTGGGGAACAATGCATCCATTGTTGCACATCACCGGCTCAGTAATGATGGCAGCGATTTCTTCATGCCTTTCTTCCATTGTCTTTTTCAACAAGGCCAGATCATTCCATGGAAGAATGATGAACTCATCTGCAGCATTTGCAGAAAGTCCCTGGCTCCAGGGATAAACGTTGGGGTGTTCTCTTTCTCCGAGAGCTTCAACAGATGGGGTAGAAAGTCCCCAGGCAACATTGTCCAACCATCCATGGTAATGTCCTTCAAAACGAAGGAATTTCTTTCTTCCGGTCTTGGCCCTTGCTACACGGAAAGCAGTCTGCACGGCTTCAGAACCATCTAAACAAAAGCGCATCATTTCAGCTGAAGGAATGATTTCATTCAACTTTTCAGCGAGTTCAATTTCCTGGATGTGCTGCCCGGCAAACATCTGTCCCAATGCAGAGTATTCCTCAACCGCTTTCAATACCCTTGGATGTGAATGGCCTACAATCATGGGTCCCTGGCTCAGGGTGAAGTCGAGGTATTCGTTTCCATCAACATCATACAACTTGCTGCCCTGGCCATGTGTATAGAAAATGGCATGCGGATGACCATATTTCCTGAACTCCGATGACACCCCTCCTGCAATCACTTTCTTTGCCCTTTCCAGCAATGCGGCCGATTTTGTGTAACTGATTCCTGACATGATTTTCTTTTGAATATGATTGAATTATTTGTTGCTATGTTGATTGATTGCCGGTAGTTTTTTACCCAACATGAAAAGGTCCAGCTGGTTGAAATAGGCAAAGCCCAATTCAATGTCTGTGATGGTTGTTTTTGCTCCACTAAGTTGCAATGTGTTGTTGCCTTTTTTCAAGATGCCGGGATCATTGACCAGGTAGATCCATGTAAAGCTTGCAAGATCTGGGGGTAGTTTTTTTCCTGATGCGAAGGCTTCTTCGGTGAAGATTTTATAGGGAGCCAAGGTCACCCCATTGAGTTTGATGTTGATGGGCAGGCTGTCCTTTGCGCCAACCCTCAGCAGACAAGACTTGAGTGGAAATGGATTTGTAGCTGGATTTTCACCGACCATCAACTGAAAACTTTCCTCTCCCTGCAGCTGGCGGGGAACTTGCTTGACATAGGCATAGGAGGGTTGTTTTTCATCGTTGTAATAGGATTTGGTGACAGCATACACTTTATCGCCTGTGTTGAGTTTTTCGTTTTTCAAACCAGCCACCAAGGCATACATCCAATCGGGATGTGGCCTGAAGCCCTCATCCTTGTCACCACCCTTAAAATTAAAAAGATAAAACCCTTGCGCGCCCATCATCCTGTAATTGGCAGCTGCCCCTAACAACTCAGCGAGGTTTGCGATTCTTCCATATGGCAAATCCATGCCGTATCCATTTGCAGTAGGCAGCAAGGCTTTTCTGAAACTCGTTCTGGGAAATAAGGACGGATAAACCTGCACACCATGTTGTTTTCCCAGTTCAATCATGTCTTGAATCGGCATGTCATGTGCCAATGTCATGAGTTGAGAGGGTGTAACCAGGTCAACCAATCCTTCCTTGATCCATGTTTGGATGTCGAGCCCGGCCAGATTACATGCAGCTGTAGAAGGAGGAACACGCACGAAAAGATGCATGGGCCTGCCCTTTTGTTTTGCCAGCAGATTGAGCCTGTTGCGCATCTTCCGCAACAGTGCTGTCATCAATTTCGTTCCTTCCTCATTCTTCTCCCTTGGAAAAAAAACCTGAACCCGGTTGAAGTCAAGCTCAAATCCATCGATGATGTCCTGGTGAAGCAGAATCGCTTCTTCGAAAACCGCAAACCGAAAATCACGGACTTCCTTGTGACTGTAGTCAAAAAGATTTCCATAATCCTTGCTGAAAGCAAGCGGACTTTTTCCAAGCCTCAGTTGCTCTCCGTTCTCCATCCAGAATTTTCCGGTGAGTGGATAATTGTAAGGATCGGTCATGAAGTGGCTGTCGTTCATCCGCAGGTTGGGTATAAAACGCATCCCGTTTCGCTTTGCCTCCAGACCTGCCACCATCACAGCATTCATCCCAGCAGCGATACAAGATCGGGCACTCCTGATCCTTGCCGCCCAGTTGGAGTCTTTCAGCTCATAGCTGGTCTGCCTCCATCCGTAAGGGCTGGCAACTTTTGTATTGTAATAGAGCACATCACTGCCAGCGCCGATACTGAACGTATAGGTATTGATGCCAAGCGCCGCATGAGCAGCCACATTCAGCTCCAGCAATTGCTTGGCTTTGATGGGATCAGGACTCAGAAAAGCAAAATCACCATCCTCATTGAAAACCACTCCGAAATCAACAGTTGTTTTTTTGGTTTGCGCAATACCGGCACCCATCATCAAAAAGAAAACAATGAACAACAGCAACTGCCATTTTAGTAGACTATTTGTCTTGCTTAATTTGTAACGATATCTGATGTCAGCAATCATTATCCTTGGGTTTTGGGCTTTACCTTGTAAAGAATAAAAGCACAGAGCAACATGGTGAGGCCTGCAAATTGATAGATGTGCGAGAGGTCAATTTTTGCATCACGCAAGATGCCCCCGGCATACAAGGCCAAACCTCCAACAATGCAACTGAACATGTTCAAAATACCATACCCTGTTGCCCTGTAGCGTTCATCAACTATCGTGCACAATATGGGCATCATGTTGGAATCTGAAAATGCCCTGGTGAATGCATAGACCACAAAAAATGCAATGGCTGCCGGCAGCATAGAAGTTGTGCTTGCCATAAAAATAAAAGGCGCTGCCACTACAAGACCAATCACAGGAACCAACACCCTTGCCTTTTCATTTTTCTTGCTCCACCGATCTGCAAGGATTCCACCTACAATCACTCCTGCCAGTGATGCAGGATAGAGGTATCCTGTGGCGTAGAGTCCAGCAACGGTCTGTGACAGGTTAAAATGCTCCTTGTAATAAGTAGGCAGCCAACCCATCACCAGCCAACTCACCACACCCAACAAACTCCAGAAAATCAATGCCATGTTGAACGAACGGTTGCCAAACATCCTTCCTACCGCTTCCATGAAATTGACTTCTTTTTTGGTGGTTGAATTTAGTTCAATGGTCGTGTGTTGGGGATCCTTCAGCAGGGCAACCAAGGTGATGGAATAAAGAATACCAAAAACCCCCAATGCAGTAAATGATGTGTTCCATGTAAATTCCTCAGCAATCCATCCACCAACAAAACCAAGGCTTTGACCCGCCATGATGCCTGCCATGTGAATGCCCGTAGCGAGTGATCTTGTTTTTGTTCCGTGGTAGTCTGCAATCAAGGCAAGGGCTGCAGGAATATAGCAGGCCTCACTGATTCCCATCAATGCGCGGGTCAGCAAGAGTTGATTGAATGTTGTTGCGTGAGCAGTGAGCCAAGTAACAGCCGACCATACAAACAGGCTCACCAGGATTACCCTGCTCCTGTTGAACTTGTCTGCAATGTACCCTGCAAAGGGGCTGAGCAATCCGTATACCCACAAAAAAACAGAGGAGAGCAATCCAAACTGCGCCTCGGTCATCGGAATTTCCTGCAGGATGGATGATCGCATGGTCGTGATCATGGTCCTGTCGAGATAATTCAATGAGGCCACTACACAGAGCAGTGCAACTGTCATCCAGGCCCTTGCCAGGTTTTGTTTTTTGTTCGTCATGGGTCTCATTAATTTTTTATGCCGACAATTTTATGTGTCCGAATGCCGGGCTTGATCTCTCCACTGATGTACAACCAATGGCCTTTCCAAAGTACCGCCGGTAACGTAACCCTTGCATCAAATTTCATTTCACTTCCTAGAAAAGACCAGGTTTTTATTGCTGTTGAATAAGTGAATATTTTTCGATCAATACCAGGATGTGTTGTCGGATCCTTGTGCAAGGCTTTCTCTGCATCCACCCCACCCCAAAAAATGAAATTGCCCTCCTTGCTTACCGGAACCGGATTGGCTGAAGCAGTCGCTGCACGCGGCATCAAGGGCAATAGCTCCCAATGGCCAGACCACTGTCCATTTTTTTTGACTGGGGTAAACCGAAACGCATCTTGCAACATTTTTCTTTCCGGCTTTCCAAGGTGGTCTACACCAGCCATCTCTCCACTGAACAAATAAAAACTGCCACCAAAAGATCCCGCTACTGGCTGTGTCCTTCCAGCACCAGGCCAGGTAGGCATGGGAATCCAGCCTGATGAGAGGTCTTCAAGATCCAGCAAATAAATGGTGTTCAAGGGAGCGCCTGTGAATGCGCTGGTTCCGCCTGCTACAATGATCATGTGCCCAACCAATGCACCCGCCATGTTGGCAACTGGTACAGGCAAGGCTGGATAAGGCTTGTAGTCAAAATCTTTTCCATTCCATTTCATGCCCGTGACTGCTGCATGAAAATCTTTTTCATCATTTCCTCCTACAAGAATGATTTCATTTTTATATTCAATGGATATGCCATAGGCAAGAGGGCTGGGCATTTTGGTAGCAAGTTTTATCCATTCGCGGTCTTCGGCGAACCAATAAATTTCATCATACCATTTTTTCTTTCCGCCTTCCCAGGGTTTTTTCTCCGGAAAATTAGCACCCCCCATGCAAAACAATTGTCCGTTGCTTTGGCCGGCGAACATCCCTGCCATTCCTTCGGTATTTGGCAGTGAAGGAAATGCTATGATTTCAGGCATCTGTTGTGATTTTAAAGTTGATGAAAACAGCATGAACAGCAGCAGAAAAATGTGTGATTGTTGAACTATCTTTTTCTTCATGTTTACTGCTTTATAATTTGATTGTTAAAACAGCACCTGGACCGGGCTCACCTGATCCGCCTGTAACAACCAGGGTCTGATCATCTACAAAATAAACATTGCTTGTACAGACAAGCCCCGTATCAATGGTTTCGATAAGATTTCCTGTGGTCGATACCAGGTGAACAGCCGCCATGCCATAATGCGCAATCGCCATCATGCCCTGGCTGTCCATGGCAATGCCATCCGGTAAATTTCCAATGGGGTCGCCGGATGGATTTTGGGGAAGATCGATGAATACCTTGATATCACTGGCAGGTTGTTCGGCATCATTCAAGGGAATACTGATGATCCTGTTTTGGTAACTTTCTGCAACGAACAAAGTTTTCCTGTCATTTGAAAGTACCAGCCCATTGGGATAGTCTAATGCTGAAGCAATCACCCTTTCTTCTCCATTTTGAGCAATACAAAATACTGCACCATGATGCCTTATTGAATCGGTGAAATAAAGATTTCCATGCTCATCCATCAAAAGATCATTGGGCACATTCACCTTGATGCCTGCACAGGTTTCACTCGAAACAGCACCCATCAATTGTCCTTCGGAAGAAAAACGCAATACCTTCCCAAGCTTGCTGTCACAAACCAGGTGTTCTCCATTGGCAATTATAATTTGGCCGTTGGGACAAGATGATTTCCCCCAAACGATCAATTCCCCATCTGGCTTCAACTGCATGATGTTTTCTCCGGAAAGCATTGTAAAATAGATGTTTCCGAATTGATCGACCGCCGGCCCTTCTGTATAGAAGTCCAGTGAGGCAAGGCTGATCAATTCGTATTTCCGGTTCAGCATGTGTAATTGATTTCTTCAAAGGGATAGAGGGGAACCCTTCGATGATTGAAATGGAACAAGGTCATGTCAGCAGCTGTCACTCCGGGTGTATTTACCTGTACAATGGCAGGACAAACATCCTTGTAGGCAGCAATCGGGGCATTGACACCTTTGGCAACAATGGCATCAAAATCCAGCGGATTGATGCCGAATGCGGTGAGTTGCCTGAGACTATAAGGTGGCACACGCAAGGTTGTGAGCATGACCACATGATTGTATTCTGTTTTTACAATTGCGATAGGGCCCATGTCAAAATGAACCTGTCCTCCATGCCTTGGTGTGGTTTCGTCAAAGGAACCCGGCCCTTTGGAGACAAGTGTTATCCACCTTGTACGGGTGGGAACGCCATCAGGGCGCTGACCTATCTGCAATTCAAACCTATCACCTTCTTCGTGAGCACTGGCTACTTGAACAGCAGCCGAATCATGGATACAATGAAACACGTTTTCTTTTGATTCATCTTCGAGTTGATCAAGCAGGTAAACACTGTTGCCGGGTGAACCTCCACCAACATTGTCGCCCATGTCCAGCAACAACAATGGTTTCGGCGTCTGCTCCCATGAAGCGACTATCGTGCCAATGTTTTGTTTTATACCATTGAAGTCAGACCTGTTGCAGACAACATGGTCGCTGAGTTCTTTGAGGACGGCTTGGCCTGCAGAACCATCACCATTGGCAATCACGATGATGGACGATCCCATCTCTTTGACGTCTGAGTAAGGGAAACCCAATACAATGCTTGTTGAAACAATGCCTTCCCTGCTCAAAGCAGTTTTGGCCATTTGATGCAATTCCTTGCAAGGATTTTTTTCTGTCAATTGCTGTTCGATGCTGATGGCCAAAGGAAGTGCGGCAAACAATTGAACAGGTTTTATCTTGCCAGACAATGTATCGGCCATGATCTTTCCTGCTTCCTTGCCAACCGCACGCTGGTCCACGTGTGGATTGGTTTTATAGGCGACCAGCGCGTTTGTTGCATCAATCATCGCCTTGCTGACATTTGCATGCGGATCAATGGTTCCAATGATGGGAACATCCTTACCAACAATTTCCCTAAGCTGTCCAAGCCAGTGTCCATCCATATCAGGGTATGCTTCACATACACCTGCACCATGCGGCACTACAAGGCAACCATCAACAGGCAAATGCTTTTTCAATTCACCGAACATCTCCCGCATCAGGTGTTCAAAAGCTTCCCTTGTTACAATGCCTCCTGGCGTTGCCTCTGCATACATGATTGGAACAATCTGAATGTCTGCCTCTCCCATTGCCTCAATCATGCCACCAACTTCATGGAATGCATGACTGTATTCTGTAATGATCTCCTCGCCAAAATGCCAATGGCCATTGCGGAACTGATCCAGTCCGGTTACCCCTTCTGCAAAGGTGTTGGATTCATGCACTATGCCCAGCAATGCCACCCTCATGATCAGGGATTTGGAGAATAAGCGATGGCATCCACTTCAAATTTCAGCAAAGTGCCCAGACAACCCATTATCGTTGTTCTTGCGGGGAAGGGCTCCTTGAAATATTCACGGTAAATCTGGTTGAACTCCGCAAGGTCTTCTTGCTTGTTGACATAATTTCTCACTTGCACCACATCCGCAAAACCGAGGCCTGCACCAGCCAAAATCTTTCCCAGGTTGTCGAAAGACCTTCTGCATTCTTCTGCAAAACTGCCTTCCACAATCTTGCCCTCATCATCCACAGAGGCCTGTCCGGAGATGAATACATAATCACCTGCTTTGATTGCGGGCGAAAAGGGCAAGTGGCTTTGGGGCACACCTGAACCTGTTATCACTTCTCTATTTTTCATCTGTTTGATTGTTTTATTTGCTGGGCATAAAGCTTTCAATCTTGGTAATCCTTCTCATCAATTCCTCATCAGACCAGGACAGTTCTGGTGAAAGCAGGGGCGCTTTTGCAGTACCAATGTCAATGCCATACCTCAGCTGCATTCCCCGCTCGAAGAAGGTCCAGATACGCGGAAGGATCTCAAGAATCAGTTCCTGGAATTCAATCATGAAATCCATGCCAAGCTTTACATTGCCGTTCAGGAATTCCCTTCTTACGTATTGGCAAACGGGCCCAAACAAATTGTAGGTTGAACCAATGGCACCCACTGTACCACAGACCGCTGCATGACACATGAGTTCATCCGCACCGCTGAACAATTTCCATACACCCTTGGACTTGATGTTGATGGCACTGATTTCCAACAAACTTCCGGTAGTCAATTTCAACCCTTTTACATTGGGGATTTCCAGGAGTTGCTTGATCATGTCATCGGTCATCGGAGAGTTCCCAATCTGATAAGGGAAGAAAGGAAGGGTTGTTGCATTTGCAATTTTCTTGTAATGCTCAAGGCCCATTGCTGGTGATGTTGCATAATAAATAGGACCAACAGAGGAAATACCATCAGCACCATGTGCTGCAGCATGTTGTGCCAAACGCACAGACTCGTCAGTGCTCAATGCACCAACTTGCACGATGACGGGCAAACGCTTGTTCGTTATCTCAAGTGAAAGTTTTGCGATATGCTTTCTTTCCTCCTCCGGATAAAGAAAACCCTGTCCTGTTGAACCCAGCAAATAGATGCCGTCAAGTTGCTGCGCAACGATGAGTTCAATAATTTTTTCCAATTCTTTTTCATTCACCTTTCCCTCACTGGTCACAGGTGTCAATAGCGCTGGCCACAGGCCTTTCAAATCTACAGATCCGGTTGTTGTTGACATGATAGTTGATTTTATGATTGTATTTTTTCGATTGCGGTTTTCATTTTGTTTGCAGGGATGGTTTCTATTGCCGGAAGATCAAAATAAGTTTCTACAGACAGCATATCCTTGAAGCCGCTTCCGGTGATGAGGCAGACAATCTTGTCTTCGGGATTGACTTCATTCAACTCAACAGCAGCAGCCAATCCGGCCAAGGCGACAGCACCAGCTGGTTCAGAAAAAATTCCTTCTTGTTGTGCGAGTTTTTTCTGTAACTCGAATACAGTCTTGTCTGTTACAGTATAGCCAGTGCCTCCTAGCGCCCTGCATTCCTTGATCACTTCATTGCCGTCTAAAATATTGGGCACCTGCAAGCCACTTATTTTTGTGGTGGCACCAGGGATATTGGCTGCAAACTGACTTCCGTTTCTCAGGGAAGTGGCAATGGTGTCATTACCCTCCGGTTGAACACAATGCACACTTGGCTTCTTTGTCAGGTTATTTTTCTCAGCATACATGTTCGCACCCCTTGCTAGGGCCAATGTTAAACCACCGCCCCCTGCTGGTGAAAAAACATGGTCAACGTCCATCTCTTTCATCAATTCATACATGATGGTTTGAACACCCTGCATGCCTTCAGGGCAGTACAAGAAAGCACTTACCGGCAATGGAACACCAATGGATTGGGTCAGTTCATCCAACTCTCCAAAGACTGCATTGGTTACTGCTGTATTTTTTCCAAAGCCTTCAATCATGATGGTAGTTGCGCCATATAGTTGCATCTGCCTGATCTTTGGAACAGGAGCCCCATCAACAATCACCAACACACATTGCATGCCTGCTGCAGCTGAATAGGCAGACAAGGCTGCTCCTGTGTTTCCACTGGATGTGGCAATGCACAGGTTTTGCCCTCTGCTTTTCATGTGCGAGATGAATGCGGAAGCAAACCTGTCTTTGTATGAGCCTGAAGGATTCAGGTTTTCCATTTTGAAATAGAGGTTCTTCAAACCCATGGCAGGTCCGATGGCTTTCGATTTCACCAATGGGGTATTGCCCTCTCCCAAAGAGACCCTGAATTTTTCAGCTACCGGATTCATCAATTCATCAAACTGCCACATATCAAAATTCTTTAGGGAATTGCGCTTTCTTCAATTGATAACTGTTCATGCTGGTGGTAAAGCCACCATCGATGGTGATGGCAGTTCCTGTCATGAAAGCTGCCTGACCAGTTGAAAGCCAAAAAATACCATTGGCGATGTCTTCGGGAGCGCCCGGACTTTTTAGGGGTGTGGCATCGTTCAAATAGCTGCCCAGCTGGTCTGCTATGCTTTCTCCAGCAGTGGTTGTATAATCTTTGCTCAACTCAGTGTCGATGAATCCAGGCTTAACAGTCAGGACCCTGATGCCGCTTCTTCCATACGTAACGGCCAATTCGCGTGTCAGTGCTTCTATGCCTCCTTTTGAGGCGATATAGGCAGGACTGGTGCCTGCTGGCCTGTCAGACATCATGCTGGAGATGTTGATGATAACACATGGAAGATTGATCTGCTCCATGGCTGCAGCAACATGTTTGGCCAAAAATGCAGGAGCAGTGAGGCAGACCTTGATTGTTTTTTCCCAGGTTTCATGGTCCATGTTGCGCATGGTGCCGATGGTTCTCCAGGCAGCATTGTTGACCAATACATCGATCCTTCCGAACTTTTCCATCGCAGCTTCAACTACCCGACCTAAAAACGATGGTTCAGCAAGGTCCCCTGCAAGAATAAGCTGTTCAACTTCATATGAAGAGGCAATTGTTGATGCAACAAGCGCAAGTGCCTGCTGGTCTATGTCTACCAATACCAGATGGTGGCCTTCCTTGGCAAAGCGAATGGCAGTGGCCCTGCCTATTCCATTTCCTGCTCCGGTGACAATGACTATTTTATTTGAATGCATTTAGGCATTGGTTTTTGTGTTAACGGGCAAGATCCCTCCCAGTGATTCTCCTGTGTTGACTTGAGCATCAACACGCAGAAAAAGGACCATTCCTGACAAATCAGCGTAAGCATTTGTGTGGCTGCCTGTCTCCAGGTCCACAATATCGCCCCAATGCTCCCCTTTCAGGATCATCTGTCCCAGCTTTACTGCCGGCACAAAAATTCCTTTGGCGGGTGCTGGCATCTTGGCTTGAAGATGTCCTTGTTGGGGCGTTGGATCTTCAACAACATGTTCAGGCGCAAATTCTATGGATTGGTTTGCTTCGACCATCCCCAAATGCGCCAATACGCCCAAACAACCATTGGTATAAGATACAATTATTTCATCCCTTGTTGAAATTCCACCTCCATATTCAACATAGATGGCGGGTATGTTGTGATCCCTTGCAACAGACAAGGTCCTGCCATTGGGTTCATGGTCAGTACCCCAAATGATGGGGAGTCCAAATGCCCTGGCCATTCCCCTTTGCTGTTCCAGCACATTGTTGTTGGGGTGGAGCATGTAACCCGCAAGTGGATAGATATCAAACAATTTGCCACCTGTATGCAGGTCTATCAGGTAATCCGATTGGCTGATGAGGGCACTGATTTTTGCCGCATCCATTTCGGTTACAGATCCTTGGCTGTTTCCCGGGCAAACCCTTGCAAGGTCCAGGCCATCTGAACCACAACGTGTACCGTTGGCAACGGCGGTTGAATTGACGATGGGTACGATTGTCACCTTACCCTTTTTCAATAACGGTGATAGAATCCTGATCAGGTTATTCGCAGCAATAATGGGCTCATGCTCGTCTCCGTGCACACCAGCAGTTATCAAGACCGAAGGTCCTGCGCAGCCAGAATCAATGGTGTAGGGAGATTGCATTGTTGGTGGGGTATTGGCAGAAATATAAAGGCACGACAGGACATGCCTGTCGTGCCTTGAAGATAATCATTAGAATGCAGGATATCCTGGCGTTTGCTCAAGCAATTTGTTGTTGGTCAATGTAGCCCTGTCGATGGGCCAAAGCACCTTATAGGCTTCTGCCGCCTTTATATTGGTATACTTGAAAACATAGGCATCACCAAAACGCCTGAGGTCCAGCCAGCGCTTGCCTTCCATGATGAATTCGAAATATCGCTCCTTCAGGATGGCCTCTTTTGCATCAGCATCGCCCGCCTGGTTAGGGAAAGCATCAGTGGCTGCAACATAAGCTGCACCATAGGCACGGGCCCTTACCAGATTGATCTCTGTTGCCGGACTTTCGCCCAACAGCACTTTTGCCTCTGCCAGCATGAGCAGCAGGTCAGCATGCCTGTAAATGATATAGTCATTTGTAAATGCCCTCAGGCCTGCGTTTTGCTCACCCTTGTATTTGCTGCCGAATACGCCAGCCAACGTATAGGTCGCACCTGTCAACCTGTAACAGGGCTGAATGGAAGCCCATTTTCTTGAATCCCTGTCACTAAACCTCCTGAATGTTGACATCATCATCGGGAAATAATAGGTACCGCCCCAGTTGTCAGTAACCACATCAAATTTTCTCTTGGCAGCTGAATCGTAAAAATTAATGATCAATCCAGTTTGGGGGACAAAATTGACAATAGGAAGGGTTGCCTCATTCAACAAGTGGCGGCTCGCGAAGATCACTTCACTATTGCCCCTTGTGGTGGTTGCGAAAACATTCGCGAAAGAGGTTTGCAGGGAAACTGCCCCATTGGTCTGTACATCAAGCAAGGCTGTTTTGGCAACTGTTGCATCTGCAGTACCCCCACCTTTTTGGGCAGTCCAGAGATAAACATTTCCTTTCAACATCAATGATGCATTCTTGGACCAAAAACCCTTGGCATTCTTGTAGGTATAATTGGTACCAAAGGCCGTCAGTGATTTTTCAATATCATCCTTGATGAGCTTCATCACTTCTGCTTCTGGTGAAGCAGCTTTTGCCAAATTTGAAATGTCGATGGATGCGGTAGGTTCAGTTTGAATGATTGCCTTACCCCAGGCCATGTGCATTTGGAAATAATAGAACGCCCTCATGCCATGTGCAATGCCAAGGTAATATCCCTTGTTGGCGGCTGTGGTGATATTGGTTGTGTTCAGCTTTGAGATCAACAAATTCAGCTGGTTGATGTTGGAGTAGAAACCACCAAAGTCAGCTACACCGGGCGCATCCAAGCCCAGGGTATTGTTCCACATCCTCTCATTGCCTGCAGTTGATTCACCTGTAAAAGTGGAACTGGTTCCAGGATCGGTTCCCTGAATGTCTGCCCTGAGCTCACCCAAAAACAAGAATCGCTGCACATGGGTCCTGAAGCGGGTATGTATACCATTGACAAAGGCATCCACCTGTTCGGGAGTTTTCCAAAAGTTACCCTCTCCAACACTGCTGATGGGCGCAAGGTCCAACTGCTTGCTGCATGAACTGATGAGGATCAACATTCCAATTGCTATTGAAAGCAAATTGATTTTATTTTTCATGTTATATCTTTTAAACATTTTATATGTATTGTTTGCCTTTATTAGAATGCCACTTCAACGCCAAGTACAAAGGACCTAGGAACAGGATACAATCCATTGTAATAGCCTGTGATTGAACCACCAGAAACAGGAGGCTCAGGAGTAGGTCCTGTAAATTTGGTCATGTAGAAAAGGTTGGAACCGCTCATGTACACCCTTCCTTTGCTGAGGAACTTAGTTTTTGAGAGTATATTTTTTGGAAGCTCATAAGAGAGGGTAAATTCCCTTCCAGCGAGATAATCTCCCTTTTCATACAAAATGGAGTTGTTGCTGTTGATGGCGGTACCGGCATTGTTGATGCGGGTATAGTTCTTCTTTCCAATTGGGGCAGCAACCTGGTCAGCATAATATACCCTGGGAATATCAGTATTTCTGTTGGTTGGAGACCAGGCTCTTTTCTGATCAACAAAATAATTAAAAGTTCCCTGGAAGTTACCCAATGTTCTGGCAAACAGGTCATTGTAGATGGTATGGCCAGTTGCAAATTCAAACCGTGTATACAAGGAGAAACCTTTGTAGCTCAGGTTGATGGAGAAACCACCCGTCCATTTTGGATAAATATTTCCTACGTTAATTTGATCCCTTGAGTCGATTGTATCGTTCTTGTCAACATCCATCCAGTTCACATCTCCGGGTGCAATTTTGTTGGTACCTGGACGGCTTGGGCCGCCAATCAGGGCAACCTGATCCCACCTGTTGGATGCATTTTTTGCAATGTCTGCATCATCCTTGAAAATGGAAATTTGTTTGAAGGCATAGAGGTCACCCAATTGCTTGCCTTCCTGCAATCCACCAACCCAGATCACTTTTCCGGTAGCAGGATCATAAATCTGCAAACCGCCTTGACGGTTCAAGTCATTTCCATTGAATGGAAGCTTGAGGATTTTGTTTTTTACAAATGATGCATTGGCACTCAGATCCAATTTAAGTCCGCCTGGGGCATTGAGCACATTTCCATTGACGGTAAACTCATATCCCTTGTTCTGGTAGGATCCAAGATTGGTTTTCACTGAACTGAATCCGGTATAGCTGGGCAATGCCAGGTTGGTCAGCAAATCACTGGTTACACGATTAAAATAATCAAACAAGAAAGTCACCCTGTTGCCAAAAAGTCCAAGATCAAGTCCGATGTCTGTTGTCTTGCTTTTCTCCCACCTGAGGTCCTGATTGGTGATGCCTGTGTAAAGGAATCCGCCATTGTTGTTGTACAAGGTTTGTGCACCATAGGCACCTTGAACCTCATAACGTCCAAGACCTGCAACGTTTCCGTTTTGGCCATAGCTGATGCGTGGCTTGATGGAGGAAATCACATTGGACAAGGAACTGTTCTTGAAGAACTTTTCACGGTGAAGGTTCCAACCGGCACTCATCCCTGGGAAAAATCCAAACCTGTTCTTTTCTGCAAGACTTGAAACACCATCACGGCGGAATACGGCAGAGAGCAGAAAACGCTGATCATAATCATAGGTCAACCTTCCAAAAGTGGAAGCAATGGCATATTCAGACCTTGTAGAATAATTGCTTCCGGCAGCAAATACGGTTGCGGCATTGACGGTAGCCACCTCATCAGTTGGAGCAAGGGTTCCTGCCGCCTGCATGTCAAACGCCCTGGTATCAAAGAACTCACTTCCCAGCATGGCATTCACATTGTGTGCCTTGCCAAATGTTTTGGTATAGTTGATGATGGCGTTGTACTGGGTTTGGAAAGCCCTGGAGAAGTTGGCTGAAGAAGGCCTGCTTGTATTGTTATAAGTAGCAGGTGTTGCGAAAATGTTGGTATACAACTGGGTTGCCTTGGTGAATGATTCATCCAGGTTTTCATACAAATAGGCCGCACCGGTTGCCTTGATGTAAAGGTCTCTGGTGATGTCCCACTTGACTGCAGCCGAAGCTGTTACCCTGTTGACCTCATTGGTTCTGCTGGTCTTGCCGAGCCAGTATACAGGATTACCATCTGATACAGAGTTTCCCGGATTGGGCACTGTTTTGGCTGAATCAATCCAGGGATTGAAGGTTGGCCACATCGCAAGTGACCTGTAGAAAGTACTGCTCTCTGCTGTGATCGTTCCGTACTGTGCAGAAGTTGACATGTTGACCGCTGAGCTGACTTCCACATTCGGTTTTACCTTGTAGGATCCGTTCAGGTCTGCAGCAAAGCGTTTGTAGCTGGATCCAATGACCACACCATCTTCATTGTAATAGTTAAAGCTGGCGTAATATTTTCCCTTGTCATTTCCTCCAGACATGTTGACGAAATGGTCATTTGTTTTGGTGTTCCTGAAAACCACATCATTCATCTCACCACCGTGATCCTTGAAGATGATGGTTCCGCCATAGGGATCAGAAACGGTATCCCATCCTTTGGTTAACAGAGAAGCGTTGGAAGCGTCATATTGTCTGATGTCAAAACTGGCAAGGTCTGCCGCAGAGGTAAGCAATCCATATCCTCTTGTTGCATTCACCTGTGCAAGGGTCCTTCCTGAGTTCAGGTTACCCAACCTGTTGTAATAAATGAAATCCTTTGCACCCATGTATTCATACCCTTGCCTGTTCCTGTTGTATCCGGCAGTGTATTTATATGAAATTTGTGAAGTTCCCGCCTTGCCTTGTTTGGTGGTGATCAGGATTACACCATTGTTGGCACGGGCTCCATAAATGGCTGTTGCAGCAGCATCCTTCAACAATTCAATAGACTCAATGTCTTGAGAAGCAATATCATTGTATGCCCTGATGATTCCATCTACCACAACCAAAGGAGAACCTGGGTTGTTGATAGAAGCACCGCCCCTGAGCAAAATCAATGGAGAAGCACCAGGCGAACCTGTTGAATTGACCACCTGCAAACCAGATATTGTGCCCTGCAAAGCAGCACCCACGTTGGAACGCGGTGTAGTGGCAAGTACTTCCTGGTTCAGTTTGGCAATGGAGCTGGTTACATTTTTCCTTGACTGGGTTCCATATCCCACCACAACAACCTCACCCAATTTTGCTCCATCAGAGCTCAATTGAATGTCCAGATTTGTTGAAGATCCAACCTTGATTTCTTGCGACTGATAGCCGACAAATGAAATGACGATGGTCTCACCCTTGGCAGCGTCAATGGAAAAAGAACCATTGGCAGCTGTTTGGGTTCCGGCAGTTTTGCCTTTGATGGAAACGCTTACTCCAGAGAGTGGCAACTTGTCTTCTGAAGCTACCACACGTCCTGAAATTTTGCTGGACTGTGCAGCTGCTGAAGCAACAAGCATCACGTAAAAAAAGAGGAACGAAAGGGATTTTCTCATATTTAAAATTTAAATTGAACTTTATCCTAGCTTTGTACAGCAGACATTTGATATGTCATACATATAACAATATTAAGGATTAATATTAAAATTTAACTTTTTTTCAAATAAATTATTATTGCTCATTTCTTATTAAGAAAGCAGGCATTGATTATTCAAACCCAAAACAAGAATGTCCATTTCCAAACTGAATCCGGCCAGTGTGTTAACCCAGGTAGACAAGATAGAAAGGCAGCTGCAAGAGTTTTTCCGCAACGAAAACTTTGAACCAGGTGATTCAATTCCCAAGGAAATGGACCTTGCGGAAGCAATGGGCGTAAGCAGGACGGCGATAAGGGAGGCGATTTCAAGGTTCAGGATGTTGGGCATCATCGAATCAAGGAAAAACAGGGGCATGATCATCACCAGACCTGATTTTCTGGGCAACATGCACCGTGTGATGGATCCTAAATTGCTCGATGGTGAAACGATGAAAGAGATATTTGAAATGCGGCTGGTGATTGAAATGGGCATTGGAGATCTTCTGTTTTTAAGAAAATCAGAAGAGAGCCTGATGAAACTTGAAGAAATCGTGCTCAACGAAGAGAAAACCAACAACCGGATTGACAGGCTGAAGTATGATGTGGAGTTTCATTCCATGCTATATAAAATCTCAGGAAACAAGACCATCCTCCGTTTTCAAAAAATGCTGTTGCCCATTTTCGACTATGTAGACAGCGGCCTGAGTTCAAGGCAACGCAACATGAAGAAAGCAGGGAGCATTTCGCACCGTGATCTCTTGGATGAACTGAGAACCGGAAGCCCAGAAGGGTTCAGGACCAAAATGCATACCCACCTCCTCTACTACCTGCAGAAAATATAATTTATATATGTAATACATATATCTTTATTTTCTAAACAAAGGCAATGACATACAAAAAACTCAAAGGCGTGGTGATTGCTATGCCAACCCCCTTGTTGGAAAATGAAGATGTTGATACTGCCTCCTTGTGTGCCTTGATAGACAACACCATTGACAATGGCGCAGATGCCATCATGATGTTGGGCACCATTGGAGAAGGGGTTGCCTTGATTGATGCCCAAAGAAATTTACTGGTAGAAACAACTGTATCACATACTGCTGGTAGGGTTCCTGTGCTGGTAACCGTCTCAGCTGCCTCTACGCGCAAGACCATTGAGCATGCCAAATCATTGGAACAGTCTGGTGTTGATTTTCTGGTTTCGACACCTGCGTTCTACAACAAATTCCCTGACCCAGAAAGTCATGTGGACCATATCCACCGGATTGCTGACGCGACTTCGATCCCACTGGTTTTTTATAACGCACCGGGTTTCACCAACAATCCTTTGGATGCTGATACGATTGACAAGATCCTGAACATTGAAAGGGTGGCAGGCATCAAAGATTCCAGCTGTAATTTCAGCATGTTTGCAGAACTTCTCAGGCGTTATCCCAACAAGGATACCCGGCCTGGCACCATCATGCAAGGCGATGAGTCTGTATTTGATGCGAGCCTGATGCTCGGAGCAGACGGCGTTGTATCAGGCGGCGGCGTCATGTACGTGAAACTGTTGAAAGAACTCTGCAATGCTGGCCTTTCAAAAGAGCTGGATGCTTCCATCGAACTGCAGGTGGCATTTTCAAAAAAATTGATGGATGTCCTGCTTCCGAACCCGCAAAGAAACTGGCTGTTCAACATCAAACGTGAGCTGGTTCGTCAGGGGGTTATTGCACATCCACATGTCACTTCCCCTTTTCTGACCAACTGAGATCAGCATGAATAAAACCCTCTTCTCCACTGCATTGGTTGCCCTCCTGATGGTTGTTTGCAGCTGTGCAAAATCTTATGCGACGGAGAGAGATTCAGTAAAAATTGTTTGCTTTGGCAACTCAACAACCGCTCCGAGAAAAGGCCTCAACAAGGCTTACCCTGTTCAGCTGGAAGAAAAACTCCAACTTTCGGGCATAAAGGCAACCCTATTCAACGCTGGCGTTCCTGGAAGCCATGCCGGATCCCAATCAGAAAACAGTTTTCACAAAGTGACCCATGCCCTTGATCGGTTTGATACTGCAGTGATAGCAAAAAACCCTGATTGGGTGATCATTTCTTTTGGCATCAACGACTCCTGGCAAGACAAGGGCCCAGACAGCCCAGCCAGAATTTCGCTTGATAAATTCAAGCAGCACCTCAGTTATTTTATTGAAACAATACAGGCTACCAAGGGGAAGGCCATCCTCATGACGCCTAACCCACTGGGAAAGAAGTTTGAAAGCTACAGGCTCCAGCAGTTAAAAAAATACAGGAATGCATGCCTGCGTGTTGCAAGAAAACACAACATTGAAGTGGTAGATGCATGGGACATTTTTAGCCGACAATCAAAGTCGGAAAAAAATGGCGTTGACACGCTGTTGATGGACGGCATGCATCCGAACGATGCCGGACATGCGTTGATGGCCGATGCTTTACTGCAAATCATTTTAAAAAAAGACGCCAATGATTAAGCAATTTTATGCAATTCTATTTTTCCTTTCCATGCAGGCTTGCATTGGTATTTTCCCTTTGGACACCCAGGCGCAGTCGAATACAAATAGGGATACCATCAATGTCCGATCAGGGAATAAAACTTCTACCGGATTTTGGATCCATGACAAAACAAGGGAAATAAACATTTCCCGCATCGGGCCATTCATTCAAATGAAAAAGGGCGTGATGGCAACGGTAGATACCAGCAATTTTTTGGTCAGCACCGATGAAGGCTTAACATGGAAAGCATTCCCACTCTTCAAAGACAGCAGCAAGTTTTTCATCCGTCCTGAAAGGGCCTTGATCAAAACAAAAAAAGGAACCCTGATCCTGGCATTTGCCAACGACAAGGAAAGAGCCAAATGGAACTGGAGCAAGGATACCCACGATTCGCCGGAGGCAGAACTGCCCACCTATGCGATGTACAGCAAAGACAGTGGAAAATCATGGAGCCAACCACAACTGCTTCACAAGGAATGGACTGGAGCCATCCGCGACATCATTGAAACAAAAGATGGACAGGTTGTTTTCAGCAGCATGATGATGCGCCACAATCCCGGGCATCATGCTGTTGTTACCTACAACAGTGCTGATGAAGGAAAGACCTGGACCAGAAGCAATATCATTGATCTGGGTGGTGTTGGTGATCATGATGGTGTAACAGAATCCACCCTTGAACAAATGAAGGATGGAAGCTTGAAGATGTTGCTGAGAACCAACTGGGGATATTTTTGGCAAACAAGTTCTACCAACAATGGATTGAGCTGGAAAAACCTAAAGTCCACCCCAATTGATGCGAGCTCTTCTCCCGGCATGTTCAAGCGCCTGAAAAGTGGACGCCTTGTGCTGGTTTGGAACAGGTATTATCCGCAAGGGAAAAAATCCTATCCGCTCAGGGGTGGAGACTATAATTTTTCTGCTGCTCCTGTCAGCATGCACAGGGAAGAAATCTCCATCATGTTTTCTGATGATGATGGCAAGAATTGGAGCCAGCCTGTTGTGATTGGTAAAACCACTGAGCCCAAAACACAGATTGCCTATCCCTATCTGTTTGAAAAAAGTCCGGGAGAACTCTGGATTTCATTTGCCTTCAGCAAACTCAGGATGGCACTCTATGAAAAAGACTTCGTCCAATGAAAAAATATTCTTTGATCATTTCTTTATTGGCGTTTTTTTTCCTGAGCTCCGCTCCCTGCGCAGCGTTGGACAGGTTCGTGGTTGAAGAGCATCATCGCAACGATACCAACAGGCATGAAATGGTTTTTGGCATGAGGGCCAGGCAAAAGCCAATGGACCTAGAAAAAATCAATGCCCCGGTAATGGTTGGAAAAGCTCCAACAAATGAGGCAACACTGATCAGGCTTGCATCAGGCACCATCAAAATATTTTACATCAACAGGCCGGGCAAGGCAGACAAGATGATGACAATTTCGTCAACCGACAATGGTGCAAACTGGCAGGAACCCATTGTTGAATTTGACTTGCCGGGTGAAGCCTATTATGCCAATCAGGTCATGCAAGACCGCAATGGTACAATACACTGTGTTTTCCATATTTTCAAGCCCGGACCATTGGGATACAGGGGCAGGCACCTTGATCTCTGGTATACCAGCATGAAACAAGGTGAAGGCTGGACTAAGCCAAGAATGATCAATGAAGGTTACGTTGGATCACTGCGGGGTTTTATCCAATTGAAAAATGGACATTTCATCATCCCGATGACAGAATCTGATACGGCAAGGGCAAACAAACCCGGCAATGGAATGGTTGATTACGGATTGTTTCAGGTAATGACATTGAATTCAACAGACCTGGGAAAAACATGGACAAGATCAATAACAACCTTGAAAATTCCCATTGAAAGCGGATGGGTAACCCGTTATGGAGCCATTGAACCACATGCCATTGAATTGCAGGATGGAAGGGTCTGGATGTTGATCAGGACAAACAAAGGATTCCTCTATGAATCATTTTCAAACGATTCCGGAACCACATGGTCTGCACTTGCACCATCATCCTTCATCTCATCTGATTCACCAGCGAGTGCCGTAAGATTGGCAGATGGCAGCATCGTCCTACTGTGGAACAGCAACCAACGCTATGATGACAAAAGGAGTTATGCTGCTGGTGGAAGAGAAGTGCTTCATGCAGCCATTTCAAAAGACGATGGATCATCCTGGAGAGGTTTCAGGGAAATCATGACAACAACCAACAGCAAGACGCCTGTCGTAAGAGGCGATCGCGGAACAGCTTATCCATCCGCTATTGAACTACCCAACGGGAATTTGCTGATGGTCTCAGGCCAGGGTGATGATGCAGCACTGGTCATGTTCAACCCCAGTTGGTTAGAAGAAAAAAAACAAGAAGATCAGCTAAAGAATCTTGAATGGTGGACCTTGCATGGCAACAGTCCCAAAGAAGCAGTCTGGAATTTTCCCATGATGAATAAAGGAAGTCTTGAATTAAAACTGACTACCAACTGCGATTTCTCTCTTGCGCTGACCGACCATTTTTCCGTTGCGTCTGATACGCTGGCTGATGCATCTTCACCGATCCATTTTACGATCAACCAATCCAGCCTGGGTGGCAAAGAAGCAAAGATTTTAATCAAATGGAATATGCATAAAAAAGCATTTAAAGCAACTGTTAATGGCAAAAAAATCGATGCTGGGTCAGCGGTTTTTGAAAAGAACAAATTTGGATTCAACTACCTCAGGATCAGCTCTTTTTTGAGCAATCCCATCAAGATCAACAGCATCAGGGTCAAGCATTAAAGCATTGATGCACTATTGAGATCCAGATAAAGTGCTGCATGTGCATGCTGCCTCAAGGCCGTAGAAGGACACAAGGCACTGACAGGACTGTTGATGGTATGGTAGACAGCTTGCGCCTTGTTTACGCCTGGCACCACACAGAAAATGGAAGCTGCTTTCAACAATGCAGGAACAGTGAGGGTGATGGCCGTTCGGGGAACTTCTTCAATGGATGCAAAACAACCATCATGCACCTGCTGCATCCTGGAAACTTCATCCAGCTCAACCAACTTTACCATCAGCGGATCATCCAAATTGGCCACATGCGGGTCGTTGAAAGCAATATGGGTATTCTCTCCAATCCCCATGCAAACCATGTCTACAGGATGGGCTTCAAGCAA
>Ga0222712_10001738_pt1 | contig 26275 bp, 21 predicted proteins | sample C33_657DmetaG_FD_165043 | JGI IMG/M metagenome (GOLD analysis project Ga0222712, IMG submission 165043) | Estuarine water microbial communities from San Francisco Bay, California, United States - C33_657D | ecosystem: Environmental > Aquatic > Marine > Unclassified | place: USA: California... | reverse complement strand
GACTTGTTCTGGCGGAGAGGGTGGGATTCGAACCCACGGTAGGGTCGCCCCTACGCCTGATTTCGAGTCAGGTACATTCGACCACTCTGCCACCTCTCCTGCATTTGTGTCGAGCGGCGATTCTAGCAGAGCCGAATTTGAGGGCTGCTGGCCACCGATTTCAAGGGCGTTTGGGGGCGACCACTGCGGCGTTGCGCGGGGCTACCGTCAGGGCCATGGTGCCGCCCATCAATGTACCTTCGCTCATTTCCACCGTGGCGGTGCGATCCTGTTTGGTGAAGACCAGCAAGCTGGTCTTGCCGCGCACCGCCGAGATCAGGGTCCAGCCTTGGGCCGGGTAGGTGTCGATGAAAAAGCGGTAGGCGCCCTCGACGTCTTTGCCCACCTCAGCGACCACGCGGCCCACCCATTGCTCGCCCGCGCCCATGATGAGCGACTGCTCGGGTTTGACGACGGCTCCGGGCGGCAGGGCCGAGGGGCCGACCACTTCAGAGGCCTGCACCTTGTCGCCAGCGGCGGTGTTCAAAGGGGTGCTGCTGCAGCCTTGCAGGGCCAGCGCGACGAACAGGGGGACCAAGAGTGCTTTCATCGCGAAACCTTTAAAAAATTAGCCTTCAACCCAGGCGCTGCAGGCCACCCATATAGGGCCGCAGCACCTCGGGCACCAACACAGTGCCGTCGGCCTGCTGGTAGTTTTCAAGCACGGCCACCAAGGTGCGGCCGACCGCCAGGCCCGAGCCATTGAGGGTGTGCACCAGTTCGTTCTTGCCCTGGGCATTCTTGAAGCGGGCCTGCAGCCTGCGGGCTTGAAAGGCCTCGCAGTTGGAGACCGAGCTGATCTCGCGGTAAGTGCCCTGCGCCGGCAGCCAGACTTCAAGGTCATAGGTCTTGGCCGAGCCAAAGCCCATGTCGCCGGTACACAGCAGCATGACCCGATAAGGCAGGCCCAAGGCCTGCAAGATGGCCTCTGCATGGCCGGTCATCTCTTCCAGGGCTGCATTGCTTTGATCGGGGTGCACGATCTGCACCATCTCGACCTTGTCGAACTGATGCTGGCGGATCATGCCCCGGGTATCGCGGCCGTAGCTGCCGGCCTCGGAGCGAAAGCAGGGGGTGTGTGCCGTGAGCTTGAGAGGCAATTCGGCCTCGGCCAGCACCTGGTCGCGCACGAAGTTGGTCAGCGGCACTTCTGAGGTGGGGATCAGGTAGAGCGGGATGTTCTCGCCCTCCGTGCCGTCTTGCCCGCCCTTCTTGGCGGCGAACAGGTCTTCCTCGAACTTGGGCAGCTGGCCTGTGCCACGCAGCGATTCACCGCTGACGATGTAGGGCACATAGCATTCGGTGTAACCGTGCTGCTGGGTTTGCACATCCAACATGAAGGCGGCCAGAGCGCGGTGCAAGCGGGCCAACTGTCCCTTGAGCACGGTAAAGCGCGAGCCTGCCAGCTTGGTGCCGAGCTCAAAGTCCAGGCCCAAAGGCTCGCCGACGTCCACATGGTCGCGCACCTCAAAGCCGGGCTGCGCAGCGCGCCCACCCAGGCCCTGCCCAGGCGCCCAGCAACGCACCTCTACATTGCCTGCCTCGCCCGCGCCCACAGGCACGCTGGCTTGCGGCAAATTAGGCACGGCCAGCAGCAGGGTCTGCAGCTCTTGCTGGATCTGCTCAAGGCGCAAGGCGGAGTGCTCGAGCTCAGTCTTGAAGGCCGCCACCTGGGCCATGACCGGAGCAGCGTCTTCGCCCTTGGCTTTGAGCTGCCCGATTTGCTTGGACAGCTGATTGCGCTGGTTCTGCAACTCCTCAGTGCGAACCTGCAGCCGCTTGCGTTCGGCTTCGAGGGATTGGAAGGCCGGCACATCCAGGTAGGGCTGGGGCGATTTGCGGCTTTCCAGGCCGGCCAGAGCGGCGGGCAGGTCTTTGCGTAGCAGTTGAATATCGAGCATGGCACTGATTTTAGTCGGCGCCCCGCCCCTGGCCCCACGGGGCGATGGAGGTCGCTTCGCTCAGGCCGGTGGCGCCGGCTCGTCGAGCTTGAGGCCCTTAGGCAAAGGGAACTTGATGGTCTCAGTGATGCCGTCCATCTTGCGCACTGAGATGGCGCCGAGCGCGCGTATGCGCTGGATCACCGCCTGCACCAGCACCTCAGGGGCCGACGCGCCTGCGGTCAGGCCGACGCGGGTCTTGCCGTCGAACCAAGATGACTTCACATCGGCCGGGCTGTCGACCATATAGGCCTCGGTACCCAGGCGGTTGGCCAGCTCAGCCAGGCGGTTGCTGTTGGAGCTGGTGGGGCTGCCCACCACCACCAAAATATCGACCTGCGGGCTGAGAATCTTGACCGCGTCCTGTCGGTTCTGGGTGGCGTAGCAGATGTCCTGCTGCTTGGGCCGGCGCACCTGGGGAAAGCGCGCCTGCACCGCCGCCGAAATCTCGGCGGCGTCGTCCACGCTCAGCGTGGTTTGGGTGACCACCGCCAGGCGATCGGTCTGGCGCGGCTGCACCTTGAGCACATCGTCCAAGTCCTCGACCAAATAGATACCGTCGGCCAATTGCCCCATGGTGCCCTCGACCTCGGGGTGGCCCTTGTGGCCGATCATGATGAACTCGTAGCCTTCCTTGTGCAGCTTGGCCACTTCCACATGCACCTTGGTCACCAGCGGGCAGGTGGCGTCAAAAATGCGAAAGCCGCGGGCCTCGGCCTCGTCTTGTACCGCCTTGCTCACCCCGTGAGCGCTGAAGACCAAGGTAGCGCCGGGAGGCACTTCGCTGAGCTCTTCGATGAAGATGGCGCCGCGCGCCTTGAGGTTTTGCACCACATGGGTGTTGTGCACGATCTCATGGCGCACATAAATCGGCGCGCCGAATTTTTGCAGGGCGCGCTCGACGATTTCAATGGCACGGTCGACGCCGGCGCAAAAGCCGCGCGGCTCGGCCAGCACCACATCGCGCACGGGTTTGAGGGTGGCAGGGCTCATAGCACTCCGATCACATGGACCTCGAACTCTACCGCCTGTCCGGCCAGTGGATGGTTGAAGTCAAACTGCACCGCCCCGTCGGGGCCGACCTGCAAGACCGCACCGGCGTACTGACCGGCGCCGTCCGGCGTAGGAAATTGGACCACATCGCCAGCGGCATAGCGCTCCATCGGATCACCGAGTTCGTCGAGCAGCTTGCGCGCCACCCACTGCACCAGGTCAGGGTTGCGCGGCCCGAAAGCCTCGCCCGCCGCCAGTTCAAAGCGCGTGCGCACCCCCTCGGCCAGACCGATCAAACGCGCCTCAATGGCCGGCGAGAGTTCACCGGCGCCCAGGCTGAGCGTGGCTGGCTTGTCCTCGAAGGTGTTGATGATCTCCCTGCCCTGCCCGGCCGCACCCAGGCCCGCCAAGCGGTAATGCAGGGTCAGGAAGGAGTCGGCCTGGATGATGGGGAGAGTGGGGGTCATGGTGGGCGGCAAGAAGGATCTGATTGTAGGCAGCCATCGCCGCGAGGGCGCGGCTCCCACACCCCTTCCCCCGAATGCTTGTCAGGTAGGGTGGGAGCGCCGCCCTCGGCGCGATGGGGCCTAGGCACAGGCTCAGTCCCTGCTTGAAAGCCCATCGCCGCGCGGGCGCGGCTCCCGCCCCCTGCTTTCTAGCATCAGCTTCCAAGGGGTTTGTCAAATTTTGTTGGGCCGGCCGGCGCTATGCCTCAGCCTGCGACCCCTGGCTTAAGCTCGATGGGTGAGCCTAAAAGACCTGCCTGCCGACTGCCGACCGCGCGAGAAATTGCTCGCACGCGGCGCGAATGCGCTGAGCGACAGCGAGCTTCTGGCCTTGCTGCTGCGCAGCGGTACCGCCGGCAAGGGCGTGCTGCAACTGGCGCAGGAGCTGCTCGATCGCTTTGGCGGCCTGGCCGGCTTGCTGCACACCGGGGCCGAGGAGCTGAGGCAGATCAAAGGCCTGGGGCCGGCCAAGCGGGCCGAGGTGGTGGCGGTGCTGGAGCTGGCGCGGCGCGCACTGCTGCAACCTTTGCAGACACGCGCAGTTCTTGAGAGCCCGCAGGCGGTTCGCCAAGCTTTGCAGCTGCAGCTGGGTAGCCTGGCCTATGAGGTGTTCGCGGTGATGTTTCTTGACAGCCAGCACCGGCTGATCCGGATCGATGAAATGTTTCGCGGCACGCTCTCGCAAACCAGCGTCTACCCGCGCGAGGTGGTGCTGCGCGCACTGACCCTGCAGGCCTCGGCGGTGGTGCTGGCCCACAACCACCCCAGTGGCTCCGCCCAAGCCTCGCGCGCCGACCAAGCGCTGACACAGGCCCTCAAAAGCGCCCTGGCTCTGGTCGATGTGCGGGTGCTGGACCACTTCGTGGTTACCGCCACCGAAGCGCAGTCCATGGCCGAGCAGGGCCTGATCTAGCGGCACGCCATGCCCCCAGAGCTGCCCGGGCGGCAAGGCCTGGGCTACAGTGGGACATATGAAATCTTCGGCCATCAAGGACCTGCGCGACCTCAAGGTGATTGCGCGAGACCTCGAACGCCAGGCCCGCCTTCGGGCCGAGCAGGCGGCCGCTGCGCTGCAGGCCGAACGACAGCGGCTGGCGCAGGATCAGCTGTTTGTGCGGGCGGTCGGGCCAGTGCGGCCCCTGCCGGCCAAGCACCTGAGCAAAGCCGCACAGTCCACCGAGCGGCCGGCGCCCTTGCCGGTGCAGCAGCAGCGCGACGAGCAGGCGGTGATGCGCGAGGCGCTGTCCGATGAATTCGATGTAGAGACGCTGCTCGATACCGACGAGGCGCTGAGCTTTCGGCGCCCAGGCCTGGGGCCCGATGTGGTGCGCAAGCTGCGGCGCGGGCAATGGCAGCTGCAAGGCCAGCTCGACTTGCACGGCCTGCGCCGCGAAGACGCCCGGCTGGCGCTGGCCGAGTTCATACGCCATGCCCACAAAAGCGGCTGGCGCTGCGTGCGGGTGATCCACGGCAAGGGCCTGGGCTCGCCGGGCAAGACGCCGGTGCTCAAGAACCGGGTCCATAGCTGGCTGGTGCAGAAAAAGGAAGTGCTGGCCTTTGCACAGGCCAGGCCGGCCGACGGCGGCGCAGGTGCGCTGGTGGTGCTGCTGGTACAGGGCTGAAGGCCGCGCCAGTAGCAGTGCCCTATCGCCGCGAGGGCGCGGCTCCCACACCCCCCATGAAGCATGCTGCCAATCTGTGGGGGCGCCGCCCCATCAAGCATGCTGCCAAGCTGTGGGAGCGCCGCCCTCGGCGCGATGGGGCTTTGTTTGGAACAGCCGCGCCTGAACCTCGGCCCTATCGCCGCGATGGCGCGGCTCCCACTCCCAATCCCCCTTCACTACCCCAAAAATATTCTGGGTTTCGTGGGAGGGCCGCCCTCGGCCCGATGGTCTGCTGGCCCGCCTCAGGCAGGCGTGCCGCGGTTGCGCATCCAATCGGCGGTCTGGAAAAAAGAGCTGTTCAGGCGCCGGCGCAGGGCGTCGTCCACCCCGATTTCCTGCATCGCCTGGTCCATGCAGGCCAGCCACTGATCGCGTTCGGCCAGACCAATGGAAAACGGCATGTGCCGCATGCGCAGGCGCGGATGGCCGAAGCGATCGGTGTAGTGCTGGGGACCGCCCATCCAGCCACATAAAAACCAAAACAGACGCTGCCGCGCGTTGGCCAGCTCGGGGCCATGGGCATGGCGCAGCTCGGCGTAGTCGGGCTCGAGGTCCATCAGGTCGTAAAAGCGCTCGACCAGCGCGCGGATTTTTTCCTCGCCGCCTATCCAGGCATAGGGCGAGTCAAAGGGCGGATCGCCAGGTGGAGGTTCCTCGATTTGCATTGAGGCGATTGTCGCCGGGCAGGCAGGTGGGTAGGCTGATCACTGCGCCCGGCGCAAGGTCTCGACCACCGGTGTGGTGAGCACCGAGCGCAAGCCCCACCAGCCGGCAGCCAGGGCCAGCAGCGCCCCGGCCGCACTGCCGCCAAGTAGTACCCAGAGCGAAGCAGTCCACTCGAAGTCAAACACATAGTGGGCCAGCGCCCAGCCCACCGCAGACGCGACCAGCGAGGCCAGCAAGCCGGCCAGCAAACCGACGCCAGCCAACTCCGCCCGCTGAACCTGGCGCAGCAAGCTGGCCCGCCCGCCCAGAGCCAGCATGATGGCAAATTCACGGGTGCGCTCCTCGCGGGTGGCCGTCACCGCTGCAAACAGCACCACCAGGCCAGCGGCCAGGGTAAAGCCAAACAAAAATTCCACCGCGCGAATCACCTGCCCGAGCACCCGCTGCACCTGGCCGATGGTGGCCGTCATATCGACATTGGTGATGTTGGGAAAGCGCCGCACCAACTGGTTGTCAAAGCTCAGGCGGCGACCGTTTTCGACCCGGCTGGCGCCCTCGGGTGCGCGAAAGGCAGAGATATAGCTCAGCGGCACATCGTCCATGACCGATCGTGGGAAGATCACAAAAAAGTTCACCCGCATCGAACTCCAATCTACCTTGCGCAAGCTGGTGATGCGGGCGCTGACGCTCTGGCCGGCGATGTCGAAGGTCATTCGGTCGCCCAGCTTGAGGTCCAGGGTCCGAGCCAAGCCCTCTTCGACGCTCAGGCCCTCGCGCTCCTCGGGCGTCCAGCGACCGGCTATCACCGGGTTGTGCGCGGGCAGCTCGGCGCTGTGGGAAAGATTGAATTCACGCTCGACCAGGCGCTGGGCCCGGTCCTCGGCATAGTCCTGCGGCGACACCGGCCTGCCGTTGACCTCGATCAGCCGGCCACGGATCATAGGAAACCAATCGAAACGCTGCACTCCCGCACTGCGCAGCGCCTGCTGAAAGTCAGCGCTCTGCTCGGGCTGCACATTGATCACAAAGCGGTTGGGCGCATCGGCCGGCGTGGCCTGCTGCCAGCTGCGGATCAGGTCGGTGCGCAGCAAGACCAGCAGCACCAGGGCCAGCATGCCGACGGCCAGCGCGCTGACCTGCACCACCGCAAAGGCCGGCCGCGCCGCCACCTGCCGCGTGGCCAGCACCAGCCAGCGCGGCGCACTGACCTCATTGACGCTGGCGCGCAGCGCCCAGACCGCCAGTGCGCTGATGAGCGCAAAAAACAAGACTGCACCGGCAAAGCCGCCGACGGCGATCAGGCCAAGCTTGATGTCGCTGGTGACCGTCAGCAGCATGGCTGCAAAGCCGGCCACGCCCAGCAGCAGCACCATGAGCGAGACCGGGCGCAACTGCCCCACCTCACGTCGGATCACCCGCAGGGGCGGCACCTGCGCCAGTTGCAGCACCGGCGGCAAACCGAATGCGAGCATCAGGCTCAGGCCCATGCCCAGGCCCAGGGCGGCAGGCGCCAGCGTCGGAGCCGGTAGTTGCGACTCCACCAAGCCGGCCAGCAGGAGCACGAATACATGGTGTACCGCATAGCCCAGCAGCACGCCCAGGGCACTGGCGATCAGTCCGACCAGCAGGAATTCAAAAGCATAGGCCATCGCCATGCTGCGCTGGCTCTGACCGAGCACCCGCAGCATGGCGCAGCCATCGAGGTGGCTGGCCGCAAAGCCGCGCGCCACGATGGCCACCGCCACAGCGCTGAGCAACGCGGCCAGCAGGGCCACCAAGCCTAGAAACTTGCCGGCTCGCTCCAAGGTCTGGCGCATCTCGGGGCGGCCGCTGTCGAGCGACTCTGGCCTTATGCCGCGCAACTGCTGCGCGTCGATCTGCGCTTGCACCCAGCTCAGAAAGGGCTTGACCTGCGCGTCGGTGCCTGCCACCGCCAGCCTGTAGTTGGTGCGGCTGGCCGGCTGTATCAGGCCGGTGGCCGGGACATCGGCCTGGTTGATCATGACCCGCGGTGAAAAACTCATGAAGCCGGCGCCACGGTCGGGCTCCTGGATGATGATCTTGGCGATCTTCAGGCGTGCCTCGCCCAAAAGCAGCATTTGCCCGACGTCCAGCCCGATGGCGTCGAGCAGGCCGGGGTCGACCCAAACCTCACCGGGCGAAGGCACCTCGCGGGTGATGCGCTCGCTTTGCCCGGGCGCGTCGGCCACCCGCAGGCTGCCGCGCAGCGGATAGCCCGCCTCGACCGCCTTGAAGGCTACCAAGCGGCTGTCACCGCCGTCTTCATCGCGGGCACGGGCCATGGTCGGAAAGCTCACCGAACGCGCCAGGCTCAAGCCTGATGCGCGGGCCTTTTCAATGAAAGCCTCGGGCGTCGGCCTGTCGCTGGAGATCACCGCATCGCCGCCGAGCAATTGGCGCGCGTCGCGCTCAAGCCCGCCTTGCAGACGGTTGGCAAAAAACCCCACCGCCGTCAGCGCCGCCACCGCCAGGGTGATGGCCACCACCAGCAATCGCAACTCACCAGCGCGCCAATCGCGCCAAGCATTTTTTAAACCCAAGTGCCAGAAACTGATACGCATGCCCACACCATAGCGCAAAGCGGCGAACCTGAGGGCTCAGGGGGTCATGGAAGGGGGGAGAGTTTCGTGGCAGCGCCGCCCCCGGCGCGAAGGGGCCCAGGCACAGGCTCAGTCCCCGCTCGAAAGCCCATCGCCGCGAGGGCGCGGCTCCCACGCCAACTCCTGACCGAATGAATGTTGAGTTTTGTGGGAGCGCCGCCCTCGGCGCGATGGGGCCTGGGCACAGGCTCAGTCCCTGCTTGAAAGCCCATCGCCGCGAGGGCGCGGCTCCCACGCCAACTCCTGGCCGAATGCATGTTGAGTTTTGTGGGAGCGCCGCCCTCGGCGCGATGGGGCCTGGGCACAGGCTCAGTCCCAGCTCGAAAGCCCATCGCCGCGAGGGCGCGGCTCCCACACCAACTCCTGACCGAATGCATGTTGAGTTTCGTGGCAGCGCCGCCCTCGGCGCGATGGGGCCCAGGCACAGGCTCAGTCCCCGCTCGATAGCCCATCGCCGCGAGGGCGCGGCTCCCACGCCAACTCCTGACCGAATGAATGTTGAGTTTTGTGGGAGCGCCGCCCTCGGCGCGTAGGGGCCTGGGCTCAGGCTCAGTTCCCAATTGAAAGTCCATCGCCGCGAGGGCGCGGCTCCCACACCAACTCCTGACCGAATGCATGGTGAGCTCTGTAGGGGCGCCGCCCTCGGCGCGATGGGGCCTGCAGAAGAGCTAGCCGCCCTGGAGCAAGCGCTGCGGGTGGCTAAAGCACAGGTAGCGCCGATTCAAGGCCCGGCCGATGGCACACAGCCCCACCGTCTGCGCCACCTGATGGCCCATCTGGGTGATGCCGCTGCGCGAAATCACAAAGGGCACGCCCATCTGCGCCGCCTTGATGACCATCTCGCTGGTCAGCCTGCCAGTGGTGTAGAGGGCCAGCGGCCCCGAGGCGGCTTGCGGGTTGAGCCAAGTCCATCCAGCGATGGTGTCGACCGCGTTATGCCGGCCCACGTCCTCAATGAAAAGCAGCAGTTCGGGCTGCGCTGTGCTCAGCGAAAACAGGGCGCAGGCATGGACCGAGCCGGCCGATTTGTAGGTACTCTCGCTCAGGCGTATGGTCTCGACCAGGCTGTGGATTTGCGCCTGGCTGATGCGCGCCGATTCAGCCAGGCGCAGGCCCTGCACCTGATCCATCAGGCCACCGAACACGCTGCCCTGGCCGCAGCCGGTGGTGACCACCCGCTGGGCAGTGCGCTCTTCAATCGCCTCAATGCCGCTGCGGGTCTTAACGGCCGCTGCGCCCACCTCCCAGTCGACCGTGATCAAGTCGACCTGCGCCGCCGAGCTGATCAGCCCCTGGTTGCGCAGATAGCCCAGCACCAGCCATTCCGGGCGCGCGCCCAGGGTCATGAGGGTGATGAGCTCGCGCTTGTCCACATAAACCGTCAGCGCCCGCTCCACCGGTATCGCCAGGCTGCGCACTTGCCCGTTTTCGTCCCAGGCCTCGATTTGGCAGGTCAGGGGGCTGCGTGCCTGGCTGAGCCGCGGCAAGGCCAGGGCATCGTCCACTGAGCAAAGTACGGCGCTCATACAGGCTGCAGGCTCAGGGGCTCGCCGAGGTAGCCGCGCTGCGCAGGCAGCTGGCCACCGGCTTGCACCTGGACCGCACAGTATTTGAATTCGGGGATCTTGCCTACCGGATCGATCGCGCCATTGGTCAGCACATTGGCCGCCGCCTCATGGAAGGCAAAGGGCATGAACACCGAGCCCTGGGGCGTGCCATCGTCGCGCCGCGCCTGTACCACCACCGCGCCCCGGCGCGAGGCAATGGTGATCACATCGCCGGCGCTCACGCCCAGGGCCTGTAGATCGGCGCCATTCATCGAGGCCACCGCCACCGGCTCGACCGCATCGAGCATGCTGGCGCGGCGGGTCATGCTGCCGGTATGCCAGTGCTCGAGCTGGCGGCCGGTGATCAGCACAAAGGGGTAGCTCGCGTCGGGCAGCTCGTCGGCACTGATGAGGTCGGCTGGCACCAGATGCACCCGGCCATCCGGGGTGTCAAAGTGTTCGGTGAACACCGTGGGCTGACCCGGATCGCCCTCGCTCAGGCAAGGGTAGGTCACGCTGGAGTGCTGCTGCAGGCGCTGCCAGCTAATGCCGCTGATAACCGCATGCATGGCACGGCGCATCTCCTCGTAGACCTGCTCTACGCCATGGTGCTCGCCTGCGTAGTTCCAGTTCAGGCCCATGCCCGCCGCTATCTGCTGGATGATCCACAGGTCGGCCCGCGCATCGCCGGGGGGCTGCAATGCCTGCCGTCCCATCTGCACCATGCGGTCGGTGTTGGTGACGGTACCGGTCTTCTCCGGCCAGGCAGTGGCGGGCAGCACCACATCAGCCAGCCAGGCGGTTTCGGTCATGAAAATATCTTGCACCACCATGTGCTCCAGGCTGGCCAGGGCGGCGCGGGCATGGTGCAGGTCGGGGTCACTCATGGCCGGGTTCTCGCCCATGATGTACAGGCCCCGCACCTTGTGCGGGTCGCTGTCATCGGCCATGGCCTTGTCCATGATCTCGGTGACGGTATAGCCCGGCTGCAGATCGAGCGGGCTCTGCCAGAAGTCTTCAAACCAGGCGTGGACCGCTTTATCGGCCACCCGCTGGTAGTTGGGGAACATCATCGGGATGAGCCCGGCGTCACTGGCGCCTTGCACATTGTTTTGCCCGCGCAGGGGGTGCAGGCCGGAGCCGGGCTTGCCGATCTGGCCGGTGATGCTGGCCAGCGCGATCAAGCAGCGCACGTTGTCAGTGCCATGCACATGCTGGCTCACGCCCATGCCCCAAAGAATCATGGAGGCCTTGGATGTGGCGTAGGCGCGGGCCACTTCACGCAGCCGATCAGCCGGGATGCCGCAGATAGCCGCCATGGCCTCGGGGCTGTAGGGACGGATGCGCTCGCGCAGCGCTTGGTAGTCCTTGACCCGCTGCGTGATAAAGGCCTGGTCGGTCAGACCCTCTTCGATCACGGTGTAGATCATGGCGTTGAGCATGGCCACGTCGGTGTCGGGCTTGAACTGCAAGGTGCGCCAGGCATGGCGGCCGATGTCGGTGATGCGCGGATCGGCCAGCACCAGCTTCTTGCCGGCCTGCACCGCGTTCTTCATCCAGGTGGCAGCCACCGGGTGGTTGGCCGTGGGGTTGGAGCCGATCACAAAAATCAGCTCGCTGTGCTCCACATCGCTCACCTGATTGCTCACCGCGCCCGAGCCCACGCCTTCGAGCAGCGCGGCCACGCTAGAGGCATGGCACAGGCGGGTGCAGTGGTCCACGTTGTTGCTGCCAAAACCGGTGCGCACCAGCTTTTGAAACAGGTAGGCCTCTTCGTTGCTGCCCTTGGCCGAGCCAAAACCGGCCAGCGACTTGGGGCCGTGTACATCGCGCAGGCGCCTCAAGCCCCCGGCGGCCAGGGCCAGGGCTTCCTCCCAGCTGGCCTCACGGAAAACATGCGACCAATCGGCCGTGTTGCGGTTAAGGTTTTCGAGTGCAGCCGGGTCCTTGGCCACACCCTCGCGGCGCATCAGGGGCTTGGTCAAACGCTGCGGGCTGTGGGCATAGTCAAAACCGAAGCGGCCCTTGACGCACAGCCGCCCGTGGTTGGCCGGCCCGTCGCGGCCTTCGACGCTGACGATTTTGTTGTCTTTGACCTTGTAGCTCAGCTGGCAACCCACGCCGCAAAAGGGGCAGACCGAGTCCACGGTTTTGTCCACCACCTGCGAGCCGATCTGCGTCTTAGGCATGAGCGCGCCCGTGGGGCAGGCCTGCACGCACTCGCCGCAAGCCACGCAGGTGCTCGCGCCCATGGGGTGGTCCAAGTCGAACACGATCTGACTGTGCGCGCCCCGACGGGCATAGCCAATCACGTCATTGACCTGCTCCTCGCGGCAAGCGCGCACGCAACGTGTGCACTGGATGCATGCGTCGAGGTTGACGGCCATGGCCGGGTGGGAGATGTCGGCCTGGGGCTGCTCGCGGCGCAAGGCCTTGAGCTCGGGACGCACTTTGACCTGCATTCGCTCAGCCCAGAGGCTGAGCTCGCCGTGCTGGCCAAGGGCTTGCCTCTCGCCATCACCGCTGCCCTCACCCCTGCCCTCTCCCAGAGGGAGAGGGAGTAAGTCAGGGCGCCCTTGCCCCTGTGCGGAACGGGAGCCCTCTTGGCCCCCTCGCCCCTCTAGGGAGAAGGCTGGGGTGAGGGGCAAGGCACCGCCACCATCATTCCACTTGTACCCAGCATCGGGCATGTCGGAGAGCAGCATCTCCAGCACCATCTTCTGGCTCTTGAGCGCACGCTCACTGCCCGACTGCACCTTCATGCCAGGCGCCACAGCGCGGCAGCAGCTGGGCGCCAAGGTGCGCTCGCCAGCGATCTCGACCACGCAGGCGCGGCAGTTGCCGTCGGGACGCAGGCCTTCGCTGAAGCACAGGTGGGGAATTTCCACGCCCAGGCGCTTGGCCACCGCCAAGATGGTGTCGCCGGCCGAGGCTTGCACAGCCTGACCATTGAGTTCGAATTCCACGGTAGGGGGCAGCAGCTGCCCAGGCTGGATGGGCGCGTTCATGCGGCACCTCCGACTTCATGGGCAAAGTGCTTGAGCACGCTTTGCACCGGGTTGGGCGCGGCCTGGCCCAGGCCGCAGATGGAGGCGTCCATCATCACCTGATTCAGGTCCTGCAAGGTGGCCGCGTCCCACACCGGAGCGGCCATGAGCTCGGCGGCCTTGGCCGTGCCCACCCGGCAAGGCGTGCACTGGCCGCAGCTTTCGTGGGCGAAGAAGTTCATCATGTTGAGTGCCGCGTCGCGCGCCTTGTCGTGCTGGCTGAGCACGATCACCGCCGCCGAGCCGATGAAGCAGCCGTAGGGCTGCAAGGTGTCGAAGTCCAGGGGTATGTTCGCAAGACTCGCTGGCAAGATGCCGCCCGAGGCACCGCCGGGCAGGTAGGCGTAAAGCTCGTGGCCCTCGGCCATGCCGCCGCAGTGCTGGTCCACCAGTTCGCGCAGCGTGATGCCTGCCGGCGCCAGCTTCACACCCGGGTTCTTGACGCGCCCGCTCACGCTGAAAGACCGCAGGCCCTTGCGGCCGTTGGCCCCATGCGAAGCGAACCACTGCGGCCCGCGCTCGACGATCTCGCGCACCCAGTACAGCGTCTCGAAGTTGTGCTCCAGGGTGGGCCGGCCAAACAGGCCCACCTGCGCGATGTAGGGCGGGCGCATGCGTGGCTCGCCCCGCTTGCCCTCGATGCTCTCGATCATGGCGGATTCTTCACCGCAGATGTAGGCGCCCGCGCCGCGGCGCAGTTCGATGCGAGGCAGGGGAAAGGGTGGGTCGGCCTGCAGCTTGGCGATCTCGGCGGCCAGCAGGCGCCGGCAGTCGTGGTATTCGTCGCGCAGGTAGATGTAGCAGGCCTCGGTGCCCACCACGTGGGCGGCGATCAGCATGCCTTCCAAAAAGCGGTGCGGGTCGCGCTCCAGGTAAGTGCGGTCCTTGAAGGTGCCGGGCTCGCCCTCGTCGATGTTGACGGCCATCAGGCGCGGCGCAGGCTGCTCGCGCACGATGCGCCACTTGCGCCCGGCCGGGAAGCCCGCCCCGCCCAGGCCGCGAAGGCCGGAATCTTCCAGGGCGCGGATCACATCTTCTTCGGGGAGTGCCCCGCTGACGAGACGTTGGACCAGGGTGTAGCCGCCTTTTGAGAGGTAGGCCGCGTAATCGACGTCCGTGCCCTCACCCCTGCCCTCTCCCAGAGGGAGAGGGAGTAAGGCAGGGCTCCCCTGTGCTGAAAGGGGTGCCGACTGACTCCCCCTCCCCTCACTAGTGCGAGGAGCCACATAATTACCTCGCCCCTCACTCGCTAGAGGATCTGTATCGCTCACTCTCCCCTCCCTAGCATGGGAGCCCGCATGACTCCCTCGCCCCTCTGGGGAGAGGGCTGGGGTGAGGGGCATCGCGTGCCCACAGACCTCCGCAATTCTTTCAACATCAGCCCAAGGCACCGCCCGCTGCCCCACCAGCGCCGCCGGTGCCTGCTCACAGCGGCCAATGCAAGGCGCAGCAATCACCCGCACCTCGCTCCCCAAAATGGCCGGCAGCCTCTCCAGCAGCGCCCTCGCCCCCTGCATCTCGCAAGACAGCCCATCACACACCCGCACCGTCAACGCCGCCGCCGATTCGCCCTCGCGCAGGATGTCAAAGTGGTGATAAAAGCTCGCCACCTCATAGACCTCAGCCATGGGAATGTTCATCTCCCGGGCCAGCGCCACCAGGTGCCGCTCGTGCAAGCCCAGGTAGGCGTCCTGCAGCAGGTGCAGGTGCTCAATCAACAGGTCACGGCGGTGGCCGCCTTCGGGACGGGGGCCGATCAAGGCGCGCACCTCGGCCAGCGAGGCATCGTCCGGCTGGCGGCCTTTGAGCTTGGCGTGGCGCTTGAGGCTTTGTCGCAGGCCGTCGAGCGGCACGCGCACGGTCGGAGGGGAGGCGAGGCTGGAAGTCATGCCGAAATGTCACCCAAGCCCCTGCCTTGCGTCAAATTGGCAAGCCGCATAGGGCGATTCAATCTCTGAATCAAAGCCCCGCCCTCTAGTTTAGGAAGGCCTGAGTCAGCTCAGCATCATTGGCTTCACAAACCGCCTGGGCTATGGTTTCCCCCTGACGCGATCAGCCCCGCGCCTCACTTGCCCCATCTTCCAGGAGCCCACGCCGCGCCAAGCGCTCCCGGGCTTCGTGCAGGGCTTGGTGCAGTTGGCGCTGCAGCTCGTCCTTGGGCGGCAGCTCGGTCCAGTATTCGGCGACGGTGATGCCGTCTTGGTGCATTTGCAGCAGCTCCACTTGCTCGCGGCTGGCTTCGGCGCAGAGGATCAGGCCAATGGGTGGCTCTTCGCCGGGCTGGCGCTCATGTTGGTTCAACCAGGCCAGGTAGAGCTCCATCTGCCCCTTGTGCTCGGCCTTGAAGCGGCCGAGCTTGAGCTCAATGGCCACCAGGCGGCGCAAGCGGCGGTGAAAGAACAGTAAGTCCAGGTAAAAGTCTTCACCGTCGATGACCATGCGCTTTTGTCGTTCGACAAAGGCAAAGCCTCGGCCGAGTTCCAGAACGAAGGCTTCCAACTGCCGCAAGATAGCGGCTTCGAGGTCGGCCTCGTCGTGGCCTTGGCGCAGGCCCAGGAAGTCGAGAAAGTAGGGGTCTTTGAAAACAGGGCCCACCTCCGACCCGCCGGATGGCGACAGTACAGAAGCAGCTTGAGCTTGGGCGATCGCACTGCGTTCAAAGGCCTTGCGCTCGATTTGCTGAGCCAGCTCCCGCACACTCCAGCGCTCCTGCGCGGCTTGGCTCGCATAAAAGTGCTGGGCCTCCGGCGTCTTCAGGGCAACGATGGCCACAAAGTGGCTCCAACTCAATTTTGTCGACAGTGTCGACAAAATTTGAGGGCTGGGGAAAGCCTGCGAAAACTTGACCATGCGCCGCAGGTTGCGGGCTTCAAAGCCACGGCCAAACTCTTGAGAAAGTCTTTGGCCCAAGAGATCCAACAGCTGGCTGCCGTATTGGGCGCGCTCTCCGCCCAGCACGTCGGCGGCCAGGCGTTGGCCCACGCTCCAGTACAGGCGCGTCAGCTCGGCATTGACGGCGCCAGCCAAGCGCTGACGGCTGCTGGTAATAAGCGTGCGCAGCTCGGCGTGCAGGCCGGTGAAGACGTCAGCCGTTGGGGAAGGTAGTTCCTTGGAGCTCATGCTGGGGCCTCGGCTTTGTCATTGCTGACCGTTCATCGAGTTGAGGTCCATTGAACTTGGGAAAAAACAGACCTTCGGCAACTTTACTGAGGGAAAAACAAACTCTTTATTGCTATAAATTTTTATAAGTTTAGCGATCCATCCGCGTTTGACACAGCCCTCAGCGGGGCGGGTAACCGGTCTTCACATTTGCCACCAGCTCACCAACAAAAACGTCAACAGGCAGGTGGGCCTTCTGAATGGCAAGGCTTATTCCAGGTCCATACTCAAGACCCATCGCCAGCCCACTCAATCACCAAACGCAGGCTGCACATCCACCGCCAGCGACTCATCGGGCGGCTCCCGGCCGGCCAGGGCCTGCTGCACCCGGGGCTGTTGCCATACCTTGGACAGCATGTGGATGAATTCATAGGCGTAGCCGCGCAGGTATTGGTGGCGCTGCAGCCAGAGGTAGCTGGTGGCCGGACGAAACAGGTGGCGGGCCTTCATGCTGGCCAGGCCCTGACCCTGGTCGCGCCGGGCATCGAAGGCCCATTCAGGCAAGGTGGCAATGCCCATGCCCGAGGCCACGAAGGCCTTGATCACGTCGGCGTCGGTGGCGCTGAGCACCACCTGCGGCTGGATCTGCTCCTTGGCAAAGGACTCCAGGATGGCCACGCCGCCGGCAAAGGACGCATCCAGGGTGATCATGGGGTAGGCGGCCAGGTCGCGGTGGGTGAGGCGCTTTTTCTTGAGCAGCGCATGGCCCTGCGGCACCAGCACGCAGCGCCAGATGCGATAGCAGGGCAGTTGGGCCAGGTCGGGCGTGGCCACCGTGGGCGCGGTGCACAGTCCTAAGTCGGCCTGGCCGGCCTGCACCAGTTGCATGATCTGGTCGGGGTTGCCCTGGCGCAGGCTGAGGTTGACGCCGGGAAAGCGCGCCTGAAAGCGCTGCACGATGGGAATCAGCAGGTAGCGCGCATGGGCATGGGTGGTGGCAATCACCAGCGAGCCGCGCTCGGGGTCGGCGGCCTGCTCGCCCACCCGCCGCAGGTTGTCGAGCTCGCGCAGCACTCGCTGCACGATGGCCAGGGCCTCCTGGCCAGGCGCGGTCAGCGCGGTGATGCGGTTGCCCTCGCGCACCAAAAGCTCGGTGCGCAGCTCCTCTTCGAGCAGGCGGATTTGCTTGCTGATGCCCGGCTGCGAGGTGTGCAGGGCCTGGGCGGCGCGCGACAGGTTCAGGCCGCGTTCGGCCACTTCGGCCAGGTAGCGCAGTTGCTGCAGGTTCATGGGATCCTCTCTAACTTGCAGTTATAGACCCCCCACCAACAATTCCTATACGGACTGACCCCAGCTGCCTAGACTGCGCGCCAGAACCCGACCGTGGAGACAAGGCGTGCAAACCAAACAGCTCGGAACGCTCACCGTGCCGGCCCTGTGCCTAGGCCACAGCATGGGTGCCCAGGACTTCAGCGCCGATAGCGAGCGCGAGTTCCATGCGCTGATCGCCCGCGCGCTGGACCTGGGGCTGAACTTTTTTGACAGCTCCGACGCCTACTGGAACGGTCTGCACGAAACCTGGCTGGGCCGGGCCCTGGCCGGCCGCCGCCGCGATGCCCTGATTACCTCCAAGTTCGGCAACCTGACCCTGCCCGACGGCCGCAAAGCCACCGACGGCCGGCCCGAATACGCCATCGCTTGCTGCGAGGCGAGCCTCAAGCGCCTGGGCACCGACGTGATCGACCTGTATTACCTGCACCGGGTCGACCCCAAGGTGCCGATTGAAGACACCGTCGGCGCCATGGGCCGGCTGGTCGAGCAGGGCAAGGTGCGGCACATCGGCATCTGCGAGGCCGGTGCACAGACGCTGCAGCGTGCGCACAGCGAGCACCCCCTCACCGCCTTGCAGACCGAGTATTCGCTGTGGCACCGACAAGCAGGCCAAGACATGTGGGGCCTGTGCCGGCAATTGGGCATCGGCTTTGTGGGCTACTCGCCGCTGGGGCGTGGGCTGCTGACCGGCGACATACAGCGCTTCGAGGACCTGGCACCCAGCGACCGGCGGCGCATTCATCCCCGCTTCAAAGGCGAAAACCTCCAGCGCAATCTGGCCCTGGTGCGCCGCATGGAGGCCATGGCCCAGCCGCTGGGCCTGAGCTGCGCGCAGTTGGCGCTGGCCTGGGCCGCTGCGCAGGGCCAGGACATCGTGCCGCTGACCGGCACGCAGCGCCTGAAGTACGTGGAACACAGCGTGGCCGCCCTGGCACAGCCTTTGACGGCGGCGCAATGCGCGGAACTAGAAGCCATCTTCAGCCCCGAGGCGGTCTCGGGAGAGCGCTACCCGGTGGAAATGCTCAAGGACTTGGGCATTTGAAGCGAGAAATCGGCAGAAATCGGTATCTGACCCGAATTAATGATGGAAATCGGTATCTGACCCCAATTAATGGGTATCTGACCCCAATTAATGACCCCAATTAACCAATTAAGAAACAAGGAGTGAACGGGCATGAGCAAAGATGCAACGATGGAGTCGGCCTTGTCGCACTGGGCGCCGCGCATGGTGTCCAACGGCGTGATGCTGACGGATTTTCAGGAGGTCTGCGCCTCGATCGAGCGCTGGGACGACTGGTGCGCGGCTTGGTGCAAGCGCGCCGGCGTTCATGAGGCGCTGGGTCTGGAGTCGCTCGCTGATGGCTACCGGCTCACGGCGGCCGAGCACCTGTCGCGGGCGGCGGTGTACTACCACTTTGCCAAGTTCGTGTTTGTGCATGATGTGGACCAGATGCGGGCCGCTCATATGAAGGCCGTGGAGTGCAAGAACCTGGCGCTGCCGCACCTGCACCCACCCATCCAACGCGTGCAGATTCCCTACCGCGGCAAGCAGCTGGTGGGTTTTTTGCGCCTGCCCGCAGGCGCAGTGCGCCCGCCCGTGATGATCATGGTGCCCGGCCTGGACTCGGCCAAGGAGGAGCTCGAGGCCTACGAGATTCCCTTCCTGCAACGCGGCATCGCCACGCTGATGGTCGATGGCCCCGGTCAGGGCGAAGGCGAGTACGACTTCCCCATTCAGGGCAATTACGAGGAGCCGGTGGCGGCCATGGTCGACTGGCTGATGGCCTGCGACGAGATCGACAGCAGCCGCATCGGGCTGTGGGGCGTGAGCCTGGGCGGCTATTACGCGCCACGCGCGGCCGCGTTCGAAAAGCGCATCAAAGCCTGCATAGGCCTGGCCGGGCCCTATGACTTTGGCGCCAACTGGGACAAGATGCCCGAGCTCACCCGCGAGGCCTTCCGCGTGCGCTCGCATTGCAAGACATCCGAAGAGGCGCGCAAGTACGCCGGCACGCTCACGCTCAAGGACGGCGTGGCCCAGCAAATCAGCTGCCCACTGTTCTTGCTCACCGGCAAGCAGGACCGCATCGTGCCCTGGCAGGACACGCAGCGCGTGGCTGACGAGGCCTCGGGGCCCGTCAAGCTGATGATCGTCGAAGACGGCAACCACATCGCCAACAACAGGCCCTACCGCTGGCGCCACCAAAGCGCCGACTGGATGGCCGAGCAACTTGGCCTGCCGCGCCTGTGAACCTTTGAACCCACCCTGGAGAAGACCATGAAAAATACGTCGACATTCACCCGCCGCCACCTGGTCCAGGCCGCTGCCGGCCTGGCCGCCACCAGCCTGGCCACCCCTCTCTGGGCCCAGGCCTATCCCAACCGCCCGGTCAGGCTGCTCTCAGGGGCGACGGCCGGCAGCGCCTCGGACATCATCGCCCGCGCCGTGGCCGAGAAAATCCAGGCCGAGCTGGGCCAGCCGGTGATCGTGGAAAACCGCCTGGGCGCCTCGGGCACGATTGCAGTCGGCGCCATGCTGGCCGCGCCGCCCGACGGCCACACCGTCTCGGTCTACACCGCGGCGCACACCGTGGTGCCGCTGCTCTCCAAGGTGCCGTATGACCCGCTCAAGGATATTTCTGCGGTGATCCCACTGGCGGTGGTGCCCAATGTGCTGGTGGTCGCGCCCAGCAAGGGCTTCAAAACCGTGCAAGACCTGGTGGCTGCGGCCAAGGCCAAGCCGGGCTCGCTCAATTACGCCTCGGTGGGCGCGGGCACGGCGACCTCCATGAGCGCCGAAAAGTTCCGCGCTGCCACCGGCATCGACGCAGTCCACGTGCCCTTCAAAGGCTCGCCCGAAGCGATCAACGAGACGATTGCCGGCCGCACGGACTTCTTCTTCGCACCGCTGGTCTCGGCCCTGCCCATGATCAAGGCCGGCCGCCTGCAAGCCCTGGCCGTGGCCACCACCAAGCGCTCAGCGCAGTTGCCCGATGTGCCCACGCTGGCCGAAGCTGGCATCGCCAATTCGGAATACCTGTTCTGGATCGGCATGCTGGTGCCGGTCAAGACACCGCGCGAGGTGGTCAACCGGCTCAACCAAGCCACGCTCAAGGCCCTGGCTACGCCCGAGGTGCGCGAGCGCCTGGCCAGCCAGGGCGCGGAGCCCCTGCCCATGAGCCCCGAACAGTTCGACACCATGATCCGCGAGGAAATGGCGGCCAACGCGGCCATCATCAAGGCGGCCGGCATCAAGATCGACTAGAGGGATTTTTCATCCCGGCAAGCCGCCGCTGTGCGCAGCGGCTTGCGCCAGCCACTGTTCATCGGCCGCCAGCGCCAATGCCGCCTGCAGCACCCGTGAGGGACGCGACTGAGCCAAGCTGGCAAAAACCAGCGGCGTCAGCATCTCAGGCTCGACCAGGGGCAGGGCTTCGAGCTCGCCCTGGCTGCGCACCGCGCCCACCAAGGCGCCGGGCAGCACGCTGGCCACATCGCCGGCTTGCACCGCCAGCGCCAGGGTGAGCACCGAGTCGGTTTCCATCACCGGCCGTACCTGCACGCCGGCGCGCTCGAAGGCGCTGTCGACCAGGCTGCGGTTGTGCATCTCGGGCGTGAGCAGGCACAAGCGCAAGCTGCCCGCTTGGGCCCAAGGCATGGGAGCCCCCAGGCTCAGTTGCGGCGCCGGCCGGGCCGCCCGCCGCACCAAAAAATAATGCTCGGTGTACTGGGGCAACAACTCAAAACGCGGCGGCGCCTTGCCGGCGTCCAGGCGCTCGGCAAAGCCCAGCCCCAGGTCCAGGGAAAGGTTGTCCAGGCCCTCTTCAATCTCGCGCGAGCTCATGGAGCGAAGCACCGGCGCAATGCCCGGGTGGCGAGCCTGCAATTGCGCGGCAAAACGGGTGGCAATCGGCACTGCGGTGGGCACCACACCCAGGCTGAGCCTGCCCTGCGGCTGCTCGGCGGTGCTGGCCAAGTCCTGCATGAGCAAGGCCTGCTCGTGCAGCATGCGCTGCGCCGTGACCAGCACCCGCTCGCCTTCGGGCGTGAGGCCGGCGTAGGTGCGGCCGCGCTTGACGATGGGGGTGCCAAACTCCCCTTCCAGCGCCTTCAAGGCGTTGGACAGGGCCGGCTGCGTGATGTGGCAGGCCTGGGCCGCGCGCCCGAAATGACGGTGCTCATTGAGCGCCAACAGGTATCTGAACGAGGCCAGGCTGCTCATGGGTTGCTGGAGGCGGTGATGGTCGGAAACAGGGTCGACAACACAGTGGTCCCGCCAGCAGTCGCGACAAAAGTACTCTTGGCGCTGAGCTTGGGATCCAAGCCGCGCTGCAGGGCGCCCAGGAGGCGCTGGGGGTTTGCTGTCGATGCTGCGGCCATGAAAGGTGACTCCCGAGAAAACGACCCAAAGTCTAACGCCGGCCCCGCCCCACGCCAGCGCAGGGCCCGGGCGGGCGCTGAGCGCCAGTCCAGCCGCATAAAATCCTTGCTTCGCCCGCCGGCGGGCCTGGCCCCGCGCCACCCGCACCTCACCCCGCACACCCATGCCCCAGCGTCGCCTGTTCGTCACCACCGCCTTGCCGTATGCCAATGGCAAGTTCCACATCGGCCACATCATGGAGTACATCCAGGCCGACATCTGGGTGAGGTTCCAGCGCATGCAGGGCCACGAGGTGCACTTCGTCTGCGCCGACGACGCGCACGGCGCGCCCATCATGATCGCGGCTGAAAAGGCGGGCGTGACACCGCAGCAGTTTGTGGCCGACATTGCCGCCGGCCGGCCGCCCTACCTCAATGGCTTTCACATCGGTTTTGACAACTGGCACTCGACCGACGCGCCCGAAAACCACGAACTGGCTCAGCAGATCTACCTGGACCTTCAAAAGGCAGGCCTGATCGAGACCCGCACCATCGAACAGTTCTTCGACCCCGACAAGAACATGTTCCTGCCCGACCGCTTCATCAAGGGCGAGTGCCCCAAATGCGGCGCAAAGGACCAATACGGCGACAACTGCGAGGTCTGCGGCGCGGTGTATTCCCCCACCGAGCTGAAGAACCCCTATTCGGCGCTGTCGGGCGCCAAGCCGGTGCTGAAAAACTCGGAGCATTTTTTCTTCAAGCTCTCGGATGCGCGTTGCATCGATTTTCTCAAGGCCTGGACCAGCAGCGGCGCGGTGCAAAGCGAGGTGCTCAACAAGATCACCGAATGGATAGCACCGGGCGAGGACGGCAAGCCCAAGATGGGCGACTGGGACATCTCGCGCGATGCGCCCTACTTCGGCATTGAGATTCCCGGCGCGCCGGGCAAGTACTTCTATGTCTGGCTGGATGCGCCGGTCGGTTACCTGGCCTCGCTGAAAAACCACTTCGGCAAGACCGGTCGCGACTACGCCGCCTTCATGGCCGACCCAAGCACCGAGCAGTACCACTTCATCGGCAAGGACATCATCACCTTCCACACCCTGTTCTGGCCGGCCATGTTGCACTTCAGTGGCCGCAAGGTGCCCAATCAGGTGTTTGTGCATGGCTTTCTGACGGTCAACAACGGCGAGAAGATGAGCAAGAGCCGGGGCACCGGGCTCGATCCGCTCAAATACCTGAGCCTGGGCATGAACCCCGAATGGCTGCGCTACTACCTGGCCGCCAAGCTCAGCGCCCGCAATGAGGACATCGACTTCAATGCCGAGGACTTCATGCTGCGGGTCAATTCAGACCTGGTGGGCAAATACATCAACATCGCCAGCCGGGCGGCCGGCTTTTTGACCAAGCGTTTTGACGGGCGCTTGACCGCCCACTTCGATGCGGCCGGCGCCGCCCTGCTGCAGACCCTGCGCGAAGCCAGCACAGCGATTGCCGAGCACTACGACAGCCGCGAGTACGGCAAGGCCAGTCGGGAAATCATGGCCCTGGCCGATCAGGTCAACGCCTATGTGGACCAAAACAAGCCCTGGGAGCTGGCCAAGAAGGAAGACAACAACGAGAAATTGCACCAGGTCTGCTCAGTGCTGATCAACGCCTTTGCCACCCTCAGCCGCTACCTAGCACCGGTGCTGCCAACCCTGGCGAGCGAGGTGGAAAAACTGGTCGGTCGCAAGCTCGACCGCTGGGACGATGTGCAGGATGTGGCGGCGATCGCGCCCTACCAGCACCTGATGCAGCGGGTCACGCCCGAGCAGCTCGATGCCCTGTTTGAGCCGCCGGCTGCTTCGGCAGAGCCCTCACCCCAGCCCTCTCCCGCAAGCGGGGCAGGAGGCGCGCCGGGGGGCGAGGAGATCGCCCCCTCTATCACGGTGGACGACTTTGCCAAGATCGATCTGCGCATCGCCAAGATCGTGAACTGCGAGGCGGTGGAAGGCTCGACCAAGCTGCTGCGCCTGACGCTCGATATGGGCGAAGGCAAGACGCGCAATGTCTTTTCCGGCATCGCCTCGATGTACCAGCCCGCCGATCTGCAAGGCAAGCTGACCGTCCTGGTGGCCAACCTGGCGCCACGCAAGATGAAATTTGGCGTGAGCGAAGGCATGGTCCTGGCCGCCAGCCACGCCGACGAAAAAGCCCAGCCCGGTATTTACATCCTCGAGCCCTGGCCCGGCGCCCAGCCGGGCATGCGCATCCACTGAGGCCTGGGCTGGCGCCGCATCGCCGCGAGGGCGCGGCTCCCACACCACCTCAAGCCCCGGTTGAACTTTGTGGGAGTGCCGCCCTCGGCACGATGCGGACTCAAGCTGAGCACCGTGCTTGTTCAAGGAAACTTTCGCCGCGAGGGCGCGGCTCCCACACCCTTCACTGCCATCGCCGGGAGGAACGGGATAGGCCTGGTGCAAAATGGGTCGCATCGACTACCCCATGCTCAGCCTGTCACGCTTTCGCCCTCGCCTGCTCGATGCCTTGCGGGATTACAACCGCGAGCGCCTATGGCGCGACATCGGCGCCGGCGTGACGGTGGGCATCGTGGCGCTGCCGCTGGCCATGGCCTTTGCCATGGCTTCGGGCTTTAGCCCGCAAGCAGGCATCTGGACGGCCATCATCGGCGGCGCCCTGGTTGCTGGCCTGGGCGGCTCGGCGGTGCAAATCGCCGGGCCGGCCGGTGCGTTCATTGTGGTGGTGTACGGCATCGTGGAGCGCCACGGCATGGCCAATTTGCTGATCAGCACCGTCATGGCCGGACTGCTGCTTTACCTGATGGGCCTGTTCAAGCTCGGCGCGCTGGTGCGATTTGTGCCGGTGAGCATCGTGATCGGCTTTACCAACGGCATTGCGGTGCTGATCGCGCTGTCACAGCTCAAGGATTTTCTGGGGCTGAGCATCGAGCGCATGCCGGCTGAGTTTTTTGCCCAATGGGCTGCTTTGGCCTCGCACTGGCACACCCTAAACCCCAGCGCACTGGCCCTGGCACTGAGCTGCCTGGTCGGCCTGTTTTTCTGGCCCAGGCTCTTTGGCACCCAGGAGCGCAGCGGCCTGGCCCAAGACCTCCTGCGCAAGAACCCCTCACTCGAAGCGCTGCAGTTGCACCAGGCCAGCCGGTTCGCAGCCCGACTGCCCGGGCCCATCGTGGCGCTGATCAGCCTGAGCCTGATCAGCCACTGGCTGGCGCTGCCGGTGGAGACCATAGGCTCGCGCTTTGGCGGCATTCCGCAGTCGCTGCCCACCTGGCAACTGCCGGCGTTTTCCTGGGAGTCGGTGCAACACCTGCTGGTACCCACGCTGACACTGGCCCTGCTGGGCGCCATCGAATCTCTGCTGTGCGCCAGGGTGGCCGACCAGATTGCCGGCCTGCCCCGGCACGACGCCAACCAGGAGCTGATGGCCCAGGGCGTGGCCAATATGGTCACGCCCTTTATCGGCGGCCTGCCGGTGACCGGCACGATTGCGCGCACCGTCACCAATGTGCGCGCCGGCGCCAGCTCGCCGGTCGCGGGGCTGGTGCACAGCGTGAGCCTGGTGCTGATCGTGCTGCTGGCCGCGCCTTTGGCCGCTCATGTGCCGCTGGCGGTCTTGGCCGGGGTGCTCATGTCGGTGGCGCTGAACATGGGCGACTGGCCGGCATTTGCAAGTCTGCGCTCACAAAGCCGCCACCATGCTGTGCTCATGCTGGGCACCTTTGTGCTGACCGTGGTGTTTGACCTGACGGTGGCGCTGGAGGTCGCTCTGGTGCTGGCCTGCATTCTCTTTGTGCAGCGCATGGGCAGCCTGTTCAGGGTTGAGCTCAAGCCCCAGGCCGGGCCGCTACTGGACTGTGCGCTGCACGGTGCCCTGTTTTTCGGGGCAGTGGCCAAGCTCGACCCCCTGCTCAGTCGGGTGGAGGCCGCATCTGAGGCCACGGTGCTGCACCTAGACATGACACAGTTGCACGCGCTCGACCTGTCGGGCCTGGAAGCGCTCGAGCAGGTCCGCCGCGCCCTGGAACAGCGGGGGGGACGCCTCCAGTTGAGCGGCTTGCACGGAGAGCCGCTGGCCGTCATGACCCAGGCCGGCTGGTTGCAGGCTGGCTCGCTGGCGAGTCCTTAGCTTGGACACTCCTGATCGGCAGACAAATGCGGCGCCCCATCAAGCGCAGCATCGCCGCGAGGGCGCGGCTCCCACCCCAACCCCAAGCCCCGCTTGAACTTTGTAGGAGGGCCGCCTTCGGCCCGATGCGAGCTCAAGCTGAGCACCATGCTTGTTCAAGGGCACTTTCGCCGCGAGGGCGCGGCTCCCACCCCCACCTCAAGCCCCGGTTGAACTTTGTAGGAGGGCCGCCTTCGGCCCGATGCGAGCTCAAGCTGCGCACCGTGCTTGTTCAAGGGCACTTTCGCCGCGAGGGCGCGGCTCCCACCCCCAC
>Ga0222712_10001737_pt1 | contig 26282 bp, 22 predicted proteins | sample C33_657DmetaG_FD_165043 | JGI IMG/M metagenome (GOLD analysis project Ga0222712, IMG submission 165043) | Estuarine water microbial communities from San Francisco Bay, California, United States - C33_657D | ecosystem: Environmental > Aquatic > Marine > Unclassified | place: USA: California... | reverse complement strand
AATTGTTGTCATCACGAAATAAAACCATTTATGATAAGAAAAAGTCATAAACCGAATGATATAAAAGTTAATAAAAAAATAACTGTTAATGGATTACTTTCTCATCAAGAGGATAAGCAGAAATGCGAGATAATTCATAATAGAGATAAAAATGCCGTTCAAAATATGATAAATATTGTAAAGAGTATATTTACAATAGGAAGAAGACCAGACATATTTACGAGAATTCATACATAGTACACGCTATGTTATAACCAAATTTTTATTATCTTTTAATATTTTTTTTGCTGTTAAATCGGCATTTTAAATGTTAAAAGGTGTAAAACAAAAAAATATTTGGAAACACACGAAATAAAATGTAAAGGATTAGACGAATTGACATGTGTAAAATGTATGAATTCTTTTGCAAATAGACATAATAAAGCAAGACATGTAAAAGCAAATAAATGTAAAGCAAGAAGTATTATTCATGCTAGGGAACCTAAGATTAAAAATATTATCAATAACCAAATAATAAATAACATTCAAAATTATAATATAACCACACAAAATAATAATTTGATTATAAATAACTTTGGAAGTGAACGATTAGATCATATATCTTATGAAGAAATTGTGGAATTGTTATTAGCTGGAATAAATACAATCCCTATGTATATTGAAAAAAAGCATTTCGATAAAAACTTTCCAGAAAATAATAACATTGTATATACAAAAGAAAATAAATGCAAAGTGTTAGAAAATAACTTGTGGAAAGAAAAGAATATATCATTGGTTTCTTCAAAACTTGTTAAAGATAATTCTGGTTATTTACTATTATTTTGTAATGATAACGAAATACGTTTAACGCGTGATATAAAAAACGAAGAGGTGTTTGATTTTGTAAAACACAAACTGATGAAGATATATCATAAAGATGATGATAAATATAAAGAAATCTATAACATGATAAATGATATAATAAAAAATACATAAACCTATATTTTTGTCTTCTAAAATATCAAACTATATAATTCTAGTAGATCAAATTGTGTAATTCCTTAAACAAAACATATATGAAAAATATATTATTGCATATGTTTAAGTTTTTTATTGTACAAAATAATTTTTATAAGAGATGATATTGAACTAATAAATCCAAGTTTTTCCAAAAACTCTGGTTGAAAACTCATATGATTTACTTCAAAATATAATAATGGTAAATTTGGCGATGAATTCAAAATCAATAAAAATGCTAAATGATATAAAATTGATGATTGAGATAACGTATTTGAGATATCTTTTAATTTTTTTTTGAATTTTCGAAACCCATGTATATGCTGTATATCGGAATGATAATGAAATGATACGTCTAATTTATTTTCATGTATTAGTCTAGTTGTAAAAAACATTATGATTGGGATTATGGCAGTTAAAGTGAAAATAAACGCTGATCCGTGATTGGGTAATATAGAACCCGAAAAATATGCACATATAATACTACCAATAGACGATGATGTCTTGCAAATATATTGTAGTGCTCCTGTATTATTTTGAAAAGAAGATACACTTGTAGAAATAGCATCAGTCAATATGTCGCTAAATGTCAACCCAAGAGATGATAATACGATAATAGAAATACTATATAATGCAGGTATAGTACTGTAACATAATTGTCCGTTACTTATCAATATAGTTAAAAAAGCTAAAAGTGCCCACGAAATAGATCCTAATATTCCTGAAAGTAGTAAGAAGGCATTTTTTTTATAAGTAAATAAAGGAAACAATTCTGGTAAAAACTCGTATATAGGTTTTATTATCAATGGAATAGTAGATATAATTGTCAAATCATATGGTGTCAAATGTAAAACATCCTTATAATAAAAACTAAGATAAACTCTATAAATAGTATAGATACCTTGAGTAAAATATACAAATATTAGTTTATATATATCAGGTGTAAGTGGAATATTACAGAATAAACTACTTTGTTTATTATTAGTTATATCAGAATATTTTTGATAATTACATTTATGATATATCTTCTCCCTTTTTCTAACGAATGTATGAACAGTAAATTTTTTTGCAGTAGGTAATGTTGGTAAAATAACAAATGCAGAACATATATACGACGATAAAATAAATATAATTGTAATATATGTAACTTTCATTGTATATATATGTGCAATATTATGATGCTAATGCTTATATTATTCACATATTTCTTATCTGAAAAGAGTGTGTAAATTATGTTTGTTGTATAGTTAATTCTGTAAGGTTAATGTTGTCTTCAAAACTATTTTTAACAAAATGTTTGTTTTTGAGAACATTATAAATGACAATAGCAATTGCAATTTCACTGTATACTATTTTGCATAATGTAATGTCAATTTGTTGAATAGCTACAAGTGTCATAATACCATGTTTTAATGTAGTTAAAAACCATAGACTTTGTGCATAAATTTGCAATTCAGTTTTTCCAAAATCAGTAATAACTTTTTTATCTGCATCAAAAACATTAAAATACATAATCGGGTTTGCATACTCATAAATAATAGAATGCCAAAATTCAACAAAGAATATACATATGTGTAAAAACAAATATTTAGTAGATGTATCTATTACAATACCCATAACAATTAAATCTTTAGAATAACCTACGCGTAGCATTTTGCTATCAGCATAATTAAAAACAAAAGCAGCAATAATAACAAGTAAACTAAAATTAACAGTAATACATATTTGTATTTTTTTATTTATAGTAAGATACATATATATGCGTGTATTAAATTATAAAAACCGCTTGTTTTTATGTAAAAAAATAAAGATATATGATATTTTACCATACTTCTTAACTTAATCATCCACCTCTTAAACGTAAAACAAGATGTAAAGTCGATTCCTTTTGAATATTATAATCTGCTAGGGTACGTCCATCCTCGAGTTGTTTTCCTGCAAAAATAAGTCGTTGCTGATCTGGAGGTATGCCTTCTTTGTCTTGAATTTTAGATTTTACCATATCAACTGTATCTGAAGATTCAACTTCAAGTGTAAGTGTTTTACCTGTTAAAGTCTTGATGAAAATTTGCATTGCTTATTTATTATATTGCGTTAAAATTTTATATAATGGTTAAATATTAGTTACTATGTTAACGTACAACGTCCAAAGTAAGAATGGGATTGTAAACAAAGCAGCAAAATTATTTTGATTATATACAAATGCAAATGTCAATATAGCTATAATAAAAGATATGGTATTATATATACTAGCATATGTATTTTGCAAACCAGATGTTAAGAATGGATATGCCAAACAATATAATACTGCAATAACAATAATCCATGATGCTGTAGTAGGATAAACAAGTGAATGAGTATATCCTAGAAGTCCTAAAATAATAGTCCAAAATAGGGCAATTACATATCCTGGGGGTAACCATTTTGACGCCAATCCAGTGTTATTTTTATTCCATCCTTGTGTATATATAATAACATTCAATAATCCTGCAAGTATAATAGGAACTAAAACATTAATTATCTGAAACCATAAAGAAGGTTTCATCTCTCTTTTATAATATGTAATGAAAAAAAAGTAATAATAATTTTATTTATCTATTTAGATAATAATCAAAAAATGTTATTAAGTTTATTTACACCAAACCATTCCCCAATCTTTTTGAGGGACAGTGCCTTGTAATAATTTTTTCACGATATCTGTGTCTTGATAATCTGTATATTCTGGTCGAAATGTATAATCGTCAGTGAATTGTATATAAAATTTATTATATCCTAGTTCTTGTAAATAATCAATACATTTGTAAGTGATATCATTTGTTTCAGACGCCCACTCAAAACATAAATCATTTGCCTTTTGTGTTAAAGATTTTATACATTCATACTCACCGCCTTCAACATCAATTTTTATCAGATCAGGAATACCATATTTTTCTATTAGATCATCTAACTTTATAGTTGGACAAGAAATCGGCTTATATGCCGTATTATAAAATCTGCTCTTAGAGTCTGTCAACCATTGTAAATTTAATGTAGATAATGTAGATACTTCAGCATCATATAAAATAATATCTTCATTATTGTTATTACAAACAGCATAATTTACACATACGATATCATATCCTAAACAATTATCTTTGAGTAGATCAAATGTTTTTGGTACAGGTTCTACTGCTATAATTTTATTACAATCTATATTACTTAAAGACCATTTACCAATATTTGCCCCAATATCAAAATAAAGCATTATATTATAACAATATGGATTACTTATCCTTAAATAATATAAATAATATAAATAATATAGAAAATAACAATAAATTACAATAATATATTGGACCAATTCTTACCACTATATGGACCATATTATTTTTCGGGAGCAATAATTATTTTTCCACTATATATGTCAATAAACCAAATGTTGATTTTGCTATAATATTATTATTTATCATACTCATACGTAAAAAATCAGTTTCTACACATATTGTATAAAAAATAATATTTTTGTCTCATTTTTCTTTTTTGGTTGGTGTAAGTTATATAAAAATATATTGATATCTTAATATAACAACAATGAAATATAATAATATATTGTATATCATTCTATTCATTTTTCATTTTCAAAATGTAGAAACTTTTCAAATGTTTAAGAATTGTTTGAGGGTGAATAAGAAGCCTAATATTTGTAGACTAAATGCAGTTGAAAATAATATAAATGATCCATGGGATTATACGAGATATATTCGTATAAATCCTACACCAATTCCAATTATTTCATTTGATGATTTGTTTATGAACTTAAGATCTATAAATTGCGCAATTTTAACAACAAATAGTGATAGACTTGTAATATTTTATAAAGAAGGGAAACGGGGTGTTTTTTATATGGATCCAAAAAATCAAGATAATTTATCGAAGGTAAGATTTATGCTTTCACAAGTAAATACAGAAATAAGACTAGGATTACCTACTGATATGGACAACCCTAGACATACATTATATTGCGAACCGATACCTGATACTGACCGAATGTTTTTCCAAGAAATAATAGAAGGAGAAGAAGGAGAAGAAGGAGAAGAAGGAGAAGAAGGAGAAGAAGGAGAAGAAGGAGAAGAAGGAGATGGGGGGTATGGAGGTGGCTTTTATATTGATTAATTTTCTTAATATTTTTACATTTGTTTGGTAAGTTTATTTTCAAGTATTCTCAAATGTTTTGCAGACATCTTACCGTATAAATCAAATGATTTTTTTTTATTTTGTGCCTTTGTAGGACGCTTACTTTTAGTTTCTAGTTTATCAAATTTATCCATTTATAAACAAATCATTTATAAAAATTATCTATCATTTTTTATACTCATATAATTCATAACAGTTCATTTATATTCAATTATAATTTAGAGCTTGCATAATATGTCTGACAAATTAGCTAAATACTCCCATTATGATAACGTTGATATTTTGATTCACATGTTTCATGGTAAGCGATTGTAAGTAAATAGATTTGTATTATTTTTTTCAAAATCTCGCAAAAAATGATGATGATAGTTGATAACTCATATTGCTAAGCATACTATGCCTTACACTACCAACAACTTCACCGTTATGGAATATCGCAACATGGATTTGATCATCTGCGTCGAATATGAAAATGCAAATGAAGCAAGTGATAAGCTTCTCAAAATCGTGATTAATCGCGAATACGATAGAGAGATGATAAATATCTTCCATTTCAACAATATTCCGAAGGAAGCAAATGACATATACGAATATAGCAAGACTGTTTCAAAAATTGTTCACGATAATGATATGTATGTCATTTATGGACAGCGTATTCACAAAAACGGCAATAATTATCGCGAGATTCTATCCCATAATACAAACCCAGTAGGGAAAGAAAATGTCGAGATAAGTGCTGAATTATTAAATCATGCAGATATCGATTACATGAACCAAGATGTGCAAGAATACTATAACGACATTTTAGCAACAATCAAATGGAAACAATCGCAACAATGATGGAAAATAATCACATATCGTGTCGGGAGAAAACGCGCACACGGGTAGAAAACTTCGAGTTTTTTTGCCATATCTCTAAACATTATCTTGCATCGAGAATTTTCCATATATTTTTATTATTTTTTGGCTAAAGAAGTCGAATAAAAGTGTAAACATTTGAGTTTCACCTCTGTATTACATATATTTTACTGGTATAATAATTTTTTTATTTAAATATTTTTTTGTGGTTTTTTCATAATCTGATTTTGTATTTGTTCCTTCTCCTATTGTTTCAAACACTATTTGATCTAAATTTATATTTACGTGAAATAGTATTTCTTCATTTTTTATATTGCTTACATTATGTTCAAAAACATCTGTAAATATATTATTAATATGTTCATTTAAAAATATAGCTTCGTTAATATTTACACCATCTACCTGTACACTAAACCAACTTAGCGATTCTCTTCCTTTTTTAGATATTATTTCGTTCATTGTTGTTTCATTAACAACGTGTTCAAGCTCTTTATTGATTGAAAACTTATAGATAGTATCTGCTAAATTGTTAATCAATACTGGAATTTCTTTATGTTTTAAATTCAAATTGCCATGAGCTCTTCTAGTTTCTATTTTTTTTTTGTTTTTTATATCTTTTGCAAAAAATCTCATATTATATCTATTATCTGGTTTTCTTAAATATAATGATAACATTTCATAATCTCTAAAATAATCTGTATCTCCATTTAATTGAGTTGATATACCAAAATCCCATATAACCCACAAATATCCTAAATTTTTTAAATAATATGATTTATCACTTATAGTATATTTTATATAACCGCCTGGTTTTATTTTATGATATAAAAAGTTACCATAATGTGTGTCATTATGCCGTATTCCAATATCATGCAATGTAGCTATGGACATAATTATTTGTATAATCGCATTATTTAATAACTCTTCTGTTATTTCTGAAGAAATCTTGTCATATTCATTCAAAAAACTTTTTAAATCACCTTTAGCAAGTTCATTTGTATATATATTATAGTTTCTATTTTCTTTCAAAAAATTTGATATATTATTATATAATGTATTATGGATTTTATCAAATAAAAATTTAAGAATAAATTGTTTTTTTGTTTGAAAAAAATTATATATGATAGGTAAATTTTGACAGTGATTATTTTTAATAAATGGTATCATATTTTTTAATATATATATTTCTTTCAAGGAATCACTACCTTTATTTTCTGCTATCTTTATTGCTAATTGGGTATTATAATCATTTTTATCAAGTTCTAATTTTATATTTTCACTCAGACATACTATACCTGTTGCATCGGCTTCAATAGAAGCTAACAATTTTTTTATTTTATAGTCAGTTCTGTTTTCCAACTGATCATGGAATTTTAATCTATATGTCAATATTTCATTAATATTTTCAAAATTTTGCGGTATCGACATTGGTACAGGCGAACGCGACGATCGTCCAGATACAGGTTTCGGTGTTATAATTGGTGAACGCGACGATCGTCCAGATACAGGTTTCGGTATTGTAATTGGCGAACGCGACGATCGTCCAGATACAGGTTTCGGTATTGTAATTGGCGAACGCGACGATCGTCCAGATACAGGTTTCGGTGTTATAATTGGTGAACGCGACGATCGTCCTGATACAGGTTTCGGTGTTATAATTGGTGAACGTGACGATCGTCCTGATACAGGTTTCGGTGTTATAATTGGTGAACGTGACGATCGTCCTGATACAGGTTTCCGTTCAGGTTTCGGTGTTGTAATTGACGATCGTTGTGATTGTTGTGATTGGTGTGATCGCAGCGATGTATGATTTGGTGTTGGAAGATGTGATCTTCTTGAAACCGATATTGAAGTATCTAGTATGATGCATTTCTTAGGTATTTTATTTTTTTCAAAAACATTATTTATTGTATTGATAATCTCTTTTTTCTTATCGAGTTCAATTTTTTCATCTTTATTGACTAAATTACACCATTTTTTAAAGTTTTTATCTGTTACAAGCATATTTGTAACAACATTATCGAATATTGAAATTATATTCACATGTGGTTTTGACATATTTACTCTTTTATATTATGATATTTTAAATATAATATTTAGGGTTTAGTATAGTTTGTTAAATAAAAATAAACAATTTACTATGAAAGAATTATCATCAAAGTGCTAATAAGGTTATAAAATCTAATGAACCTCAAAAAATATTGTTATCAATCATGTATAGCAATTTTTATAAAACAACCATTATATATTCGTGTAATAATGTTTATTTATTAAATAGGTGGTAATTCAATACCATTTTCAATGCAGATATTGTATATATCTATATAATCATTATAATTATCATTTTTCGCTAACCAAATAAGTTTTTCTTTAATGTTTTCTTGAGATATATTAAGTGTGTTTATATAATCTATAATAGAAGAATTATTATTTTCATATAGAGTACATGATGAGCTCATCATGTCATTAAGATCATCAATATCTGTAATATCCATTTCTTATATATAATAAATATAAGTAATTTATATCATTTTTTCATAATATTGCAAAAAATCTCAATCATTTATGGATATCCAATCAGAAGGGCATAAATCGTTTATATTATGTGTATATAAAGGACCAAACCAAGTAATAGGATAACAAATAATTGCTGTTTTATTTTCATAAGATTTTGATAAATATGCTCCAAACCAAGAGAATGTACTATTGGCAATAATAAAATGGTTGCATAATGACATCAAAAGTAATTGTTTCCAATCTGGAATATCATCATCAACTTTAACAAAATGAATTTTTTGAAATCTTTTATTAAATATATCGATATATTGGTTAACAATATGATTATCTTGTTTTTGACAAAAATATAATACATCATATTCGCTAATATCTTCACTATTTTCGCTTAATTTTTCTGTTAATTTTTCAAAAGCACCGATATAATATTCGGGTCTTTTAATACAATGGTATCCTTGCAATCCTATATAATCACCTATACGAAAATGTAAAGCGATTGTTTTCTTTTCAAAGTATCTTGGAAATTCGTTAGCAGTTGAAACGGACTGCTCTTCTATTCCTATAATTTTTTTTATTTGTTTGAAGTTGTGTTTAAAATATTTATCACTTTGAAAATAACCCTTAAGATTAAAATTTGAAGATATATTACGAATAGCTGTATAATGAAAATGGGGTTCTTCGTATACATATGTCGATAAATCATACGTTTCTGATGTGTTATCCTTCAACTTATTTAATATATTATCCCAATAACATCTCATTTTGGTTTTATCATAATAAAATGTATATTCGCATAGGTTATCTATAGAATATGAAAGTAATGCAAAAATCATGAATAATTGATTACCAAGTCCAGAATTAAGTAAGATCCCTGCTTTTAAATTGGTCATATAATATAATATAATATATATATAGAAACCCTTTAAACCCTTGAAAATGAATAGTAATTTAATAATAACATTGAATGATGTAAAAGACCGTTGTTTTGTTTATTCAATAATGCTTGCCGAAGCATCAAATAGTTTAGGAAAAATGAAAATATTTTTCAAACTACCTGCAATATTCATATCAATATTGTTATCAGTTTTGAATTCAAGTAAATTAAATGAGACTGAAGAGATCAAAATTATAAATACTGTAATGAATGCTTTTATTGCATTATTAATCGGTGTAGAAAACACATTGCAAATTGATAATAAAAAGCAAGTATTTACAAGTACAAAGAACAAGTTTGAAAAATTATCAAGTACAATAGAAAAGAAATTACTCGATGTATCAAATACTATATCAATAGAATTTGTTCAGAATACGATAACTGAATTTGAGCAAATTGACGACGATTTAACTTTCGACATACCAAAGTCTATACAAAATAAGATTAAAAAAGAGTTTTTTGGAAAAAGAACATTACCTCTTATACTTGGTGGTGAAAAACGTATCAATGATGTTTCTGATATTACAAAAGAAGTATCTGCAGCTTTAATGCAAAACACTTCGTTAATATCCGAGTTACCAAAAATATTAAATACGTCACAAAAAATAGAAAATAGTGATAATAATAATATACTATCATCGTCAACATTGTATACTGATAATGAAAATTTCGAGAGAAGTATATAAATATATATAAGTATGTAAAAAAAGCAGTATTTTTTAAATATATGAATATTAAATGACATATAAAGCATTATTTATAGGTGCTAATTATAAGGAAAATGATTACAGAATGTTGGATAATATAAAAAATGTAATTAAGTTTTCCGATCATATAACAAATCTATATAATTTAGACAGTTTAGATTTTGAAATATTAACAGATGATACTAAAAACCAATCAAGTTATGACAATATTTTATCAAAATTATATAAGCTTGGGTTAGATACATGGTCTAAAAATATCAGTACAGTTTTTATATATTATACCGGAGATTCAATAAATATATCCGATTATGTTAAATCATATGCTGGTAATTATAATAACATAAAACAAGGGATAGTACCGTGTGATTATGATATAAAGGGAATAATTGACAAGGATAAATTAAAAGAATTATTTGAACAGTTTAATCCAAAAACCCAAATCATATTTATAGCAGATACTTGTTTTATAGATAGTAATTTATTAGGTCTTGATTACATATGTTGTAAAAATATGGAAAAATCAACAAAAGTTAATGAAAGCAATAACGATCGGAAAATAATAACAATTTCTTATAATTTATCAAACTATGCAAATGATGAAGCAAATTATTTTGATTTAATATTAAATAATGAAACATTGAATAAACACTCGATTGGATATTTTTTAACAAAATTATCATATATAAATGATAATATTATTGATATTTTGCATGATATAAATCGTATTTTGAGCAAGAAAAATATAAATATGACAGTATCTTTAGCGTCATCGTATATGTTATCAGATATAGATATGAATATATTTAGCTGTTTTGAGAAATATATGTACGATAAAATAAGAATTGACCATTGTATGTATATATCAGTAAAAACAGAACCTGGTGAATTTTCGCAATATGTTGATGTAAATAATTATCAATATACGCAAAATAATAAATGTATAACAAACTGTGATAAAGTATATAATCTACCACATCAAAATAACTACTCAAGTATATATACAGAACCAATGTATAGTCAAACATATGAAGCTACATATCGTAACAATTATTATTTTAATCCTAATAAAGTAATACATTACCCTATGCAAAATTATAATAATGTTTCGCCTTTTCAATCTTTACAGCCTATTCAGAAAATAAATGAATGTTATTGTTGATTATATTTTGTGAATAAATTTGTACAAAAATGTGACAAAAATAGAAAAAAATGACAATGTCTAACTAATAAAACTATACAGACAAAGTTCTAGATTACACACTAATCAACACAAACTACGATGACCAATATTACCAGCACTGTGCTTGAGCTCTTTGAAAAGAAGGTTAATATCGACGTTTCATACACAATCAGAGATCTCAAAAATATTTTGAGCGAAGCATATAAGCAAGCTAGATTATCATCTGATGTAAAGAAAAATGACACAGACGATAACGATGTTGTAAAACAGCGCAAGCAACGTATTAAGCGCGATCGTGATGAGAATGGTGCAATCATCAAAAAGAGGGAGCCATCTGCATACAATCTCTTTATTAGAGATCAAACTGCAAAGATCAAGATGGCAGACCAAACACTTGATTCGAAGTTGGTATTCAAAATGGCAATTAACGAGTGGAATAAACACAAGGAGACAGGAAAAAGATGCGAACTAGTTGATGCAGACGATACGGATAATGTGTGTGTCGAAGCAGTCAAAGTTGTCGAGGCCGTCGAAGCTGTTGATACAGACGTAGCTGTCAAAGCTGTTGATACAGACGTAGCTGTAACCACTATTGACACAGCAGAAGAAGAAGTAATGACCACAAAATCTAAGAAGGCGCGCAAGCCTAAGAAGGTAGATGCTCTAGAAGATTAAATATACTAATTGCATTAAAATTCCATTGCAAAAATGACAATAATTTAATATATTAAGAAAAAAGAAAAAAAGAAAAAATAATATTTTTTAGCTTTTATATTTTTAAAATCATATTATAAAATGAAGCAAACCCATCTGCAATATTTACATTATTATTATAACTATTTAATCTAATATCAAAATGAACCCAGTTTTTTCTATATTGAATAGGTATAAAATTCATTAAAAATATACTTGACATTAACCCATCACTATTTTTGCAAGCAAAGTCTGAATTTTTAACATCTGCAACATTTGATTTTAAAAGTTGTAAATAGTCGGTCCATGGAGGTATTCTTATGCTTCTTTCAGCATACTCGTTGCCAATATTTGTAATATCATTTGATAATTTATCATTCAATGTAAAATAAGTAAAACTAGTGTGACAATGTATACGTTCAGACCACCCTGTCAATGTTGCAAAGTCAAAAATATAGTCAGGGTTGTAATTTTTACACGCATATGCAAGTGCGTCTGCTAGAATTAAACGACCTTCTGCGTCAACATTAACAATTTCTACAGTCTGTCCGTTATAGGCCTTGACAATATCATTTGGTTTTATAGAATTATTTGAAATGACATTTTCAACAAGGGGACATAATACAATAATTCTGTTTTTATAATTAGTATTTGATAATGCTTTGAGTAATCCTACACATATTGAAGCACCTGTCTTATCCATATGCATATTATTCATAGAAGCAGTAGATTTAATAGAATAACCTCCTGTATCAATAGTTACTCCTTTACCAATTAAACAAATACATTTCTTACTATTATTAGGATGATAATCTATAACAACAAATCTCGCAGGATTAATAGATGAATTTCCTATAGCATCAACAAGCCCCAGACCTTGTTTTTTTATTTCCTTAAATTTTAATATTTTAATACTAACCTTTTTATTTTTTTTGAATAAATTCGTGACATTATTTGCAAAAGTAGCTGGAGTACTTTTATTAGATGGTTCGTTTACCATATCTCTAGTATGTTTAGCATTTTGACATATAGTGACTAAATCTTCTTTGACTTGACTAGATATTTGCGGTGCATATATATAAATTTTCAAGCTTTTTATTTTTTTGGTAATATACTTATCAAATGTATACAAACCTTGTGTTATTCTATTAATGAAGGCATTAACAAATTGTTTATCAAGAAGAGATATATCAAATATTATAGATTCACTATTTTTCCTTTTGTACTTCATAATATTTTTAATACTTTGTGATGCCATTATAATAGATAAAAAACTGTCGATATAAATATCTATATTTATATTTGATTTTGATGACACAATTATTGAATTCTCATTTGGTTTTTTTTCAGTAAAGAGTATGATCATTCAACCTAATATAATTACAGATATTATATATATACCAAATAAAACCAAAATATTATGCTAGTATTTATATTTATAAATAATAGAATAATAAGTAAGTTATATGAATAATTATATCAAAATAGGTGTACTTTCAATAATATTTATATGTTTAGATTTAGGTTGGATTATTTTGAATAAGAATATATATCTTGATATGGTAGCAAATATTCAAAAAGAAAAATTTCAAATTACAAATATTATATATTATATCATCACCTATATTGTAATGTTATTGGGATTATTTATCATATGTATTACCTTTGTAGAAACACAAATACAAAAATATAATAATGTTGATAAATATTTAGTAGCCTTTTTAGCAGGAGGGTTTTATGGTATTATAGTTAACTCAATTTATAATTTCACCTCTTTATCTGTGTATAATAATTATAGTTTATTTACCAGTATAATAGATATATGTTGGGCATTTATATTTTATGGTACAATGTCTGTATTATATGTAAAATTATGATAAAAATAAATATATAAATTATTATTTTTTAGAAATTTTTGATTTGTTTGCTAAAAAATAATTATATGCAAAATATACAAACGAGATAACTAAAATAATCACAACAAATAAATATAATAACATACCAACAATATTTGTAGTTCTACTCAGCTGGCAATAAAATGATTGATCATCAATAGGACATCTTTGCATAGTATCTTTAGCAGAATTACTCATTAAACCAGCTGAACCAGCTGCACCAGCTGCACCAGCTGCTAAAAAGGCTCCACCTCCACCTCCAGCTCTACCACCTTTGAAAGACTCAGCATTATCAAAAATATTATTTCCCATTGTCTGACTGTTCATGAAATCTTATTATATTCTATTATAGTAGAATATTTAATTCTATATATATGATAAACATACTAGAAACCATTATAATAGTTTCTGTTATTATAATTTGTACTATTGCAATAATATGGCAGCAACAATACTATAATAACAACCATGATACACCCTTAATTTTTAATGCTACAAAATATAAATCGAAACTAGTAGGTGATCATGGGTCATGCGATATAACATGTGGAGCATTAGATCCAGTTAGTGATCCAAAATATAATATGCAACAAATAATAAAACAGTCTATATTATTAGAAGAACATCTAACAAATAAAAATAAAAGATGTAGAGACTGTATAACAAAACATTTTTTACACATAATAGGTCTTGCAGAAGAAGCGCAAATGCTTGCTACAAATAAAATAGGTAAATATCCTCTTATAAACGAATCTGTAATATTATATAATGAATTATTTAATATATGGGTTAAAAATTATAGAACGGAAGGTAAAGATGAAACGTATATATTGTACTGTACTGACAAATTAAGAAATCACAGAAAACAACTTATAGTTGTTTATTTTTTTGATGAAAAATATAAACTCGATAAATCTGAACATTCCTAAATATTTATTATGAATGTTCTGGTATATATTTATGTATATAAGGTAATTTATTATTAATCACTGCTTCATTAATAACATCCTTTATATCTTTAATAGCTGCAGTATGTGCAGATAAATGTTCGGGATGTATTTCAGATCCCATATCAATAAAAGGATATGCAAATGGAAAAGTTGTAGCATATGAATTGATAGAAGAATATAATGTAACATCTGCAACTATTTGATAAGGACTTGAAGAAAAATCATATTTATTATCCTTAAAAAACATGCTTACTAGTTTTTCTGCACCTTTACGTGAAATGATATACATTCCTGTAGATGGTAATAAATATTGCCATTTAATAAATGGATGACCAATTTTATTAATATTATATAGTTGTTTTACAGTTGGACCATATAGAATTAATGTTTGAATTAGTTCAGCATCTATAGGAGCATCTTGTATTAATTTATTATAGTTAATATCAAATGGAATATAAATATCATCTTCCATAATAACAAACCATTCATTTAGATCATTTGAAAATTTTAAAGCTTCTATCATAGCTTTAATATGACTAGAAATACACGCATATTCATATTCGCAAGACACACATCCTGGATGTTTACAAGATAGAGGACGTTTATGTGCAAGTAAATTATCAAAATCATTAGGAATAATAGCAGAAATTCTATGGTTAATTAATCCTAAATTTGCAAATTGTTTTTCCATAAAAATTCGTCGTTTTGTATTTTTATCTACATTTATCCAAAAATGCTTCATATTTTAATTATATATTGACCAAATACTTTTATATAATATTGGACAAACTTTTTCAGACACATTTTTTTCCGCGCGCGCGGCATCCAAAAGTGGTAAAACTTTTTTTCTCATATTTTTTTTATTATGACATTATTATGATAAGAGTATTTGCAAATATTGAAAAATCACATCCAAAAGTGGTAATTTTTTTTAATACAACTTTTATTATTTTTATTATCACAATGATGATATATTTTTACATAAAAAAACAAGGTCCAAAAACATCCAAAAGTGGTAATTTTTTTAAAATCATTTCGAAAAATATTTCTTACTATTCTGGTGCGAACTGAAAAATGACGTTTTTTAACATCCAAAAGTGGTAAAAAATTTTAACGATTTTTCAGAAAACAATAACATTGATATGATAGCAAATTTTGATATATTTTTTAGAACATCCAAAAGTGGTAAAAAATTTTAACGATTTTTCAGAAAACAATAAGATTGTAACGGTAAGGTATTTATACAATTATATTTCAATTATTTAGAAAATAACAAAAACAAAATAAAATAATTTCAATGTATTATGATGTATAAAATTAAAAAAATATAATAAAAAGATATTATATTACATATATATATATATCAAAATGAGTTTTGTATGTGATAAATGTAAACATACATTACATACATTATGGGGTTATAAGAGACATTCTGATAAATGTAATGGTATAGGATTATTAGAATGTCCATATTGCTATAGGATATTTGCAAATAAATACACAAAATATAAACATATAAAAACATGTAAATGTAATCAGGGAAACGAAAATATAAATAAAATAATTATTAAGAACGATTGCCCTTTTAGTAATGCAAATATTACAAATTCTACAATAACATATAATGTAGACAATTCAGTATATAATATAAATAATTATAACACAGTAAATGTAATTCAATTCGAGATAGATAAACAAAAACATACACAGTTTATTTCATCACATATTTCAATAGAAGAAATCAAAGGGATATTAGATAAATATTTTGATTTACGCGATAAATATAATCATATAGAAATATTAAACATATATTTTGATCGTTTACTTGATATACCTGAAAACAACTGTATTAAGAAAATGGATATAAAATCTAAGTATTCTCAAATACATACTGGTGGTAATAAATGGGTTGTAAAACCAGATAGAAATATTTATGATAAGTTGATAATTGACACTACAAAAAACTTATTCAGTAAACTAAATGAAACAGAACGAATTAAAAGCAAGGACTTACAAAAAAAAGTAGGTAATATAATTGATAATACAGAACATTTTGTTGAACATATATTTGATGATGAGAAGGATCTAAAAAAAGAACTTAATATTGCATCAGATACATTAAAATGTACTGTATTAAATCATAGTACATTTGAAGAATAAAAATGAGTACATAATTTATTTATTTTGAAAATTTCTGGAAAGTTTTATCATTTTAAGTTTTATTTTAATTATGTACTCAAAAACAGAAACTTAGAGGTATAAGAGAAAAAATAATAGTTTTAATTAGAGTTGGCTATATGTCTCCGTTTTCTTATGATAAAATACCATTTGGTGTCAAAGCTTCTAATGTAGCAGCTGTTGCTAATTTTTCATCAACATTAGACGATTCATATATCTTTGTGATAGCAAATAATTGTAATACAAATGTATATAATAATGAAAACTCATATGATACAGTATATAATAGCTTTGAAAATGCTGCATTATATGGTGTAAACATTGTAACAGATCAAAATAATGAAAAATACCACGAAGCATATATTGGTATCAAATCTAAAGATATGGTAAAAAAGTTAGCTCAATTTAATAAAAATAATGCAACTATATCAGCAAACATAATTCCATTATCAAATACCAATTATAATATAGGAAGTTCTACAAATAAATGGAAAGATATATATACATCATATATACATACAGACGGTGAACATATCACTAATATAAATTTAGGAGATAAGACAACAAATGATCTACAAGAAGGAATAAACCACCTATATTATACCGATCAAAGATTTGATGACAGATTGCGTACCAAAACATCCGATTATGTACAAAATGGAACAAGTAATAAATTTATAGTAAATAATAACTATCAAGGTGATCTAAATGTGAATGGTACATTAAGTGCATGTAACCTTGTTATTGAAGGTGAAACGACAGTATTAAATACATCATTATATAGTACTGAAAAGTTTGAGATTGTAAATCAAAACAATGGACCCGCTTTTAAAGTTACACAAACAGGATATAAAGATATATTACAAATTTATAAAGGTTTAAATAGTGCTTTTGTTATTGATTCAAATGGTAATATTGGTATTAATAACGAAATACCTAAATACAATTTAGATGTCTTAGGTACTACAAAATCTTCATTTTTTATTGGTGATGGTGAGAGTATATCAAATATTAACTTAAGCGATAAGACTACAAAAGATTTGTTAGAAGATCCAAGTGGATGTAATCTATATTATACACCCCATCGTGTAGGTATAATTACAGAAGCATCAAATATAAATGTGTCAAATTTTATATCAAACGTCAATCAAAGTATTGAAGGTAGATTTGATAGTAAACTCCTTTCAAAGACATTAGATGATATTAGTAATGGAACAAGCAATAAATATATAGTTAATGGATTGTATAATGGCTCTATGAGTGTTACACAAACTCTTACAGCATATGATTTAAATGTTACAAATAGCTTATATTTTAATAAATTTGTTGAACAGAATGTCAATCAAGCAAGTAAAACAGAAATCATTAATACAGGAATAGGCCCAGCTTTAAAAATAGTGCAAAATGATGTCGGTGGTATCTATAATGTTATGGAAGCTTATGTTGGAACAAGTATAGCTTTATCTATTATACAAAATGGGAATATTGGAATAAATAAACTAGCACCAGCATATAATCTTGATGTTAATGGTACAATTAGAGCTAATTTTTTAAGAGGTGATGGAAGCAATATTACAAATATTAATCTAAATGATAAAACAACACGTTATTTAAAAGAAGATCCCGATGGTAGTAATCTCTATTTTACGGCAGCGCGTGTAGCAAATATAAGCGACGGATCAAATACAAATACATCAAATTATGTTAAATTAACTAGCAATTTATTGATAAATATTATATTTGATAATGCAATAAATACATGTAATTATATTAATTTAGCAAGTAATTTACTGTCTGAAAAAATACTATTTAATGAAAATAACACATGTAATTATATTAAAATATCTAGCAATTTATTGGCTTTGAAAATTTTAGAAAGCAAATATAATACGTCTAATTTTGTTGACTTTACAAGTAACAAATTGACTTTGCAAATTACATCTAATGAAAATAATACATGTAATTATATTCAATCATCTAGTAATGATATAATACATAACATTTTTACAACAGATTATAATATTTCAAATTATATAAATCTAACAAGTAATCAATTGGAATTTCAAATACTTACACTAAACGATAACAATTCTAATTATACAAATATAACAAATAATCAACTAACAAATTATATAGTAACTAATGACAGCAATATAAGTAACTATATTGAAAAAACAAGTAACATTTTGGCAAATAAAACATCATCAAATGATGTAAATGTATCTAATTATATAGCATTTGCTAGCAATTATTTGACCGCGCATATATATTTAAATGAATATAATACATGTAATTATATATATGTAACTAGTAATAAATTAGCGCAAAATATAACCGAAAATTCTAATTATACATTATTGTCAAGTAATAATTTAATGTATAATATATTTGATACTTCAAATTATCTTAAAATAACAAGTAATGAATTGGCACTTTATATTATAAATAATGAAAATACTACATGTAATTACATTCAAAATACAAGCAATTTATTAGTAAATCAGATATTATTAAAAGAAGGTATTACATGCAATTTTATCATAGCAACAAGTAATTTGCTATCTCATCACATATTTAGCAATGAACATAATACATGTAATTATATCAAATATAATAGCAACCAATTTGTATTGCAAAATCTAGATACATGCAATTATATTAAGAATTCTAGTAACATTTTGTTAAGAAAAATTATAGATAATTATACATATATTAAAGATGTAGATAATGCATTAACAAATATTACAACAAATAATGTTAGTGAAGGTAATACTAATTTGTATTATACTGATGTAAGATTTGATACACGCCTTTTATCAAAATCATTAGATGATATATATCAAGGAACAAGTAATAAATATATTGTGAAAAATAATTATAATGGGAATTTGAATATAGAAGGAACTCTAAGTGCATGCAATCTTGTTATTGAAGGAGATACAACTGTGTTGAATACTACATTATATACAACAGAGAGATTTGAAATTATTAATCAAAGTTATGGACCTGCTTTCAAAATTGCACAAAGTGGTAACAAAGATATTTTACAAATTTTCAAGGATACAGAAAATATATTTAATATAGATTCAAATGGTAATATTGGTATACGCAAAACTAATCAACAATATGCATTTGATTTAAATGGAACTATAAATGCATCGTTTATAAGAGGAAATGGAAGTCTTATTAATAATATTAATTTAGCTGATAAAAGTACTATATTTTTACAAGAAGATCCTAATGGGTCAAATTTATATTATACACCAAATCGCGTTGGAATAATTGCAAATGCTTCAAATATTCATTCATCTAATTTTACTATCCGAACATCAAATCTCATATCAAATGATCTTACAAAAGTTCAATCGAATTCATTCGCATATACATTAAATACAGCAAATACAATAAATAAGAATATTAATAGTGTATCCACGCAATTATCTCTAACATCTAACCTTTTAGCAGGAAATGCATACAGATTAGACGAACGTATGTCAAATTATTTAAATAATACATCAAATGAAATTATCTATATAATTAATAATTTTGATAATACAACGTCGAACTATATTTCAAGTACATGTAATATGATAACGGAACGTATGATTTCAGGCGAAAGTAATATATATAATTATATTGATTTATCATCTAATTTGCTTACAAATCATGTTTTAGATACTTGTAATTTCATAGTATTTACAAGTAATGATATATCACATAATATATTACTTACATCAAATACAATAAGTTCACGAATTACAAATCTAGATACAAATAAAATTAATGAAGGTAACATTAATCTTTATTATACAAATGAGCGATTTGATAAAAGACTTCTTTCAAAAAACTTAGATGATATTAATCAAGGAACTAGTAATATTTTTATAGTGAATAATAACTACAAAGGAAATCTTAATATCGAGGGAACATTGAGTGCATGTAATCTAATAATAGAAGGAGATACAACTGTTCTAAATACTTCTGTATACCAAACAGAAAAATTAGAAATAACAAATTCAGGGGCTGGTCCTGTATTGAAAATAACACAATTTGGTAATCAAAATATATTTGAAATTTACGATGATGATGATATTATTTTTAAAATAATTGACGGAGGTAATATAGGTATAAAAAATGCTAACCCTATTTACGACTTCGATGTGAATGGTATAACACATTCAACAATGTTCAAAGGCGATGGAACATTAATAACAAATATAAATTTATCAGATAGAAATACAAGTTTATTAGTAGAAGGTAGTAATCAATATTATACACCATCGCGCGTTGGAATAATAGCAGGTGCATCAAATATACATTCATCCAATTATATGAATGTAACATGTAACCTTATTATAAAACAAGTACTTAAAATTGAAAAAGATACATGTAATTATATAAATTTTACTTCAAACTATGTGTCATCGCGTATTTTGATGAATGAAATAGATACATGTAATTATATTACAAAATTTCTTTCATTAAACGGTATAAATTCTTCTAATTACACAAATATAACCAGTAATTATATTACTAAACATATACTTGCAAATGAAAATAATACAAGTAATTATATTATTTTGACAAGTAATAACATTATAAAATATATATATGATACTTGCAACAATATTCAAAAATCTATTTATCTTACATCAAATATTATTATTCAAAACATATCATCAAACGACATTAATATTTCAAATTATGTCAATCGAACTAGTAATAAAATACTATTGAAAAATATTGAAGATAATGCAAACCAGTCTAATTTCGTATTACAAATGTCAAATATAGTAAATGGTTTTATAAATGTAAAAGATATAAATCAATCTAATTATGCAAATAATATATCAAATATTATAATCATCAATATACAGCGGGCCGACAGCAATCAATCCAATTATGTCAAAAATAGTAATAATACATTAGAAACTTCTATTAAAAATACGTTAGCATATAGCAATCAAAATTTATCAAACTATGTTTTTTTAACATCAAACGTACTTTATAATATTATTCAAAATAATAATAACAATCAATCTAATCTATCTCACAATATTTCAAATATATTATTAAATAGAATAAATTTATTAAACACCAATCAATCTAATTATGTTTTATCGACATCAAACACATTGAGTATATTAACTAATAATTATAATCAAAATCAGTCAAATCTGATTTTTCTCCGTGATAGCAATCAATCAAATTATGTATTTAATACATCAAATAGATTAGCAAATTATATACAAAATATAAATAATAATCAATCAAATTATACACGAGGGGTTTATAATTCACTTCAAACTGCAAGTATTTATATCAACACTAATCAGTCAAATTACACATCAAATATTTCTTCAAATTTATACTCCTTAATACGACGTCTTGAAGTATCTGATAATAGTATTAACAATAATATAGTAGCTCTTGGAAATAATATTTCGGTATTAACTACTATTATAAATATCAATATTATCAATGCTTCTAATTATATTTTACTAACAAGTAATACATTAAGCAATCGTATTTCTGATACAAGTAATTTTGTTATTACCAAGATCACCGAAAATAGCAATGTAATAAGCAATCGTATTTCTGATACAAGTAATTTTGTTATTACCAAGATCACCGAAAATAGCAATGTGATAAGTGATAGAATTTCTGATACAAGTAATTTTGTTATTTCAAAGATCACCGAAAATAGCAATGTGATAAGCAATCGTATTTCTGATACAAGTAATTTTGTTATTACCAAGATCACCGAAAATAGCAATGTGATAAGCAATCGTATTTCTGATACAAGTAATTTTGTTATTACCAAGATCACAGAAAATAGCAATGTTATAAGTGATAGAATTTCTGATACAAGTAATTTTGTTATTACCAAGATCACAGAAAATAGCAATGTTATAAGTGATAGAATTTCTGATACAAGTAATTTTGTTATTTCAAAGATCACAGAAAATAGCAATGTTATAAGTGATAGAATTCAAAATTTATCATTAGATCAAATTTATGATGGTTCGAGTAACAAGTATATTATAAATAATAAGTATAATAACGATTTATTTGTTAAAGGAACACTTGTAACTTGTAATTTAATTGTAGATGGTGCAACGACAACATTAAATACAACAACATATCAAACTGAACGTCTTGAAATTATAAGTAATTCATTTGGTCCAGCGCTTAAAATACAACAGTATGGAAATAATGATATATTATCATTATATGATGATGATAATATTGTTTTTAAAGTTTGTGATGGTGGAAATATAGGTATTAATAACAATAGCCCTATATATAATCTAGATGTAGATGGTATAACATTTTCCACATATTATATCGGAGATGGAAGTAAATTATATAATGTAAATTTGTTTGATAGAACAACAGATATGCTTGTAGAAGGTAGTAATTTATATTATACATCTGAACGTGTCGGTATAATAGCTAATGCATCTAATATGCATATGTCTAATCTTGTATTAAATGTATCAAATTTATTGCATAATAAACTGACAGATACTTCAAATAATTTGACAACGTTCACAATGCAAATTTCAGATTTATTGGCATACAAAATTATAGATGTGTCAAGTAGATTATATGAAGTAAGTGAAGAAACATCAAATTCATTAACTGAATTAATTACTAACAATTCAAATACATTCGATATAAGATTGAGTGAAATGTTTAATAATCTTTTATACATTAATTCTTTTACATCAAATATATTACAGACAAGTATAGCAATAGTATATAATAACCTTGTAAATCAAGTAAATACTACATCAAATTCTTTGCATAAAGATTTAATAGAAACGTCAAATAATGTATATATTACTTCAAATGATATAGTTAGCAATATTGACAAATCATGTAATATGTTATATAAATATATATATAATTCGTCAAATGATATTTTGAAACAGTTAAACACAGATGTGTATGTTATAAAAAATCAGTTAAATATCACATCTTCTAATATTCATCATACCTTAGCAGAAACATCAAATACATTATATAATTATACAATAGAATTAACAAAACATACATCAAATACTTTGAATAATGATATACAAAATGTGTCTAAGGAACTAGAAAGAACATCAAATACTTTGAATAATGATATACAAAATGTGTCTAAGGAACTAGAAAGAACATCAAATACTTTGAATAATGATATACAAAACGTGTCTAATGAACTAGAAATAACATCAAATATCCTGAATAATGATATACTAAATGTGTCTAATGAACTAGAAAGAACGTCAAATATCCTGAATAATGATATACTAAATGTGTCTAATGAACTAGAAAGAACGTCAAATATCCTGAATAATGATATACTAAATGTGTCTAATGAACTAGAAAGAACGTCAAATATACTGAATAATGATATACTAAATATTTCCAAGGAACTAGAAAGAACGTCAAATATACTGAATAATGATATACTAAATGTGTCTAATGAACTAGAAATAACATCAAATAATATCATTGTTAAACTAGTAGATACTTCAAACGAACTATATGATATAATTTTTCATATATCTGATATACTTGCAGACGAAGTCATATATAGTTCTAATAGTATAATACAAACAATAAGAGACACCTCTAATAATTTACAATCAAATTTGATTGAAACATCAAATAAGCTTAATGAATATATTATAGATACGTCTGGTAATATAAATAATAATATATTAAATACATCAAATAATTTATACTTACATACATTTAATGTATCAAACCAGTTAATAAGTTCCATATATGCAATAGAAGATCTTGTTGGCTATACTTCAGATATATATGATTTAAGAATAAGTAATTTAAGAATTGAATATAATATAATACTTCGCGAAACATCAAATGATATCAATGATAGCATTATAACATCTTCAAATAATTGTATGAATAATTTATATATACTTTCAAATGAAATTCATGAACAATCAATGAATACATCAAATGATGTATCTAAAGCTTTAAAACAATTCTATAATTTAAATCAAAACACATGTAATACATTAATTGAAAATATTTTAAATATATCAAATATTTTGCATAATAGTTTAATAGCATATACGGAACAGTTGGATAATATACAGCTATCTTTTAAAAACACATCAAATAAACTATATAATGATATTGATAAAAATTGCAACTTGATATACGAAACTTCAAGTAAATTGGTAAACGCAATTGATAATACATCAAATCTAATAAAAAACATAGATAATGAAATCAATATTAAAATAAATAACTTATCAAAAAATATATCGAACATATCAAATGAATTATATTTATATATAGATCAATCTAGTAATAATCTCGATACAAAAATTGAATATACGTCAAATAAACTATTATCATATACTGAATATATATATAATTTACTTGTTAATGATATAATATGGTCTTCTAACCTTTTAAATAAGTCAATAATAAATTCGTCAAACGAGCTGTATCAAGATTTGTATAATGCTGTAAGAACTGACGTAGGTCTAGAAATAGATATCGCATCAAATTTGTTATTATCTACATCAAATGCAATATATAGTTCACTTTATAATACGTCAAATAAATTTTATAATGATCTACTAACAAATTTACATAACGATATGGTCGACCAAGTAAATTTATCAAATTATATTAGTTCATCGATAGTACAATTAGACAATAATGTAATAAATTGTTCTAATGCTATTTCATCAAGGATAAGCGTTTTAACAACTGATGAAATAAATGACGGTATCAATAATAGATTTATTATAAATGACTGTTATAAACGAGATATAGTATTTACCGAATCTGTTTCTGCGACAACAGTAGTGACAAAATCTATAATAAATTTAGGAGGTATAGATATTTATAATGATCAATATAATACACCATCTTTATATATTAAACATAACAATGATGTAGATGATGTAGATGTTGTAAATATATGTGTAAATAATATTCAGAGATTTGTTATATCAAATAATGGTTATATTGGTGTAAATAATATTTACCCTGAATTTGATCTAGATGTGAATGGAATATTAAACGCAACAAGATTAAGTGGTGACGGTGGTTTATTAACAAATGTTAATCTATCTGATAAAACTACAGATGACATACTTGAAGGAACATGTAACTTATTTTTCCGGGAAGAGAGATTGGATGAAACGATTATGTCAAAATCGATCG
>Ga0222712_10001736_pt1 | contig 26284 bp, 36 predicted proteins | sample C33_657DmetaG_FD_165043 | JGI IMG/M metagenome (GOLD analysis project Ga0222712, IMG submission 165043) | Estuarine water microbial communities from San Francisco Bay, California, United States - C33_657D | ecosystem: Environmental > Aquatic > Marine > Unclassified | place: USA: California... | reverse complement strand
CGACTACGCTCTCGACGTGCCCGTGAAACAGCTTATGAAACCGAATCTGAAAAATTTCATGAAGAATTATGGCCTCGTATCTCCGACCAAAATTCGAAAGGTCATGTCTGAAGCGTGTACCAAGTTCATAGGGAAACCTGACGTCACGTTTGAAGAGCTATACGCGTGGCACCCCATCAAGTTCCACGTTTCTGCGTACTGTGTGGACTTGATGAAGACCGATTATTTTTCTGTGAATTCTACTCCTAAATTGAGTGTGCTCGACGCCGTCAGTGCGACCATCGCAATTCCTTTTCTATTTTCAACTGTAAAAATCGGAGAGTGGACATATATCGATGGCGGTGCGGCCGAGACCACGCCCTCTGGGCCCTTTTTGGGGCGCCATGACGTCCTGGCCATGAAGCTCGGGTGGTCCCGCCCGGCCCCCGTCACGGATCTCAAGTCTTACGCCACGGGGATTCTCTATTCTACAATGAAATTGAGAGCCGTGTATGAGCTCCCGACCCTTGACCTAGATCTGGGGGACCAGGACGTGTTTGACTTTGGTGCGTCAAATGACGGGAAGCTTCGGATGTTTATGAAGGGTCACGCCACAAACTTTTCTTGATAAAGGGTAAATGAAGTCGGCCCTGCGCTCCAGTCATGTCCGCCGCGTGACTCGCCGCGTTGTTCGAGTGACTCGCCGTGACGGCACCCGGTACTCTTACGTCCGCAAGGCGGGTCTGAGCCGCGTGTCGGCCGTTCCCGCCAAGGACGTCGGTGCGGCCGGTAAGAGCACCAAGGTTATCGGCAAGCTCAAGGGTGGTATGCTGACCAAGTACGGGTACCACCCTGTCGAGGCCAAGACCAACCGCCACAAGGCGCTCAGCAAGGGCATCAGCAAGGGCGAGAAGCCCCTGTCGGTCATGCGCCGCCTTATCGCCATCAGCACCCTGACCAAGCGAACCCTGCCCCGTGCGTCCCGCATCTACAAGCAGGACGCCATGTGGATCCGCACCAAGTACGCCAAGTCGTTCAAGACGAGTATGTAATTTTCCTTGCGTATAATAAATGGTCACGCGTTCAGCCTCGGTCCATAGAAATGTGAAAAGGTTGTCGGCGCCAAAAACTCGATCGGCCCCCGCGGCTGTTCGGACGTCGCCAGTCCGTCGGCCTTCGTCCGTGAAGAAAGCCAAGGCCCGGAGCGTCAGCGGCAGACTTGCACGCAGTCTCACGAGTCTTTTGGCTCTAAGTGCGGCACTTGGCGGTGCGCGTGTCCAGACCCCTCGTAACCAGCCACGCGTGGGCGGCCCTGGAGGCCCTGTAGAGACGCGTGTAGCAACGTACAGTGGCTACCGCGGTCCCTATTATCACACCACCTTCAACACAGGGCCTTTGAGTAACAGATCTCTGGCCGTAGAGGTTCCACGCTCCACAAACGCACCCTTTTTCAAGGGTATTGCCGCAATTGAACGCAAACTCGCACCCGGTGGCGTGATTGGCCAGAACATCGCGAAGGCTCGCCCGGTGTACATTTCGTGGGGCAAAGGGGGTCCCGTCCTCGTGGGTCTGAAGCCGGGCATCACTCCCGAACAAGCGCGCGTACTAGAGTCCCGCGGGTTCAGGATTAGTAAAAATATTAAAACAAAAGTTATGAAGGGTATACCCATAAATCCCAATTTAAATTTAAATACTGGAACCTTGCGCCTTCTTGAGGAGGCGCGGAACAATGGCAGACGAGGGCTGAACGTTTTCCCAAAAGTCCTTCACAAGCAAATCAAAGGTGCGTTGAAGGCTAACCCTTACATGGTGACATTTGAACCAACAGGAAAGCCTTCCCTTCCTAAATAAATATTAGTGTATCTTAAATGACTAACACTCTGAGTCCTCTGCGTATGATACCCCGTCAGGTGTTGGCGCGGCAGAGGCGCCTACTAAACCAAGCGCGCCAGAGCGCAGCGCGGTACAGGCAACAGAACATTGCCGAGGCCCGTGAGCGTGCTATGGCGAGCCTGAATTCTCTTTCAAACAAGCAAGAGGCGCGAAATTTCGTTCGGCGCACCGACCCAAGTGTCTTGGCACAGCTTTCGGTGGCGGCTCTAGTGACGCTCCTGGTTCTGGGTGGTTACGCCATGCAGGCATATAGAGCCATCCGCAGCAATGCCGGTAACAGCAACAGTGCGGTTAAACAGAACCTGTTTCGTCTTGTGCAGCATAAATATGTTGCTTGATATTAAAATGGTTTCCCTCAAGGAACTCAAGGGGGTGCGCGTTTCTCGGGCGCGGTCAGCCCCCGTCGCCGCCAAAAGCCGGACATCGGCACCGAAACGGCCAACATCAGCTCCTGGTCGTATTTCATTGGACAAGGAATCTGTTTTGAAAATGTCTCCGGCACAGGCCAAGTCGGCCCTCCGGCACTCTACAGTCAACACGTTTTATCGCAAGGGCAAACAGGGTCTGTACCTGTTTGCGTTGTTACTCATCGTGGCGTCGCAGCCTACAGCTGCTCTCAATTGGGGAGCATATGGCGCGGCCATGAAAAACAACAAGCGCCAACTGGCTCCCGCGGCAAAGTCCCAGGCGGCTAGCACAGCCACTAAAGTCGTCCAACAGGCGAATCTGGCATGGATCGCCTACTTCACTAAATCCGGTACTGCCACTGCGGCTGCCGCCACGGTTACAATTTTCCAGGATAATTACGGAAAGTTTTTGCTTACGCTTGCGCTCATAGCGTTCATGATCCGCGAGTATTTCCATTACAAGGTGCGTCGTGGAAACCAGAACCTTGCGACCCTGACTATTAGAAGTCAAGAAAGAACCGTCCAGCTGCTGGTTGCTCGTCTGACAGCCGGACAGCAGCCGCTCGTGGCGAACCTGGCGCGTCCGGCTCTGAATGCAGGACCTGCACCCATGAACCTCGCTCTTTTGAACAGCATGCCAAACAGACCCCGCATCCGTCGTTAGATCCACTCGACGGGATCCCAGATGCCGTGGATCACCGGACCAATTGGGAAAAATGGTTCTATAGACCATTCACCCGTATGACTCAATAGGTCCATGAGGATATGGAACATGTAAATATTTCTAGCCTTTGAATTTCGTATCAAAATTAGAAACCATAAAGAGTGGGGTAACTTATAAAAATATGTATATGACGACCAGTTTTTTATCACCCGCCAAGGCGTGTTTGGGTCCACAAAGGCCCCCCCGGGTGACAAAAAAAGTGCCATGGGAAGGTCAGGGGCTATCGCCCAAAAGGCATCCTCCAACTGTAAAGGGCCAAAGTACAACCTTGTGGTGGCCAAGTGACCTATCCAGAACATCCCTACTTAAACCTAATTTTAATTCAAAATTGATGGAGTACACAATGGAATCCAAGTTTCGTGGAATTGCCGAAGGAATATGGACGTCCCTCGGGCCGGGATACAGCGAGTCCGTGTACCACTGCGCCTTTGAGGTGGCTCTGAGGTCCCTGGGTCTCTACTACGAGACGGAACGGATTGTACCCGTGTTCTTTGCGGGACAGAACGTCGGCCACGTCAGGGCCGACCTCATCGTGAGACGCAAACACGTCATAGAGCTCAAGTCGGTGAGTCGTCTTACAGACGCTTACCGAATTCAGACCCAGAATTACCTCAAGCTCCTCGACCTGCAAGAGGGCTTCCTCATCAACTTCCCGGACAAGAAGGGGGTTCTCGAATTTGAAAAGATAATTCGTGAGAAGCCCGCCGAACCGACCCTGGACCAGATTGACTGTTAACCGCCTTCAGTTTGTACGGATAAACTCCCACTGTAATTCATTACACATTTTCTCCCATATTTGGTCCTGCACGTAAAGCTTCTCCCGACTCTTGAGTAGTGGAAAGCATGGCAAAAACTCGTCCTCTCCGAGAAGTTCGCAAAGTTTGTAAAGGACGTAACTATAACTCAAAAAGTTCTTTCTATTAGCTGGTTTATGTTTCTCAAAAGGAGCCTGTATCTTGTGGAACATAAGCCTGAGCTTATCCTCGAGCGCCTGAGGCATTGTGGGTGGCTGGATGCCGTTTAGAATGGTCGATATATAGGGAACGTGCTCGTAGTACTTGGCCCAGTTCAGCTTCTTTAACAAAGTCTTGACCTTTTCATGCGTAATCTCTGATAGATCTTTGATCTTCTGTTTCCGGAACTCTGACCGGAGCTGTTCAACGACTATATCCGGTACACTCGTTGACTCTTTGGCCTGAAACTGACTGATCCATTCGTTAAAATGGTTCTCGCGTTTGTACGAGTACACGACGTTCTTCTCCATCTCCTGTTCCTCCTTGAACCCCAATTCGTTTCCAAGAATGTACTCGATCGTCCCGCACTGCGAACAAGCCTCCTCACTCAACACGTCATCAAACACGCGCGTGTACATGGCCCCACAGCCCTTACATGGCTTCAGGTGGTCCTCTTGCCCCTTTGGACACGTGTCAAACTGTCCTTCAACCTCGGTCATGTACCGCTTGTAAATGTCCTGCCTCTGCACACCCTTGCGACTCGACACCTTTAAATTAAGCAACTGCTTAGTACTCACCTCCTCCGTGGCTTCGGTCGTATAGTCCTTTATTATGTGAACACAATCCAGTAGGTACTCGGCCATTTCATCTTGGGACCTGCACTCCTGTATTCTTGTATTAAACCTAGCTTCCATCTAAGATATTTGACTTTAATTTTTAAGGATCAATTTTTGGAGCTAAATAGAACTTCAAATCTCCTAAATTAGCAATTGTATATCTGAAGATAATTGGCATGTTCTCATTCTCAGAGTCCTGCATGAGCTGGACGCTCGAGCACATATTGGTCGCCTTTGTGAACAGGTTGATGTACTTGAGGCTGAAGGTGTTGCCAGTGCGTTTGACCGGGGGGTCAGGGAACTCGATGCTCGTCATCTGGTCTGCAAAGTCACCCTTGCAGCTCAGAATGAGCGTCTGATTCTCGCGAATGATGTCCATCTCTACCGCTAGGTTACCCATATCGCGCGTGATTCTCTGAAAGTCCACGGAGGGCAGGGTCGTCACGACGTTCATATGGATGTCCGGAAACTCGATGATGTCCTCGTTAATGTCCAGCAATTTCAAGCGGAATTTAGTAGAGGATTTCTTGATTGGATTCTCAATCAGAAGGTCCATGTAGTCGCGGCCTACGATGTTGATATCAAGCGTGTCCTGACCGGACACGCTCTTGAGAAGCTTGTACACGTTGGCCATGTTGAGTCCGGCTGTGACGTCGGTCGTGCACTCGTACTCTTCAAAGTTATCCGCCGACAAATTCATATGCACAAGGGTAACACGCGCCGTGTCCAGGGTCAAAATGTGGATTCCACTGGCGGTGAAATACACATTGACGTCATTGATGATGTCCTTGAGCACCTCAAAGACCGATTTCAGGGCCGAAGCCTGGATCGTCTTCAGGTGCATTCTTGTTTTCAAAGGTTTGCAATTCTTTAACGCTGTCCGACTTTCTGGTACGCGTCCTGGACATCCCCACCGATCCGTGCTTCGAGTTCAGGTGTCAGGCGGGGCTGTAGGGACTCACCGTACCGTTCAATTTCGAACATATCTGGGTTGTCTGTACCGTCAAGATTGGCTCCAGCACCCGACTCCCACGATTCAAAGTCGCACGGCACCATGGACTCGAGCCACGCCTGAACCTCTTTGCCTACCAGCATTTTGCCGTCGTTTGTGACGAGGGTCGGGACTCGGGTAATTTTATTGGATGGTATCCCCTGATCATTTATGTTCCAAAATCGAACAATCTCAAGGAGGGCCGGCTGTGTCTTGATGTACAACAGAATTTCTTGAGACCATTTGCATTTATCAGAGTAGACCAGCAAGGCCATTTAAATTTGCAAAGTTTTTTTCAATCAATCTTTTTTCGCAGCAAATGATAATGAAGGACCTGATCATACTGTTGTTGGTCGCGTTAATTCTTTTTCTAATTTGGAATAGCCGTCAGGGTGCTGGTTACTCGGTCGAGAGCCCCTCCCCGACCGGACCCAATGACGCCCCAGTGTCACCTGACGTGACGCAGGTCATCATCGAACAGGTCCAGAAGCGCCTTCCCACGACTTACCCCCTGGAGACCCTCTACATAAAGAGCCGAGGTGGCAACGTGTATGACGCCCGTTTCATGTTCTTCAATACAGAAGGGTACTATGGTACCCAGTATGATGTGAGTGCCAGCGTCGGGGCCGGCGGTGACGTTCAGATTCTGAGCCAATCCGAGACGGCGGTCGCCGGCGACTCCGCCAACCCAGGCTACAAGCCCGACAAGTACCAGTCGTATGACATCATAGAGTCTAATCTTGATCAGCAGCTGAAGGAGGCACTCAAAGCGAACAAGGGCACACCCGGTGGCCTTATCGGCACTCCACGTGAACTGGCGAGTGGGTCGTCCGCACCCGCGCCAGGGCCGTCTCCATCTTATTAGAAGGGAATTATAGATGGAAATAGCTTCGGCCAAGGATATCTTGGCGGCCGAAAAGAAGAGGGCCGCCGCCAAGAAGGAATACTACAAGGCTTTGCTTGAACAATTTTCTAGGAAAATTAAACACTCTGTCGAACTGGGTAGAAAGCATGCACTTCTGACCGTGCCTACATTTTTAGTCGGGTATCCAAAGTATGACCTAGCCGCCACGATGGTGTACATGTCCCGGCAGTTGGGGCGCCTCGGCTACAAAGTCGAAATGGTGGGACCCCTCGACCTCAAGGTGACGTGGAGAAACACCCGCCCCGAACAGGACGAAGAGGCCGAGACGGATGACCCCATCACATTCTTGCCCAGTCTCGTGAACCTTCAAAAGACGGCACAGAAGCTGCGTGTGACCAAGAAGAAATAATTGCTCCGCATTTACCAGAACGATGGACATTCTCAACGAGTCCGAGCGCCGTTTCACCAAGAAACTGTGCGATGCCATGATCCCTGTGATGATCGAGGCCTTTTGGGAGATTTGGCTCGAGGCCAAGAAGGAGTCCCAGGGCAAGAATACCACGAGGGTCTTCCAGGAGCTTCTGCGTGGCGTCAAGACGTGGAACTCTTCAATTTCACTCAAAAATACAGAAGCGATCATCAAGAACCAGGCTCTGTTCCCAAACCTCTTGGCAGCCGTCTTTGTAATTCATGTTAAAATTCTGAGCGCCATCAGAACCGATAAAAAGTCCAAGAAGATCAGTATCAAGCTCCCGGCCAATGACGTGTTTGTCCAGCGATGCTACGAGGCGTGCGCCAAGGACCTGTACGAGAGCCCTTACATCATCAGTGAGAGCAACAGCGAGTCTGAGCGCAACGAGGATCTCAATAAGCGTTTTCACAAGCACATCTGCCTCGTGATCGAGGATCTCGTGCCGACGGCTGAGATTCTGAACACGTACCTGCCCCTCCCCGCGGCGGGTGGAGACCTGGACATGAATCATGACGACGAGGATCCCGAGCAGGACGACGAGGACGTTCCCGATATTCAGGATGAAATGGACGCCATGCCCACTTCGGATGACGCGGCGGGAACTGCCGGCGGTGGCGGCTCCGGTATGGAGATCGGCAAGACTCCAGGGGGTGTGGACAACATGGTCACAACGACTGACGGCCTCACGCCTCCGTCCGTACCAGGAACCACTCCGGCCGCCGCGGAGCCCAACATTCCAGAACAGACGCTGTTTGACGACGCCCCCGTGAAGATTCAGAAGCTGGGCGCGTAAATCTATTAAATAAGATGTTGTAAACTGGTAAGATGGAGCACTATTTCAAGGAGCCATTTAGTGCCGCTATCATTGCAGCAGCAGCGGTCATGGCCTACGTGTTCGTCAAGGCCAAAATGAACAACGAAGGCAAGGTGAAAAACTCGGACTATTTCAAGAATGCTTTCTTGGTCGGTCTTTTGGTTTACTTTATCGTCAGCCAGGGGCAGGGGTCCCACGAGCCGATCATGAGGGAACCATTTTAACTTAAGGAAAAAGTGCTATTTTAAATGTAAATGACCACCCTATCTGCTTTCAATGAGATGTGGGGTCAGTTCCTCGGTGAACTCGCGCAGACCTTCCCCGATGAGCCCAAGATCAAGGAGGCCCAGGCCGCTCCAGCCAATCGCGAATCTTTCGACAAATTTATGCGCGACATTACCCCGTGGACGACTCAGATGATGGCCAAGGACTCTGCGTTCTTTTGCGATACTAACGTGGTCGCGGCCAACCTGAATCTTCACGAGATCTGGAAGACCGATGAGTGTACCGAAGGGACCAAGGCGGCTATTTGGCAGTATTTTCAGACGCTGTACATGCTCGGCACGACCATCAACATGTTCCCCCCGGAGACTCTGAGTATGATCGAGGCGGCGGCAGAGAACTGTGCGAAAAATATGAAGAAAAAGCCTGACGGTCAGGTTGACGAGGCTTCGCTCATGGCTGGTATGAACAGCATGTTGTCTCAGATGCTCGGTGGGGGTGGTGGGGCGAACCCATTAGCCGCGATGCTCGGTGGGGGCCAGGCCCCTCGTCAGACGCCAAAGGGAAAGCGCAAGCCCGCGAAAAAGATTTCTCAGTAAACAACAGATGGACGTGAAGGATATTTTCAAAACCAGTGAGCTTACTGATTTTTGGCCGACCGCAAAGCAGTCGGCAAAGGAGCGCGTCATGTCGACGACCCGCTTCATTCTTTACGCAACAATAGTAGTTTACCTGATTAACCGTGATCCCCGTGTTTTTGCGCTCGGCGCACTGGCCTTTGGCGTCCTTTATTACATGTGGACCTCTAATCTCATTTCGGACGGTCTCCTTCGCCCAGCCTACGGCGATGGCCGCTCCCCCAGCCTTTTGCGCGACGAGGTGACTCTCCCGACCGTCACAAACCCCATGGGCAACGTGTTGATGAGCGAGTACACTGAGAATCCAGACCGCCCACCGGCCGCTTGGTATCCCAGCGTGCGTGGAGACGTCCAGGCGGCGTGGAGCACCATCCACCCGTTTGAGCGTGTTCGCGACGCCGAGCGCAATTTCTACACCACCGCATCAACCACCATTCCCAACGACCAGAACGCTTTCGCAACCGCCGCCTACGGTAAGCAGTTCGCCCCAATGTGTAAGGATCAGGGCGGTCGGGCGTGCGATCCAGACAATTTCCAGTTCCATTTCCCAGAGCGCACGCAGATGCGCGCAGGTAATGGTCGGTAAGCCTGGTTTTTTTCGCAACTAAAATTAAGAATGCCACGTCTTGATGCGGCTCCCGTTATTCTCCAGCCCAACGTCCACATGGGCCCGGCGACTGTCGTGCTTGAGGACCTCGCCGACACGGGCTCGGCTCTCCGTGAGCAGACGACCACGGCGTGGAAAAAGGGCTGGTCCGAGCAGTCATACGACTTCCCCAATAGCTACGTGACCATCCCACAGCGCGTCATGACATGGGATCCCATCAGCACGTATGCAGATGACCAGAACAACCGTTTTGTTCAGCGTTACTACAGCGCAAAGAAGTAAAATAATTCCTCCGTAAATACTAATAGATGGACCCTTTGGCCCTCGCCGCAGTTGTGGGTCTTGTGTTTGCCGGTAAGCGTCTCTCGGATGGCCAGGAAGAGCCCCAAGGACGCAAACCACTGCCAACCACTCGACCAATTACCCGTCGTGATGTTGATCTCGCAGCGAATGCCCGTGATCACTCCAAGGATGCTTTTGACCTTCGCATCATGACCCCAAACCTCGGTCGTCGCATCGGCGACTGGCGCCTCCAGCCAAAGGAGGCGGTTGGGAACCTTCAGGACGTCGCACCGGACGCTAACCGTTTCCCATTCGGTCAGCCCGTTTATGACCTGTATAACCGTCAATATGTGACGAACAAAATGAATAACCTGCAGCCAATTGAGCGCCGCCGCATCGGTCCAGGTCTGGGCGTCGGTTCCAATGTGGACGCCGCAGGTGGCTTCCACCAGTACTTCCGCGTGTTGCCCAATAACGTCAATGAGGAGCGCCTCACGACGCTCGAGGGTCGTACGGGTCCCGCAGATTCCTTTATCAAGAGCGGTGGCGCTGGTGGCATAGGCGAGGTGACGCACCAGGCCAAGGACACCAAGGCATGGTACCGCAAGCCCACGCAGAACCGTGGTCAGGGCCAGGGTGGCGCCATCACCGGCGCAGAGGGCCGCCCGGAGTTTCTCAAGACGGCCCGGAGCACAATCCGCGACGAGCAGACGACGCGCAATGACACGCTCTCCATGGGTCCGGCCCAGTACAACGTGGCTCAGCCATATGCCGAGGGTGGCAACGGCGCATATACCGACAAGGCCCTTACGCGCAGCAGCAATAACCGCTCCAACCCAGATCGTGCAGGGAACGCCGGTGGGATGAACGTCCGCAACGACCCCGTCAACCAGGTGGGCGCCATGACCAACCTCCGCGCAGAGTCCAAGCCGGTACCCGTTTCACATATGAACGGTGCTCGGTTCCAGAACTATCTGGGCCCGGAGTTTTACAGATTTGTGGAAAAGAAGGATAAGCTCAACCCCCTGGCCTCCTCCAAGTGCCTTGACGTGGCCATCCAGCAGCTCGAGAAAAACCCGATCGCCCTCCCGCCTCTGTCTGCCGTTTAAAATAATCTAGACCAATTGTAAAATGAGCGGTGGTATCGTTCAACTTGTCGCGACTGGTGCTCAGGACGCTTGGCTGACGGGCAAGCCCGAGGTTTCCTTTTTCCGCTCCAACTACCGGCGTTATACCCACTACGCCAGCACAGTGGAGCGTCAGGTTATCCAGGGCGCCCCCATCGCCGGCGGCATCTCCACCATCCGCCTCGAGAAGAAGGGCGACCTGCTGAACTACGTGTACCTGACCGCTCGCGACGGCAACGGCTCTTTAGTGCCCATCGTCAACTGGTCCAACGTCATCGACAAGATCGAGTTCATGATCGGCGGCCAGGTTATCGACACCCAGGATGTCACCTACTCGACCCAGATCGAGCCGGTGACCGGTGCCCAGAATTACAGCCAGCGTCTGCTGATCGGCAATGCAGGCAACTACCTGAGCGCCAACAACGCCATCTCCGGCTTTTACCCCCTCAAGTTCTTCTTCAACAAGGATTGGTCCGTGTCCCTGCCACTGGTTGCCCTGCAGTTCCACGACGTGGAGCTGCGCATCACCTGGTCGGCCAACCTGGCGGCCGCAACCGGCTTCACAGCCCCCGGTTCCAACAACGGCCCACAGACCGCCAACTACAACAACCTGCAGTACATTGCGTGGTGCAACTTCACGTACCTGGACCAGGCCGAGCGCGATTACTTCGCCAACACGCCCCAGGATCTGCTGATTACCCAGGTCCAGCGCACGATCGTTCTGGGCTCCCAGACGATGCAGGAGCTGGCTCTGGCCCAGCCCGTCAAGTTCTTGGCGTTCACGAGCAACGCCTACCACCAGGCTTACGGCGCTCTGGGCGTCAACTCGGCCCTGGTCAAGGATCACATGCTCAAGACCCAGGTGAACGGCACGGACGTTGGTGAGTTCCGCCACCTGCCCGCCTTTGTGGATCTGCCCCAGTATTTCAACACGCCATTCGGCTACCTGCCCAACGGTATTGATGCCGGTACGGCCAACGTGGGCATCATCAGCTACTGCCTGGACACCTCCAAGCTCCAGCCCACCGGCACCCTGAACTTCTCCCGTCTCGACACGTACCGTCTGGTCGTGCCACCCACCATCACCATCGGCGCCCTGATCAAGAGCACGTACCTGTACGCCATCGGCTACAACGTGCTGCGCATCCAGAATGGGCTCGGTTCAGTTTTGTACTCGAATTAAGCGCCGTTTTTTAAAAATATATATATCAGCCTTGGTCTCGATGCAACTCTGGCACTGGGTCCTTCTTCTTGGGCTCTTGTTTTTGATTACATACAGTCCGCGTACGGGAAATCTCCGGGACTTTTTTGATTTGGAAATATCAGAGGGTGATGTCAAGTCCCCGAGGCCCTCGCGAGAGGCACAAAGCAATCGCCATACCCGTCAGCATAGTGAATGAAGTTCCGCACTTCCTCATCGTGCACGACAGAAGATACCGTGAATGGACTTTTGTCACAGGCGGGTGTCGCCGACGCGAGATTTACAACCCACTTCGGTGTGCCGTTCGTGAACTCGAAGAAGAAACACGAGGCATCATAAACCTGAAGCGCGGCTCCTACGCCTACTTCAAGTTTTCGACCAATACACCAGAGCCAAGGGACGTTGAGGATGGAGTGGACGTTCTGAACCACTATCACGTGTATGTATTTAACATGCAAATGACCCCAGTGGAACAGCGCCACATAGTCAAACGGTTCACAGAGGAAATGGGCAAGATGGACGCCAACTCCGTCCCCTTCCGCAAGAATTACGATGAGAACGACGACTGTAAATTTGAGAACCTCGATTCTATTTCAAAATTGCCAAACCTCTGGCCCATGATACGTCAGCACGTCTTGGGGAACCCTGAATTTCAACAGGCCCTGAGTAACCCTAAAATTCCGTTTAATTTGAGGGTCTAATTATATGTTGGGCTACATTGCCCTTTTTTCTAAATTATTAAACCTAATGATACCTCGACTTACTTTCACGGTATTTATATTCATTATATTCGCCGGAGCATTTTGGGCCAAAATTGTTTTCAATACCAATTTCCTAGCGGCACTTCTCATAAGTTTTGGGGTCGTGTGGATAGTCTTTTTGAATGTGAACCCTTATAAATTAGGATCTAACAAGTACACTATTCTAGAAAACGTACCAGAACAATATCTTCCTCGGGAAGTTATGTTAGTCGATATGGATGTATATGCAGCCAAATATCCGGTAATTTTAAAACCAGTCACGTGTGCCCGTACAGGTTTCGGTATACACGTCATTCACGATGTAGATGAAATGAATGATATTATACGAAAAATAGACGTGAGCAGCTACATGGTTCAGGAATATTCCAGTTATGATCGGGAGGTGGGAATTTTGTATGAAAATGGAAGGATAATTTCTATAGTGGAGAAAAACGGAAATGAGAAGGTGCGCAAGTGGTGCTTTCATGAAGAAGGGTGTACGCACCGGAAAGACTTGATAACCCCAGAACTGGAAAAGGTCATTGTCGATATTTCCCGCGGAATACCCAATTTTAATATGGGTCGTTTCGATATTAGATTTGAAAATGACGCGTCTTTCATGAAAGGTCAGGATTTTCACATCTTGGAAATAAATGGCACGATGGGTTTTGACCTGAGAAAAGATACAGAAGATCATATAGGATCCGTATTTATAGGTCACGGGTGGTTCTGGAGGAGGTTTTTAGTAGGTCTTGGAAATATAATAACACTCAGGGGATATGACCCTTTGACGCTTGTTGTGGTTATGGGCACGACCATTATAAACACAGCCTCGTGTAAAGGGGACTGGGAGAAGATGTTTGCATTGTACACCTAGTGCGAAAAGCTACGCGTAAATAAGTCCTTAGGACTTATTAGATATGACCCGATCCAAAATCGAGTTCGCCACCATCCTCGCCACTATGCGTGGTCAGGGTGAGGACCCTAAACAACTTGCACAGGATATGTCCCTTCGCAAATTGTGTTATGAAATTGAAAAGCTTGAGCAGGAGCAGGAGTCTCGGCCGCAGGACGAGACAACAGCAGCGCCTTCTGAAAAAGTGGAACCCCCAAAAAAGCCAAAGGGTCCACGGCCCTTTTGGTCTTGGCTTCTGGCAGATAGTGATGATGAAGACTCTTAGAGAATTTAGTCTCTAAATTGGTAATGTCAATCGAAAGATGGCGGGTCCCGAATGGCCACGCCACCCACGTCCTCATGGACGGTGGGATCCTGTTCGTACCCACAGAGGAGACCCATGAATTTTATCAAGCCTGTGTGGATACGATCAATTTAGGAACAAAATTGTATGTGGTCGAACAAAAGACGGAACTTTTCAAATTCTTTGTGGACCTGGACTATAAGGCCCAAGAGAAACTGAAGGATGAAGATCTTCTTCAATTTTGTTCTATAATTCGGGACGCCATCGCAGATGGTGTCCCGGCCGCTTCAAGGTGTCTGATTGCCCGGGCCCGCCCAAGGTCTGTAGGGCCGGGCCTTATAAAATCAGGGGTCCATATCCACTGGCCGGACCTGGTCGTCACCAGGACTCAGGCTCTTAATTTTAGATCAAAAATAATTTTGAATTTATCCCAAGACTTTGCCTTTGACTGGGACCGCGTGATCGACGCCTCGGTCTATGGGGGGTCTGGCCTCAGGATGTTATGGTCCCACAAGAAACCCACAGGTGACCCATACATTCCATGGAGGGACCTGGACGGCGCACTATTTGCCAAGGAGCCGAACGTGGAAACCCTGGAACTCTTTGCAGTCCGCACGGACGAGGAGGCGCGCCAAGAGGAGGTGCTTGAAAACAACGGCCCACTCGAGGACTTTGTGCGCAAGTACCTCGAGGGTCAGGGGAGGACACGCATCAAAAAGGTCCAGCGACATGACCACGACGGGTGGTTCGCTCAGACGGATGGCAAGTACTGTGAGAGGCTCCACAAGGAACACAAGTCAAACCATATATGGTTTTCTATACGTTCTGGACGCGTGTCCCAGCGGTGCTTCGACGAGGACTGCCGCGAGTTCAGGGGTCAGGAACATATTCTTCCTCCATCAATAGTAGAGCAACTCAACGATGTTGCTATTGTGGGTAGTCCTTCTTGTAGTTTTCTTATGGATTTTCTTCCCGATGGGCCCGGTCGCACGTTTCAAAAAGTACAAAGAGAAGGTGCACAAGTACTCGGGTCTGGACCCAAAGAGCTGGGAAAGATTTTTGACCAACATCCACGAGTTCGAACGGTTGGCTTCGACGGACCAACTTGACGAGTCGGCGCAGTCTCTCTACGCGTGCGTGGAAAATATCAGGGACATTGCAATGGGAATAAGACGGGCAGACGATTCAGAGCATCAGGAGGATCTCAACGCCATAGCAAACGAGCTGGGTTACGAGGGTGAATTTATAATAAACCAAAATGCAATTTCCAGGGGTATCCACTTCTTCCCCAAGTACTTAAACGAATCACTCGTAGACTACCCAGATGGCCGATCAGAAGGACCCTTCCCCAGACTCCGCGCCGACACCTGAGCAGCGCACGCGCTCCGGGCGCGTTTCCAAGCCCCCAGTACGTTACGAGCCTGTTGAGCAGGTCGAGGACGACTATGCAGCTGAAGATTACGATTCCGACGAGTCTGAAATTAAGAGTGACGATGGTTCTGACGACTTTTCCGAAGAGGACGCAGATGACGAGGAAGATGCAGACGAGGATGGAAATTTAGACGGCTTTGTCGTGCCAGATAAAAGCGAGAGTGGTGAGTCAGACAGTGACGACGATGGAGAACCTGCCGTTCCTGTCAAAAAGCGACCAGCCGTCCCAGTCAAGAAACGGGCCGCCGTCCGAAAGTGAGTGGCCTGTTCAGGAGCCACAGCGCATCTTTCAGAGAGATATCGAGTCTCCAAAAGATCCACTTGAGTTTCTAAAAAATACCAACCCCGTCGGTCTGATCCTTCTCGGCATCGTCATCGGCGTTCTCATTGTAAGTATGCGGCCTATTGTAATTAATGGTGCCAAGTGACCAAGTCCGAAGGACTTGTGAACCCCTCAGGCGCAAGGGATGCGTACGCATCCTGACTTGACTCAGCATCAGGTTACCGTGTAAAGTATCGCGCTTCCAGAATTTGAATCGTTACCAACAAACTCCCCGATAGGACCCGTGCGTTTCACACGGACATCCTCCTGAAGAAAACCCAGCCAAGGATTCTCGCGAGTCTGATCGGCTGGTTCCATATCTCTGAATACATCAAACTGATTGTCATGAGCGGCAACAGTTTGAGATATTCTTGCGGGTGCGGGTGGGAACCGCTTGTACGCCAGGTACAAGAGGGCCAACACTATCACGATCGCAATTAGTTTAAATAACATTATTAGTATTTACTGATATTTTTAGGCTGCGTCGGGCACCTCCTCCTCTTCCACGATGGGCTGCTTGGTCTCGGCCGCGCGATCAGCCGCCGCCTTGGCCTCGGCTTCCAGAGCCTCCTTGCGCTTCAGGACCTCGGCGGCCACGCGGATATCCGCCTTGGCAACCAGCTCCTCCATCGACGCCTCTGGGAACTCCTTCTTCAGATCGTCGAGCAGATCGGCCGGATGGGGAATCGGTGGCACATCTGGCTTGGTGTAGTACTTGCTGTTCTCATCACCGGGCTCGATGAACGGCGTCTCGGAACCATCGATGGGCTTGGCCATCATGTCACGCTTACGCTTCTCGAACATGGCAGCCGCAGCCTGCTGGCTCTTGCGGTAGTTGACCATAATCTCCTCGAGCTTCTCGTTCTGGTAGTGGACGTCCTCGATCTCCTCGCGCTTGGGAGGGATCAGAAGCCACTTGTACATGTCGACCACGTAAATGTCAACCAGGGCATCATCCTTCTGAAGGCGCTTGGCGTGGGCGCCCGCCTCGTCACGGGTCGGGAAGCAGCCACGGATCTTCAGACCCAGCTGATCATTCTTCTGGGGCAGATCAGGGCCGACGAACGACACACAGGCGAAAAGCTGTCCTGGAACAGTCAGGTAATCCTGCTCGAGAGAACCCATATAAAACTAACAGGCGTTTTTCTTTTAAGTCTAGAAACGCAATGGACCTCCGCAAAGTTCACAACGATTACAAACGTAAACACATTAACAAATGGGTCTGGCCCAACTCCTACGTGCTCGACTGTGGGTGCGGTCGGGGTGGCGACTGGTGGAAGTGGAAGGCTTGTGGTGTCCGTGTGGCGGCCATAGACCCCGACGCTGAATCCCTCACCGAGGCCGAGAGCCGTGCAAACGAGATGGGTTTTGACGTGTGGTTCCTCGGCCAGGGTGACATCCGCCAAGCAGCCTTTGCAGGACCCTATGACGTGGTCTGCTATAACTTTTCGCTCCACTACATTTTTGAAAATCCGAGTATTCTTGAAGAGTCCCTCAAGTCTATCAAAGTGGCCCTGAAACCAGGTGGTCTCCTGATCGGCATCACTCCCGAGAAGGCCCGGGCCGAGGCCATGGGTCCCAATTTCATGGACAAATTAGGAAATGAATTCGAGGTCAAGGGTGACCGCCTTTCGGTCCGACTGACTGATGGCCCCTTCTATGCCAGCGGAGCCAAAGAGGAGCCACTTCTGGATGGACAAGTTCTTATAGAACGTCTGAAAGAATTGGGTTTCAACCGACTCGTGTGGGAACCCATGGTACCCAGGCCGACCGGACTGATTTCGGATTTATATACAAAATTTGTCTTTGTAAATGGTAGTTGAGGGAAAGATGAACTCCGTTCATCTTTTGGTCCCCCTGGTTCTGCTGGTTACGGTGGTTCTCACTAATTCAGAACCAAAAATGCTGGTAGAACTGAAGGACCGGTACTTTAGGATCCTCGATATCCTCCGTGCAACTGGTGACCCTTTGTGGTCGCCCGTCCTGAAACCAGCGATCATCACGGGGCTCAACGGCAAAAAGGATGGCGTCATAGGTTCGAACGTCAACAAGGGGTACGAGATTTACATCTGCCTGGATGGAGACGATGTAAACTCGGCTTTTTATGTGCTCATGCACGAGTTGGCCCATATGACTGTACCCGAGTATGATCACTCGATCAAATTTTGGGAGAATTTTGAGAAACTAAAGAAGATTTGTATAGATTCAGGCTTGTATGTGAAATCGGGAACGCGTCAGTATTGTGGGGACACGGTGAGGGACTGAGCGTGTCGCGAAGCGACTCTCAGCGCTTGACGGCCGTCGGCGTACTAAGAACAGGACGCTACGCGTCCTCCTTAGGCCTTGTCTGAAAGAAACTGCCGGGCAAAGTAGAAGATGATGGCGGCGATCAGGGCGGTCACGGCCATACCCGTCATGGACATCTCACCATTTTCACCCAGAAACTTGGGCACCATCGTGCTCAGTTTGCCCTGGACAGGCTTGGAATAGGCGATGACCGCCGCAACACCGGCCAGAGCCGCATAGTACTGCTCATCCGTGAGGCCAAAGGGGTTCTTGGACGAACCCGAAGAACCCTTCGAGCCCACCTTTTGCTTCTGGGGTGGCGCCTGCTCGTAGGGCGACCCCTGAACCTCATCCTGCATCATCTGGCCTGGACCTGGCATAACTTCCTCAATCGACGACGAAAACTCCGCCATTTGAGATTCGTCTAGGTTTTTTTCGGGCGGTTGTTCCTCGCGAATCAAGCCCGTCGGGACCGTGCGCTTGTTACCCCCGTCTTCATTCTGAACCGGCACAGAGGCTGACGCTACTGGGATGGGCGTCGATAATTCTGAAACGTTCGGGTCGTACGTCAACATCTAATTCAGCTTCTGAAAAGAAAGACGACCTAACTACGCGCTCCTGACTTTTTGACGATCACGGTCCCCCCGCGCCTCTGGGCCGCCGGGGCGAGAGGTTGTGCCACCGCCCGGGGGTTGTAGTGGCGCTGATGGTACTGCCAGAATGCAGGGGACCCCACATGGAACCCACGGCGTATAGGCGCCTTGTACCAGAACACACAGTCCGTGATGCGGTTACTCTTCGAGGTGTTGTCGAGCACGAGGCACTCGTAGTTTTCGGTGCAAGCGTCCATAACCTGCGAAAACTGATCGAACGTCGGGAAGACGCCGAAGAACGCCTTGTACAGGTTCTCACGGTTCTGTCGGACGTTGTCTCGTAGAGCGAACACGTAGTCTACGTTGGTGCGGATCATGGGGGTCATATCCATACAGTACTGAGTCGTCATCATGAAGAATATCTTCCAGTGACGCCCGTTCATAAAAAGCTGACGGATACACACGTCCCTCATGAATGATCTATCATACATGCAGTCATCCATGAGGATAAACACGGGATTGCACTTCCCGACGGCCAAGAGCTTCTTTTGACGCTCTATAATTTTCTCAAGAGCATCCTTGTTATAGTCGCCATAGACGAACAGGTCTGGGATGAACTGCTTATAGTAGCCGTTACCCTCTTCAGTCCCTGACATGGCGATCCCGGCTGGGATGTGCTTCTTGTGCCATAGAATGTCAGTCACAAGAGTACTTTTGCCTGTACCACGCTTTCCTATAAAGACGCAAACCTTGTCATCCGCCATCTTGGACGGATCAAACTTCTTGAGCTGAAGCGTCATCTACAATTTTCACGCAAAATTCAGGGGGGCTGGGGGCGCATCAAGACCGAGAGAGTCGCGTAGCGACTCCCCCTTGTGATCCTGGGGGCGCCCTTCGGGGTAAATAACCGCCAAGGAAAAAGCGTCTGTGACGCTTTGTTTTTTCCTTCGCACTTACTAGAGATGTCCGCCGGCTACATTCAGTTGGCGGCCATCGGTCAACAGGATGCATATCTCACAGGGGAACCACAAGTGACTTACTTTTCGGGTGTGTACCGTCGTCACACTCCATTCGTCCTCGAGGCTTACGACATCCCCTTTCTGGATCAGCAGGTTGGCTACGGTCAGAACAATATATGTAGAATTCCAGCCAAGGGGGACCTCATAAGGGGCCTTACCCTCAAACTCGACCTCCCGCCCCTCAACAACCCCGGAAACGACTGGACGTGGCCTACACCCCCGGCTCTAGAAACTAATCAACCGTATATACGAATAATCAAGCCTGCGACCGGAGGTTCGAATGTCACCCTCACGGCCACCCTCCTCGTGCCGTCCTATTCCACCAATAACCTCTCTAAATGGCTCACTACCACATTCTCACCATACATCGAGTACAACTCGGCCAAGAACCTTTTCGTGTTTAGCAACTGTGCGGCCGTAGAGGTTCTGAACTCGAGCGCACCCCTTGCGCCCGGCATCTTCTTCAGCCTGGACCCCAAGGCTTATTCATCCATAAACCCCGTGAGTGGAAACCTCGTGTACACCGTGAATAGCACCTCAAATTTACAAGCCAATTCAATTTCAAATTCATCTCCAAGTTACATTTCCAATGTGACCCGTCTTGGTGACTTTACTCTAGAACAGGCGGGTTGGATCAAGTCTATAGGTACGTTGCCTCCTGATCCGAAGAATGGTTTTTTTGCATACCTCAATCAGCCCTTGAACATTTCTGGTCGTCAATTTCTAAACTTTTCGAGCACTTCAGGAACGGGTTCGTACTGGACTTCTACAGATTCAACTTCTAAATTCATCATCACTTCTGGAGGTCGCATAAAGTTTGGAAGTTTAGGACTCTACGCCCTCAAGGCGGGGTTCGAACTCGGTGCGGGTTCCGTCCAGACCCTGAGCTTCGGCTCGAGCCGGACCGAGTCGTCCGAGGGCGGTGGACCCGTCAACCCCGTCTTTGAAACCACCTATACATTTCGTGTGTCCCCAGACCCTTCCATGCCCGCCGTCATACCCATCAGCGTCAAGAATACGGCCAATACTTACTACTTTTACATCACAAGTACCGGATCTCAGCTTCAGACCAACTCGTACCTAACCATAAGCCCGGTTGATGAAATTTACCAATTAAATTCGCCAATAGTCATGAACGCCAACCCGTGCAAGCTCCAACTCTCCGGCAACGTCATACCGACCGGGTCATACACCGTCCTTTTGAATCCCGATTCAACTATAAATTTCGTAAATGAGGGAGAGTACCTGATGACGGGAGTCGTGTACCTGAACAATGGGTACGTTTCAAATATGAAATTGTGGGAAAGTGCCAACCTGCTTTACACGTACGACATGTCCGTGCAGGGTCGTGACCCCACCTTTGCTTTTTCCATTCCTATTTCAGTTTCAAATACGTCTGCCAATTATTACACCACTATAGAAACCACCGCGACCACCACGGTCCTGGCCAACACCTATTTTGTTTTAAATAGGATAAGTTCCCCTTTGCCCGACTCGAATGTCTTGCCTGACAATGGCCTCACTTTCAGGTCCTCGGCCTCGACGCTCACGGCACCGCTCAGGCTCACGTCGGACTTTGCCACCTCTGGAAACTCTAATATTATTTCATATACGAATTCAGGTTTACAATTCAGCAGCAACGGGACATATATGCTTACGGGTGCGGTGTGCACCAAGGACAAGGTGACCAGTTTGACCTTTGGGTCGCGGCAATACACAGTCAGTTTAGGTATTTTACCCCCTTATACCTTTCAGGTCCCTCTCGTGGTGTCCGACACGTCACTGACGTACCCGATCTCCGTGACGACCGATGAGGCCAGTGCCGCTCCAAACATATTTTCAAACACATTCATCTCGGTCTACCCCGTGACCCTCCCGATCGTAGACGTGGCGACTCAGGTATTTTCGTACTACGACTCGGTGGGAACTTGGGCCATAAAAACCGCTGACCTCAAAATTGGTGGCCAGACCATCCAGTCTCTTACGGGTGAATTTATCGAACTCTGGAACGACCTACACGTTCCGTACGAAAATCAACCCGGCCTCCAGGTTCTCACTGGCAAAAACGATACCCTGACCACCATCAACCCCCCTGGCCGCACCTACTTTGTAAATTTACCCTTTTATTTCTACGGAAATCCGTCCCTATATTTACCCCTCGTGGCCCTCGGGAGACACGACGTGGAGGTCCATGTGACATTCAGAAACTTTACCGAGTTGACCGCAATTCAGGTTTCAAATCCGTCTTTGGGAGCGACCATCATCGTCGACTACGTGTACCTGTCGGACCCCGAGATTAACTGGTTTCAGAGAGCTCAACTAGAGTATGTGATTACACAGTGTCAGTACCAGTCCATCAGTCTCTTACCCAGTTTCCAAAACGCCGTATTCAATTTAGATCTTAAAAACCCCGTCCGTGAACTTTTTTTCGTGGTCCAACCCACGAACCAGAAACCATACGACTACTCGAACAACGCGGTCCTGAGTTTTGGTCTGAGCTTCAACGGCCAAGAGGTTTTCACACCGGACACCACCGATGCCCTGTATGCTGGCGACATAGAGCCCTTTAATCACTACCCCAACTTTCCCCAACGCCAGTTTTTCATGTACGCATTCACGGGCAACCCCAAGTCTCCAAAACCCCATGGACAAATAAATTTCAGCAGAATTAAACAGATCCTTTTGACACTCAATTGTGGCGGTCAGGCGTACCTCCCGGCCAAAGAGCTGAGGATGATGGCTGTTAATTACAACATTTTGAGAATTGCGGATGGGTTGGGGGGTTTGAGGTTCAACACCTAAGGGAACCCCGTAGGTTTTCTTTCTTGGTGACGGCCCGTAGGGCGGGTCTTGGATATTTATGGTCTGCGACGCGTAAATAACCTCATAGAAAAGGCGCCTGCGGAGGGACCTCCGGTCCCGACTCGTGAACATCGTTCACTCGCGCCCTTGTTTTTTCTACGGAGTTACTAGAGATGGCCTCCCGTGCCAGTTTAGCCTTTCTTGGTCAGGAGGATATAGCCCTGAGCGTAGATCCACAAGTTACGTATTTTAAAGAAAAATACTTGGGCTCTAGCCTGTTTGCTTCACGGGTCGACAAGGTCCAGTTTGACAATGACGCCCTCGTTCTTGGAGGTGAAAACGTCGTGGAGCTCCCCCGCTCCGGGGATTTAATAACTGAAATGTATCTCAAAGTTTTCTTTCCATCGAGTCTAAGAGTCCGTGAGGTTGAGGAATCCGTCGGTACCCTTTTCATAGATCATGTGGAGCTGTACATAGGAAGCACGCTCGTTGAACGAATTTACGGTGAATATATAGCCATGAAATACGACATAGAGGTTCCACAGGGTAAACAACAGGCCCTGACCGGTCTCATAGGCAAGGGTACACAGGTTGCCGCCTCGAGCTACACGATCCCCCTGCCTTTTTCCCTTTTGGAAAAGGGAATTCCCTTGTGCGCCTTCAAAGAGCCTGTGACGTTTCGCATCATCACAAACGGCACCAGAACCTTCACAATTCCACCCGTGGACATTGTCGAACCCGTGCCGTCTTATCTTCACGTTGAGTACACGTACCTCGGCCAAAAGGAGATTGAGTACATACGCAAGACTCCACAGATCCATATTTTGGAACAAATTCAGTTGGCGGAGTTTGCCGTACCGGCCTTCTCACCGCCGCCATCTTATCAGTCCGTCCGCTGTAACCTCGGGTTTTCAAACATAGTCAAGGAGCTCTTTTTCGTTGTCCAAAACGAGACGGCTCTCGGGTACGACTTTTTGGCCGACAACACATCGAACGTCCAGCAGATTGCCAACCTCGAGCTCCTCTTCAACTCCACCGAACGCGTTTCGACCGAGGTCGGTACGCCCCTATTTTTGCGGGTCATCCAGGGCCTCGAGTTTCATACCCGCGTTCCAGGTTACTATTTCTATATGTACTCTTTCAGCCTCGACCCAGAGTCTAAAAAACCTTCAGGGGGTGTGAACATGTCTCGAATTCAAAATCAAATTCTAAAATTAAATTTGAACCCAAGTGCTTCACCTAGAGCCATCAGAGTCTATGCTGTAAACTACAATTTCCTCCAGGTTGCCAACGGCTCTGCGACCATTTTGTTTTCGAATTTTAGTTGAAAATTGCAATGGAAGAGGCTGTGCTCGAGTCGGCTCTCGACATCTTCAGGCCAGTCATGGAATCAGCGACCGTCATGGCCGCCCACTACGCCAAGGCGTGTGGTCGTGACGTGGTCCTCCAGGAGGATATGAGACTGGGAATGATGTATGCCGCCCGGTACGTCACAGGGCGCCAGATAGGGTCTTTGTTTCCTGAAATTTATGAGGATGAAGAGGAATCAGACGAGTCACGTAGTGACTCTGATTTCGACCCCGACGACTCGGACTCTTCAGCCTCTTGGGAAACTGTTTCAGATTCAGAATTGGTATGGACCAAGTACGAGGGCACGGATGATGAGCAGGCTCTCAAAATGAATGAGTGCGCTGACACGTGGGACGCGTGGGAACCTGAGAGCCCAGCCGAACGTGCGTTGAAAAACGCCGTAGACAAACAGCGTGAAAATTAGATGACCTGGTGGATCCAGGAGGAATCCGAAGAGGGGTTCGATCTCTCCAGGACCAAACCCAAATACTCGGTCCTCTTGGAAGAGGAGGAGTATGAAACCGAGGACGACGCGGGGGTTCCAGGATTTGATAAGGGCCCAGAGGAGAATTACGGCGACTCATGGGGGGCTCTCGAAACTTGGGACCCTTGGGAACCGTCATATTTTTTTCTTCTAAAATAGTACAAATGGCCGATATGATCTCCGCTATCGCTCTGCAGATGGAGGCTCAGTCCCTGAACTATGTCGTCGCAGGTTTCGCGTTCGCCAGTGCGGTGAGCTGGTCCGACGTTTGCCGTTGGATAATTTCGCAGCTAGTGCAGGTGGGTAAGAACGGTGGTCAGTACTATTTCCTCTCCGCGCTGTTCACGACGCTCATTTCCATCGTGGTTTACATGGCCATCAAGGCGCTGGCGAAGAACGTGACCATCAAGGAACCCCAGGTGGCCTACGCCGTTACCCGCGCTTAGATAAAAAATAAAAATCTATCCATCTTATAGGATGGTCCTTTGTGTTTCGTGCCCGCGCCAGGCCGTCTTTAACTTTCCAGGTCAGAAGACGGATTGGCGGTGTGGGACTCACAAAGAACCCGGTATGCAGAACGAAAAGGTGCGCAAGTGCAAAGCGGACGGGTGTACCCTTCAGGCGAGTTATAAACTTCCAGGCAAGGCTCCCGAATTCTGCTCGAAACACAGGACTGAAGGGTACGTGTACCGTAATGGGACCCTTAACAAGTGTCAGACCGACGGGTGTTCAGTGAATGCTTCGTACGGACAAGAAGGGTCTAAAGTTCGTGTGTTTTGTGGTGCGCACCGCGAACCCGGTATGGTTGTCGTGGGTCACCGAACCTGCGAGAATGCCGAATGTTCCAAGCAGCCCGTATTTGGGTTTGAAAAACCTCCTAAATTTTGCAAGGACCATCGCGAACCGGGCATGACTGATTTACTTACAAAAAAGTGCGAACACGAAGGGTGTACCAGTATCCAACCGACTTTCAATTTCAAAGGGGAATCAAAGGGGCGGTTCTGTTCCGAACACAAACTCGAGGGTATGGTGTGCGTCATCAGGAACTGGTGTCGCGAAGAGGGGTGTGAAACGTCCGCAGGTTTCAACCATGAAGGTATGAAAGCTGAATATTGTGGGAACCACAAAAAGGAGGGTATGATTTTTGTTCTAAAAGTCCGCGAGTGTGAAAAGTGTGAAAAGAGGGCCCATTACAATTTACCAAACACGAAACCCGCACGGTTCTGTAAGGTTCACAAGGAACCTGGAATGTTCGACACTAATAGACTATGTGCCGATCACGAGTGTACGAAACAGGCGTCATTCAACTATGAAGGGCGTACCAAACGTTTGTATTGTTCTGATCACAAGAAACATGGTATGATCAATTTAGCTCTAAAATATTGCAAGACCCCCATGTGTGATACGTCGGTCACGGACAAGTACGAAGGGTACTGCTTCCGGTGTTACGCGCACACGTTCCCAGACGCCCCCGTGACGCGCCGGTACAAGACGAAGGAAATGGCCGTTCGGGACTTTTTGAAGGAGTCGTTCCCTGACGTGCCGTTCATACACGACAAGAGGGTCGAGTGTCACGTGTACCGCCCGGACTTTGTATACGATTTAGGGAGTCACGTGGTGGTCATCGAGGTGGATGAGTACCAACACGAGACGTATGATACGTCGTGTGATAACAAGAGGCTCATGAGTATTTTTCAGGGTCTAGGATCGAGGCCCATGGTCATGATCCGGTTCAACCCGGACGCGTATGAGAACGTCAAGGGGTGTTGGACCCGAACGGGGGCTTTGGTGGAACAGGGACGGCCGTGGCGCAAGAGGTTAGGGGCCCTCAGAGACCGACTGGCCTACTGGTTTGAAACTGAGCCGGAGCGGGACCTTGTGCTGGAACACCTATTCTTTGGGACCCAAACGTCCTCCATATGAAGATGCCTATAAGCGTCGCTAGGACCAACAAAAACCAAGGAATTTTAAACTTCTTTGACTCTTCCTTCGGCGGCGGAGGAAGCGCCAAAGTCATGGCGTCTATGATTCTCTTGAGTTCGACATCTTGTAAAGGGGGTGGAGGGGGGAGTTCCATCTCACGGTTTCGGTCCCGGATGTGAATTCTCAAGACGAATGCGTTCGTGTCCCACCCCCTGAAGTCAAGGGGGTTCCCGGACTTGTCGACCCACCGGACGGTCAGGCGCTGGAGAGACGCTATAGGTTCTGGGTACTGGACGGACACGCGGTAGTCCTTGTTCTCATGGAAGTTCTTGATACAGGCCGA
>Ga0222712_10001735_pt1 | contig 26292 bp, 17 predicted proteins | sample C33_657DmetaG_FD_165043 | JGI IMG/M metagenome (GOLD analysis project Ga0222712, IMG submission 165043) | Estuarine water microbial communities from San Francisco Bay, California, United States - C33_657D | ecosystem: Environmental > Aquatic > Marine > Unclassified | place: USA: California... | reverse complement strand
GCGGTACTGGAGGATGAACTGGGTGTTCGTGCCCTTGCCCGCGCCCGGGGCGCCGTTGAGCCAGAAGATTTCCCGGGGGAACGAGAGCTTGGCCCGGCCGAACTCGCGCTCGAGGCTGGTCCAGACCGAATCGAAGATGATCTGGCCGTCCTTGACCTCGAGGTCGCTGATGCCGTTGCCGGCCGGTCTGGCGGGAGCGTCGCTCATGCGTGGGGAAAAAGGGGTGATAACACCTCCCGCCCCCCTCGGGCGAGGCGAAAAACGGCCTACTTTCCGCCAGAACCCGTCTTATCGACCTTGTCGGAACCCGGACGGACCCGATCCAGACCCGGTTCATCGGAGCGGTTTCGACGGAATTGATAGCGATTGATGTCCTGCATCGACAGCTGGTCGATGCTCTTGGCCACCGGCGACGGGAAGGGCAACGGCTTCACGTCATAACGACTCACCTTCTCGGTCGTGAGCCGACCATCGAGCCCTTTGACCTCGGCCGTGCGACGAGACCAGGGGCTGCTGGGGAGCTCGACGGACTTCACCTCGATCGTGTCCTTGGGGCGGACATCGGCGCCCAAGGTGTCAGCCAGGTCGATCTCGGCCTTCTTGCGGCCATAAGTGTCGTACTTGCCGCGCCACGAGTCGAACGTCACGAGATTCTCCCGCGAGTAGCGCGGGTCGAGGTTGAGCGGCGCCATCGACTTGTCGTAGCGCTCCTCGAGCAGGCCGGAGCTCTTGGTCATCTTCTTCAAGGCGGCGCTGAAGTCCACGTTGCCATCGACCTCCTTGCGGCCGGTGCCCTCGAGGGTGAACGGAAGTTTGCGGCCATCCGGCGTCGTCATCCCCGGGCTCACCGGCGCGGTCGGGGCGGACTGGCCGGAGTTCGCCGCCGGCGTCGGCAAGGTCGACCCGGGCGGCAGCGGACGGCCATTGCCGACCCGGGTCGTGGCCGGCATCGCGGAAGCATCCAGCGGCCGACCATCCGGACCGTACTCGACGACCTGCTTCCCCTCCACCCCACCCTCGGTCGTGACCTTGAAGCCGCGGAGGGTCGGCTTCGGCGGGGCGTCGGCGGCACGCAGCCCCCCCGCCGTGAAGACGGCCAGGAGGGCGAGGCTGGAGGTGCGCCAAAACAAAGCCCCCTCAGATTGAGGGGGCCGGGACCGAACTCAACCCTGACTTAACGGGGGACCGGGTGGGAACGGGTCTTCCAGATCAGGCGGGCGTAGTCCCCGATCGAGCGGTCGGACGAGAACTTGGCGCAGCGCGCGACGTTGCGGATGGCCATGGCCGCCCAGCGGCGACGGTCGAGGAAGGCCTCGGCCGCCTTTTCCTGGGCCGCCACGTAGCTGCGGAAGTCGGCCAGGCAGAGGTAGGGGTCGCCGCCGTCCACCAACGAATCCGCCACCGGCGACAGCAAGCCCGGCTGCTCGGGCGTGAAGGTGTCGGACCGGAGCCAGTCGATCAAGGTCGCCAGCTCGGGGTCGGCCTCGAGCACGGAGCGCGGCGAGTAGCCGCGGTGCCAGAGGTCGGCCACATCCTCGACCTCGAGGCCGAAGATGAAGATGTTGTCGTCGCCGACCTCCTCGTGGATCTCGACGTTGGCGCCGTCGAGCGTGCCGATGGTCACCGCGCCGTTCAGCGCGAGCTTCATGTTGCCGGTGCCGGAGGCCTCCTTGCCCGCCGTCGAGATCTGCTCGGAAAGGTCCGCGGCCGGGATGATGCGTTCGGCCAGGGAGACCCGGTAGTCCGGCAGGAACACGACCTTGAGCAGGCCGCGGACGCGCGGGTCGTCGTTGATGACGGCGGCGACGCGGTTGATGGCGTGGATGATGTGCTTGGCCAGCGCGTAGCCCGGGGCGGCCTTGGCGCCGAAGACGCAGACACGCGGGGTGAAACGGGTCGCCGGCTCGTTGAGGATGCGGCGGTACAGGTGCAGGATGTGCAGCAGGTTCAGGTGCTGGCGTTTGTACTCGTGCAGGCGCTTGATCTGGACGTCGAACAGGGCGTCGGGCGAGACCTCCACGCCGACGAGCTCGTGGATGCGGGCCGCGAGGCGCACCTTGTTGGCGCGCTTGACCGCCATGAAGCGGTCCTGGAAGGCCGGCTGGTCGGCCAGCGTGTCCAGGGAGCGCAGGCGCGTGAGGTCCGTCTCCCAACCCGCACCGGCCACCTCGTCGCAAAGGCGGGCGAGCTCGGGGTTGCAGCCGCGGATCCAACGGCGCGGCGTGACGCCATTGGTCACGTTGACGAACTTGCCGTCCCAGAGCTCGTTGAAGCCGGGGAAGAGGTGGGCGCGCAGCAGGCGGGTGTGCAGCTCGGCCACGCCGTTGACGTGATGGGAGCCGACGACCGCGAGGTGGGCCATGCGCACGCGCTTCGGGGTGCCTTCCTGGATGATGGAAAGCTCGGCCTTGCGGGCGTCGTCGCCCGGCCAGCAACGCTCGACCTCCTCGAGGTGGCGGCGGTTGATCTCGTAGACGATCTCGAGCTGGCGCGGGAGCACCTTCTCGAAGAGCGGGACCGACCAGGTCTCGAGGGCCTCGGGGAGGAGCGTGTGGTTGGTGTAGCTGAAGACGCGCGTGCAGATGGCCCAGGCGTCATCCCACGTCAGGCGCTCGACGTCGACCAGCAGGCGCATGAGCTCGGCCACGGCGATCGCCGGGTGGGTGTCGTTGAGCTGGATGGCGACCTTGGCGGGCAAGGTGTCCAGGCCGCGGTTGAGGCGCCGGTGGCGGCGGAGGATGTCCTGCAGGGAGCAGGAGACGAAGAAGATCTGCTGGACGAGGCGGAGTTCCTTGCCGCTCTCGGTGCTGTCGTTCGGATACAGGACCTTGGAGACGGTCTCGCTGGAGTCGCGCTCGCGCACGGCGTCGACATAACCGCCGCGGTCGAAGGCGCGGAAGTCGAACTCGGTCGCGGCCTTGGATTCCCAGAGGCGGAGGAAGTTGACGCTGCTGGCGGCGAAGCCCGCGATCGGGATGTCCCAGGGCACGCCGAGGAGATCCTTGGTCTCGCGGAGCACCGCGGAATGATTGCCGCGGTCGTCGGTCACATGCTCGACGCGCCCGTAGAGCGGGACGGTCACGCGGAAGTTCGGGCGACGGATCAGCCAGGGGTTGTTGTTCGCCAGCCAGTTGTCGGCCACCTCGACCTGGCGGCCGAGGGCGAAGGTCTGGCGGAAGAGACCGAACTCATAATGGATCCCGTAGCCGATGGCCGGGATGTCCATCGTCGCGAGCGAATCCAGGAAGCAGGCGGCCAGCCGGCCCAGGCCACCGTTGCCCAGCCCCATGTCGGCCTCCTCGTCGGTGATCGCCTCGAGGTCCTGGCCGAGCTCGGCCAAGGCGTGGGTGGCGACATCCCGCAACCCGAGGTTGACGAGGTTATTGCCGAGCACGCGTCCCATCAGGTACTCGAGGGAGAGGTAGTAGACGCGGCGGACGTTCTTGCCGGAGTGCTCCGCCTGGGTGGCGATGTAGCGCTCCAGGATCTGGTCGCGGGCGGCCATGCAGGTCGCGGACCACCAATCGTTGCGGGTGGCGGTGACCGGGTCGCGGGCGAAGGTGCTCTTCAGGTGGCGGAGGATGGCCTCGCGGAAGGCGGCGACGCGGTCCGGGGCGACGGCGGGAGCGACGGCGGCGGGGACCCGCGCGGCGCGGGCGGAGCGCGCGGGTTTCTTCACCGGTCGAGCCTTCGCGGCCGGCTTGGACCGGGAAGCGGGACGGCGCGAGGCGACGGGCTTCTTCGGAGCAGGCTTCTTCTTTTTCGGCATGATCGGTGGTTAGGACAATCCAGCCTAAGCCACAAGCGAGCCAAAACCGCTTCAGCCCTGTGCCAACTGGCGCAACCTGTTCAAATCCAGCTTGCCCGTGCCCAAAATCGGGATGACGGGCACCTTCTTGAACACCTTCGGGATCCAGAGGTTGGCGAGGCCCGCCGCGGCCAGCGCCGAGCGCACCGCCTCCGGATCGAGGTCATCGACATGGAGCACGACGAGCTGCTCGCCCTTCGCGGGGTCGGCGACGCTGGAAACCGCGACCTTGGGCTCGGCGGCCCCGACGAGGCCGAGCGCCTGGACCAGGGCCTCCTCGACGGTGCCGTGCGGCACCATCTCGCCGCCGATCTTGGAGAAACGCGAGAGCCGCCCGGCGAGATGCAGGAAGCCGTCCGCATCCATGCGCGCCAGGTCGCCGGTGCGATACCAGCCCTCGTCCTTGACCTCCGCCGTCCGCGCCGGGTCGGCGAGGTAACCGAGGAAGACATTGGGTCCGCGGACCTCCAGCAGACCCACCTCCCCCGCCGGCAACTCGGCGCCGGTCTCGGGATCCTTGAAGCGGACCGCGATGCCGCGGACCGGCCGGCCGACCGAGCCGCGCAGACCGCCTTGCCAGACGCCGCCCGGCGCCTCGGGATCGGCGCGATCGGGGACGTTGACGGAAAGGACCGGGCTCGTCTCGGTGATCCCGTAGCCCTCGAGCAAGGTCACTCCGAGCTGCTCCTGAAAACCGGTCGCGAGGTCCTCCGGGCACTTCTCGGCCCCGACCACCGCGAACTTGAGCGAGGCGAAGTCCGCCGCCATGGCGCGACGCAGGTAGGGTCGCAGGAACGTGGGCGTGCCCACGAGGACCGTGACCTGCTCCTCGCGTACGGCCTTGACCGCGCCGGCGGTATCAAGCGGCGAGGGCAACGTCACCAGGCCCACCGGGTGCGTGAGCGGGTACCAGAGACCGACCGTGAAGCCGAAGCTATGGAAGACCGGCAAGCTCGACAGGAGCACGGCGTGCTCCGGCAGGATGTCGGCGTCCTCGATCTGCCGCAGGTTCGCGAGGAGGTTGCGGTGGGATAGCCGCACCCCCTTGGGCTCGCCGGAACTGCCGCTGGTGAAAAGCAGGGCGGCCTCTTCCTCGCCGCCGCGGCGCGGCAAGCCGAGCAAGGCCGCGAGAGCCCAGGCCGGCAGGACGCGCGCCGCCACGAACGCCGGCAACACGTCCGTCTTCGCGAGCCCCTTGAGCTCCTCGGCGATGTCGAGGCGCTGATCGCCCCACGGGAAATCCGGGAACTTCTCGAGCAGCTTCGCGCGGAAGCCCTCGGCGGTGATCAGCAGGTCGATCTCCGCCCGGCGCAGGCAGGAGGCGGCCTGCTCGCGTCCCAGGGTGTAGTTCAGGTTCACCGGGATCTTGCCGGCGAGCAGACAGGCCAGGTTGGCGACGGTGGCGCCGACGCCGGGCGGGAGGATGATCCCCACGCGGCGGGCGGTGGTGCGGCGGCGGAGGCGACGGGCCATGACCCAACCCAAGGCGAGCAAGGTGGCGCCGGTGAACTCGCGGCGGCCGACCGTCCGGTCCACGAGGGCGACGCGCCCGGCCTTGCGGACCAGCCCATGCACGACCTCGCGGGCCAGGTGGTCGTCGAGGGAGCGGTGGGCGGCGAAAGCCTGGCCGGCCAGTTCCAGCAGGCGCAGGCGGGTGGTGGCGTGCTCGGTGGCCGGGAACGGCGCGCCGACGACGACATGGAGCGGGCGCGGGAAACGGCGCGGGAGTTTCCAGAAGAACTTGCCGCCGCTATGGCTGAAGATGGAACCCCACAGGCCATCGATGACCATGGGGACGATCGGCACGCCGGCGCGGCGCGCGATCAGCTCGTAGCCACGGCGCAAGGGGAGCACGCCGCCGGTCCGCGTGAGGCTGCCCTCGGGGAAGATGCAGACGACCTCGCCGCGCGCCAAGGCGTCGGCCGCGCGCTGGATGGCGTCCTTCGCCTTCTCCTCGGAGACCGGCACGGTGCCCATCATGCGCGTGATCATCCGCATCAGGGGCACGCGCTCGAAACCCTCCCAGGAAAGGAAGCGGACGGGACGGCGGAAGAGGATCCCGACGATGACGGCATCCATGTAGGAGACATGGTTGCAGACGATGAGCGCGCCGCCGGTGGCCGGCAGATGCTCCAAGCCGCGCGCCCGGATGCGGTAGAAGAGTCTGCTGAAGATGAGGCAGGCCGACTGGACGGCGCAGTAGCCGACGCCCATGGAGCGATCCTTGACCATGAGCTGGTAGGCGAAGACGAAGAGGAACAACGCCGCGGTCACGACCAGCGCGACGGCGGCGAGCAACGCCATCAGGGCCCCCAGCAGGATAAGAGCGAATATCTGCACAAAAACGGAGCGTGGCGACCGGCCCGACGGGTGCAAGCCGAGTCCTTTGGGGTTGACCCCTCCGGACGCCCGCATGCCCTAGTGAGACCCGCATGCGCGACTACGTCCTCAGACGGTTGCTGCTGATCCCGCTGACGTTCGTCGGGATCACGTTCGTGGCGTTCTGCTTCACGCGCTTCGTGCCGGGCGGCCCGATCGAACAGGCGATGGCCGAACGCCAGCAGGCCGACCAGAAACGGGGCGTCGGCAAGGCCCGCCCGACCGGCCCGGCCTCGCCCGAGGAACTGGACAACCTCCGCCGCCGCTACGGTTTCGACAAGCCGCTGGTGGAGGCCTACGCGATCTGGCTGGGCGTCTGGCCCGGTCCCGGCGCCTGGCAGACCGGACGCCTCGACGCCCAAGGCGCCGCCACCGTCGAGGTCGGGGCCGCGGGCGCGACCACCTCGCTGACCGTGCGGCGCACCGGGGAAACCTACGTGGTGACCACCGCGGGCGGCGCGCCCGCGGACGGCTGGAAAGCCGAACCCGCGCCGCTGGCCGACGACCCCGACAAGGCCCCGCGCTTCGTGCTCTACCGCCCGTCCTTCGCCGGCCTGCTGCAACTGGACCTCGGCGAGTCGAGCGAGAGCGGCAAGCCCGTCTGGGAGGAGATCAAGTCCCGCCTGCCGCTCTCGATGTGGTTCGGCGGCTGGTCGCTCCTGCTGGCCTACGCCGTGTCGATCCCGCTCGGCGTGGCCAAGGCGCTGAAGCGCGACGGCGCCTTCGACCGCGGCTCGACGCTCGCGCTCTTCATCCTGTACTCGATCCCGAGCTACGTGCTGGCGGTCGTGCTGCTGAAATACCTCGGCTACTCGCTGCATTGGTTCCCGACGAAGGGCTTCGCCTGGGACGGGCTGTCCTGGGGCGCGCGCTTCCACCACACGTTGCTCCCGCTGGCGTGCATGACGGTGGGCGCGTTCACGGCCCTCACCCTCTTCACCCGCAACGGCCTGCTCGAGAGCCTCGGGTCCGACTACATCCGCACGGCGCGCGCGAAGGGCGTGAGCCACCGGCGCATCGTGTTCGTCCACGCGCTGCGCAACTCCCTGATCCCGATCGCCGCGACCTTCGGCCACAACCTCGGCTTCTTCCTGACGGGCTCCTTCCTCATCGAGGTGACCTTCAACCTGCCGGGCATGGGCCTGCTCGGCTACGACGCCTTGCTGCACCGCAACTTCCCGGTGTTCCTGGGACTGCTCACCCTGTCCAGCCTGGCGATGCTGCTGGGCAACATCGTCTCCGACCTCTGCGTCGCGGCCGTCGACCCCCGCATCCGCTTCGACAAACGCGCATGAGCTGGCTCGACCCCATCACCCGCGGACGTCTCGCCCGCTTCCGCGCCCACCGCGCCGCCTGGTGGTCGTTCCTCGCGCTCGCCGTCCTCGCCGGCCTCGCCCTGCTCGGCCCCCTGCTGGTCGGCAACCGCCCGCTCGTCCTCAAGATCGACGGCACCTGGCGCTTCCCGGTGTTCGTCCGCCACCTCTCCGGCGCCGAGCTGGGCGTCGGCGGCCTCGCCGAGCCCAACTTCCGCCTGCTCGCGCGGCGGCTCGAGGCCGAAGGGCGCGGCTGGGCCCTGCTCCCGCCGGTGCCCTTCGCCGCCGACGAGGTCTGCGAGGTCATGCCCGTCGTCACGCGCGACGGCCAGGGCCGCTGGTGCGACCCGCGCGGCGTCATCGCCGAAGGCCGGATCTTCGCGCTGCAAGCCGACGGCACCCGCGCGCGCACCTGGTCGATCGTCGACGGACGTCCCCACGGGGACGCGCGCATCCTCGCCGAGGGCGTCACCCTCGCGCGGGCCAAGTTCGTCGACGGGGCCGTGGCCCAGGTCACGCCGGCCGGCCACCAGGCCGACTGGACCCCGACCGGCGAACTGCGCACGCTGCTGCCCTCGCCCTGCCCGCCCGGGCTCGACGGGCATTGGCTCGGGACGGACGAATCGGGGCACGACGTGCTGGCCCGCCTTTTCGGCGGCTTCCAGGTCCTGCTGAAGGCCGCCCTGATCTTCGTGCCCGTCGCCTACCTCGTCGGCCTCTTGCTCGGCGCCGCGATGGGCTACTTCGGCGGCTGGTTCGACCTCGTCTGCCAGCGCCTGATGGAAGTGTGGTCCAACATCCCCTTCCTCTACGCCATCATCCTCCTGTCGAGCCTGCTGGAGCCGTCGCTCGCGGTGCTGGTCCTCATCCTCGTGGCGTTCTCCTGGATCGGCATCGCCCAGCAGCTGCGCGCCACCGCCTACCAGGTCTCGGCGCGCGACTACGTGCTGGTCTCGCGGACGCTCGGCGCCGGCCACCTCCGCATCCTCTGGAAGCACGTCCTGCCGAACTGCACCACGGTGATCCTGACCACCCTGCCCTTCACCCTGCATGGCCTCATCTTCTCGATGTCGGCCCTCGACTACCTCGGCTTCGGGATGCCGCCCACCGAGCCCTCGTGGGGCGACCTGCTCCACCAGGCCAAGGAGAACTGGCAGGCCTGGTGGCTGCTCCTGCCCTCCGTCGGCTGCATCGTCGGCGCCATGATCCTCATCAACTATGTCGGCGAGGGCCTCCAGGACGCCTTCGACCTCAAACGCTCCCGCTGATGCGCGCCTGCCTGCTGCTTCTCCTCTCCTGGGCCGTCCTCGGCGCCGCCGAGACCTACCAGGATCCCAACGCCCGGAAGTACTACGCCGACCACCCGGAGTTCTTCCATTTCGCCCGGCCGGGCGACCTCCCGAAGGACCTGGTCTGGCAGGACGGCTCCGCGCAGCAGGAGTTCGCCGACCCCCGGGCCGTCCGCGGGGGGACGCTCCGGCTGGCGACCATCACCAGCCCGCCCACGCTGCGTCGCGTCGGCGCCAACGCGAACAACGGGTTCCGCGGCTACCTCTACGACGACAATGATTTCGGGCTGCTCGCCTCGCACCCGAACACCGACGAGCCGATCCCGGCGCTCGCCACGGCCTGGGCGCTCTCGGCCGACGGCCTGACGGCCTATTTCCGCCTCGACCCCCGGGCCACCTTCACCGACGGCCAGCCGGTCACGGCCGACGACTTCCTCTACGCGTTCTATTTCTACCGCTCGCCCTGGGCCGACGCCGACTGGTACGCGGACTACTACTCGAAGGAGTTCGGCGGCATCACCCGGTACGACGACCACACAATCGCGGTCCACGCCCCGCGGGCCCGTCCGCACCAGCTGGAGTTGCTGGGCGACCTGCGCCCCTTGCCGCGCGAGTTCTTCCGCGAGTTCGGGCCGGACTACCTGAAGCGCTACAACGACCGCTTCCAGCCGACCACCGGGGCCTACGCGGTGAAGCCCGCAGGCTTCGTGCGCAACCAGTCGGTGACCTTGGACCGCGTGCCGGAATGGTGGGGCGACCGGCGCAAGTTCTACCGTCACCGCTTCAACCCCGACCGCGTCCAATACCTCGTGATCCGGGAGCCGGACAACATCTACGAGTCCCTGATGGCCGGCGAGCTGGACATGATGCTGCTGGGGCTGCCGCGCTACTGGTATGGGGCCAACGAACGGCCGGCCTACCAACGCGGCTTCCTGACGAAGACCCAGTTCTACAACGATATCCCGCGGCCGCCCTACGGGCTCTACATCAACACGCAGAAGCCGGGGCTGGACAACCGCGACGTGCGCGTGGGGCTGCAGCACGCGACGGACTTCCAGCGGGTCATCGACGGCTTCTACCGCGGCGACTACGAGCGCCTCAACCAGTTCAGCGAAGGCCTCGGACCCTACACCGACCCATCGATCCGGGCCCGTCGCTATTCGCCGGAGCTGGCGCGCGCGGCGTTCGCCCGGGCCGGCTACACCCGCGTGGGCGACGACGGCATCCTGATGGACGCCGCGGGCCGCCGCCTCTCCTTCCGGCTGACGTTCGACACCAGCGACCGGCGCAAGATGCTGGCGACGCTCATCGAGTCGGCCCGTCGCTGCGGCGTGGAATACCTGCCCGAGACGCTCGAGCACACGACGATGTACCGCAAGGTCATGGAGAAGAACCATGAGATCTGCTTCTGGGCCTGGAACGTCTCGAGCCGGATCCCCGCCTTCTGGGAATCGCACCATTCCGACAACGCGCTCGAGAAGCTGCCGGACGGCCGCCGCGTGCCGAAGCGCCAGACCAACAACATCACCGGCATCGACAACCCCGAGCTCTCCGGCCTGATCGACGCCTTCCGCCTGGCGACGAAGGACGACGAGATGATCCGGCTGTCGCACCGCATCCAGGGCATCATGCACGCGGAGGCCGATTTCATCCCGGGCTGGCGCCTGCCGGGCTATCGCGTGGGGCATTGGAGCTGGGTGCGCTTCCCCGCCGGCTTCGACGTCCGCTCGGCCGACGAACCTTCGACCTACGGCCTGCTCTGGCTGGACCCGGCCCAACGGGAGACGGACCTCAAGGCCTTCCGCGAAGGCGCGACCAAGGGACCGCCCCGGACCGTCATCGAGGACGCCTTCCGGGTGAATTGAGCATCGTTCTGCCTTCCCCTGCCCCCTTCCCCCGCCTAACCTCGCCCTATGTCCGCCGAGCCCCTCCTGAAAGTCCGGGACCTAGGCGTCACCTTCCGCACGGGTGACCGCGTCACGGTCGCCTCGACCGAGGTGAGCTTCGACCTGGCCGCCGGCGAGGTCCTCGCGGTCGTCGGCGAATCCGGCTCCGGCAAGTCCGTCTCGGCGCTGGCCCTGACCCGCCTCCTGCCCCCGGCGCCCACCTGCGAGGTCGTCGGCCGCATCGAGCTGGCAGGTCGCGAGCTGACCGGCCTGTCCGAGGCCGCGCTGTCCAAGGTGCGCGGCAAGGACATCGCCTACATCTTCCAGGAGCCCGGGACCTCCCTCAATCCGGTGTACACGATCGGCTTCCAGATCGGCGAGGCCATCGAGCTGCACCGGCCCGACGTCGCCGACCGCCGCGCGGCGGTGCTGGCGGCGCTCCGCGACGTGCACATCGACGACCCCGCCCGCGTGGCCGACAGCTACCCGCACGAGTTGTCGGGGGGCATGCAGCAGCGCGCGATGATCGCGATGGCGCTGGCCTGCGACCCGAAGATCCTGGTGGCCGACGAGCCGACCACGGCCCTCGACGTCACCATCCAGAAGGAGATCATGGACCTGCTCGCCCGCCTGCGCCGCGAACGCGGCATGAGCATCCTCCTCATCACCCATAATTTCGGCATCGTCGCGAACTTCGCCGACCACGTGCAGGTCATGCGCAAGGGCCGCATCGTCGAGCAGGGCCCGACCGCCCGGGTGATGGGTTCGCCGACCCACGAATACACCAAGGGCCTCATCGCCTGCATCCCGCGGCTCGGCCAGCGCCGCCACCGCCTCACCACCCTCAAGGACGAACTCAAGGTCTCGTGAACGCCCCCGCCCAACCCCTCCTCGAGGTCCGCGACCTCGCCGTGCACTACCCCGGTCGCACGACCTGGCTCTTCCGCAAGGGCCCGCCGAAGAAGGCCGTCGACGGCGTCTCCTTCACCGTGCCCCGGGGCAAGACCGTCGGGGTCGTGGGCGAATCCGGCTCCGGCAAGAGCACCACGGGCAAGGCCATCATCAAGCTGGCCCCGCTGACCTCCGGCCGGATCCTCTACGAGGGCCAGGACATCGGCGCGCTTTCCAACGCGGCGTTCAAGCCGTGGCGCAAGAAGATCCAGATGATCTTCCAGGACCCGTACAACTCCCTCAACCCGCGCGCGGACATCCTCGGCATCCTCTCCGAGCCGTTGGAGATCCACTTCCCGGGCCTGTCGAAGGCCGACCGCGAGGCCCGCTGCGCCGAGCTGCTGGCCGGCGTGCAGCTCTCGCCGGACTTCCTCCGCCGCTACCCGCACGAGTTCTCCGGCGGCCAACGCCAGCGGATCGGCATCGCCCGGGCCCTCGCCGTGCAGCCCGAGCTGATCATCTGCGACGAGCCCGTCTCGGCGCTCGACGTCTCCGTGCAGGCCGAGGTCGTCAACCTGCTGCAGGACCTGCAGGCGAAGCTCGGCCTGACCTACCTCTTCATCGGCCACGACCTCGCCGTCATCGAGCACGTGAGCGACCACATCCTCGTGATGTCCCAGGGCCGCGTCGTCGAGCAAGGCACCCCGGGCGAGATCCTCGGCGCGCCCCGCGAGGAATACACGCGCCGCCTGCTCGCGGCCGTGCCGAAGTTCTGAGGATGACCGACGCGGCCCCGCGCCCCGCCCGCCCGCTCGACCGCACGACGGTCGGGCTCGGGGCGTTGCTCGCGGCCCTGGCGGCCTTCACCACCTGGGACCAGTGGGCGACCTGGAGCACCAAGGACGACTACACCTTCGGCTACCTCGTGCCCGTCTTCGCCGCCTACGTGCTCTGGGACCGCTGGGCGGAGATCCGCGCGTTGCTGACGGGCGAACGCGGCTTCGTCTCCGCGCCCAGCCGGCCCTGGGTCGTGCGCCTGGCGGGTCTCGGGGCCTTCGCGGCCCTGCTGATCTTCACCTTCGGCGCCGCCGGGCGCATCATGTTCGGCACGGGCCCCGCGACGACGACGCTGATGGCCGGCGGCCTGACGAGCCTGGCCTTGGCGACGGCCTTCCTCTCCGCGCGCGGCCCCGCCGACGCCGCGCCGGCCGCGGAGGCCCGCTGGCGGCTGACCGCGCTCGTCGTCTTCCCCGCCGCGGTCTGGCTGATCTCCGGCCCCTTCCTCCACCTGGTCGACAACCGCATCAAGCTGGAACTGCTCGCGAACGTCACCGAGATCGTCTCCGGCTTCCTGCGCGCCTCCGACCAGGCGATCCGCGTCAGCGGGAACACGATCGTGTTCGCGAACGGCGACGCGGTCGGCGTGGCGGACGCGTGCTCCGGCATCCGCTCGCTCTCCGCCTGCGTCTTCGCCGGCGCGTTCCTCGGCGCGCTCTTCCTCGAGGGCGGCCCGGTCGGGCGGCTCGTCCGCGGCGGCGCCCTGCTCGCGTGCTCGGCCGGCACGGCGCTCCTCCTGAACATCGGGCGCAACACCTTCCTCGCGTTCCACGCGCTGCGGCACGGCTCCCGGTCGCTCGAGCTCGACCTGCAGGGCGTGGCCCCGGGCCAGCCGGGCTTCTCCGGGCTGGGCACCGTCCACGACCTCGCGGGCAATGTCGCGATGGGGCTGGCCTTGCTCGTGCTGCTGGCCTTGCTCCCCTTGCTCAACCGCGTCGGCCGTCCGGCCCGCCCCGAACCTTCCGCATGAAGATCCTCCACCTCACCCCGGAACTCGCGCCCTGGTCCAAGGCCGGCGGGCTCGGCGACGCGGCCAGCGCCCTCGCGCGGCAGCTGGCGGCGCTCGGCCACGAGGTGCGGGTGGCGACCCCGCTCTACGGGTCCGTCCCGGGGCGCGAGCGGATGGGGACCCGGCTCGAGGCCCTGCGCGTGCCGGTCGGCGGCGACCCCGCCCGCGCCGGCTGCCGGGTCCGCCACCTGGAGATCGCGCCGCGCTGCGAGGCGTGGTTCATCGAGCACGAGGATTTCTACGGCGCCCGCGAGGTCTACCCGGCGCGGATGGACACGGCCGAACGCGCCGCGTTCTTCGGCCGCGCGGGTCTCCAGGCATGCCTCGAGACCGGCTGGATCCCCGACATCGTCCATTGCCACGACTGGACCACGGGGCTGATGCCGGTGCTGCTGAACACCACGCTCAAGGACACCCCGCTCGGCGGCGCCGCGAGCGTGCTCACCATCCACAACCTCCAGCACCAGGGCCTGCTCGACCGGCGCATCCTCGCCTACCTCGGGCTGCCCGGATGGCTCTTCCGGCCGGAGGAGCTCGAATGCCTCGGCGGCGTGAACTTCCTCAAGGGCGGCATCCTCCACGCGACCCGCGTCGTCACGGTCAGCCCGACCTACGCGCGCGAGATCCTCACGCCGGAGTTCGGCTACGGTCTGGACGACGTGGTGCGCCGGCGGCAGGGCGACCTCGAGGGCATCCTCAACGGCGTGGACACGGAGGAATGGGATCCGCGCCGCGACCCGCACCTCGCCCGGCCGTTCGGCGTCGACGACCTCGCAGGGAAGGCCGCGTGCAAGGCCGCGTTGCTGCAGGAGAAGAAACTCGCGCCCGGCCTCGACGTGCCCCTGGTCGGCGTGATCTCACGGCTCTGGGAGCAGAAAGGCCTCGACCTCGCCGCGCGGGCCTTGCCTCGCTTCCTGCGGGCGGGACAGCTGCAGTTCGTCCTCCTGGGCAGCGGCGACGGCGCCCTCGAGAACGAGTTCCGCCGGCTCGCCGCCGACTTCCCCGGCCTTTGCGCCACCCACATCGGCTACGACAATGGCCTTTCCCATCGCATCGAGGCGGGGGCCGACTTCTTCCTGATGCCGAGCCGGTTCGAGCCCTGCGGTCTCAACCAGCTCTACTCCATGGCCTACGGGACCCTGCCCATCGTGCGCGCCACGGGCGGCTTGGCGGACACCGTCAAGCCCTGGAGCCCGGCGGCGCGCCGGGGGACCGGGATCGTCTTCCAGCACGCCGATGTCGCCGGGATCGAATGGGCCCTGGAGCAGGCCCTCGCCCTCTACGCGCGGCCGGCCGACTACGCCGCCGCCCAAAACCAGGCGATGCGGGAGGAGTTCAGCTGGGCGAAATCCGCGCAGGCGCACGTCGGTTGTTACCAGAAAGCCATCCGCCGGAAACAATCCTGACCGATTTCTGGCAGGTTTGCACGGAAATGGGCAATCTGGTCGTTTTTTAACCCCAAAAACCCTGTTTAAATGCCTTCAGGACGCTTTTGGGCACTTTGGCATAGGTTGAGCATGAGCGGAGTCGCTATGAAGCATACCTACATCCTCAGCCTCCTCACCCTCACCGCTGCCTCGGCTCTCGCCCAGTCGGCCGCCGTCGCCCCGGCGTACACCACCACGGGCAACCTGTCGCTCACGAGCAACTACGTGTTCCGCGGCATCTCCTACAGCGCCAATCACCTGGCCCTGCAGGGTGGCATCGACCTCACCAAGACCCCGGTGAGCGGTCTCACCGCCGGCGTCTGGGCCTCCAGCCTCGACTCGGGCACGGAAGTCGACCTCTACGCCAACTACGCCTTCAAGCTCGGCGCCGTCGACCTCACCGTCGGCTACATCGACTACACCTACACCGCCTCCTCCGCCTACGCCACCGGCGGCGAAGCGAACGTCTCCGCCACCTACTCCGGCGTGACCCTCAAGGTCTCCAAGGGCATCAGCGGCGCCCTCACCGACTACTACTACGAGGCTGCCTACAACTACGAGATCTCCCAGGTGAAGGGCCTCACCCTCGGCCTGCACTACGGCAACGACGCCGCCACGGACAAGGATGACTACACCGTCTCCCTGACCTACCCGGTCTTCGGCTTCGACGCCTCGGTCGCCTACAACAAGCTCGAAGGCGCCGGCAGCCTCACGGCCTTCTCGATCAAGAAGAGCTTCTAAGCAACCCGTCAACGGGCCTGCCAAGGCCCAAAGGGGCGTCTTCCGGGAGGAGGACGCCCCTTTCACTTTGTAAGGTTGAAAAACCCGGGAAGGGGGCAATCTTGGGCCGCTACCGATGATCGAGTCCGCCCGCAAACCCGATTGGCTCCGCGCCAAGCTGCCCGCCGGGCCCGACTTCCTCGCGACCAAGCAGAACGTCGACCAGCACAAGCTGCACACCGTCTGCCAGTCCGCCCAGTGCCCGAACATGGGGGAATGCTGGTCCCGCCGCTCGGCCACGGTCATGATCCTGGGGAACATCTGCACCCGTTCCTGCACCTTCTGCGCGGTCCAGTCCGGCCGCCCGACCGAGCTCGACCTCGGCGAGCCGGCCCGCGTGGCGGAGTCGATCGCCCAGATGAACCTCCGCCACGTGGTCATCACCTCGGTCGCCCGCGACGACCTCAAGGACGGCGGCGCGTCGGTGTGGGCCGCCACCATCCGGGCGACCCGGCACCGCAATCCCGAGACCACCATCGAGGTGCTCCCGGCCGACTTCCGCGGCGAGCAGGTCCACCTCGACACCCTGCTCGACGGCCGTCCGGACATCCTCAACCACAACCTCGAGACGGTGGAACGCCTGCAGCGCCCGGTCCGCAAGACCGCCCGCTACGACCGGTCCTTCTGGGTCCTCCGGCACGCCAAGTCCCGCGACTTCATCACCAAGACCGGCATCATGCTCGGCATCGGCGAGCAGAAGGACGAGGTCGCCGCCCTCCTGCGCGACATCGCCGCCGCCGAGGTGGACATCCTCACGATCGGCCAGTACCTCTCCCCGAGCAAGGAACACGCGCCGATCGACCGCTGGGTGCATCCCGACGAGTTCGCCGAGTGGAAGGAGTTCGCCCTCGCCGCCGGTGTCAAGCACGTCGAGTCCGGCCCCTTGGTGCGCTCGTCGTACCGCGCCGACGAGCAGGCGGTGAAGTTCGCCCTGATGGAGCGTCGCCAGCGCCCGGCCCGCTGAGCCCGTGGAAGGCCTGCCCCCGATCGATTTCCGCGGCGAGCTCAACGACGAGCAGTTCGCCGCCGTGACGTCGCGCCCGGGACCGGCCCTCGTGCTCGCCGGCGCCGGCTCCGGCAAGACCCGCACCCTCACCTACCGCGTCGCCTGGCTCCTGCACCAGGGCGCCCGCCCGTGGGACATCCTGCTGCTGACCTTCACCAACAAGTCGGCCAAGGAGATGCTGGAACGCGTGGAGGACCTGACGGGCGTGCCCCGCGGGCAGTTCTGGGGCGGGACCTTCCACTCGATCGGCCAGCGCATCCTGCGCCGGAACGCCGCCGCCGCCGGACGCGACCCCGACTTCACCATCCTCGACCAGAAGGAGTCCGAGCAGCTGTTCTCGGAGGTCGTCAAGGAGACCGACGGCGCATTCATCAAGGACAAGACGAACCCGAAGGCCGCGGTCATCCTCGACGCCTACTCGCACGCCCGCAACACCCTCCGCCCCCTGCCCGAGGTGCTGGCCGAGCGGCTGGACTGGATGAAGGGCGGGCCGGACAAGCTCCTGGGCTTCTGCGCCCGCTACGAAGCGCGGAAAGCGGAAGGCAACCTGTGCGACTTCGACGACCTGCTCGGGCTCTGGCTCAAGGTGCTGGAGACCGACCCGGCCGCGCTCGCGCATTACCGCCAGCGCTTCCAGCATATCCTGGTCGACGAGTTCCAGGACACGAACCGCCTCCAGAGCCGCATCATCGACCTGCTGGGCGACCGGCACCAGATCATGGCGGTGGGCGACGACGCGCAGTGCATCTACACCTGGCGCGGTGCCGACTGGGAGAACATCATGGCGTTCCCGCGGCGCCACCCGGGCACGGCGTTCCACCACATCGACACGAACTACCGCTCGACCCCGGAGATCCTCGCCTTCGCCAACGAGATCCTGCGCCATCGCCCCAAGGTCGACGGCTTCGAGCGCCGGCTGGTCGCCGTGCGCCCGCGCGGGCCGCACCCCACGGTCTTCACGGTCGGCGACACGTCCCAGCAGGCCAAGCTGGTGGGGCGCAAGATCCTGCAGCTGCACAACGAGGGCCATGCGTTCGGCGACATGCACGTGCTCTACCGCGCGCATTACCAGTCGCTCGAGCTGCAGATGGAGCTGACGAACCTCGGCATCCCCTTCGTCATCACGAGCGGCCACAAGTTCTTCGACCTCATCCACGTGAAGGACGTGCTGGCGCACCTGCGCTTCGTGCACAACCCGCGGGACCAGGTGGCGCTCGCCCGCCTGCTCTGCCTGCTGCCCAAGGTCGGTCCCGTCGCCGCCAACCGCATCACCCAGGCCGCCCAGGAGGTCGAGCTCGCGCAAGGCCGCGGGTTGGTGCGGGCCCTGCGCGACCCGGCCGTGCTGCGCAAGGTGCCCGAGACCGCGAAGGACGACTTCAACGACCTCACGATCACCCTCGAGGACATGCTCGAGGGACTCGAGGCGGCCCGGGCGAAGCCGGCGCCGACCAACCCCGCGGCGGACCTGTTCACCGCGGCCGCCGAGGCCAGCTCCGTGAAGGTCGCGCGCACGCCGGCCGAGACGACGCGCGTGTGCATCGAGGGTTGGTACGGGACCCACCTGAAGACGCTCTTCCCGGACTGGCGCGACCGCGAGCAGGACCTCACCGGACTGCTGGGCTTCGCCGCGAAGTTCGAGGACATCGGCGACCTCGTCGCGCAGGTGGCCCTGCTCAACGGCGAATCCTCGGACAAGAAAGCCGAACCCGAGGAGGACATGCTGCGGCTCACGACCATCCACCAGTCCAAGGGGCTGGAGTTCCCCATCGTCTTCCTGCTGGGCGTGGCCGACGGCCTCCTGCCGCTGACCCGGGCGATCGACGACGGCGACGTCGAGGAGGAACGCCGCCTCTTCTACGTGGCCTGCACCCGCGCCGAGAACATGCTCTTCCTGTTCGCCCCCCGCTTCGCGGTTTCCGGCGAGGGCTACCGACCGCTCGACCCGTGCCGTTTCCTCGAGGAAATGAGCCCGGATTGTTACGAATTGGCGGATTATGCCCATCGCCGGCTCTAGGCCGATTATGACGGGGAAACGGGGGTAGTTGCTTGCCTTTGCCGAGGGTGGGCCTTTATGACTCAAACCAATCTTTATACGCCATCGCCATGCCTAAGGTACTCGTCGCCGACAAGATCTCGCCCACCGGGGTCGCCCTCCTCAAGTCCCAGCCGGGCTACGAGGTCATCGAAGCCTACGGCTCCTCCCCCGAGAAGATCCTGACGCTCGTCGGCGACGTCCATGCCATCCTGGTCCGCTCCGAGACCCAGATCACCAAGGAGGTCCTCGCCGCCGCCCACCGGCTCGTCTGCGTCGGCCGCGCCGGCGTGGGGGTCGACAACATCGACGTCGACGCCGCCACCGAGCGCGGCGTGATCGTGATGAACACGCCGTCCGGCAACACCATCGCGACCGCCGAGCTGACCTTCACGCACCTCCTCTCCCTCGCCCGCCCCGTGCCCGAGGCCGTCCAGTCCATGCGCGAAGGCAAGTGGGACCGCAAGACCCTCTCCGGCACCGAGCTCTTCGGCAAGACCCTCGGCGTGCTCGGCCTCGGCCGCATCGGCGCCGAGGTCGCCAAGCGCGCCCTCGCCTTCGGCATGAAGGTCGCCGCCTACGACCCCTACCTGACCGAGGCCCGCGCCAAGTCGCTCGGCGTCGTCATGGCCACCCTCGACGCAGTCTTCGTGACCGCCGACTACATCACCGTGCACATGCCCCTCACCGAGCAGACCGAGGGCATGGTCGACGCCGCGGCCTTCGCCAAGATGAAGAAGGGCGTGAAGATCGTGAACTGCGCCCGCGGCGGCATCGTCGACGAGGCCGCCCTCGCGGCCGCCCTCGCCTCCGGCCAGTGCGGCGGCTGCGGCTTCGACGTGTTCGTCGAGGAGCCCCTCGCCAAGGACCACCCGCTCCGCTCGCTGCCCAAGGCCCACCTCTCGCCGCACCTCGGCGCCTCCACCTCGGAAGCCCAGGAGAACGTCGGCGTCGAGGTCGCCGAAGCCGCCATCACCGTGCTCGGCGGCGGCTCGCCCGCCAACGCGGTCAACCTGCCCTCCGTCGACTCGCAGACGCTCGCCGCCATCCGCCCGTTCCAGAGCCTGGCCGAGAAGCTCGGCTCCATCGCCCGCCAGCTGGCCGCCCCCGGCCGCGTCGAAGCGCTCCGCCTGACCACCTTCGGCGCCGGCTCCGAGCAGGGCGCCTCCGCCATCGCGCGCTCCATCCAGCGCGGCTACCTCCGCGGCATCAGCGAGGGCGTCAACGACGTCAACGCGCCGAGCAAGCTCAAGGCCCTCGGCGTCGAGGTCCAGTCGATCCGCTCCTCCGCCGAGGCCGACTACAAGGAGCTCGTGCTCGTCGAGGCCATCCTCGCGGGCGGGAAGTCGGTCTCCGTCGCCGGCACGATCCTCGGCAAGGCCCACTCGCCCCGCATCGTCTCGATCAACGGCCGCACCCTCGAGTTCGTCCCCGAAGGCAAGCTCCTCCTCATCGAGAACCAGGACCAGCCCGGCATCATCGGCGCCCTCGGCACCCTCCTGGCGCAGGAGCGCGTGAACATCGCCAACATGGCGCTCAGCCGCACCGGCGGGGCCAACGCCCTCGCCGTCTACCAGCTCGACACCGCCCCCGGCGCCGCCGCCCTCGCGGAGATCCTCCGCAACCCGGCGATCGTCAGCGCCAAGCTGATCGACGCCTAAGCGATGCTCCTGGCGCTCGGCATCTTCGCCGTCCTCGGCTACCTCCTGGGTTCCGTCAACTTCGCCGTGCTCGTGGCGAAGAAGCATGGCGTCGACATCCTGAAGGAAGGCTCCGGCAACCCGGGCGCCACCAACGTCAAACGCGTGCTCGGCAAAGGCCCGGGCAACCTCGTCTTCGCCCTCGACGCGCTCAAGGGCCTCGTCGGCACCGGCCTGCCCCACCTGCTCCTCAAGGTCGACCTCGGCTTCCCGGCCGCGGAGGCCGAGGCCCTCTTCCTCGTCGGCATCGCGGGTTTCGTCGGGACGCTGCTGGGCCACTGCTTCTCCTGCTTCCTGAAGTTCAAGGGCGGCAAGGGCGTCGCCTCGACCATCGGCGGCCTGCTCGTGCTCCTGCCGATCCCGATCGTCATCGGCGCCGTCCTCTGGGGGGTCGTCTTCCTCCTCTCGCGCTTCGTCTCCCTGGCGTCCATCGCCTTGGGCGTCTCCCTGCCGCTCTCCTGCTGGCTGCTGCCGCTCGCGACTTCCCTGAAGTTCGGCCCGGCCGAGTTCTGGTTCGCCGCGGCCATCGCCGCCTTCAACGTCTGGACCCACCGGTCCAACGTCGCCCGCCTCCTCGCCGGCACCGAGAACCGCTTCGTCAAGAAAGCCTGACCTTTTCGCAATGACCGCCCCTCGCACCATCGGCATCGGCATCCTGGGCCTCGGCACCGTCGGCCAAGGCGTCTGGAAGCACCTCACGGAGAAGCAGACCGACCTCGAGTCGCGCCTCGGCGTGAAGCTCGACCTGCGCCGCGCGGCCGTGCGCGACCTCAAGAAGAAGCGCGCCGTCAAGGTGCCCGCCGCCAAGGTCACCCGCGACCCGCTCGCGGTCGTGGACGATCCCAAGATCCACGTCGTCTGCGAGCTCATCGGCGGCACGACCATCGCCCGCGAGCTCACCCTGCGGGCCCTCCGCGCCGGCAAGGTCGTCGTCTCGGCCAACAAGGCCCTCCTCTGCCAGCACGGCCCGGAGATCTTCGACGCCGTCCGCCGCCACGGCGGCCAGTTCCTCTTCGAGGCCAGCGTCGCCGGCGGCATCCCGATCATCAAGGCCATCCGCGAAGGCCTCGTCGCCAACCGCTTCGAGCTCATCGTCGGCATCCTCAACGGCACCTGCAACCACATCCTCACCCGCATGGGCGAGGACGGCCTGTCCTTCGCCGACGCGCTGAAGGAGGCCCAGGAACTGGGTTACGCCGAGGCCGACCCGACGCTCGACGTCGACGGCATCGACGCCTTCCACAAGGCCTCCATCCTCGCCTGGCTGGCCCACGGCAAGTGGGCGCCCCGCGCCCGCACGCTCGTCGAGGGCATCCGCAACCTCGGCCCGGCCGACATCGACTTCGCCCGCCGCTTCGGCTTCGCGCTCAAGCACCTCGCCGTCATCCGCCGCGACTTCAAGGCCGGCTGGATGACCGTCGGCGTCTACCCCGCCCTGGTCCCCAACCGCGACATCCTCGCGCGCGTCTCGGGCGTGAACAACGGCATCACCCTGCGCGGCGACGTGGTCGGCGCCACGACGCTCACCGGCCGCGGCGCGGGCGGCGACGCCACCGCCTCCGCCGTGATCGGCGACATCGTCGACGCGATCGCGGCCCTGACCGGCGCGGCCAACCCCGGCCTCTCCGCCGAGAGCCTCGCGACCCGCGAGCAGCTGGGTCGCAAGGTCCGCATGGCCGACCTCGCGGAGATCGTCTCGCCGTTCTACCTGCGCCTGTCCCTGCTCGACAAGGCCGGCGTCTCCGAGGGCGTCTACCGCATCTTCTCCAAGCACAAGGTCTCCATCGCCCGGGTGATCCAGTACGAGCACCCGAACCAGGGCCGCGGCACCGTCACCCTCTCGACCTACCCGGTCAACGAGGAGAAGATGTCCAAGGTCTTGACAGAGCTTGGCCGCCTCAAGACCGTGCTCGAGGAGCCGGTCGTGCTCCGCATCTTCTCCCCCGAATCCTAAGGATGGCCCTGATTGTCCAGAAATACGGCGGCACCTCCGTCGGCAACGTCGACCGCATCCAGAACGTCGCGGCGAAGATCAAGGAGCAGTGGTCCCGCGGCCACCGCCTCGTGGTCGTCGTCTCGGCCCGCAGCGGCGTCACCAACGACCTGATCGCCCGCGCGAAGGCCCTCCAGAAGCTGCCCGACGAGCGCGAGATGGACGTGCTCATGGCCGTCGGGGAGCAGGAGACCATCGCGCTCACCGTCATGGCGCTCCACGCGATCGGCGTGCCCGCGGTCTCCCGCACGGGCGCCCAGGCCGGCATCTTCACCGACGACATCCACACCCGCGCCCGCATCACCCGCATCTCGGGCGGCGACCTTCTCGCCCGGCTGGACGAAGGCAAGGTCGTCGTGGTCGCCGGCTTCCAGGGCGTCACCGAGCAGGGCGAGGTCACGACGCTCGGCCGCGGGGGCTCGGACCTGACCGCGATCGCCGTGGCGGCCTCCATCAAGGCCGACCTCTGCCAGATCTACACCGACGTCGACGGCGTCTACACCGCCGACCCCCGCATCGTGCTGACGGCCAGCAAGCTGCCCGAGATCTCCTACGAGGAGATGCTCGAGCTCGCCTCCAGCGGCTCCAAGGTCATGCAGTCGCGTTCCGTCGAGTTCGCGCAGAAGTACAACGTGCCCTTCGAAGTCCGCTCCTCCTTCAACGACCAACCCGGTACCATCGTGAAAGCCATCGCCAAAACCCTCGAAGACGCGGCCATCGCCGGCGTCGCCCTCGACCGCCTGCAGACCCGCGTCACGGTCAGCGACCTGCCCGACAACCCGCAGGCCTTCGCCGCGCTCTTCGACGACCTCGGCGAGGCCGGGCTCAGCGTGGACATGATCATCAAGAACCTGGGCAAGGACGGTAAGTCCAACCTGACGTTCTCGGTCACCACCGACCAGTTCAGCCGCGTCGAGAAGGTCGTCGGCGAGACCCTCAAGAAGCTCGGCTCGGGCTCCGTCCGCTCCGCGGGCGAGATCTCCAAGCTCTCCATCGTGGGAGTGGGCATGATCTCCCACCCGGGCGTGGCCGGCACCCTGTTCAAGGCCCTGGCCTCCGTGGGCGTGAACAGCGAGCTGATCACGACCTCCGAGATCAAGATCTCGGTCGCCCTCGAGCCGGCCAAGGCCGACGCCGCCGTGCGGGCCGTGCACACGGCCTTCGGCCTCGACAAGGCCTGAGCGCCCCGCACTCCCCTCTTGCCCGGGGCATCGGACCGCACATTGTCGGGCCGATGCCTCGGTTGTTTCTGGCCACCCTCCTCGCCCTCGTCGGCGGCGCCGCCGCCGTCGCCCCGGCGCAGGACCTGCCGTCGGCGACCCTGGGCCTCGGCGTGCCGAACCCCGCGGACCGCGGACCGCGCCAACGCTCGGCCCTGGAACTCGGGGAGGAAGCCCTCGCCGCCGGTCTCGCCGCGACCGCGGAGGAGCTTTTCAACCTGGCCGCGGCGCAACCGGCCATGGACGCCGAACAACGCGCCCGGCTCGCGCTCGGCCTCTCCGCCGCCCTGCTGGAACGCACCCGCCCGGCCGAGGCGAAGGCGGCCCTGGCCCGCGCGCCCGAAAGTCCCGCCCGCCGGCTCCGCGAAGGCCTGATCGCGTTGCTGGACGACCAGCTCGCGGACGCGGCGACCATCGCGAACAGCCTCGACCCGAACCGCCTGCCGCCCGACGAGGTCGCCTGGGGCTTCGCGCTCCGCTGGATGATCGCGGCGGCCAACGGCGACAACCTCGCGATCAACCTGAACCTCGAGGCGGCGAGCCGGCACGCGACCTCCGAGGAGCAACGTCAGCGGATCGAGATCCTCGGCTACCGCGCGCTCGTCTCCGCCGGCAAGGTCGACGAACGCACGGTCGGCCTGCTGCGGGAGATGACGGCCAACGCCAAGGGCTCGCCGCTGGCCTTCGCCTACGCCCGCAACCTCGCCCTCGGCATCGCGCGCCTCCATGACTGGCCCGCGCTGCCGGCCGGCGCCGCGGAGACGGAGGCCTACCGCAAGGAGAAGGAGCGGATCCGGTCCGCGCGCCGCGAGGCCACGCGCGCCCTCGCCGAATGCGGCCCGCTCACCGACGCCCGCCGGGCCGAGGCCGACCTCCTGGCCGGGCTGATCCTCGGCACGGACGACGCCGAAGGCCGGCGTCTGCTGATGGCCGCGGCCCGCAACGGCGCCAACCCCGCCGTCCGCCTGACCGCCCTCCGCGGGCTCGTCGCGGCGGCGTTCGAGGCCCCGCTCTCGGAGCGCAAGTCGGTCGCGAACGAGGTCTACGACTTCCTGATGAAACGGCAGGGCGAGTTCGCGTACGCCTGCCCCCGCGACCCGAAGGTCCTCGACGCCATCCACCTGGCCCGCGCGCAGGTGATGACCTTGGCCGGCAGCCGCGAGAAAGCCCGCCAGGCGGCCGAGGACCTGCTCCGCGACGTGCCCGCGAGCCCGCTGGCGCGCGAGGCCCACCGCACGCTCGCCCTGGCCTACTGGGGCGAGGGCTCGTACCGGCTGGCGGCCGACACCCTGGGGCGCCTGCGCGAGCTGGCGACCACGCCCGGCGAACGGGACACGCTCGCGGTCCTGACGGCGGACTGCCTCTTCCTCGCGGGCGACTTCGTGCTGGCCGAGAAAGCCTACGCCGCGGCCCAGGCCGAGGTGCGGGACGCGCGGCTGGCGGGCGACGCCTGCTACCAGCGGGTGCTCAGCGTCCTGGCCCAGGGCAAGGACGCCGCCTTGCGCGAGCGGGCCGCCGGCATCATCGAGACGTCGGCGCGCGGGGCCCGTCCCCCGGCGCTCGCCGTCACCTGGCGCAACACCTGGAACGTGATCGACGACGCCCGCCAGGCGCTCCGTCCCGACGAGGCCGACCGGCTGGTCACGCGCCTGGCCCCCTTCATCGCGAGCGCCGCGGACGACCCCGGCTTCGGCCTGCGCTTCGCCTGGCTCAAGGCGCTCGTGGCGCTCGGCAACGGCCAGACGGCCGCGACGGTCCGCCTGGCCGACGAGATCGCCGGCCGCCTCGATCGCATCGACGCCGGCGCGGAGACCGCGGCGAACCGCGAGCTCCGCAACCAGGTGCCCGAGCTGCGCGGCCACCTCGCGCTGCTTCGCGCCCGCACCTTCCTCGGGCAGGACGCGGCGAAAGGGCGCGCGGAGTTCCGCAAGCTGCGCGAGAGCCAGCCGGACAGTCCCGCCGCCGCGGCCTCCTTCCTCGCCGAAGGCCGCTTCCTCGCGGGCCGGGAGGAGCACGCCGAGGCCCAGGCCCTCTTCACCAAGCTCGGCAAGGACTTCGCGGGCAAGCCCGGCCTGGCCGACTTCGCCGCGCTGGGGCTCTACGAGGCGGCCGAGCAGGCGGTCCGGCAGTCGCCGGCCGAGGGCGAGGCCAAGCTCAAGGAGGCCGTGGAGCTGCTCGAGCTCTTCGCCGAGCAGCATGGCCGACACGCGCTGATCGTCCGCGTGACGTTGCGCCGGGCCGAGCTGCTCCGGGCCCTGGGCCTCTTCGACAACTCCTACAAGATCCTGGACGACCTCATCCGCGCGCACGCCGACGACCCCGCGCGGCCGCAGGCCGAGATGGCGCGGGCGGATTCCCTGCTCGGCCGCTCGGAGCTGAACCGCGACCGCATGGGCCAGCTCGACCGGCAACGCATCGGGCTCGCCGTGGCCGCCTACCAGCGCGTCTTCGACGCCTACGCGAAGGACCCGGACACGGCCGCCGAGGCCCGCTACAAGCTGGCCCTCTCGCTGCTCGAACGGGCCGGCACCGAGACCGGCGTGGATGCGGCGACCACGTTGCGCGAGGCCCGCGCGGTCCTGGTCGGCCTGCTCGGACCGTTGCGCGCGGACGCGGCCGCGACCCCGGAGTTCACCCGCGGCGGCCGCACCTGGCTCGCCCGCGCCATCCTCCTGCTGGGACAGATCTGGGAGAAGGAAGGGAACGTCCCGGAGGCGATCGC
>Ga0222712_10001734_pt1 | contig 26297 bp, 53 predicted proteins | sample C33_657DmetaG_FD_165043 | JGI IMG/M metagenome (GOLD analysis project Ga0222712, IMG submission 165043) | Estuarine water microbial communities from San Francisco Bay, California, United States - C33_657D | ecosystem: Environmental > Aquatic > Marine > Unclassified | place: USA: California... | reverse complement strand
TTGAAAATAGACATGATGGTGAAAATATACATAATGTGCCAGAGGAAAAAATAAAACAAATGGCTAATAGATTTGAAATTCAATTATAAGAATATGATAAAGAAATATTATAAATGGATTATTGGCATAATCATATTACTATTAGTTATATTTTCAGTTGTAAGATACAATAAAAAACAGGCATTTTACGAAAAGATACAAAGTGCATTACAATTTGGGGTATATAAAGAACAAACGTTCAATAGGATTGATATCGAAACAACCAATATGGTTGCCAATAGAACTGATAGAGATTATTTAGATTCAATAGTTTATGTTGGATTAAATGAACTGAATTTAGATAGTGTTGCTATTACGATACGACAAATAAGTCCAGATGTTCAAGCGATGTTTGATTCTGAATCACAATTAAAGGCACATATAATTGGAAAAGGAAATCAGTATATTATATTTGTAGATGAAATGGGTAGAGATGAAGCCATAAAAGTTCTTTCGCATGAATTGATACATTTGAAACAATATTACACCAAAAAATTAATTTTAGAAAAAGATAAAGTTTATTGGGATGGTGAAGAAATGTATCAAAGTGAAATAAATGAGATAGAATACAAACGCAGGCCGTGGGAAGCAGAAGCATTTGCTGGCCAAAGAGGTTTAGAAAATAAAATTAGAGAAATACTATATTAAATTAAAATAAAAACATGGAAAATAATAATTCAGTTTGCTATATGGCAACAATCAATGAAATCAGACCAATTGAAGGAGCAGATAACATTGAATTAGCAGTAGTTGGTGGTTGGAATTGTATTACTCAAAAGGGTGTACAAAAAGTAGGTGATGTAGTTATCATCGCTACAACCGATGCCGTACTTCCAGAATCTCTATCAGATGAAATAGGAGTAACTAGCTATCTTCGTAAGGGCGGTAGAGTTAGGACTGTAAAGTTGAGAGGTACATATTCAGAATGTTTAATCATTCCAGATAAATTCTTACATGGTAGAGCTACTATTGGTGATTGGGATTTAAAAGATGGTAGTGATTGTATGCATATCTTTAACATCTTTAAATACGAGCCACCTGTTAAGATGGTTCAGCTATCTAATGGTAAGAAGATTCGTTATCAAATAAATCCAAACTTCCACGTATACTATAAGTTTCCGAACTTAAAGAATGTGCCTGATATGTTTACCGAAGAAGATGAAGTAGAAATCACTCGTAAGATTCACGGAACAAATGCAAGATATGGTATTATCAAAAAGATTAGATTATCATTTTGGGATAATGTTAAGGACTTCTTTGGATTTGGCGATAAGTGGAATTGGTACGAATTCGTAGTGGGTTCACATAATGTAGAGAAGGGCTCTGATTCAAATGGATTCTATGATACAAATGTTTGGTATGATATTGAAAAGAAATATGATATCAAAAATAAATTGTGGGAGTATGTTAAAGCCGGCGCAGATATCGGCGATGGTATTACTGTATATGGTGAGATTTACGGAGCTGGAATTCAAAAGGGATATGAGTATGGTTTGAAGGAGATTGAGTTCGTAGGATTCGATGTAAAGTATAATGGTGAATATTTGAATACCTTTGAGTCTAAAGAAGTTATTAAGAGTGGGTTAGGATTACCATACGTTGAAGTTTTATATTTTGGTAATTGGTCACAAGAAGTGCAAGATAAATATGTATTCAATAACTTTATTCCAAATACAAAAGTACCAGAGGAAGGAATTGTAATTAAAGATTATACAGGTGCTAGAGAGAAGATTGCTAAGGTAATAAATCCTGATTATTTAATATTTGCTGAAAAACATAACGTTGGCGATTCGCATTAAAAAGATTTGGTAATATGAAATAATTATCATATCTTTACTTAAATCAAAAATAAAGTTATGTTAATTACATATTATATTATGTGTGTTATCTATTGTTTCTACCAATTGAATGTCAAATACAAAACCAGAGGAGTTGAATATAGTTCTCCTGAATTGGATGCCATTATGGTATTAGTTATGGCGTGGATATTAGCGCCCGTTGATGCATCTTTAACTTGGATTAGAATGGTTAAAGAAGCTGAAGAAGCGAGAAGAAGGCAGAATGTTTTAGACACCAGAGATTTTGGTGATGAGAAAATATTTTAATATATACATATAGTTGTATATAAAGGAAGAATGGCAGAGTGGTTGAATGCACCAGTCTTGAAAACTGGCATACTGAAAGGTATCTGGGGTTCGAATCCCTGTTCTTCCGCAATATTGTTAAGTGATGAAATTGGCAGACGTGCCCTCCTGTCTCGAGGGTGGTGAGAACGAAATAGGTAAGTAATATGGGGTAGACCACCAGCCGGCCGGCAAAGTGTTACTTACTGAATCGCATCGTGGTGGTTCGAATCCATCCTTAACAGCGAATAAACTATTATAATAAACTATGGATATTAACAAATTATTGAAGCCGCTTACTATGATTTTTCAAATGATATTAATTTATTTGATATTTTCATTTATAGAAGCAAATTTTAATCCAACTCAATGGACTTGGTGGGAACGCAGTATATCAGTATTATGGTTATTTTATGCTTGGAATAACACACTCAACGAAAAATAAATATGAAACGGTCATCACCCGCTAGACGAAAATCATTAATAGCTTTATTTCTATCTAATATTTTGACTAAACGAATTCTTAATAAGAAACGAAAATATCCATATTCTAATAAAGAAGATGATGATATGCATCGAAGAGCTGCTGCCGGTAGAGATGGTTGGGATGAACTTTGGTGGCCACATGAAACGCTATAAATAAAATATATGGAAGTTGAACAATTCACAATCATTAAAAATCTATTAGAAGAGATTAGAGATGCTATAAAAGAGCAACAATTCAACCAACAACCAACAACAAAGATTACAGTAGTTGGTAATAAAGCACAAAGTAATTCCCCAACTAAAGCAAAAGGATTCGACCCAAAAGAAGATTTTCAGTTTTAGTTTATATTTATACAAAAGATACTATACCAATGATAAAAGCAGGAAGATATGATTTAAACGAAGCATCGTTAGGTAGAATATATCAACACGTTGTTTCTAATCCTAAAATGAAAAATTGGGGAGTAGTAACAGCAAGTAGAGGTGAATTAACAGCAGCTGAAAATAAACAAAGAAATAAAGAATTAGAAGCTGATTTGCGTAAAATGGGATACGGATTTGTTCACGTAGATGGTATGTGGCAAGAATGTAGAAAACCCGATACCGAATACAAAGATTGCCCAGATGATATGAAAGTACCAACCGAAGAGAAATCTTTGTTTATTCCTAATATATCAAAAGATGATGTTCAATCATTAGGTAAGAAGTATGAGCAAGATAGTGTATTATTTGCAGATGAGGAAACTAAAGCAAAAGGTGAAGCAACCTTTATTGATTCAAAATCAGGAGAAGCATTTAATATTGGAAAGTTCTCCGCCGGAAAAATAGCACAAGGATATAGTAAATTAAAAGGTGGGCAAGTATTTACATTTGAACCAAAACCTGAAGAACCTAAAAAAGATGAACCAAAAGTTCAAACAAAAGCTGAACCGGGTTCTGAAAAGATGGTAGCAAACCCAACACAATTGAAATCACTTTTACCAAAAGGTATAGCTGATAAGAAAGTTAAGAATTCAGAAACAGGCAAAATGATTAAAGTAAAATCTGCTTTAAAATATGATAAAGATTCGCCGGTGTACAAAGCAACGGTAGCTATGATTAAACAGGCTATAAAGAAGTAGAGTTTCATAACTAATTGATAATCAAAGACTTATATATGTAAGTCTTTTTTTATGCGTAACGTGTTGATAGTCAATCTATTAAAAGATATTTCAATAAATGTTTGGCAATACCGATTATTTTTCGTATATTGTAGAACAAATGAGAGTTAAACTATAAAAAATGAGTAATATGAGTTATCTATCTAAATTTAGTTCCAACAAAAAATCCAAAGTATCATCCGCATCATCCTTTTGGGCTGATGAATGGAGTAGTTATGATGATGAAATGTTCACCGAATCATATTATGATGCGGAAACGGATTCATTTCAAACAAAAAAGTTATCATCTTCACAATCATCGACTGTAGAGATGTTAAGGTTATCCGCTCACCGAAGAGCAATCGGTAACTTCGTTAATATTTTAACCAACAAAAACATCCCTGTTAAGTTTTACAAAAAAGGTGATTCTTATACTGATGGTAAATCGGTAGTATTATCAGCCGAAGTTAAGCCAGAGAAATTTGATGTGGCTGTTGGATTAGCATTGCACGAAGCATCTCACATTAATTTAACAAATTTTAGTACGTTTGGTAGTTATTCAGTTCCTCAATCTTTGAGAGAAATATTTGAATCAAAAAACGTTTATAATGGAGAGGTTTGGAATTTGATTAAGAACCTTACCAATTGGATTGAAGATAGACGTATTGACCAATACATCTTTAATACCTGTCCAGGTTATAGAGATTACTATCGTGCATTATACGATGAATACTTCAATGATAAGGTAATTGATAAAGGTATTGTTTCCGATGAATTTACCGATGAAACAATTGATTCGTATATGTTCCGTGTTATCAATCTTACAAACCCTAATACTGTTTTAAGTAAACTTAAAGGTTTATCTAAGATTTATTCATTAGTTGAACTTAAAAATATTAGTAGATTATTATCAACGTATGATAGTTTGATTGTGGCTGAGCAGATAGCTGAAATCATTGGATTGGCAATTGACCCGCTTCCACAATCTCAACCAAAACCACAAGATGGTGGTGAAGGTGAGCAAGATAAAGATGGTACGCCTGAAAAATCTGAAGGCGATGGTGCTGGTGGTAATAATGAAGAGCAAGAAGATACCGATAACGATGCTTCCGATGATGAACAATCTCCTTCAACAGGCGGTGGTTCTATGAAGAACCAACCAAATATGAATGGTAGTGAATCGGATGATGATAGTAATTCTGAAGCCGATGGTGATAAGGATGATGCCAATGGTAAAAGTAAACAAACTTTGGCTAACAATGTTAAGAAACAACTTGATAAGAAAATTCAGAACCAAAAAGATTTCATCAATAACCAAATCAAAAAGAAAGCTCTTAGTAAGAAAGATAATCAATTACTTGATTCAGTTGAAAAGAGTGGTACTGAATTAGTTAGTGTGGGTGGAGAAACTCAAAGTAATGGTGTATATCTTAAAGGTACACAATGTATCGTATCGAAACGTATGACTGAAGATTTGATGAAAGACTCCGCTTTCCCTTTCGCTGAGTGGTGGAGTTCAAGCGAAGGTAAGTTTTATGGATACAATGAAGAAACGTTAAGAAAAGGTATTCAATTAGGTACACTATTAGGTAAACGTTTGGCAATTCGTTCTGAAGAGCGTGTTACCGATAATCCTCGCCAAAAGAGTGGTAAGATTGACCGTAGATTGATTGCCGGACTTGGTTATGATTATGTAAACGTATTCAGCACCAAAGATGTAGATAAGTTTAAGAAAGCTAACTTACACATCAGTTTAGATGGTAGTGGTTCAATGGCTGGTGGTACTTGGGATAAAGCACTTACAACTACAATCGCTATTTGTAAAGCAGCATCGATGGTTAGTAACTTAAATGTTCAGGTTACAATCAGAGGTATTTGGGGTACAAAAGCTTATATCTGCCAGGCATATGATAGTAGAGTTGATAAGTTTGATAAAGTGAAACGTTTGTTTCCGGCACTTAGAGCTAATGGTACTACACCTGAAGGATTATGTTATGAAGCAACTATGAAATACTTTGTTCCAACTACTAAAGATGTAGATTCATACTTCTTAAACATATGTGATGGTGAACCAAACTTTAGTGAAGATGGTACTAACTACTATGGTGAAGTTGCTCTACAACATACCCGTAAGATGGTTAAGAAAATCAAAGAGCAAGGTGTTAGGGTGATGGCTTATTTCGTATCTGATTACGACCACGATTCATCAAAACGTAAGTTCAAAACGATGTATGGTGAAGATAGCCGTTTTATTAACATTAACGATATCATTCCAATTACTAAGACTTTGAATGAATTATTTCTTACAAAGTAATAAAAACTAATGGGTTCATAAGTGATTGATTATCAACTACTTATGACCCATTGATAATCAATGAGTTATGAATATAAACTATACTAATATGAAGAATGGAATACTGACCTTATTGGTTAGAGATAATCGATTCCTGCCGGGTTTATGTGATAATCTGACCCTTTATTTGTGGTATATTTCCCAAATATTGTAAAAAATAATTGAAAATAAATTTGGCAATATGGGATATTTTTCGTATATTGTGTAAACAATGAGAGAGTTATTAATTATTAATCTTTAAAAATAGAGTTATGAGAAATTCAAAAAAAGAAGTGTTAGTAGGTTACACTAATGAAATCTACAAAGTTGAAAATGTTGGCAATCGTTTTAATTTAGTTAATACGGCCGGTGAAGTAGAAACCGATTCTACAATTGTTTCATCTTTCCTTAGAAAGAAAGCTAACAAAAGTGGTTCAGCAATTCGTTCACACATTAACAAAAACGGACAGAAATCGTTTCGTATGGTTGATATGAATCAATATACGGATATGTTGGTTAGACCAATTAATACCGATATCGCTGAGACTGTGGTTGAAAATCCAACTGACCATTCGGCAGTTATTGATTTTATCCATAGAGATGGTATCGCACTTAAACCTAAGAATCTTATTATGAGTGAGCTGAAATGGAAGTACTTACTTCGTTCAGCAGTTAGAGCTAAAAATATTATGATGACCGGACCTGCTGGTTGTGGTAAGACGATGGCAGCTAAAGCATTAGTTGAAGCTCTTAACCGTCCTTTCTTCTACTTTAACTTAGGAGCAACGCAGGACCCGAGAGCATCACTTATTGGTAATACTCACTTCAGTAAAGCTGAAGGTACTTACTTTAATGAATCAGCATTCGTTAAAGCCATTAAGACCCCTTATTCAGTTATTCTATTGGATGAGTTATCCCGTTCACACCCTGAAGCGTGGAATATCTTAATGACTGTATTAGACCAAACCCAACGTTACTTACGTTTGGATGAGGCTGTTGATTCACCAATCGTTAAAGTAGCCGAAGGTGTTACCTTCATCGCTACCGCTAACATTGGTAACGAATTTACATCGACACGTGTTCTTGACCGTGCATTGGTTGACCGTTTCGTAACGATTGAGGTTGATGTGTTGAACGCTGAGCAGGAGCTTGAGTTACTTACTATGTTGTATCCCGATACAAACGCTGAGGACTTAAGAGCAATTGCCGAAATTACTCACCACACTCGTGAACAAATCAAATCAGATGTGGGCAAAATCACCACAGCAGTTTCGACCCGTACTTCGGTAGAGATGGCTGGATTGATTTACGATGGGTTTAATTTAATTGAAGCAGCTGAAGTTGCTATCTTCCCAATGTATTCGCAGGATGGTGGTATGGATTCAGAACGTACATACATCAAACAATTGGTTCAGAAATATGTGAGAACTGAAAACAACGAAGGACTTTATGATAACGTTGTGCCAGAAACACCAAAAGATGAAATTGTTTGGTAAAAATATAAGGGGTGGAATTACTCATAACTCATACTCATAACTCTCCCACCCCGGTTACATAGACCCCACTTTTAGTGGGGCTCTATGTTTTTTTAGAGTATGATAAATACAATAATATGCAAGTAAAAGAATCAAAAACAAATTGGCACTTTCGTATTAGTATCGTTAAATCAATACTACGAATTATTGCAGGTATCGCATTATGTAATGGTTTATTAATTCCAGCTGGCTCATTCTTTATAGTAGCTGAGATATTAGGAATCGTTGAAGAACTTTAAAATTTAACTTATGATGCATAGTAGCTTAATACCTATGGAGATATTCGTAGGGTTACCAAAAGGATTAGAAATAATTTATTTAAATTAAAATATAACAATAATGAAAACATTTAAAGATATAGTATTCAAAACAAACCCAATGGGTGCTGATTTTGGAATTGTAAGTAGAACTAAGTTTGATAATGGATATGAAGTATCCGTAGTAAAAAGTGAATATTCATATGGTGGTAAGGATGGATTATATGAATTAGCAATTTTCAAAGATGATGAAATATGTTATGATACGCCAATTACAAATGATGTATTGGGGTATCTATCTGATAAAGATGTAACAGAAGTTTTAATTAAAATACAACAATTATAATATGAAAGAGTTTATAGCAAAGTATCAAAAGGCAATTGTAGGAACAGGCGCCATAGCAGTGTTAGTAGTATGTTATTTCCAACAAAAGGAGTTAAGTAAGCTAAGAGCTGAGCAAAAAATTGAAGTGGTAGTGGGGGGTGATATTGAGAAGGCAAATCTAATTGATTCATTAAATTCAGAAATTTTTATCTTACATACTCAAAACGGAAGATACGAATTAAGTTTAGACCACCTATATGATGTTAATCCAAAAGCTGCTAAAGAGTTTGATGATTTTATGCAACACGAAACTGAATAATTATGAAAAATAATCTATTATTATTCATTGGGGTTTTACTATTGACAGCATGCAGTAAAGAAGATATATTTCCCAATAAGGATATCGAAATGAATATAGATGCCCGTTTACCAATTGATGTGAATGGGTATTCTCATTTTAAATTGTATTCAACTACAACCCAAAATATTCATACAATATCAGGCTCAATTAGAATAAATGGGCGTATACCTGATAATCCAAGGGAGAAAGTTGATTGGGAAAGCTCACACTATTGGACACTAAAGCAAGGTGAATCGATTGGTACAATATATAGAAGAACGTGGCGAGGTTTGGGATGGCAAATTGTGGATAGTATTAAGGTAGTGAATCTTAAAACCGCACAAGTACCCACAATCAACCCCGTTTGTTATAATTCGGTAGATGGTAGTATCAATACGGTAATAGCACCTATGTATAATATGAAGGGAGATACCCTAACTATTATAGCCAAATCAAATGGTGTTACAAAAATAGCTAAAATAATACTTGATTAATTCAAATTTTTTTCGTATATTTAAGAACTAAACAATTTAATCTTTAAAAATATGATAACTTGGTTAAAAGAAAAGCTCAATCCAACGTATAAATTTAATGAGAAAGAGCAACTCATTATGGATATTGTAACAAATTTATGCGAACAACATGATACTGATATTAAAATGGCTCCAATAAGTGGGCGATATTTTTTGGTAAATAAACGATTGGAATATTGGGTAAAAATTGGTGATGATGGTATTACTATTACCAACCATAGATTTACATATAGTAATATGTCTCCTCAACAATTCCAAACGATTGTAATCAAAGCAGTAGAAAATGCTATTGAAAAAAGCAGAAATGAATTTGAAGCCGCTGTTTTTCAAAATGAAGTTGAGTTATTAGAAAATATTGTTATTAACATTAAAATCAAATAGTTATGGGAAAAATGAAAGAATTGTTTCTAGAATATCAACAACAAATGACGGGAAGTAATGCCGATTTGCTTGATGATGAATATCATTTTCAAGAATGGTGTGAACAAAAAGCCAATGAAGAAATTCAGTTTTGGAATGAAATTAAAAGTGGTTCTATATTTCCAGATGATATGTTTTATAATGATGAATATTATAAATCCACATACCATCCAACTAAAGAGGAAGAAGAGGCAGCATTTAAATTATTTAACAAACAAAAATAATCCATATGAATATCTTAACCGAAATAGTTGAAACAGTTGATGCTATAATGGATAACCTAAAAGATGAGGGATTCTATGATACTCATATATTTTGTGACCCGTTTAAGATGAGAAGAGAATTTGAAATTCAAATGCAACGTAATTGGGAACAAATGGATGATATGCATTTATTGGATAGTCAATTTTTAGAAATAGTTGAAAGACTTACAACCGAAGGAGTACAAAAAACCTTTGGAGAAATGGTAATGGATGGTACTATTATGATGGATTCAGTTGACGAAAATGGCGAGTTACTTTATAAATTAAACCCTGAAATCGATATCGATGATTTATAATCCAAGTGATGAATTAACCGATGAGCAAATGAAAGCATTAAGTGAAGCTGATTTCTTTGAGTACTTAGATACAAAGGCAGCTTACTTAAAACAATTCACTGTACCTATTGGGCAATATCATGCAAAGCAATTCGCCGCACAAACAAAGGGAGATGCATTAACGACTGAAGAGTTAAAAAGAGCTAAGGAGTTGGGTAAGATTGGCGATGATGAGAAAGCGAGAAGGATAGCTGAAGCAGCAGCTCGTAAAGGTGGTGACCCAAAATTTAAAGATGCCGGAATTAAGAATGTTAAAACAAATAGAACCCAATGGTTCGACTAAAACAAAATATATGAAAAACAACGGAATAGCAGATTTTATAAAGCCTACAATCATTACGGCTCAACAATATGGTACAAAGGTATCGGTGGAGATAGACCATAGTGATACAGATATCGATGAATTGATGTATGCGTTTCAAACACTCATTGTAGGATTGGGATACTCTGATTCAGCTTGGAAAAATTGGATTGTGGATAGAGCTGATGAATATAAAGAAGAGGCTGCCGAAGAAGCAATGTATGAGCCATCGCCTGAATTAAGAAAAGCAGCAGAAGCATATGTTAAGGTTTTAGAAGAACAGCAAATGGATAAAGAACTTATTTCAGATTTTGATTGTACTTTAAATGATGGATTAGATGAAGATGAATTTTCAAACGATGGTGGATTTGATGGTAAACATCTTAAAGAAGATACCGGCTCCGTATTCTTTACAATCCCTATAAATTTTTACACCGATGAAGAGGGTAATAGGGTTTATGATTACGAAGGTATGGCTGATGAATTTGAAGAAAAATTATCAGCATTAGATACAAGTGCAGTAGTAATGTTTTCGGTAGAAACACAACCTCTAAATAAGGAATTAATAAAAGCCGCTGCAAAATATAAAAAGAAACTTAAAATATAATAATATGGGATTAAGAGAATTAACAGCAGAACTACATAGTAAAGCTGAGAAAATGGAGTTCAGCCAGAGAATGGTTAGAGGTGAACTTTCTAAAAAAGAATATCAACATTATTTGATTCAACAAGCATCTATATTTCAATGTATAGAAGAGCATAAGTTAGCTGATATCGGACCTGATATGGCTAGATTGACGAAAATATTTGATGATATTATGGAATTGAGTAAAGATATATCAGATTCACTTCCTACAATTGAAGCAACTACAAAGTATGGAATGTATTTGGAAGGATTAAAAACAAAAGATTTGTATCCTCACATTTATTTGAACTATATGGCTTTGATGTTTGGTGGTCAGATTATGAAATCAAAAGTTCCCGGCAAAGGTAGAATGTATGATTTTGATAATGTGCCAGAATTAGTTGCTAGAATTCGTAGTGTTCAAAAAGATGAATGGGCTGATGAAGTAAACAAAGGATTTCAATACATTATAAACATATTAGATGAATTACAAACATACTCTAAATAGCATAGCTAATAAGATACAATCCGTATTAGAATTATCAGCTACATTCGAAATACCTACCAAAGATTATGGTTGGAGTAATAAACGATATGTGGGTGATAATTTTCGTATGGCTCATATAGAAAGATATAGTGATAATAATTTAGAAGTATTACACTTTACATGCTTTCCAAATGAAAAATATCAACATCCTATATTTGGATTTGATATTATATGTACTGAAAAGAAACCATTAGCAGCATTTATGGATTGGAGTCCCGTTGATAACACATTAAGATACAATTGTGAGCATGAGTTTGAAAAACCATATCCATTGCCAGATTGGGCAAAGATTATATTTTCACCAACTGTGTTAGCAATTATTCCAAACGATAATGAATTGGATAAACTTGCTGAAGTAGTGGTGAATAGTTTTGAAATGTATAATACGATATTAGATGGCTCAAAGCAATCCGAATATCGAACCGATTATATAATAGCAGCTCAAAACCGATATTGTGAAAATCAACAAAAGAACGAAAGAACTTTTAATGTATTAAAAGCAAAATTAGGAATTGAAGATGCGAGATACTTTATGGAAAATATATTATTTCCTAAAATAAAATAATCAATGGGATTCAACCAATGTTACCTTAGAGACGTTGAAGATTTACAATCAGAATTAACTTCGGTTGGTTTGGAACAATTTGTCAAACGATATAGTAAATATGATTCTTGGACTGGGAGTTCAAAATCAATGGAATTTTTAGAATCAAAAATTAAACAATATGAAGAAATTATTGATAATACTATCAGTATTCATAATAGGATGTAGTAAAGAAGATATACCTACCCCAATACCAACTCCTGTAAAAAATACAAATGAGTTTAAAGGATATAAAGTTGCTACAAATGCTAAAGAATTAGGAACAGACTATTGGGAAAATACAAATGTGTTAAGTGATTTAATTGTAGCTGTTTATCAAAAAAATTACGAAGTATTTGATGCATATAAAGCATATTGTGTTTTTTCTACTGCCATTTGTAATGGTGATTTTAATAATGATGGTTATATAGATGTATTTAATGCCGGTGCGGCATATAATGGTAAAAAAGCTAATTTATCATTTTTGATTTGGAATTCAGTATCATTGGAATTTGAAGAAAAGAATCTATTAAATGATAAGACTGATTTCATCGGAGGGCCATATAAAGTTACACCGATATATTTGAATAATGATAACTATGTTGATATGGTTATACATGGTCATTCAGATGAAGGTAGTACAATAAATGATACTGAACCTGTGACATTATGTTTAAGTGATGGTAAGGGTGGATATGATTTGGTTAAATTGGAATTAGAACCAAAGGATTTATCAGATATGTTTACGCATGAGAGTGGTGATGTTGCGGATATTAATAATGATGGTAGACCTGATTTATTTGTTGTTGCTAATTCGCATTCATATATTTTTTGGGGTATATCATCTTATCCATACTTTACCAATGTTAATTTTGCACACTTCGCTTCGGATACAAAAAACTATACATCCGATAATTCATTTGGCGAAAGTGTTAGTATATTGAATGGTTCTTTTAGTTGCAGATTATTGGATTTAAATAAAGATGGAATGAAAGACTTATTTGTTGCGGGTCAATCGGAAAATACGATTCTGATTAACAAAGGTAACGGCCGTTATGTTAGTAATTCTGCAATCAAAATTCCATTTCCACAAAATAATATGAATATATTTGATTATATTGTAGATGATTTAAACAATGATGGATTAAATGATATTATCACTTTGAATGCTGAATCATATAAAAAATGGAATATAGAAATATACTTTCAGAAAACTGATGGTTCTTTTGTTGTTGATAATACTGCAATAGAATATACAATTAATATACAAAGGCCAAATTGGAAAAATAAATTGATATATTATGATTTCGATGGTGATGGTAAAAAGGATATAACATATTCAGATGCCGGAATAAACCCATATACTAATAAATCTATTGTTAATGATATTAAATTAAAGAGTGTATTCATTCGCTCTAATAACAAATTCATAGAGAAAGATTTTTATCAGTACGATACATACGCTAATAAATTAAAAGAAAAATATTATGGCATACAATAAATTTAGATGGTGGACTAAAGGTAGACCTAATAAACCATTAAAGGCTGATGCTCCACTTTTATTAAAAATACGAAATGGTGACTTTGATTATTCTTATATGTTTAGTGAGGCTAAGGTTGTTAGAGAAACTGCCGAGAAAGCAAGTGCGGATGCTTATAAGAATTATGGGGGCACGGATGAGCAAAATCGTATTCAGGCATCTTTGGAAGCGGGGAGGATGAAAAGAATTAAAGCATTGAAGTTGGAAATAGAAGCTGATAAGAATGAGAAATCTATTCTTTGGAAATTACAAAAGGAATTAAAACAAGAGTTTGGTAAAGACCTTTGGAATAAAGCTATGGAAAGACAAAGAGGAAAGGGTACATTGGAAGATTTGTATATGTGGTATAAGAAGCAAGTTAAAGAGGGTACTACTAAATCTGAAATGGATATCCAACTAAAACGTTCTAATATTAGAGGACTTGAATATTTATTATAAATCGGTTATGTATTATTTAACGAAATCATATAAAATGGACGAGGGTGATAGTAAAAACAATCAACAAGCTGAAAAGCAAAGAAAACAGAATAATGTTATACAAAGATATAGCATTAATGCTGGCACTATTCTTCAATCCCTTTGGATTCGATGCCGTACAATATTCCCTAATGCTACTGACAGGAAGTTTATGGAAAGCGAACTTCGTTTTGTATTGTATAGCGGGGTTATTCTTTGGAGTATATATCTGGCTTACGAAACGTTTAAATAAAAATAATGACTAAACCTATGTTATTACATATTGATATTGGAAATCAATCGTTGGTTAATTGGGCGAATACTAACAAATACATAATACATTCAGAATTGATTAGGTATTGTGAAAAACTAATATTAGGCGAATTTGAAGTTATAGAAGCTATAATGATTTCAAATTTAGCAGATAATGTGGTGTTTATGGTTAGCGATAAAAATGTAGCTGATACATTGGATAAAGCTATGAAATATTTCTTAGAAATAGAAGAATATGAACAATGTGCTAAAATTCAAAATTTATTAATACTTATTTCCAATAGAAACAAAAGTATTAAAAACGATGGAAGAGCAATTAAAAAAACTAATTTACAAAATTAAAGAATCATTGAAGCAAATAGATTCGGATGGCGTAAACCACCCTTTATTAGATGATATCTACGATTATTGTGAAGAAATGGATGATATTATTTATTCTCAAGAAGATGACGGAATAAGTATATCTGACTATATGGATTAAAATATAAATAAATGAATAAGTTATTTTTGGGATTTGTCTATGGATTCATAGCACAAGTACTAACATTCCTGCAATTGCAAGGAAATATTAAATGGAATTGGTATGAACGATATCCATTTATTATATTGGGTATGTCGATACCAATAAGCTGGTTATATATAAAATCAGTAGAATATTTCGTATACGGTTTTAATGGTGAAATCTGGCCTTCCCGTCTTATAGGATTTGGAATTGGTATAATAGTATTCGCTCTAATGAGTTTCTTTTTATTCAATGAAGCTATTAGTCTAAAAACATTTCTTTGTTTAATATTAGCTTGTGGAATTTTAGGAATACAAATGTTTTGGAAATGAGGAAACTAGATTTAGTAAATGTAGGACCAGAATTATATGAAGTAATTCGTAGAATTGGATACCAAAAATTTAATAAAAGTTTAGAAGGAGATGCGGCCAAAGATTTAAGAGAGTGGGCTGGATGTGAAAAAATATTAAAAAGTAATCAGACTAATGAATATTTGTTTGTAAACTTAATAGAAGAAGCGGTTATAATAGAAGAAGAGGCTGTAATAGAAGAAAAAAACCAACTAAAAAACTAATTTAGTTTGGTAATTACAAATAAATTTCTTATATTTGTAACAACAAACGAAATAAAAACAAAAATTAAATTAAATTATGGCAAAACAATTGTTATTTGAAAACGATGCGAGAGTAAAGTTAAAAGCCGGAGTTGATTCATTAGCTAATGCAGTGAAAGTAACTTTGGGACCTAAGGGTAGAAATGTAATTATTGGTAAATCATTTGGTTCGCCTCATATTACTAAAGATGGTGTAACTGTAGCAAAAGAAATCGAATTAGAGGATACTGTTGAGAATATGGGAGCTCAATTAGTTAAAGAAGTTGCATCTAAAACTGCTGATTTAGCAGGAGATGGTACAACAACTGCTACGGTATTAACACAAGCTATCTTTTCGGATGGTATTAAGATGGTTACCGCTGGAGCAAACCCAATGGATTTAAAGCGTGGTATTGATAAAGCAGTTATCGAAGTAGTGAATGAACTTAAAAGAACATCACAAAAAATTAACACTAACAAAGAAATTGAGCAGGTAGCTACCATTTCAGCAAATAATGATTCTGAAATAGGTAAGATGTTAGCTGATGCAATGGAGAAGGTTGGTAAGGATGGGGTTATTACCGTTGAAGAAGCCAAAGGAACTCAAACTGAAGTTAAGACGGTAGAGGGTATGCAATTTGATCGTGGATACCTTTCACCATACTTTGTAACTAATCAGGAAAAGATGGAAGCTGAATTAGAAAAACCTTATATACTTTTGTATGATAAGAGAATTAGTTCAATGAAAGATATTATCAATATATTAGAATCAGCTGCACAAACTAATAGACCTTTATTAATCGTAGCCGAAGATATCGAAGGTGAAGCATTGGCTACATTGGTAGTAAATAAAATGAGAGGTTCACTTAAAATAGCAGCAGTTAAAGCACCAGCATTTGGTGATAGACGTAAAGAGATGTTAGAAGATATAGCAATCTTAACAGGCGGAACTGTAATATCTGAAGAGAGTGGATTGACATTAGAAAAGGCTACATTAAAAATGTGTGGAACTGCTGATAAGATTAGTATTGATAAAGATACTACAACTATTATCAATGGTGGCGGAACTACTGAAGCAATCAAAGCACGCATTGATACAATCAAAGGGCAAATTGAACGCAGTACATCGGATTATGATACGGAAAAATTACAAGAACGTTTGGCTAAATTAAGTGGAGGTGTAGCAATTATCTACATTGGAGCATCAACTGAAACCGAATTAAAAGAGAAAAAAGATAGAGTAGATGATGCTTTACACGCAACTCGTGCAGCTGTTGAGGAAGGTATTGTTATTGGAGGTGGTATTGCTTTAGTAAAAGCAAGTGAGGTATTACTTAATACGGAATTCCGTGATAGATTAGAAAACGCTGACCAACAATTGGGAGCTAATATTATTCAATCAGCAATTCATTCACCATTCAGAACTATCATTTTAAACGCAGGTGGTTCTCCCGATGTAATTATTAATAAGGTAAGAGAAACGGGCGGTAACTTTGGTTTCAATGCGAGAACGGATGAATATGTGGATATGATTGAAGCAGGTATTATTGACCCTACTAAGGTAACTCGTTTAGCATTAGAAAATGCAGCATCAGTAGCTGGGTTATTACTTACAACCGAATGTGTTGTAGCTGAAAAGAAATCAGAAAAGGAATCAGCACCACAAATGCAGATGCCTCCAATGATGTAACATAACCGATTGATAATCAATGAGTTATAATATACTGATTTATAAGGAATTACATATATAATAAAGTATAATATATCTTAGGGTGTATTGACCTTATTGAGGTATTTTAGGGGAAATTTAAGGGGTCTCTGTACGTTTTAGACCCCTTAAATATCCCCTTTATTGTTGTAAAAATGACCATAAATAAATTTGTAATTATGGATTATTTTTCGTATATTTACATAAATGTAAAAGTATGGCAGATTTTAGTAAACAATGGGCAGATATATACGATTCAGAATTTCCGTGGGATTTTGATATTGAAGTGGAAGCTGAATCAATTCCAAAAGGATATTACAAACCAATGATATGTGAGGGATTTGGTTTCATAGCGATTGAAGTTAGTATGGATGGCAAAACATATCTTATATTCGATGCCGGAAATAATGAAATAGATAAAGTAGAATATAAACAATTCATTCAAAAAGAAAAAGAAAAATATGCCTAATGTAATTCTTAATAAACACGAAATTAATCCAGGCCACTATTTGGAGTTGATGGATAGGTTGCACGTTTTAGCATCTACGCTACACGAACATTGTTTACAACATCCATTAGCCGAAGTAGATGACGAAATTTATTCAGCAATTGAAACAGCTATCGAAGCAACATACGATGCATATCAATTAGTAGGAAGTAAAGAATTTGAAAATGAAAATGAGAATAACACACATTAGTGATACACACAATAAGCACAACCAACTTAATGGATTGTTGCCCGGCGGCGATTTGCTTATTCATAGTGGAGATATATCTTCATTAGGTAGAAAGAGTGAAGTTGAAAGATTTGTTAAATGGTTTAATGATATAGACAACTATACTAATAAAGTATTTATTGCCGGCAATCACGATATGACCTTTGACAGAGAACAATTATTGAGAGATAAGTTGGCATACTTTGAAGGCAAAACTGAATATGATACATCTTGTTCAGAAGGAAAGCCCGATTGGTTGGATAATTTATTACAAACAGGTTTAAATTATAATGTATTTTATTTAGAAAACAATTTTATAGAAATTGACCAAATAAAAATATGGGGGTCACCTATCACGCCATCATTTGGATATGGTTGGGCTTTTAACAAAGATAGAGGATATGATATAAACCAAGTATGGAATACAATTCCTATGGATACTGATATTGTAATTACTCACGGACCTATTCATAGTTATTGTGATAGAACTGATAGAGGTGGATTGAATGTAGGGTGCGAACAATTGTATCACCGATTGAATGAGGTACAACCTCAATTACATTTTTCAGGACATATCCACGAAGCATATGGATATAGGCAGACTAAATGGGGATATGCGTTTAACGGATGTAATTGTGATTTGAGTTACTTAGTAAATAACAAACCAATGACATTTGATTATGATTTCTTAAAAAGAGATATAGTAGAATTTTTAATGTAATGAAAAAAATAATGATAGTGCTAATGTTATTGGGAGTGATAACATTAGAAGCAAAGCCAAAGTATAGAATACATACTTGGATTTACAATGGTGAAAGGTATTACCAACCGCAACAAAGAGTTTGGTATAAAACTAATTATTTTTATTTACCATTTAAAATATGGAAATCCGGCCAATATCCATTGAAAAATCAAAATGAAGCTGAATGGATTATTCAAAATTGGGAAGATGAATATCAATCAAAACGAGATTATAAACGTTCACAATTTATAGAAGTAAAATGAAAAAAGATAAAATATATTTGTATTTGGATGATGTTCGAATCCCAACAGAAGGTAAATGGGAAGTAGTTAAGAATTATGATGAGTTTGTAGCTCATATTAATTTGAATGGATTGGAAAATTATGAACTGATTTCATTAGACCACGATTTGGGTGAAGCTGCTATGGTTGAATATTATAGTAACGTTAAGCCAAATTACGAATTGGATTATAAACGAATTGATGAAAAGACTGGTATGGATTGTGCTAAATTTTTAGTAGCAGAAGCTATGAATAAAAAAATACAATTACCAACGGTATATGTTCATTCAGCTAATCCAATAGGTAGTGCAAATATGATGGGGTATATTAACAATTATTTCAGAAATAATAAATTGCCAGAAATATGTACGAAAGTAAATATAGAGCACACATATACTGAATTTTTATCTGAAGAGGAAAGACATAGACGATATAATATTATGAAACAATATAAACAATAAGTTATGGATATATTAAGTGTACTCGCAATAGTATTGGTAGTATTTGCAGCTTGGCTTTGCTTTGAAGTATGGCGAGCACCTTTAATGCGAGAAAATCAGGATGGTAGTTGGACAACTATTAAACCACAAAGAAAATTATTTAAAAAACAAAAATCAAAAACAGCTGGCTCATACGAAGATTTAGAAAAATTAGGTAGAGGTCGTTCAAAACATTAATTATGGAAACACAATTTACAAATACATTTTTTGATTCACTCAAAAGATTATCAATGCAACAAACTTGGTGGTATAAAACATATTCGGCAATCCGATATGATATTCCGCATTTTATTAAAAACATTTACCGATTTCGTAAAGAATTGTATTCTCACGATTGGTGGGATTATCGTTATACATTAAATATGTTAGAACGTTCGTTAATTATTATGGAAGCTGGATTGAGTAAGAAAGGAATTGAAGTTAGTGAATCGCGTGAGCCAAAACTAAAAGCAATTCGTAGAACATTGGAATTACTTAAAAATAGTAGAGAGGATAATTTTGTAGAAAGAGCTGAGGCTGAATTAGGTGAATTGATTTTATCAGATTGGCTATTCGAAGAAACTGAAGATGGGTTACATAGATTAATTGATAGTGAAACGAAAAAAGATAAAGCTCATAATCGTAGAGTATATAAACGTGGAGTTGCTATTGAGCAAGCTGAATGGAATGAACTATGGACAATTATTAAAGGAACTAAAAACTCAATGAAGTATGGTGAGGAATACGATGGAACTGATTTGAGAGGTTGGTGGGATTAAAATGATAAATGAAACGAGTAACAATTATAGCCGTTTTAGTTATGCTAGGCATAACTTCAATAGCACAAATCAAAAATGGTTTACCGGTTGGTACAATAACCGATGATGTATTGACCACCGATACAGCTTTAAATAAGTTTATGTTATATTGGATAGGCAAACCATATAAGTTGGGTGGAAATAGTGAACGAGGTATTGATTGCTCTCAATTCAATAAACGTTTATATAAAGACGTTTATAATAAAGGATTGGGTGAAGTAGCATATAAACAATGGGCACAAACCCAAAGAATTAAAAAGGATAGTTTAGGTGTGGGTGATTTGGTATTTTTTATAAGCAAAGCATCTCCGAGCGGATGGCATACGGGAGTTTTTATTGGTAACACTTATTTTATACACGCAGCTAATAAGTACGAAGGTGTAAAGATAAGTAGTTTAGAAGAACCCCGATATAAAAAGGCAATTAGAGGGTATGGTAGATTAAAAGAATAATTTGGAAAATCCAAAAAGTTTTAGTAACTTTATAATGTAACGAAACAAAAAGAAAGGAGGACACAATGGCTTTATTTAAAGAACTCAAAGAGTTAAAAGAGAAATTAAAGTATTACCAAGAAATGGTGCCCGTAAATAATATGGGTAAATGGAGCAGAAGTGTTGCCATTGAAAGTTATACTAAAAAGATTTCTAATTTAGAAAACGAAATTAAAAAATTAAAAGAAAATGACAAAAAGTAAAAAAACTAATGTAAAAGCACATAAGTTGGCAGCAAATACTAAATGGTTTGTATCAAATAACAAAGCACAAAAGAATGTAGATGTTATTAATGTATTACCATTTTTAAAAGTATGGTATAGTAACCGATATTTTTTAGAAACGGGCGTATTCACTCCGGCATTTGGAATAGCAGTAAGTTGGTTAAAGTGGAATTACTATTTCACAATTCAGAAAGCATATTAATATAAATAAATAAGTTATGGAATTACAAATTACAAAAGAAGAGTTAGTAGAAAAGTTACAAAACGAAAGCGTTAGTGTAACATTCACAAAAGCAGATGGTAGCGAACGTACAATGTTATGTACAAAGATGGTGAGTAAAATCCCCGAAGCTCAACATCCAAAAACGGATAAGGTTGTAAGATTAGATGAAAACGGAAACGTAGTTGAATCGGATTTGATTACCGTATTTGATTTAGAAAAAGAAGGCTGGAGAAGTTTTAATTTTAGTAAAGTAAAAAACGTAGAATAGATGGAAACCAAAGATGAATTGAGTTGGCAAGATTTACTTTGGCGAAGTATGAATGCCATACAATCCACTAATGCTACAATAGATTCACTATACGATGATTTGGATGGGCAAATAGCTAAGATGAATGGATTGAATCCAATTGTTTTTAAGAACCCTGAAAAGCTAAATGGTAAAATTGAAATACGTGGTAAATCATATGAAATTACATTCATTGGTAGAAATTTATCAGTAAAAGAAAACAATTGGACGTGGGTATTAACTGAAATCGAAGCAAATATTGAGCACACATTATCAGTATTAAAGTATCCAAAAACCGATGGATATGCTACCATCATTACAAACTCCTATGGGCAAATTAAAACAACCGAAGTATTACGAAATAATTTAGATAATAAGCAGTTTATACTTAACCAATTAGTATCATTAACCGAACTACCTTTTTAATATGAAAAATATAGAATACGATATTTTACAATTTAGATATGCAAAAGAAATAGGATTATTTTCTGCTGATGCGTGGAATTTGGTAGCATATATGCCAGATGGTAGTTTTCACCCCGAAGCATTTCCTACAATGAAAGGTGAATTTGTTATGTACAATTATAAAACAAATGGATTTAGACGTTTTAGATTTGTAAAAGAAATTACAAATTGGTTAATAGATGAAAATGAGCATACTAAATATGAAATGATAGAATGGTTATTTGAAAGTGAAGATGGGTTTAACTGTATGATATCAATCAATTAATATGAATTCAGAATCGAAACGTAAAAGAATATTAGATATTGACCCGCAGGCAATTCTTTGGGATGGATTAGATGAAGCAATCATTGGTATAACAAATGAAGGTGTGCCGGTATATGATAATCACCAAATGGAAATCATTTTAATGCGTGATAATAAATGGGACTGGGAAACTGCTGCCGAATGGCTTGAGTTTAATATACTAAGTGCATATTTAGGGGATAGAACGCCAATTAATATGTGGGTAATGCCGAATGAAATGATTGATTAAAATAAAGTTATGTTTGATAAATTAGTACAATTAATAGAACGATTTGGTTATCAAATGATGCCATTCGTTATTATTGAAGAGTGGAATGCCGGAGTTCATTTAAGATTTGGTAAGTGGATTAAAACATTATATGCCGGTATTCATTTTAAAATACCATTCTTTGATTCTATAATTGAATGCCCTGTTATTACTCAATCAGTTAATTTGCCTTCACAAACTTTGACAACATTAGATGAGCAAAGTATAGTATTGAAAGCAATTATCAGATACAAAGTAAATAACGTAAGAACATATTTATTAGGTGTGATGCATGCAAACGATGTACTAATTGATACAACGCAGGGTATAATTAGGGATGTAGTTGAAATGACAAAGTGGGATAATTTAATAGATGTCAATACACAAATTACAAACGAAGTTAAAGAGTATGTAGTTAGGTGGGGTATTGAAGTTGAAGCAGTAACTATAACCGATTTAGGATTAGTAAAAAGTTTTCGTATATTCGGCGATGAAGGTCATAAAAGTACGATACTACCAACGGATATTTAAAATGAAATGGTTATTGATAATGATATTAATGCCAGTTATGGTAAGTGGGCAAGTTACCGATACAACATCTCATATGGTATATTATCAAAAGAGTTTAATAAAACGAGGTAAAGTTGAATTATATGGTTACACATCCTATGATTTGAATTGGGTAGATGAAAGTGGAATAGGTATAATATTAACAATACCTAACAAACGAAAAAAGAAAAAACATAAATAGTATGAATATATCATTTGATAGTGGACACTTAACAATGAAAGGTAGTACAAAAGCTATAATCAAAAGTTCAATTAATATAGTAGGTACGAATACAAAACTGCCAATTGAAATAGTTGGTGAGTTCAAAGATATACCACAAAACTTACATCAAATCTATATGCAATCAATGTTAGCATCTTATGGTAGTGTGAACGTACATAACAATACCGAATCCGAACCTAAAACAATTAAGGAGCAAAAGAGTGAGTGGAGGTTGAATAGATTAGTAGAATTAATTATGAAAAAAATAAAAAAATAAATTATGGAATTAGTATTAATATTAATCGTATTAATTATTGTATGGTGTATTGCATTTATGATAGGTAATAAACAAGGTATAAACCAATTAACCAATCAAATCAAAAAAGATGGTGGGTATTATGATATGGAATATACATCATCAGTATATCCAATTTTAGAACCAACAAGTTCATTAAACGAAGTACCCAAAGAATTATTAATGGGTGGTGATATTGAAAGGACACTGCATATTGCCGGTATCAAAGAAGCAACACCTGCGAAAATAATGGAATGGGAAAACGAAAGGAGAGCAAAAGTAGAAACCAAAACCGAATTATCTATGGATAGTTTATTGAGTAAGTTAAATAAAACGGACTTACAAATTAAAGCAGGTATAATAGAAAATACGGATAAAACACCTGTAAAATCAGGTTATGAGTATGGGTTGAAAGTAATTGACCCGATTGAAGAACTGAAATTGAAAACGGATTCTGCAAGAAAACAACATGAAAGGGAAAGGCAAGAACGAATTAAAATTGACTTTGATGCATTAAATTTTAGTAGAATATCCAATGAAGCTAGAAAACAAATAACTGAAATAGTAAAGCAGGATTTGGAAAACAAAATGAAAGTAGTTGAGGAAAATACTCCTGAAATAAACGAAGATACAAAATCAAAATAAATAATATGGCAAAGTTTAGAAAAAAACCCGTAGTAATAGATGCGGTACAATACGATGGTAATTTTAGATGTTTAGATTGCTTCTCAATTAGTGAAGTATCACATTTTATTGTTTCAAAAGATTCGGAAGGTAAGCAATGTATTAAGATACCTACATTAGAAGGTGAAATGATTGCTTCGGTTGGTGATTATATAATTAGAGGTGTGCAAGGTGAGTATTATCCCTGTAAGCCTGATATTTTCGAATTAACATACGAAAAAATCGATTAGTATGAATAGAGAGCAGCACCTACAAAAAACATTTCCTTTAGAGGATGGGACTACATACATACAAAACTTAGATAATGTTATGTGCGAATATAGTGGATTGCCAAGCGTACAATCATACGAACCGAAAGGGGCGGGGGTTGGGGGTGAGTCGTTAAAGGAAAATTTTATTGATAGTGCTCAATCGGCTTCGATTAATGTGGATGGTAGCGAGGATAAGTTGAATAAGATATACGAAAAATTAGATAGGGATTTTATGTATAATTGGATTAAAGGACACAAAAACAGATGAGAATATTAATTATTGCATTAGCGAGAAGTGGTGGGTATCAATTGAATGAATGGTTAGCATTGGAGTTGGGATATAAAATGATTCACGAACCAATACGCAGGAATGCTTCAATAGAAGGTGATAACATTGTAGTGAAATATGTATTGAATGAAATAGAGTATAGTAAAGATGTTGATTATACAAATTGGGATAAGGTAATTGGATTGACAAGGTTGAATATAAAGGAATGTGCAATATCACAAAGTAAAGCAGTACAACAAAATGAATGGCGTAAAAGGTATGAAGTGAGCGATGAATGGTTAAACGAAAACGATGCGGATATAAATCATTTTGAAGAGTGGATAAGAAATCAAATCCAATTCTTTAATAACATAAAAGAAATCGAATTGAAGGTTACATATGAAGGCATATACCATACCAAAGAGGATATCCAAAGGATAAAGGATTATATTGGTATAACGAATCCAAAGTATGAGCATCTATTAGATAGTACGAATCGATTAAGAAAAACCAAAGGAACAAAATCGAAGTTAATATAAATTCAGTAAGGAAATGAAAGGGAATAAAACATTGGAATTACTTATAGGCACATTGGGAATCATAATCGGCGGAATGTTAGGATTGTGGTTTGTAATTGAAATAGTAAAATTGGGAATAAGATAATGTTAACAATCCGTAATCCCGAAAAACTTAATGGTAAGTATTTAACAATAACACGAGGATGGAATATAGAGTATATGGGAAGGGATTTAAGTTTGAATGAAGATAATTACCGATGGGATGTATGGAGTGATTATAGTAAGGTAAGGGGATATTACATAGTAGAAAGGGAATTGATTGAGGGAAGTTGGTTAAATGTACGATGGGGATTAACGCCTACGAATATAAAGGAACGGAAGGAATTAATAGATAAGAGTAGGTTAAAGGATAAGAGTAGAATAGAAACCGATATGATTCAAGCCATTAATAGTTTAGGATAATGTTAAAGATACGAAACATAGATAAGATAATCGGAAGGGAATTAGATTGTAAGTGGTTGCCCAATACAAAAGATTGGTGGGTTAGGAGTATTGAAGAGGTGGGGGATACTTATATATTCGAATTAAAGAATGCGAATCAAGATGCCCGATTCCTTAATGCGGAAATACAATTGAGAAGGGAGCCGGTTATTAGGGATGGTGAAAGGAATTACGAAATGTGGGCATGGAATTTAGAAAACAATATGCCGGAGGTTAAGTGGAATAAATTAAAAGATTTGAAAACCGTAAAAGATGGGGTATTATGGGTAGGGTATGTATTAGAAAAGATACTATCTTCGAAATAAAAATACAAAAAAGTTATATATAATTAAAAGGATTAATTAAAAACAGTTTTATGAAAGATGAATTAAAACAAAAATTAGGTTATTGGGCCGAATCATTAATATTAATCGGCGGAGCACTTATTGGTATCGCAATGGTAGCCGGTGGGTTGTATATGTTATACGTTGTAATTAA
>Ga0222712_10001733_pt1 | contig 26302 bp, 23 predicted proteins | sample C33_657DmetaG_FD_165043 | JGI IMG/M metagenome (GOLD analysis project Ga0222712, IMG submission 165043) | Estuarine water microbial communities from San Francisco Bay, California, United States - C33_657D | ecosystem: Environmental > Aquatic > Marine > Unclassified | place: USA: California... | reverse complement strand
ACAATGGAAAAGTAGTTGCGCTAAGAGCAGACATGGATGCTCTTCCAATCCACGAAGCAAACAAAGTAGAATATAAATCGAATAATGATGGTGTTATGCATGCATGCGGACATGATGCACATACAGCGTCATTGTTAGGAGCAGCTTCCATTCTAAATGAATTAAAAGATCAATTTGATGGAACAATAAAATTGTTGTTTCAACCTGGAGAAGAAAAACTACCAGGAGGTGCTTCACTAATGATTAAAGAAGGAGCACTTGAAAATCCGAAACCTAAAAGTGTAATTGGCCAACATGTAATGCCTTTAATCCCGTCAGGGAAAGTTGGATTTAGAAGTGGAATATACATGGCTAGTACCGATGAATTGTATTTAAAAGTAATTGGTAAAGGCGGACATGGAGCTATGCCTCATTTAAATATTGATCCTGTATTAATAACATCGCATTTAATAGTTGCATTACAACAAATTGTTAGCAGAGTTGCTAATCCGACGATGCCAAGTGTATTATCGTTTGGAAAAGTAATTGCCAATGGAGCTACGAATGTTATACCTAATGAAGTATATATTGAAGGTACTTTCCGAACCTTAAATGAAGAATGGAGAGCAGAAGCACATCAAAGAATGCTTGACCTGGCTCATCAATTAGTACAATCAATGGGCGGACGATTAGAATTTGAAATCAGAAAAGGTTATCCAGCTTTAGTGAATGATGAAGTACTAACAGCAAATGCAAAGAATAGTGCAATTGAATATCTGGGAAGTGAAAATGTATTAGACCTAGATATCTGGATGGCAGCAGAAGATTTTTCCTTCTATTCGCAAGTGGCACCATCGTGTTTTTATAGATTAGGAACACGTAATGAAAGCAGAGGGATTATAAGCAGTGTTCATACTCCAACATTTGATATCGAAGAAGAATCTCTTAAAATTGGAGCAGGACTTATGACTTATTTAGCCCTGAAAGAACTGCGTTAAACAAGCAAACCAATTATTATCAAGCTTAATCTCCTTCATTAATTCATTGGTAAATGTTATTACATTACTATAACGGCTATTCATACCCGATAGTAATAACTCCTCGACTTGATCCTCTTCTAGTGATGCAGGTGGTAGATGGAATGCATCCTTCCCCGCTGCTTTATTCAGTATATCAACGAACGAACGTGTTCGATTATTAACGTAATCTAATTTCTTATTTAACATTAAATGCAAAATCAGCTCTGGATTTGCATGAAGAAAAGGGCGCTTATTAAATATCAATTCATATAACGTAATAGATAAGGCGTAGATATCCGTTCTATTATCAATTAATTTATTTTTCTTTAAAAGCAATTCAGGAGCAGCATATATAAGTGGAAAATGTTTTATTTCTTCATTAGAATAAAAAGGACGAACCATATCCAAATCGATAATTAAAACGATAGGTCCATTGTTATCTTTCGAATCGTTAATGATAATATTATGCGGTCTTATATCGAGGTGCACCAGCTGCAGCGCATGTAAACTCGCAATAGCTTCACCTAGTTCTACGATGATCTCTTTTAAAAATTCTAGTTTTCTTTCAGAGCTAAACCAGTTGGTTTTATTCATTTCGTTAAGACTAACGCCCTCAACGAATGGCCTTATCAAATAAATACAATCATCTGAATTAATATACTCTGTAGATTTTATAAAAGAAGGATGCGAAATTTTTGATTCGTGAATATTTACAGAACTATAAATATTCAATCGCTTAATTAAAAACGATTCACCATTTTCATTTTCGCCTTTAAAAACAACGCTGAACTTACCAGGCTTTTTAAATGGCCTAGCTACATCAAAATAATATTCGCTTTTTTGTCCTTTGAGTGTTATCAAAAAATCAGGCGCTATGAATTCGCATTAATTCCTCTGCCTTTTCCACCATGTTCTTTGATCCAATAAATAACGGAACACGTTGGTGTAAGGACTCCGGTTGAACTTCAAGAATTCGATCGAAACCATTGCTCGCTTTTCCTCCTGCTTGTTCTGCTATAAATGCTAAAGGATTGGCCTCATACAATAAACGCAATTTCCCTTTTGGCGACTTACCCGTAGAAGGATAAATATAGACACCTCCTTTGATCATGTTACGATGAAAATCGGCTACCAATGATCCTATATAACGTGAGGAATACGGACGACTTGTTGACTTATCATCTTCCTGACAATACTTAATATATTTTTTAACGCCATCTGGAAAGTGCATGTAATTACCTTCATTGATACTGTATATAACTCCATCTTCTGGAATTTTCATGTCAGGATGTGATAAACAAAACTCACCTATAGATGGATCTAAAGTAAATCCGTTAACACCTTTACCAGTTGTATAAACTAACATGGTGCTTGAACCATAAATTACATAACCAGCAGCAACCTGCTCAGTCCCTTTGATCATAAAATCGTCGATTGTTGTTGCACCAATACGATCAGCTTTTCTTCTATAAATAGAAAAGATAGTTCCAATACTCACATTAACATCAATATTTGAAGAACCATCTAAAGGATCAATACAAACAACATACTTTGCATTTTTTGAAACTGGGCTTTCAATCTCAATTAAATCTTCGTTTTCTTCTGAAGCCACTGCCAGACATTCTCCGCCAGATCGTAATGCATTTATAAATTGTTCATTTGCATAAACATCTAACTTCTTTTGATCTTCACCTTGCACATTTGTTTCTCCCATATCGCCAAGGATATCCGCAAGACCTGCTTTATTCACCTCTCTGTTTACCAACTTTGCTGCAATTCCAATATCACGAAGTAATCGAGATAATTCTCCTTTAGCAAAAGGAAAATCTGATTGACGTTCGATGATAAACTGACCTAATGTGATGAATCGTCGTAATGGCTTGTGAGTAAACATAAAATATTAATTTGCAGCAAAGATAATTGAAAATAGAATTTTATAATCAGATTTTATTGCTGATTTGACACTTCGAATTGTTCAAAAAAAATATTCATTCATAATTACAGCATTTTTTAATGGATTAAAATTGCATTATGAAAGTACTATTGCTTGAAAATGTTCATCCTGCTGCGATTGAACTATTCAAAAAAAATGGATTTAAAAACATAGAAGTAATCAAAGGCGCTATCAGTGAAAAAGAACTAATTAATAAAATTAGTGATGTTGGTATTCTAGGTTTAAGATCAAAAACTCAGCTAACAAAAAAGGTGTTATCACACGCTGATAATCTTATAGCAGCTGGTGCATTTTGCATTGGAACAAATCAGATTGATATGAAAGAAGCTGCTGATAAAGGAATTGCTATTTTCAACTCTCCATTTTCAAATACGCGTTCAGTAGCTGAATTAGTAATTGGCCTTTGCATTTCTTTGCTTAGAAGAATTCCTGAAAAGAATAATGCAGCCCACAAAGGTCAATGGTTAAAAGAAAGTGATGGATGCTATGAACTAAGAGGAAAGACTTTAGGAATAATTGGCTACGGACATATTGGATCTCAGGTATCTGTTTTAGCAGAGGCAATGGGGATGAAAGTGATTTTTTATGATGTAATGAATAAGCTTGCGCTAGGCAATGCTGAGTCGTGTAAATCACTCGATGACTTATTAAAAAAATCCGACGTTATAACGTTACATGTTCCAGGCAACTATGAAACAAAAAATCTTATCGGTGCATCACGCATAAAAAAGATGAAGAAAGGTGTTCATCTAATCAATTTGAGTCGTGGTGATGTTTTAGATATGACAGCTATTAAACAAGCTATCATAGAAAATCATATTGTTGGCTTAGCCGTTGATGTTTTTCCTGAAGAGCCAAAAACTAATAAAGACAAATTCATTTCTCCATTACAACATTTACCCAATACAATTTTAACTCCTCACATTGGAGGAAGCACGATAGAAGCACAGGAAGCAATTGGAATTGATGTAGCAGAAAAATTAATCACCTATGCAAAAACCGGATCAAGCTTAGGAAGTTTAACTGTACCTGAAATTAATTTACCATTAATAAAAAACACTCATCGCATATTACATATTCATCGCAATGTGCCTGGTGTACTAAGCGAAATCAACGGAGTTCTATCAAAAATGAAAGTAAATATTCTTGGACAGTATTTACAAACCAACAATAATATAGGTTACGTTGCATTGGATATTGATAAAAAAGTGAGTCAAAATTTAATGCAGGAATTAGAGCGAGTGAAAAATACCATCAAATCAAGAAATCTATAATAGATGAGTAATAAAAGAATTTACTATTGGTTCCTTTATTTAGCAATTGTAATTATTACTACTTACATGTATAAAAGCATTGATAAAACTGATCTTTTAGAGGACGAAAAGAATCAATATGCTTCTTGGATAATTTATGGAATTGTAATTATTGCAGGATATAAGAACTTTGTTTACGACCCTAGAAACAAAGACGAATAATTACACTTCTAACGCCTTCAGGTAAGCTTTTACTGTATTCTCTAATCCCATATACAAAGCATCACTAATGAGTGCATGTCCTATACTTACCTCAGCTATTTCAGGAATCACTTTTACAAAATAATTTAAATTTTCAAGTGATAAATCGTGACCTGCGTTCAACACTAAACCACATTTCACAGCAGCATCTGCAGCAATACGAAATGGAGCAATGCTTTGCTCGCGATTTACTGCATAGTTAGATGCATATGCTTCAGTGTAAAGTTCTACCCTATCGCAACCAGTTTCTTTCGCTGCAAAAATCATTTCCGGATTAGGATCGATAAAAATAGACACTCGGCTCCCGAACGACTTTAGCTCACTAATGATATCGATTAAAAAGCTTTTGTTTTTTATTGTATCCCATCCGGCATTTGAAGTAAGAACTTCAGGTGCATCAGGCACTAACGTAATTTGTTCCGGCCTTACATCTTTACATATTTTAATAAAGTCTGCTGTAGGATTACCTTCAATGTTAAATTCAGTTTTTAATGCCTTTTTAAGATTATAAACGTCATCGTATCGAATATGACGCTGATCGGGGCGCGGATGTACAGTAATTCCGTGAGCTCCACACGACTCAATAAACAATGCCGCCTTAACAACGTCTGGAACGGATCCGCCCCTAGCGTTTCTTATTGTTGCAATTTTATTGATATTGACACTTAATTTTGTCATTGATTACTCTCCTTTAACTGATTTTACTGTTCGTTGATAAAATAGCGTCTTACAAGGTCTATTTATAATGCGAAAATACTATGTTTGTCTTATAAGATAACAAAATTTATCCATAATCGTTAAAGAACATATGTTTGCGTCGAATTTAATAACTGATAGTGTCCCTCCCTTAAAGCTAACCGATACCTGTGGTAGAGCACTGCTTTGGATGGATGAATTACGCGTTAATGCATTACCAGTTTTAGACGGCACAAATTATTTAGGAATTCTGCACAAAACAGATGTTGTAAAGCCTGAACTAAATAAAACGATTTTAAAAAATGCCGATATCACATTTTCGAAGGTTTCTGTTTTCCATAATCAGCATGTTTATGAATTAACGAAAATTGCAACTATCAATAAATTAGATATTGTACCAGTTGTAGATGATGATAACCATTATTTAGGATTAGTAACGGTGAATGATTTAGTTGCTTATTTTGCTGAGAGCAAAAGTGTTTATATGCCTGGAGGGATTATCATTCTCGAAATGGGCTTTAAAGACTACTCCATGAGTCACATTAGTCAGATCGTAGAATCTGATGGCGGTCATATTTTAAGTGCAAGTGTTTCTGCAACAAAAAACCAACAGACAATTGAAATCACCTTAAAAATCGATAAGGTTGATTTATCAAGAATATTGGCGGCATTTTACAGATATAATTATAATGTAATTGGATCTTTTTCACAAAGTGAATTTAACGACGATTTGAAAAATCGATACGACTCGCTGATGCATTACCTAAATATTTAATTGACAGAATTGAGATCGAATTTATCCCCTATTCTATTCAAGTTATTACTTTTCTTTTTTTTAATTAATCCTTTGTTTTCTTTATCTGCAAAAGCAGAAACCGATACAGTATTTATTAAGGAAATTTTAATTATTGGCAACAAAAAAACAAAAAGCTCTATCATATTAAGAGAGCTTCCATTTAGCCGTAATGAAAGCGTTTATAATCTCGATAGTGTTTTGATAAGATGCAAAGAAAATCTCATGAACATTGGATTGTTCAACTTTGTAGATATTAATTACATCAAAGAAAGTCCTACTACTGCATTAATTTATATTAGCGTATCAGAAAGATGGTATTTATGGCCGATGCCTGTTTTTGAATTAGCAGACCGAAACTTTAACGAATGGGCTCAGAAAAAAGACTTGAGCAGAACTAATTATGGTCTATATATCCGACAAGATAATTTTAGAGGGCGTGATGAAATTGTCCAACTTCAAATGGTCTATGGTTATTCCCATCGACTCGGATTAAGCTATACTATTCCTTATTTAAATAGAAAACAGAATATTGGATTATCGGCGGGATTTTTAATTTCTCAAAATCATGAAATTACCTATGATGTAGTTGGCGACAAACTTCAATTTTACAAGAACGAAGATTTATATGTCAGAAAAGATTTCTCAACTTACGTTCGAATTAACAAGCGCAAAGGCATTTATAATTACTTCCTAACGGGATTGGATTACCGCAGAAACAGCACTATTGATTCTGTACTCTTTTTAAACCCTTCTTTTTTCGTAAACAACTCTACTTACCAGCAAGCATTAACGCTTTCTTGGGGATATCGATTTGACAAAAGAGATTATCAGGCCTATGCCTTAAAGGGCACCTATTTTGAATTTGATATTTTTAGAAGTGGTTTTGCGTCGCTTAAAAACGAACCTGAAATAATGGCTATATCAACAGGCCTTAGAAAATACTTTAAATTAAATGATAAATTCCATTTTGCAGCTATGGCAAAGGGACGTTTAACACAAATATCGAGAGCTCCTTTTTTTAATCAAAAAGCAATTGGTTACGGACAAGATTACATCAGAGGTTATGATTACTATGTGATGAATGGTCAGAATTATTTATTGGCGAAATCGCAATTAAAATACACATTGATGAAGAAGAGAGTTTATCGTACAAATTTTATCAAATCTGAAAAATTTAATCAGATTCCGGTCTCGATGTATTTAAATTTATTTGCTGATGGAGGCTACGTTCAAGATAAGTACTACAGTCGATTAAACAACCTTTCTAATAAATTCCAATATTCCTACGGAGTTGGATATGATTATGTAACTTATTATGATTTAGTATTCAGATTTGAATATGCCTTTAACCGAATGAAGGAATCTGGCTTTTTTTTCAGAATAGGTGCAGCATTTTAATCTTTACATGAATTGAATTTATAACTTTACAATATGAAGATTGCATTATACGCCCGCCAATTATCTGAGAGCAACCATGGTATTGCCATTCAGCTTATCGGAGAGATTTTAAATCGTGGTGCTATGCCAATCATTTATCAACCATTATTTAATCAATTAAAATCCGCTTTAAAGCACCATGACCATTTTGAGCTTTATAACTCAGGTTCTGAAATCAGGGGTAAAGTAGATTTTCTTTTTAGCATTGGTGGAGACGGAACAATTTTAGACACCTTGACGCAAGTTCAGGATAGTGGCATACCCGTTTTAGGAATTAATGTGGGACGCTTGGGATTTCTGTCTAGCATTTCTACGCAAGAAATTAATCAATGTCTTGATTCTCTATTCAAAGGGCATTACACGCTCGACAAAAGGCGTTTATTACGTCTTGATTCAAGTATCAATCTTTTTGGAGATGTCAATTATGCTTTAAACGAACTAACTATTCATAAGAAAGATAGCTCAAGCATGATTATCATCAACACATTCATCAACGGCGAATATTTAAACTCCTATTGGGCAGATGGATTAATTATTGCCACCCCTACTGGATCTACTGGATATTCATTAAGTTGCGGCGGTCCTATCATAGCGCCTTATTCTGAAAACTTTGTTATTACTCCAATAGCACCTCATAATTTAAATGTAAGGCCAATTGTTGTTTCAGATGAAAATGTTATTTCATTAGAAGTGGAAGGGAGGTCGCAATATTTTATTGCATCATTAGATTCAAGATCTATTACCATAGATTCTTCTGTTTCATTAGCCATAAAAAAATCGGATTTCACCATGAATTTACTTAGAATTGGCAATGACAATTTCCTTGACACATTAAGAAAAAAGCTTAATTGGGGATTAGACTCAAGGAACTAGAAAAAGGAATTGTATCTATTTTTCATAAAAGCTACTGATTTTTGAGCGAAAATGTTATTTTTGTCCATAAGACTTATGTCGCTCAGTTATGAAAAAGAATTTACTGTTAGTATTAGTATTCATCTTCGCCGTTACCACAACTACACAGGCCCAGCGTCTGCGTTCGAGATGGAAAGCTTATCGTTACGAATGGAGTGCAGGTATTGGTGCATCCAACTTCTTAGGTGATTTGGGTGGTGCAAATCAAATAGGAACGAATGGATTTAAAGATTTAGAACTTTCTTTAACCCGCCCTTCTTTAACATTAGGATTAAAATATAAACTTGCGGAATCTTTTGCTTTACATTCTCATGTTACTTACGGACAAGTTCGCGGAGATGATAAGTTAACCACTGAATATTTCAGAAACAACCGAAATCTCAATTTCAAATCAAATATTTACGAGTTCAATCTTAACTTTGAATATGCATTTTTGTCTTCGAGACAAGGAGGTATTTATCGCCTAAGGGGTGTTAAAAGATCAAGTTCATTTGAAGCACAAGGGTATGTTTTCGCAGGTATTGGAATATTTCATTTTAACCCGAAAGGTCAATTCAACGACAAATGGTATGAATTACAGCCTTTAGGAACTGAAGGACAAGGCATTTCTGAAGGCAGAAAAAAATACAATAGGACACAGGTTTGTATTCCAATTGGCGTTGGTGCTCGTTATTTCTTCAATAGAAGAATGGGCGTTGGTGTAGAATTCGGAATTAGAAAAACGTTTACGGATTACATCGATGATGTAAGTAAAACGTATTACGATAAAAATGCTATTTCTCAAGCGAATGGGACTGTTGCTGGATACTTATCTGACCCTAGCTTAAATTCAGGTACAGCGCAAACATTACTTGGCAATCAGAGAGGAGACGCAACGGATAATGATTCGTATATGTTCTTAATGTTCAGCTTCCATTATAAATTAAGAACCGGCAGAACAAACTTCCCTGTATTCTAAAATATAAAAACCGCAATTTTCATTCTTTTATTCCGTTTCGAAATAATGTTCAGGAAAATTGTATTCTCGTTATTACTATTAATTTCATACGTATCCTCTACTGTTAATGGTCAGTCGAGGGAAATGGGAATTATGCTGGGAGTAATGAACTATAAGGGCGATTTACAACAAGCTACTTATTCAAGTGATAATAATCTGCCGGGATTTGGTTTTTTATATAGAAGAAATTACAGCAACCATTGGGCATTTAAAACGGCAATAAGTTATGGGCATATAAAAGCCGATGATGCTCAATCTGACGATGCTTTTAATCAAAATCGAAATTTGAATTTTAAAAGTTCCATATTAGAAGGGACTGGTCAATTTGAATTTAATTTTTTCCCGTATCAAACAGCCAACCCTTCAACGATTTTCACACCTTACATGTCGGTAGGTCTATCAGTTTTTAGATTTAACCCTAAAGCATACTACAATGGAGGATATATTGAACTTCAACCTTTGGGAACTGAAGGACAAGGAACTAATGCAAACCCAGATAAAGACCTCTACAAAAGAACGAATCTAGCATTTGTTTTTGGAGGAGGATTCAAGTGGAAAATTGGTCGTAGATGGAGCGTGGTTTTAGAATCAATTGTTAGAAAAACTTACACCGATTATTTAGATGATGTTAGTGGCGTTTATGCAGATCCTAATGCGATTCGCGTGGAATACGGGAAAACAGCTTATTATTTATCTGATAGATCCATTGTTAAAAACAAGGCTGGCAATATTGGAAGACAACGAGGAGATAATACAAATCGCGACTGGTACCATTTCACTGGAGTCCAGTTTACATATACGTTATCAAAGCACTACATTGACCAGTGTCGCCCCTTCAGAATTAAATTGTGGTAATTCGCAGTTAAACCGCAGTTAATTAGCAATTTTTTCTCTGACACGACATCCATTTTATTACATTTGTATCCCTTCGAAAATTAATAATGTCTACCAAAGATTTACTCAATCAAGAGAAAATGCCAAAGCATATTGCCATTATCATGGATGGTAATGGTCGCTGGGCAAAACAGCAGGGGAAATTAAGAACATTCGGGCATGCAAGCGGAGTAACAGCTGTTAAAGATGTTACAGAAGGGGCCGCAGAATTAGGTGTTGAAGTATTAACACTTTACGCCTTCAGCACTGAGAATTGGAACCGACCAAAATTTGAGATTGATGCATTGATGAGTCTTTTGGTTCAAACAATATCAAAAGAGACAGAAACATTAATGAAGAATAATATCCGATTAGCAACAATCGGAGATACCAATAGCCTACCGTCTGGTGTAAAGGAAAAGCTAGAAAAAGCAATCGCTAAAACTTCTGGCAATAGCAGAATGACTCTCGTTCTGGCTTTAAGTTATAGCTCTCGTTGGGAAATAACCAAAGCTGTTCGTGAGATTGCAAATGAAGTAAAAGAAGGCAAAATGGATGTTGATGCGATAAACGAAAGTACAATTTCATCTCATTTAACAACAGCCGAATGGCCTGACCCAGAATTAATGATTCGTACTAGCGGTGAAACGCGAATTAGCAACTATTTGCTTTGGCAATTAGCTTATGCAGAGCTATACTTCACAACTAAGCTTTGGCCCGACTTCCGAAAAGAAGATTTGTACGAAGCAATTTATAATTATCAAAATAGAGAAAGAAGGTTCGGAATGATATCGGAACAAGTTAAATAAACACATGCAAAAAATTTCAACTAATATTTTATTGTTCCTGCTTTTAGTAATTGGTCATCAATCCACTTTTGCGCAAACAGTAATCAATGGCAACGAAGACTTAATTGATTATTCAAGTCCTAAAGAATACGAACTAGGAGGAGTTACCGTTTCTGGAGTTCAATACTTAGATGAGAGCGTCCTAATTACATTGACAGGTTTATCAGTTGGAGAGAAATACAAAATTCCTGGAGAAAAACTTTCCACTGCTATTGAAAATTTATGGAAGCAAGGTTTACTGTCAGATGTAAAAATTTATGTAACTAAAGTTATTGACGGAAAAATATTTCTTGAATTTAGAATTAAAGAATTACCTCGACTTTCAAAATTCACTTTTCAAGGTGTAAATAAATCAGAAGCTGACAAACTAAGAGAAAAACTATCCTTAGTTAAAGGTAAAATCATCAATGAGAATCTGATTCAAACAACAAAGAACCTGGCCAAAGATTATTTTATTGAAAAAGGATATTTGTTTACGGATGTAACTGTAAATACAGAGAAAGATACCACGGCAGGCGCTAATTCACAGCTGATGGTAATATCTATAGCTAACAAGAAAAAAGTAAAAATCAATAAAGTTTATTTTATTGGATTAAGTGCATTTTCTGAAAAAAGTTTAAAACGAAAAATGAAAGGCACTAAGGAAAAAGCCTTTTATAAAATATTTACTAATTCGAAATTTACTGAGGAAGGATTAGAGAAAGACAAAGAGAAAATATTAGCTAAGTATACTGCGCTTGGATATCGTGATGCAGTTTTTAATGGCGATAGCATTGTAAAGCACGATGACAAAACCATTGACTTATATTTAAGCATCAACGAAGGTGCTAAATACTACATTAGAAATATTAATTGGATAGGGAATACAAAATACTCAACAGCTGCTTTACAAGAGATTCTCAATATTAAAAAAGGCGACATCTATAATCAGCAAAGAATTGAAGAAGGTTTATACTTGAGTCAAAGTGGAAGAGATATTTCTTCCCTTTACATGGATGATGGTTATTTATTCTTTTCGATAAATCCAGTAGAGGTAAAAATTGATGGCGATTCTATTGATATTGAAATGCGTATTTATGAAGGTAAACAAGCAGTAATTAGTAATATTTCTATTTCTGGAAATACTAAAACAAACGATAAAGTAATACTTCGTGAAATAAGAACACTTCCAGGCCAGTTATTCAATCGTTCAGATATTATTAGAACACAACGTCAACTAGCACAGCTTGGTTATTTTGATCAGGAAAAATTAAACGTTAATCCTAAACCTAATCCAGCAACAGGAACAGTTGATGTAGAATATATTGTAGAAGAGCGCCCATCTGATCAATTAGAATTATCTGGTGGCTGGGGCGGCGGTGCAGGAGTTGTTGGAACATTAGGAGTATCATTCAATAACTTTTCTATCAAGAATGTAACTAAGCGCAGTACCTGGACTCCCCTACCTTCGGGAGATGGTCAAAAATTAAGTATTCGTTTCCAATCGAATGGCCGATATTTCCAAAGCTATAATATGTCGTTTACAGAGCCTTGGCTAGGAGGTAAAAAACCGAATTCATTAACGGTATCTGCTTTCCGTTCAGTTCAATCTGATGGATTAAAAATTTCTGATGAGAATCGTTCGGACTTAACTATTTCTGGTGGTGCCGTTGGATTAGGTCGTAGATTAAAATGGCCAGATGATTACTTCACACTTTATCATGAATTATCGTTTCAGAATTACTCTTTGAATAAATGGACTGGCACTTTCCTTTTTACGGATGGATCATCCAACAATTTAAGTTTCTCGCAAACAATTGCCAGAAATTCAGTGGATGGTTTTGTTTGGATAAGAACCGGATCACAGCTGAATTTTACAGTGCAGTTGACTCCTCCTTTTTCTTTATTTGATGAGAAAACCGACTATAAAACTGCTATTGCAACAGAAAAATATAAATGGATTGAATATCACAAATGGAAATTCAGTGCAGCAAGCTATAAGAGTGTTGGCAAGTTCGTGCTTTACAGTAAAGCGCAATTCGGATTTTTAGGATTCTATAATAAAGATATTGGCCAGAGTCCATTTGAACGATTTTATGTAGGTGGTGATGGTCTTTCTGGCTATTCATTAGACGGTAGAGAAATTATTGCTTTAAGAGGTTATGACAACAACTCAGTTACTCCGAAAGTAAATGGAAGCAATATCGGAGGTACCGCCTACGATAAATTCACTGTAGAGCTTCGTTTCCCTATTTCATTGAATCCATCGGCTACTATTTATACGCTTGGATTTATTGAAGGAGGTAACAACTACTTAGGGATGAAGAACTTTAATCCATTCTCATTAAAACGTTCTGCAGGAATGGGAGTAAGAATATTCTTACCGATGTTCGGCTTGTTAGGCTTGGATTGGGGTTATGGGTTTGATGATATTGAAGGCAGTAAAGTTTATAGTGGCTCTAACTTCCACTTTACTATCGGACAGCAATTCTAATTTCTATTCTCTGGTTAAAAATAAATTGGTAAATTTGGCATGAATATTAGGTGCCTCAAAAAAAAGAAATTTATGAAAAAACAATTGGTAACCCTATTAGTGTTTTTTATTGCAATAGCAATGAAACCTGCATGTGCACAGAAATATGCTTTTATTGATAGTCAGTATATTTTAGATAATATTTCAGAATATAAAGCCGCACAACAACAACTCGATCAATTAAGCATAAGCTGGCAAAAAGAGATTGAAAGTAAATATGCTATTATTGATAAACTTTACAAAGATTACCAAGCTGAACAAATCCTTTTAACTGAGGATATGAAGAAAAAACGAGAGCTTGAAATCACCAATAAAGAAAAGGAAGTAAAAGAATTTCAAAAGGCAAAATTCGGATACGAAGGAGAACTTTTTAAGAAGAAGCAAGAATTAATCAAGCCTTTACAAGATAAAATTTACAATGCTGTTAAGAAAATCGCAACTGATCAAAGCTATGCTGTTATTTTTGATAAATCAGGCGACTTAACAATGCTTTATACGAACGCTAAATACGATAAGAGCGACGAGGTTCTAGCCTCAATGGGATATAAAGCAGGTAGTAAATCAAATGGTGCTGGCGACTCAAAATCGGGGGGCGACAGTAAACCACAAGGTGGCACTGAAGACAGAAAATAATCAACCTAAAATCAAATAAAGTAAAAATCATGAAGAAATTAATTGCAGTTGCGTTTGGTGTATTCTTAAGTTTAACAAATTTTTGTAACGCTCAATCAACATTAAAATTCGGACATATCAATTCAAATGAATTATTTGCAATAATGCCTGAATTAAAAGCTGCGGATTCAACCCTAGCTAAATTCAAAGCTACATTAGACTCTCAATTCAAAACGATGGGAGCAGAATACCAAGCAAAAGTTTCTGATTACAAATCGAAAGAAGCTTCAATGGCGGACCCAATAAAGGAAGCAAAGCAAAAAGAAATAACTGACTTAGAAGATAGAATTCAGGCATTTCAGGAATCGGCACAAACTTCTTTACAGAAAAAGCAAGAAGAGTTAAATGGCCCAATTATTAAGAAAGCACAAGATGCAATCAACGCTGTAGCAAAAGATAAAGGGTATTCTTATATTTTTGATAGTATGCCAGGAGGAAATTTACTATTTGCTCAAGAATCAGATGATATTCTTCCCTTAGTAAAAACCAAACTTGGAATTAAGTAATTAACTAGTTTAGTTTATAAAAAGCCTCGAGTCATTCTCGGGGCTTTATTTTTTTTATCAATTTTGTTTTATGGCAAAGAAAAAAAGTGATGCTACTAGGCCTTTAGGAATTTTTGATTCAGGCATTGGCGGATTAACCGTTGCAAGTGCAATTAATAAGTTAATGCCGCAAGAACAAATAGTATATTTTGGAGATACAGCTCACCTACCCTATGGCGACAAGTCGCCAGAATCGATAAAGAAATGGGCGCTTGCCATAAGTGATTTTCTAATGACTTATGATTGCAAAGTAATTGTTATTGCTTGCAATAGTATTTCATCGGTTGCTTATGACTTAATAAAAGCACATATTGGGAACAAAGCAATAGTTATAAATGTAATTGACCCCGTGGTTGATTTTGTATCTACACAACCTAAGCTAAAATCTGTTGGTGTAATCGGCACAAAAGCGACCATCAAAACTGATATCTACGCTAAGAAAATCAAATCAAAAAATAAAAAATTACAAGTTGCATCATTAGCCACTCCACTTCTGGCTCCAATGATTGAAGAGGGCTTTTTCAACAATAAAATTTCCAAAACAATTATCAACGACTACCTTTCTCGACCGAAATTAAATGGCGTTAATAGTTTAATTTTAGGATGCACTCACTACCCATTAATTAAACCTGAAATTGAACAATTTTACAAAGGCAAAGTAACATTATTCGATACAGCAGGAATAGTTGCTAACCATACAAAAGAAATTCTAGAGAAACATGCGCTTTTAAACATGGGTAAAAAAACAAAGCACCATTTTTTTGTTTCTGATTATACTGCAGCCTTCGCAGAAAGTACGAAATTGTTTTTCAAAGGGAAAGTCAAGCTTGAACATAAGAACTTATGGAAATAAAAAAAGGGAGAATTATTATTCTCCCTTTTCATTTTTATGTAAAATCCTAATAGAATCTTCCTCTGTGATCAGTAATATCAGCTTTCTCTTTCAATGCATTTTCAACTTCGTACTGTGCACGTCCTTGTAATTGTTGCTTCAATTGGTTTGCAGACTCCTTAAATTCTTTTGGTAATGTTGGCTCATTATAGTTATTAACTACAACTACATAAACTCCAGCATTCCCCTTAATCGGCTTAGAAACTTGTCCCGCTTTTAATGTCATTAGGTTACCTACTACAGCACCTTCAAATCCTGCATTACCTAAGAAAGGTGATGCGAATGAAACATTCTCTGCAGCCATAACAGTTTGCTTTACTTTAGTAGCTATTCCATCGATATTTGAAGAACCTGCTTTTGTAAACTGATCAATAAACATCTGCGCCTTCTTTTCTTTACGAGCCTCCATTGTTACTTGATCTTTCACTTGATCTAAAGTGGCTGTGCCTTTTTCACGAATATCAGTAAGCTTAGCTACAACATATGCATTACCGAAATCAAATGCTTTAGAAACCTCACCAATTTTAGCTTTAAAAGACCAACGGATTAACTCACGTGAATTTTCAAAACCACCCACTTGACGATTGTTTTCCTGAATGTTTTGTTCAGATAGTTTAGTCAAGTTTTGATCTTTAATACCTTTATCAAATGCTTCAGTTGTGTTGAACTTATTAGCAAATTCGTTTGCTTTGGTATACATTGATTGAATAGTCTTGGCACTTGCCTCAACCTTTTTCACTAGCGTTGCAACTTTAACTTGTTTTGAAGCTGCACTCATATCAGATACTTCAATTACATGTAAACCGAACTGAGTTTCTGCTGTAATTAATGCACCTTTTGAAGAACTAAAGCAAGCTTCACTAAATGGCTCAACCATCATTTGGTAATTAAACCAACCTAAATCACCACCTTTAGCATTAGCAGCCTGGTCAACTGAGTATTTAGTTGCCATATCCTCGAATTTAGCACCACCTTTAATTGCTTTGATGATGCTATCCGCTGTTGCTTTGGCAACATCAGCTTTACCAGGTTCTACCTTCAATAAGATATGACGTGCCTTAACTGAATCGGCCATTGATTTAACAGCAATCAGCTTAGAAGCTGAATAAACCCCGTTCATATCAAATGGACCCATTACAGTTCCAACCGCAGCAGAAAACATTGCTGAATCAATATTAAAAGGTAATGTCCCTTTCTTGTGATAAGTATTATCTAATGGTTGATCAGAGTTTGAAGCAATAAATGATGAGTCGTTTGAAGTAGTTTTAAATTCCTCTAACAATTTAGAGAAGTCGCTAGAAGCTGCTTTAATATCTACATCAGAGGGCTTAACATTGAATGCAACATACTCAACTGAACGTGAGTCCTGTTGCTTATATTTCTTTAAATTTTCATTGTAAACAGCTTTTAAATCTGCATCTGAAACCTGAATTGTAGTATCAACTAAAGAAGCATAAGGAATCATAACATATTTCACAGAAGCTGTTCTGTTCATGTCCATAAAATTATCCTTTGCTTCATCCTTGGTGATATATAAACCACCCTTTACAAGTTCATTGTATTTTTCCGCAATGCGCTTTTCCTTTAGAGCCTTTTCAAAGGCAGCCCATTGTTCAGAGGCTTTAGGATCGTTGTTTTTGTTTTTCAAAAACTGAATAACTGATGACGGACTAAACTGCCCAGTTTTAGGGTCAGTAAAAGCCTGACGAATTTGTGGGTCAATGTTTTTGCCTTGAACCATATCAAATAGTTCATCTGCTGAACACGATAAACCTAACTTTTTGTATTGTTCAACCATTACAAAATCATTCACGAATTTATTCCATGCCTGCTCTCTGATTTGATCCATTGTAGCCTGATCAACTGTCTGATTTTGTGACTGAGATTTATAATTCTCGACAAACTCTTCCACGCGTGAGTTATAGTCCATCAAATCGACTTTGTTACCTCCAATAATGCCTACCGTATTATCTGAATCTCCAAAAAACCCATTTTTTGATGAGAATAAATCACCCAAAACAAAGGCTACTAAACTAAATCCGATAATTCCAATAAGAAGGCCTGATTTACTTCTTATTTTTTCAATAACTGCCATAGTAATCTATTTTATTCCTTATTTAAGGTTGCGAATATACAACTCTTTATCTATTGATAAAAGTATCCAATAAAGTAATATTAGAAAAGTACGATTAATTATCTATTTTCCGAATCGTTTTTTGTCCTTTGCAAACGACGGGCAATCCAAAAAATACTAGTAAAGAATGCTAATAAAAAAAACCATAGCCCTGTTAATGCCGACTCTGTGAGACTTTTAAATATTCCAAAAGCCACTGCCAATAATGTCAGTAACAACCAGCAAATCTCTAGCAATCGGTAAATGTTCATTGATTTAATGTAATATGACCTGTAACATTAAAGATTTTATAATGACTAAAATCCTGATCAGCTTCGAACCCATTACCCATAATAATTTCCTTACTGGTTGTAATTTTAACAAAATTATCCGATAAAAGCTTATTCTCACGCTCATCCCAAATAAGTTTTTCTGTATTAAGCTTTTCGCCTTTCAGATTTACAACCTCCACATTGTTGCGCGCCTCCCATCTATGCTCTTGCTCATAGTGAATGGCATAACTTGATTTCATTCTTGAAATTACATTCATATTCACATCGTAAAAGCTAATTTTCATCCCCTTTGATAGTTCTGTAATCGGCTTTGGCAACATGATTTTTTTCATTGTTGGTGCTTCTAAAAGCACTTTGACTGCACCAGAATCACTATATATAGTCTGTAAACTAGTAATTTCTTCTACCGGATCGTTAGGCCTTGCTGTAATTCGGGATATTTCACTTTCGTTGTTTTCACAGGATGTAAAAAACCATAAAAGAAACATCATTAATAAAAGCTTATTCAAAAATGTCATCAGATTAAAATATTAATCATATTTCTTTTTAATGAACCATACTTCGTTAAAAGTTAATCCGATTGATAAACGAATATATTGCTCCCTAATAAGATTATCGTTTAATGTTCCGCGTTTACCAAATTGCAAACTACAATTGACCTTTGACTGAAAGCTACGTTTTAATGGTAATCCAACACCCAAACATATTCCCAAATCATTTAAATCAGCGTTGTTATTCAGATTCAAGTACGATTTGTTGTAGTAAGCACCAAAACGATATTCTATTCGGCTTGTATATTTTGATGATAGCAAATTATTGGGAATATAACTTCCTCCTGCTGAAAGTGAAAAACTATTGTTCAAATTATCCTTAACTCCGAATGACTCATAATTACTCCAATTTTGAATTTTAAAATCAGCACCGTAATTCCATTTATTCAACTTTGAAACACAAAAACCTATTCCGTAACTAGATGGCATTACCACCTCGCCCTGGTTTTCTAAAGAAAGAAAAACGGTGTCTTTAATTACATCAAAACCTGTCGCACCTTTCTTATAGTTTAACCAAAGAATATTTCTCTCTCCACTTATTTTTTGTGAGGGAGAAGCAGTTAATCCTATTGCTATAGACTTGTCATTTTTTAATGAATGCTTCCAATTAGCTCCATATTCAAAATAAAAATCCCCTAAGCTTAATTCGTCTTGATAATTTGTATTGAAGAAGATTGAATTTGTAAACTCTTCCTTTCGCTGATTTATAACATTGCCAAATAAATAATCAGCATTAAAACCTACCGAAAGTGATTTTGTGATTTTCAATCCAGCACCCAAATAATACTTTGTATACCCCCCCGCTCCCTTGTATATATAATTAATATCCGAGCTTTGGTTCAAGGTATCAATATTTGATGATGATACGATATTATATCCTGTACTACTAAAAGGAATAATTCCGAATGAAAACCCTAACTTGTTTTTCACAATTGGGAAAGCCATTGCAAGTGCATTTAAATCAGCATTTAAACCTGATGTGGAAACATCATTTTGCTTACTAAATAACACCTCTGAATTAACACCTATTTCCATGACCATTATCGAATCATATGCATAAGATGCTGGATTACCAACATTTATAGTGGATGGATTTGTATAGCCAAGCGACAAACCTGCCATACCTCTTTGATAGGCAAATCCTTTAAATGTTAAATCACCGATTCCAAATCTTGAGTATGGAGAAAGCGTGCTGTTTTGAGAATAACTTAAGCTAGAAAAAAGGGATATTAGAATAAATATAATTAAAAACTTAGTTTGCTGCTTTCTCATTCTTTGTTGTGTAGTAGAATTAAATTAATGCCTATCAGTGTCAAATCTGGCTCTGCAAAGATGGCTTTTTTTTCTATAAGATCTTGAAAATAATGATAGTCGCCGCCGGTAATAATCACTTTGAGATCCGGAAATTTATCTGAGTATGTTCTAATAGCTCCATTTATTTCATTAGCAATACCTGACATAACACCATTATGAATCGAATCATTTGTATTCCTACCTGTTAACGCATTAAATTGATTAGGCTCAAGTAGAGGCAATTGGTGAGTATAATAGTTTAGGGCTTTGTAACGCATAGCGATACCTGGTGCAATTGCCCCACCTTCAAAACCATTTTGAACGGAATAAAAATCAATTTTTAAGCAAGTCCCGCAGTCAATTGTGAGTACGTTATTATTTTCAAAAATAAAACTCGCACCAACCGCGTTCATCAGTCGATCAATACCTAACGATTGAGGTGTTTCATAGGAATTTTTAATTGGCAATGAACAATTTTGATCAATTGATAAAACAGAACTAAATTGACTAAAAAAATTTATTAATTCAATGGGGAGCTGAACAACATTTGAAAAAGCGATGTTGGTTATTTGAAAATTCTCGAAAAACTTTAATTCCTCACTTAATTTCAAGTAATCAAACTTTCCTTTGAAAATCAAATTTTTACCTTCAAAAATAGCCCACTTTAATGCTGTATTTCCGAGATCAATAGCTAAATTCATTGACACAAAATAAGCAAATAAATAGCTGGACTAAAGAGTTGTTTTTAAAAAATTTGAATTATTCTTCTTTTAATTTCATGAAATAGATTTGAAATTGATAAAATTATCATACTTTTGCGCCCTCAACAGGTGATGTAGCTCAGTTGGTAGAGCAAAGGACTGAAAATCCTTGTGTCGACGGTTCGATTCCGCCCATCACCACAAATAGTTAATTATCAATCTCATAAAAAATAATGGAAGCACGCTTTAAAAGAGTTTTGCTCATAGATGATAATGAGATTGACAACTTCATTAACGAACGAATGATTTCAGCCAGTAACTTTTCGGCAGAAGTTATAGTTAAGAATTCAACTGATGATTCGTTAAGCTTTTTACAATCACTATCCGATATAAACGAATTTCCTCAGGTAATTTTTCTTGATTTGAATATGCCTGGCAAAGATGGATTCGCATTTCTTTCTGAATTTGAAAGTTTAAATGAAGAGCTTAAAGCAAATTGTAAGATCATCGTACTCTCCTCTTCAATTAGTCCGGAAGACATAAATAAAGCCTCTACAAATAAGTTTGTCTACAAATACGTAAACAAACCCTTGAATGAAAAATATTTAAATGCAATTGATTTTTAAATGAAAAAGTCCCGACTTCTCGGGACTTTTTTTTAACTCTTTAGTGGATTGCACATTTTTCTTAGTGTTGTTTCATCCAGCTTTACATTCTTCATGACAAAATATGGCGATTTGTTAATTGATTCAAACTCGCTCCACATTTCAGCAATTTTTTTCATCTTCTTTCTATAGTCAGCTGGCTTGAGTGCTGTTTTAAGAATTTTTATCATAGACTTAGTAGATTCAAATTGTGATTCATTATCCTTAATTTGACGCTTTAGACTACTAACGATTTGCATACAAAGACTATCTTCTCCTAAAATACAATATTGTAAAGCCTGGAAAATTTTATTATCCACATCTGCAACAAGATGTTGCTTTAAAGCAATTCTATTTCTAAGCTGATTAATTTTTTTCGCTGCACCTTGAAAATCTTTCGCATAAAACTTAACAGTAGCCATATAGCGGTAAGCAGATACTAAATGATAGGTTTCATTCTCTTTAATGTCTAATTGATTCTCGATCACATCATATCCAAATGAAAGTTGCTCCAAATTTGAATCGAGGTTATACTTTGAAATTTTAGCATGAAGAAACTGAACTAAAAAGAAATGCATCGTTGGCTTTTCAGCTAAGTCAGGCATTGCAGCATGAACCTTATTTAAATAATAATCGGCACGAACTACATTTTTTGTTTTCGTATAGTATTCAAAATATAATAAGTTAGTTATGCCTTTAATATTTTGATAAAATGTATCCAGCGGATACTTCTCAAAAATATCATTCATCTTTTGAAGTGTAGTATCAATCTCAATTTCACGAGAGGCCAAACCTTCATTATTCACCTGTACACTACACAAATAATAAATCTTAGCAATATTATAAAGAACAAACAATCTGTGAGAATCATATAATTCACAAATGTTAGAAAGCTCGCGCTTCATCATCACAATTTCTTCTTGTTCTGAATCACTTTGATTTAATTGATATTCTCCAATCTTCTTTAAGAACTTGAAGAAGATATTCTCTGCTTTTGATACTGCCAATGAAAAAGCAACATGACGCTTATACTTGTTTTCGAAGTAATCATATTCTTCAGAAAATACATGCAGCTGCGCTAAAGTTTTATAAACTAAAATAAGTTCAGCATTTAGATCATATTCTATTAACTGTTTTTCTAATTCACGCAAGGCACGAATTGAAAAATCTCTGTTATTGCCAAATAAATGAGCTGGAACACGGGAAACTTCATCCATTAATGTTTGAATTGGGTTCTCCACTTTCTTACTTAGAATGCCTGCTATTTTGGAATTAAGTCGAGACTTAAGCGTATAATAAGCACTTGCATTTACTTGCAACATTTCCATTAACTCGCTATCATCAATATTACTATTTCGAGTAGCTTCTAAAACCATATAAGGTTTATTCTTTTTCTTACCAGAAACTTCGTACAACAAATTCTGATATTCTTCTGAAGAAAGCTTTTTGATTGTTTTGCTTAAAATGTCCATATAAATTGATTTTATTTTTTTGGGTTTGGTCCCTATTACGCAAGATTTCCATAAAAGTTATACTGCCGACATAAAAACATTTTAAGTATTTGCAACCATAATAAAAGTCGCTACGTTATAAGCAGCGGTCACTTTAAAAAGATAATGGCTATTTCATTCATACAATTTTTAGAAATTCCTTACAAATGCAAAAAAGTTGTAACCTTTAAAAAATTGTAGCGTAAAGAGCCCTATAAATTGCAAATAATTAAAAACAAAATATTATGAATCACTCAGCTCACACCCAGGATTTCTACAAAGCAGTTCGCAACAATCGTATGCTTATGTATTCTAAACCTAAACGCTATTTCAATCGTGAAGAAAAGCAAGGATCCTCTTTCCGTTACTTGTTCTTAATTGAGGTAGTAGCCTTCTTAATGGCATTATCAAGCTTCACAACTGCAAATGGTCAGGGCATTCCAAGCAACAACCAAATGCTTTCAGCAGAAAACCAAAACTCAATGAATATATACAATTACAATACTGTATACAATTCAGGTAAAGTTTTCGTTAGCTGGACATCTAAAAACGAAACTGATGATTGTGTATATGTTGTGGAACGCTCTACTAACGGTACAGATTATTTATCGGTAGGTGTGAAAGAAGGTGTTGGAGCACAAATTGAACTTTATTATTCATGGATTGATCAAGCACCTCCAGCAGGATTTTCTTACTATCGCGTTAAGAAAATAACTAAAGAAGGAGATCAGCTTTATAGCTCAGTTAATTCAGTAATTAATCAAGCTTCGAACTTTAATAATTACGCACAAGGCAACGACGAAAAATAGTATAAAATAAACTACCTAATAACCAACCAACAACCAACCAACCAATTTTTTATGTGCAGTTCGATAAGAAATAAGATTTTCTATGCAATATTAATTTGTCTATTAATGTTGCATAGATTTTCATTTGCACAAAGTCCAACGGCAACATTTACATCAAATAAATCTATTGGTTGTGCACCTTTAATGGTCAACTTTACCAATACCTCCAGCAATTTTAATTCATGCATGTGGTATTTTGGCAACACCAATACCTCAGCGGCTAACAATCCAACAACAGTTTACACTACACCAGGCCTTTATACAGTAAGTCTTGTTGTATTTGGATCAAACGGTCAAAAAGACTCCACAACACAAATTATTACTGTTGTTGATAACCCGATTGCAAATTTTTCTGTTTCACAAACTACAGGATGTGCACAGAACAATTCATTTCAATTCACTAATTCATCTACTAATGCAGTCTCTTATATATGGGATTTCGGTGATGGAACTTCTTCAATAGATCCAAGCCCAAGTCACACTTATTTAAATGCGGGGATTTATAATGTAAAACTGATAGCTACTAGTACTTATGGCTGTCAGGATATAGAGATTAAAAATTCACTAATAACAATATTTGCTAATCCAATAATTCAGTTTACATCAAATTCTACTTCAACATGTGATGTAAATACAACATTCAACTTTACAGATAATACCATCGGAAGTAATTCTTGGTCGTGGACCTTTGGTGATGGGTCTAGTTCAACTCAACAAAATCCATCACACCAGTATTCAGCAACCGGAAATTACACAGTAACATTAATCGCCGGTAATGCAAATGGATGCTATGACACCCTATCTCAGAGCAATTTCATCCATATAGGAAATACATTAGTTCCATCACTAACGGTTAGTGATACTAACGGGTGTGCACCTACCACCATTCATTTTAATGCTACAACGCCAAATTCAAATACATGGAATTGGGACTTTGGAGATGGGTCAACATCAAATTTAAAATCGCCAAACCATACCTACACTAACCCAGGGCTCTACACCATCACACTAACTGTTACAACTAATAGTGGGTGTAATGGATCAGTAATAAAAAATCAATTCATAAAACTAGATTCAAAACCAATCCCATCTTTTACTCTTGCACAAGATACAGGTTGTGCGCCTTATACTATTCAACCAATTAACACAACAATTGGAGGAGCTACATACTTATGGAATTTTGGCAATAGTACTTCTAACTTAACAAACCCAACAAAAACGTATACATCAGGAGGGAATTACACTATTACATTAACTGCAACTTCTCAAAATGGGTGTACAGATTCGATAAGAGTTTCACCTGCACTTAAAGTATATGACCCTGATGCACAATTTCAAGCCACTCCACGTATTGGTTGTGCAGGAATGACAGTTCAATTTACTAACACAACTAACCAAAATAATATTGTTGGATTTTTATGGCTTTTTGGTGATGGTACAAGCTCTACATTGCAAAACCCTACACACACTTATAATGCTATTGGAAATTATCCAGTATCATTAGTTGTCACCAACTCATTTGGATGTGTTGATACCACTACTAAACTAAATTACATTACAATAGTAGATCCAACAACAAACTATACTTTGCCCGATACAATTAAAATTTGTTTAGGCGACCCATACACTTTCTATGACCCAACTGCAATCAGCAACTCATGGAATTGGGATTTTGGCGACGGTAATACTTCAACATCTCAAAATGGCTCAAATCTATATCAAAATGCAGGAATTTATACAGTTACTTTAACTACCACAATGCCGGGTGGATGTATCCAAACATTTAACCCTTTCGCTATAGTTCAGGTAGTACCATATGTACACAAGCCGATTGATTTTACATTGATGAGCACATGCAAGCCATACAATGTACAATTTAACTGTACTACACCAAATGTTATTTTATACAATTGGGATTTTGGTGATGGTAGTTTTTCATTTGATGCAAATCCGTTACACATCTACAATACTGCGGGGTCATACAATGTTTCATTAACATTAACAGTGGGATCTGGATGTATAACAGTTATGGACACGGTTGTTACAGTTGGACATTTAAATTCAGCGATCGCAAGTTCATACGATGAATGCATAAACAATGCTATTCAATTTGACATAACTAAAAACTGGGAGTTTGTTTCATGTATTTGGCATTTTGGAGACGGAACAACTTCGAATTCGTTTTTACCAACACATGCATATAGTACAGTAGGGACATATAATGCATTTATTATTACTACTGATTTTTCAAACTGCATTGATACGTTTTATTTGCCACAACAAATTATCATTACAAATACTAGTGCTGATTTTAATGTGATTAATCCAGTGGTTTGCTTAGGAAATAGTATCTCATTTAACAACCTGAGTTTATATGGATATTCTTATTTCTGGGAATTTGGTGATGGAACAACATCAACTGATACTTTCCCTATCCATACTTACACACAAGCAGGATTATATACTGTTACATTAAAAGTATTTAACGGTGGTTGTGTTAGAACGAAGACAGAAATCAATTATATCAACGTTATAGACCCGCAAGCAAATTTCAGTTTTGTAACAAATGGTATGTGCATGCCAGTAACAGTAACATTCACACCTCAAACACCTACTGCATCAACTTGGTTATGGGAGTTTGGAAATGGAGATAATTCTTCGTTATCAAATCCTGTTTATACTTTTTATTCAATACCTAACGACTCTATTAAATTAACAATTAC
>Ga0222712_10001732_pt1 | contig 26309 bp, 23 predicted proteins | sample C33_657DmetaG_FD_165043 | JGI IMG/M metagenome (GOLD analysis project Ga0222712, IMG submission 165043) | Estuarine water microbial communities from San Francisco Bay, California, United States - C33_657D | ecosystem: Environmental > Aquatic > Marine > Unclassified | place: USA: California... | reverse complement strand
CACCCTCGGCGGCGCCGACATGCTCCGCCGCGCGATGGGCAAGAAGATCCGCGAGGAGATGGAGCAGCAGCGCTCGATCTTCGTCGAAGGCGCCAAGACGACCAACAACATCGACAAGAAGAAGGCTGAGGAGATCTTCGCCACCCTGGAGAAGTTCGCCGAGTACGGCTTCAACAAATCACACTCCGCGGCCTACGCCATCCTCTCGTACCGCACCGCCTACCTGAAGGCCAACTACCCGGTCGAGTTCATGGCCGCCGTGCTCACGTCCGAACAGGGCAACGCCGACAAGCTCGCCGAATTCATGGCGGAAGTCGAAGCCCTCGGCATGAAGGCGCTCGGACCCGACGTGAACCAGTCCGACACCGACTTCACGCCGGTGGTGAAGGACAACGCCATCCGGTTCGGCCTGGGCGCCATCAAGGGCGTCGGCGAACAAGCCGCGCGCAACATCGTCGCCGAACGCGAGAAGAACGGGCCTTACAAGGATTTCGCGGACTTCGTCGGCCGCCTCGGCGAGTTCGACCTCAATTCACGCACGCTGGACTGCCTCGTGCGCGCCGGCGCCTTCGACTTCACCGGCGAAGACCGCCGACACCTCGTCGACTCGATCGAATCCGTCCGCCGCCACTTCGCGGGCGAACGCAAGGAACGCGCCAGCGGCCAGGGTTCGCTCTTCGACATGCTCGGGGCCGAGGACGCCGGCGCCGCGCGCCCGACGGACCTCATCCTCCGCAAGTCGGAGAAGATGCCGAAGCTCGAGATGCTCAACAGCGAGAAGGCCCTGCTCGGCTTCTACCTCAGCGGCCACCCGCTCGCCGACTACCACGGCCTCGACGAAGCCGTCGCCACGCTCACCGTCACGCCGGACCGCATCGAGCTCGACAAGAAGGAACGCCACACCGTCCGTATCTGCGGCATCGTCGGCGCCCTCGAGAAGAAGATCTCCAAGAAGGACAATCGCCCATGGGCGCTCTTCACCGTCGCCTCGCGCTCGGTGACGATCCCGGTGATGATGTTCTCCGACGCCTATGACGCGGCCGCCCAGCTCAAGGACGGCGAGCTCCCGCTGCTCATGGACGGCTCGCACGTGATCGTCGACGCCCGCCTCAACTTCCGCGAGGAACGCGGCGAGTGGTCGCTCAGTGCGCACGCCATCACGCCCCTCCGCCGCGCCCCGAGCCTCATCAAGAAGATCCTCTTCGCGCTCAAGCCCGGCCCCGACGCCGGCGACTTCCTCGAGAAGATCGTGGCGCACACCCGCAAGGTGGACGGCACGACGATCGTGCAGGTCGGCTTCATCCAGCCGGACGGCCGTGTGCTCGTGGCCGAAGCCGCCCGCGGCATGACCACCCGCTTCGACACCGAGACCTACGGCGCCTTCGGCCGCCACCCGGCGTGCGCCGGCATCCAGATCGAACCCGTCGCGCCGACGCAGCCGCCGCAGCGCAAGTACGGCCCGCGCAGCTGATCGTCGCGGCTCGGTCGGCGGCGTAAGCGTTCGTGTCCTTCTTCAGGGGTTTTTCGTTGTGCCCGCGGGATATCTAGGCTTACTATTAGCATGCTTGAACAGCACCCAGCTTTTGGGAAGTTCACTCCGAGCCTGGCCCAAAGGCTCCTCCTGGCCATCATCCGCGTCCCCCCTCTCTATCGAGGCTCACTTCGTCCTTTCTGGGTAAGGGTGCTGAATACGTTACGCCGCGGCCCGGTGGACGTATGCTCCGTTTTCGGCCGCTTCAGGGTCTACCCGACCAGCAACCTGGTCGACAGCGCCCTGCTGATCCACCCCGCTTACAATGAAGCGGAGATTTCCTTCCTCCGGGAGGGTCTGGGCGATGGAGGTACCTTCGTCGACATCGGAGCCAACATTGGCCTGTATTCCGTCGCGCTCGGCAACACGCTCCGCGGATCCGGCCGGGTCATCTCGATCGAGCCGAACCCGATCTGCGTCGAACGCCTCCGTGCGAACCTGAGCTTCAATCACCTGCCCGTCGCCGACGTCTTCCCGGTGGCCGCCGGCGATGCCCCTGGCCGCGGGCACCTGATCGTCGACCGCGACGACCTCGCGATCGCACGCACCGTCCGCGACGTGACCGGCGGCGACTTCGAGATCCGGACGCTCACCGACATCCTGGACCAAGCCGGCGTGGCCACGATCGACGCCCTCAAGATCGATGTCGAAGGCTTCGAGATGGCCGCCCTCGGGCCGTTCTTCCGTTCCGCACCACGCGCCCGCTGGCCGAAGCGGATCTGTATCGAGCATCTGGGCGAGAAATCAGACGTCATGAAGATGCTCGACGAAGCCGGCTACCGTCTCGTGCGAAATACCCGCAACAACGCGCTGCTCGTCCTCGGCTGAGCGTGCCGCACCCGCTTATCCGTTGACTTCAAAGGAGCGGGGCGGAACCTCGGACGTAGGTATGGTTTCCATCTATATCCGGACCTATAAGCGCGACATCGCGTGGCTGGATTTCTGCCTGCAGTCGATCCACCGCAACCTCAAGGGCTGGGATGAGATCGTCGTCGGCGTGCCCGAGGGCCAGGAGCACCACCTCCGCTACCTCGAAGGCGAACGCAAGGTCTCCTGCCCCCGCTTCCGCGAGGACTACGTCGGCCAGCAGGTCGCCAAGCTCCAGGCCCATCGGCATGTCTGCGGCGACTACGTGCTCTTCGTCGACTCCGACGTCGTGTTCCTCCCCGGGGCCGACGTCCGCGACTTCCTCCAGGACGGCAAGCCGCTGATCGAAAAAGTCCGCTACACCACCTTGGCGCGCCTGGGCGAAGCCGCCGTCAAATGGCAGGCCGCCGTCGAGCACCTCTTCGGCGAGAAGCCCGAGTGGGAATACATGCGGAGCCATGGCAGCCGCCTTTATCACACGAGCACCCTCCGGGCGCTCGAGGCCCGCTTCCCCGAGCTCGAAGCCTACGCGCGCGGCGTGCCGAAGCGCCTGTTCAGCGAGTTCAACATCCTCGGCTATTTCGCGGAGCAGCAGGAGCAGGACCTTTACCGCTTCGCGGATACGGACGCCGTGCCGATGCGCGCGCCCTGCTCCCGCCAGTTCTGGACCGTCGACGGCCTCACCCCGGCTACGCTCGCCGAACTCGCCGCGCTGGGCTTCCGCCCCCGCTGGCCTTCCACCCTCTCCCCGCTCGACAAGGCAAAGCGCTGGCTCTCCCAGGCCACCCGACACGCGAAGCAGTGGCTGAAGTCGCGCGGCCGCAACCCCTCCTGACCATGCGCCCGCTCCGGATCGCCTTCAGCGACTTCATCTTCAGCCGCAACGACCGCGATCGCATGGCGTCGTTCGACCCGCAGGACAACGTCTTCACCCGCCTCCTCGCCAAGGAATATGACGTGCGGGTCGTGCCCATGGCCGAGGCCGAAGTGCTCGTCTACTCCACCTTCGGCGAAGCCCACCGCGCCTTCCGCGGCCGCAAGGTCTTCTACACGTCCGAGAACGTCCTGCCCGACTTCGACGCCTGCGACCACGCGATCACGTTCAGCCACCTGCCGGACGACCCGCGCCACTACCGCCTGCCGCAGTATGTCTTCTACGTCGACGACGCCCGCCGCCTGACGAAGGGCGCCGGCTTCGACGCCTCGGCCGCGCTGCGGGCCAAGACGAAATTCTGCAACTTCGTGGTCTCAAACCCGCGCTGCCCGCAGCGCAACCGCTTCTTCCGGATGCTGAACCGCCGGAAGCACGTCGACTCCGGCGGCCGCCACTTCAACAACCTCGGCCGGCCCATCGCCGACAAGATCGCGTTCGTCCGCGACTATAAGTTCACCCTGGCCTTCGAGAACTCGGCGTCGGACGGCTACACCACCGAGAAGCTCGTCGAGCCCATGCTCGCCGGCAGCCTGCCGATCTACTGGGGCAACCCGCTGGTCGGCCTCGACTTCAACCCGCGCAGCTTCATCGACGTCTCCGCCTTCCCCGACTTCGACGCCGCCATCGACCACATCCTCAAGGTCGACGCGGACGACGCACTCTACCTTTCGTATCTCCGCGAGCCGTGGTTCAACGGCGACACCCCGCCGAGCTGGTTCGACGCAGGCGAGCACCTCGCCGCCTGGCGTCGCTTCCTCGGCACGCCGTGGGTCGAGCGCCCGCGCATCTACCGCGACCGCGGCCTGCGCGACCATGCGCTCGGCACCGGCCTCGGCCGGCACCTCTCGAGCGTCGGCACGAAGCTGGACGGCCTCCTCTGGAAAGCCGGCTGGCGCTTCTGAAGCTTAGCAGGGCTGCGCCACCTCGCGGAAGTGCTTCGCCACGTAGGCGATGTCTTCCGGCGTGATGTTCGCATGGTTCGGCAGGTAGAGGCCGAAATCGTGCACCTTGTCGGCGACCGGCAGGTGCGTGACGCCATGCTTCTTGATCCAGAACGGCTGACGGCCCATCGAGCCGCAGACGAGCGGGCGGCACTCGACGCCCTGGGCGAGGAGGTGCTTCGAGACCTCGAGACGGTTCTTGGCGTAGGTTCCGAAGGAGAAGCTCGAGACGAAGCCGCCTTCGCTGGACTGGGACCAGAATTCCGGAAGGGCCTGGCGATAGAGCTCGAAGTTGCGGGCGCGGACCTTGGCGATCTCCGGGAGGCGCTTCAGCTGCAGGCGGCCGAGGTAGGCGTTGAGGTCGGTCGAACGCAGGTTGTAACCGGCGTAGTAGAAGCTGTAGAACTCGCGGAAGTCATCGATCGCGAATTCCTTCTTCCAGGCTTGGCGATCGGTTTCCGGCACGTCGCGCGACCATCCGTGGGAGCGGATGGAGAGCATCACGCTGTAGAGCTTGTCGTCGCTGGTGGTGATGGCGCCGCCCTCGATGGTCGAGATGTGGTGGCCGTAGTAGAAGGAGAACGAGCCGGCGAGGGAGAGCGCGCCGGTCTTGATGCCCTTGTATTCGGAACCGAGGGCCTCGCAGGCGTCCTCGATGACCAGGCAGCCGTGCTGGGCGCAGAGGCGGCGGATGGCGTCCATCTGGTTCGGGTGGCCGAGGATGTGGACGAGGATGAGGAGCGCAGGCTGCTCCTTCTTGAGGAGCTGCTCGAGGTGGTTGAGATCGACGCCGAGGTCCTTGGCGTCGGAGTCGCAGAGGAAGCATTCGAAGCCCATCTGCACGAAGGGCGAAAGGGTCGTGATCCAGGAGACCGCGGGGACGATGACCTTCTTGTTCCGGAGGTAGCCGGCCTCGAGGAGGCTGAAGGCCATGAGCAGGTTCGCGGAGGAACCGCTGTTCACCATGATGCTGTACTTCGTGCCGGTGTAGGCGGCGAACTCGGCCTCGAACTGGCGGGTCAAGGGGCCCTTGGTGACCTGGTGCCCTTCCTTGAGCCATTCGGCGAGGGAAGCCATCTCCTCGGCGGAGATCGTGTTGTCGGCCAGCTTGACGGTGCGCTTAGTCATTAGATTGGAAGGTGGGCTTGGGGTAGAAAATCCGGCGTAGACCGCCCAAGATGCGAGCGCCCAGTTGCAGGACTTTTAGGAACACATATGCGAGCAGGTCGAGCCGAAGCCGTCGGACCAGCAAGGTCATGACGTAATAATTGCGGGACTGCTGGTAGGCCTTGCGCAGCGCGCGATGGCGGGCGGCGTCCTTCCGCGCGTCGATCGTGATGGAACCGTCGTGGGACGAGAACACCACCAGCGGCTCGGCGACATAACCGTACTTCGGGTAACGCAAGGTGGCCATGGCGCTCATGAGCCAATCGGGGCCCACGCCACGGTATTCATGCCGGGCGAACGGGACGGCGCCGACATAAAGCTGATCAAGCACCTCTTTCTTCCGGATGATCAGGGCGCAGGGGGAGATCAGGCCGTTGATCTGGTGGCGCATGTACCCCCGGACCGAGTGGACGCCCGTGGGGCCGAGGTTGGAAAAGAGATGGCTGAGGGTCTTGCCGGTCGCTTCGTCCCGGACCTCCGCGACCGACATCGTGAAGGCGACGTCCGGCCCCATGAGCGCCATGCATTTCTCGATGAACTGCGGACGCATGAAGTCGTCGTCGAAATTCAGATGGATGAACTCGCCTTTCGCGGCGAGCACGCCGTCGAGCCAGCAGAAATGGACGCCTCGATCCTCTTCCCGGCGCAGGTAGCGGATCCGGTCGCCGAAAGAGGCGGCCACCGCCGGGGTGTCGTCGGAGCTGCCGTGGTCGACCACGATGACCTCGCAGGCCTGGGTCTGCGCGAGGGCGGACTCGACGCACCGACGCAGCATGGCCGACCGGTTGAAGGTTGGGATGACGATGGTGACGAGCGGGACGGTCATCGGCCGAGAATCTGACGGAGCATCGCGGTGTCCGCAACCAAGGAGGTCGGGGTGCCGGTCGACGCCGGGATGATGCGGAGGGGCTGCGGCGCGAGCGACTGGACGAAGTCGGCGATACGCGTGCCGCGGCCGGAGCCGATGTTGACGATGCCGGCGGCCCGGCGTTCGGCGAGGTCGGCGATGGCGGCGACGAGGTCATCGGCCAAGGAGAGGTCGCGCACGTCGTCCACGCCGTGCAACGGGAACGGCTGGGCGAGGTCTTCGGTCGCGAAACGGCGCTGGAGCGTCGGGTAGAGGAACGAGCCCGTCTGCTCGGGATGATAGAAGCTGAAGATGCGTCCGACGCACCACGGCAGGCCGGCGGGACCGGCGGAAGTCTCGACGACCTGCTCGCCCATGCGCTTGGACAGGCCGTAAGGATTGATCGGACTGACCGGCGCGTCTTCGCGCAGAGGCTCGGGCTGCGGACGGTAGACGTGGCTGCTGCTCGCGTAGAAAAGCCAAGGCTTCCGACCGCTGGCGGCCAGGGCGGAGACGAGGTTGGCCGTGCCGCCGACGTTGACGCGGAAGGCACGGGCCGGATCGGCCTGGACGGTCTGGGTCGGAACGACGGCGGCGAAGTGCAGGACGGCGTCCGCCTGAGCCTCGCCGGCCCAGGCCTGGAGAGCGGCGAGGTCGCAGACGTCGCCCGCGTAGGAGCTGACTTCATGACCCCGCGCGAGCAGTTGCTTGATGGCAATCCGGCCCAAGATACCCCGTCCTCCAGTGAGACCGATCCGCATGCCTCCACAAGAGGAGCGGGGGGGACGTCTTTCAATCAGAAAGCCTCTATTAATAAGGGGTTGCCTCCGCTTCGACGGCCGTAGGCAATATCCGCGCCTTCATGTCAGCCAAGCCGACACTCAGCGTGGTCGTCCCCACCTATAACTGCGCTCCGCTGATGGAACGGCATCTGGCGTCCATGGCGCGATGGGCGGACCTCGCGGACGAGATCATCGTCGTGGACAGCCGGTCGACGGACGGGACGCTCGACATTCTCCGCCAGCGGCTCCGCCACCCGAACCTCCGGATCATCGAGCGCGAGCGCGGCCTCTATCAGTCGTGGAACGAAGGCATCGCCGCGACGACCGGCGACTGGATCTACATCAGCACCGCCGGCGACACCATCGAACGCGGCCACCTGCTCCACCTCCTCGACCTCGGGGAACGCGCCGCCGCCGACGTCGTCATCAGCCCGCCGCGCTTCGTCGACGAAGCCGGCGCTCCCTGCGAAGACCTCGGCTGGCCTCCTTCCGAAGTCATCGCCGGCTCCGGATTGAAAGCGCCGTTCGTCCTCACGGCCGAAGCCGGCTTCGTCCTGACTTTCGTGCATTGCCCGAGCGCGCTGCTCGGAAGTTCGGCCTCGAACCTTTACCGCGGGGCTCACCTGCGCGCGCGCCCCTTCCCGTCCGAGTTCAAAGGAGCCGGTGATTCCGTCTGGATCCTCCGGCACGCCGCGGAGAGCCGTCTTTGCTTCACGCCGCAGGCCGGTTCGACCTTCTGCGTGCACCCCAAGGAAGAAGAAATCCACGGCGCGAAACTGGCGGAACTGGTGGCCAAGGTCCTCGTCGAGAAAGACGCCGCCCTCGCGCAGCCGGGCGTCGCCGGGGAGCTGGTCCAAGCCCTCGCCGACGAAAACCGGCTCTTCGCCGAGGTCCAGGCCGTGCATCGCGAGCGCCGCCGGCTTTGGCATGCGCGCCCTCGGACGATTCCAAGCGTGTGGGCCTGGGCCGGCCTGACCTTGGCGTATTTCCGCAAGCGGGCACAGCTCAAGGGGCTGCGTCGCCGCATCCGTGGGAAATTCCTTCCCGCCGCCTGCTATCGGCCGGTCGGCGACGAGGCCCGAGGCTGATCCCAGCCGCAGCCCTCTTCTTCATGAAAAAACACAGCTTCCATGGACAGTTCGATCCTCCGGTAGACCAATACCTCTTCGAGCGCTTCTTCCCGACGCTTCGAGGCGGCGTCTCCTTGGAATGCGGAGCCCAGGATGGCCTTGCCGACAGCAGCTGTCTCTTCTTCGAAGAAAGCCGGGGCTGGCAAGGCGTCAACGTCGAGGCCTCTCCGCCCATCTTCGATCGGCTTCGCCGCAACCGGCCTCGCTCCACCAACCTCAACGTGGCTCTCTCCAATCAGTCCGGCATCGCCCGTTTCACGCACGTGGTCTCGCCGCAGTACGGGGATAACTTCGGCAACGGTAGCCTGACGCACCTTCCGGCGCACCGCGACGCCCTTGCCAAGGAAGGCTGCCAGTTCGTGGAACATGAGGTGCGGACGGTCACCTATCCTGAACTCATCGCCGAGGCTGGCATCTCTCGTCTCGACCTCTTCGTCCTCGATGTCGAAGGACACGAGGCACAGGTCTTCGAAAGCATGCGGCAGGGGGCCTTGCTGCCGAGCGTGCTCTGCGTGGAACACGGCCACTTCGGCGTCGAAAAGATGCGAGAGATGCTCGCCGGGCTGCCCTTCCGCTTCGATTCCTCGCTCCACGTGAACAGCTACTACGTCAATACGCTGAACCCTCCGTCCAGGCCCGGGGCGCTCGCACGTCTATGGGACCGGGTGCGAGGCGATTGACTCGGACAAGCCGCCGGGTAGCGTCGGCATATCGATGAGCACGGTCCTCCCCGCCATCCGCATTCCCGTCTACCGTCCCGAACTCGGCGGCAACGAGATGGCCTACGTCCGGCAGTGCCTCGAAAGCACCTGGATCTCCTCCAAGGGCGAGTTCATCGAGCGATTCCAATCGGACTTCGCCCGCTTCATCGGCGCAGAGCACGTCGTTGCCGTGACCAACGGCACGGTCGCCCTGCATCTGGCCCTCCTCGGCCTAGGCCTCGGCCCGGGCGACGAAGTCATCGTGCCCAGCCTGACGTATGTCGCCGCCGTGAACGCGATTCGGTACGTGGGGGCGACCCCGGTCTTCGCCGATGCCGACGCCCAGACCTGGCAGATCGACCCGAAGCGTGTCGCGAAACTGATCACCCCGCGGACCCGCGCGGTCCTGGCCGTACACACCTATGGCCAAGCCTGCGACCTGGCCGCGCTCGGAGCGCTTTGCCAAAAGCACGACCTGCGTCTCATCGAGGACTGCGCGGAGGCCTTCGGCACGCGCATCGGCGAACGTCACGTAGGCACCTTCGGCGACGTCGCTACGTTCAGTTTCTTCGGCAACAAGACCGTGACCACCGGCGAAGGCGGCATGGTCGTCTCCCGCGACGCCAAGGTCCACGCCCTCATCTGCAAGCTGCGCGGCCAGGGTCTCGCGGGCGAAAAGGAATACTGGCACGACGTCGTCGGCTACAACTATCGCCTCACCAATATCTGCGCGGCCATCGGCGTGGCGCAGATGGAACGCGCGGAGGCGCTGATCGCTCGGAAGCGCGCCCTCGCGACGGAAATGCGCGCCGCGATGGCCGATCTGCCGCTCGTCTTCCACCTCGAACAGCCCGGCACGACGCATTCGTTCTGGATGATCTCCGCGCTAGCCAGATCCGAAGCCGAGCGCGAGGGCCTCCGCCAGTCGCTCCGCCTCGACGGCATCGAGACCCGCCCGGTCTTCCATCCTGCGCACACGCTGCCGATGTACGCCGCCGGCCAGACCGGCCTCGACGTCTCGGTCGACCTCGCCGCCCGCGGACTGAATCTCCCGAGCTGGCCCGGACTTTCCGCCGAGCAGGTGGCGGAAATCGCCGGAGCCTGCCGCCGCTACTACGGTGGCTGATTCTTCCCAACCAGCTGTCGCGCCTTCGCCCGACCCCAGGGTAGGCATCTGTGCCGATGTCTTGATCGGCTGGGCCGGAGGCATGGACCTCGTCGCCTACGTGACGCGATCTCTCAAGGCCGCACGCCCACGCGGACGCCTCACCTTGCTGGTGCCCGGAGCGGCGCCGACGAAACGCAGACTCACTTGGAAGTCTTTTCGCTATGCGGTGAAAGACCGGATCAAGGCGTTGATCGGCCGCCCGCGCCTTGCTCAAAATCCAGATATAACGCGGAACCTGCAATCGGACGAACTCTTCCGCCGGCTCAAGCAAATCGACCCTTCATTGGAAATCCGTTACTCCGCCGGCTTGGACGACGGTCTGGCGCAAGCCGCGGCTGAGCTCCGGCTCGATGCGGTCTATCTGGCGATGCGTTCTCCGCAGTCGCGGCCGGCCTGCGCCCTCGTCGGCTATGTGCCCGACTACCAACACCGTCACCTGCCCCATCTCTTCTCGACCGAAGAGCGGGCGCAACGAGACCAAGTGTTCGGAGCCCTCGTCGCCGCCAGCGATGCGATGGTGATGAACGCGCGCGCGGTGGCGGAGGACATGCGTCGCTTCACGCCGGAGCCGTTGCCCGGCCTCCATGTGCTGCCCTTTTCGCCCAACCTCGACCCGGAATGGCTCAAGGAGCGGCCGGAATTACGTTCGGCCTACGCGATCGACGGCCCTTACTTCATCGTCTGCAACCAGTTCTGGATGCACAAGGATCACCTCACGGCTTTCCGCGCCTTGGCCGAACTCGCCCGGAGCCGTGATGACGTCTCACTGATCTGCACAGGCGGCACGACCGATTACCGTGACCCGACCTACTTCGGCAAGCTAGAGGCGGAAGCAGCGAAGCTTGGGCTCGGCTCGCGACTCCGATTCCTCGGCCACATCCCGAAGCGGGATCAGATCGAGCTGCTCAAGCATGCGGTGGCGCTGGTCCAACCGACGCTCTTCGAGGGCGGACCCGGCGGAGGCTCGACGTACGAAGCCGTCGCGCTCGGCCAGCGGGTGCTTCTTTCTGACCTGCCTGTGAACCTGGAAGTCGATGGCGGCGACGTCCGCTTCTTCCCCAAGGGGGATCATGCCGCGCTGGCGCAGCTGATGAAGGAAGCCCTGGAAGTTCCCGCCCGGCAGGGCGATCCTGCCGACCTGCTCGCCCAAAGCGAGCGGAGGCTCCGTCGTAACGGCGAAGCCATCTGGACTTCGATCCAGGATGCCATCTCGACGCGTAGGCGTCGTCAGGGCTGCTGAGACGACTCGGCCCGCAAGGCCGACTCGGCCTCGAGCAAGGCCTTCGAGCGGTTAGCGATCTTACGGGCCGGCGTGCCGAAGTAAACGGTCCATGGCGCGCACAGGTAACCACGCTTGATGAGGCTCATCGCGCCGACCGCGGTGCCTTCTCCCAGCGTGGCTCCTGGCAATACGATGCTGCCGGCGCCGATGATGGCGTGTCGGCCGAGGGCGACGGGAGCCACGTCGACGTTCAGGTATTTCTTCGGGACGGTCGGATTGGTCAGGGCGGCCCCGCTGTAGTCATCGGAGGCCGAATAGACCTTTGTACCGTGGGAGATCGCCGTGAAATCCTCCAGGGTCACCCCGCCCGCGCATCCCAGATAAACTCCGGCGGCGATGTGGATATAACTCCCAAGCTGAAGACTGCCCGAAGCCGCCGAGATGACCACATAGTCGTCGATCCGCACATGGCTGCCGAGCCGGACATTTTTCGCCCCGATGATCGCGCAGTTGCGGGAGACCTTCACGTCCACGCCGAAGGCGCCGAAGCCCAGCTGCGCAAGCTCCTGTTCCGAGTAATATCCTTTGTCGAGGGGACTCATGGCGGCCAGCCCACGCTAGCCGCTCGGGAGGCCTGAGCAACCTCAACTGCTGACGACACTCCGCCCTCTTCGTCCTTCCCCTGCCCTGCGGAGTTAGGCTAAGGTGCGGGCATGTCCCAACGGCCCCTTGGTTTCGGCATCTGGGGAACCGGCATGATCGCCGAGTTCCATGCGAAGGCGCTCGCCGAGATCGGCGGCGCGAAGCTCGTCGCCGCTTACAACCGTTCCCCGGCCAAGGGTCGCGACTTCGCGGCCAAGCACGGCATCGCTTTCGCCGACACGCCGGAAGCGCTCCTGGCCCATCCCGAGGTCGACATCGTCTGCCTTTGCACGCCCAGCGGCGACCACCTCGCCCCGGCCCTCGCCTGCGCGAAGGCGGGCAAGCACGTCGTGGTCGAGAAGCCGCTCGAAGTCACCCTCGCCCGTTGCGATGAGCTCACCGCCGCCTGCGCCAAGGCCGGCGTCACCGTCGCCGGCATCCTGCCCCGTCGCTTCGGCGCCGGCGCGGTCGCGCTCAAGGCCGCCCTCGGCGCGGGTCGCTTCGGCCAGCTGACCCTCGCCGGAGCGCTGATTCCCTGGTGGCGCACGCAGGCCTATTATGACTCCGCCGCCTGGCGCGGCACGTTCGCCCTCGACGGCGGCGGCGCGGTGATGAACCAAGGCATCCACACCGTCGACCTGCTGCTCTGGTTCCTCGGCGCGCCCAAGCGCGTCTCCGCCACCGCGGGCCTCGTCGCCCACGCCGGCATCGAGGTCGAAGACATCGCCGCCGGCTGGATCGAGTTCGCCAACGGCTGTCGCGCCACGCTCGCCAGTTCGACCGCCTGCTGGTCCGCGACCGGCTTCCCGGCCGAGATCCGTATCCACGGCACGACCGGCGCCGCCGTCCTCCGCGACGATAAGCTGACCGCTTTCGAATTCGAAAAGCCCCTGCCGGCCGACGCCACGGTCCTTGCTCCGGCCACCGAAGGCGGCGGCGCGGGCGCCAACGACCCGAAGGCCATCGGCCACGCCTGGCATCGCTCCAATCTCGAAGAAGCCATCGCCGCCATCCGCGCGGGCAAGCAGCCCGCCGTCAACGGCGCCGAAGGCCGCAAGGCCGTCGAACTCATCCTCGCCCTCTATCAGTCCGCGCAGAACGGCGGCGCGCCCGTGGAGCTGCCGCTGAAGCAGGATCCGACGCTGAGCAAGTTGGGCGCGAAGGCATGAATAAGATCGTCGTCGCGCTGGAGGGGGGCTTGGGGAATCAGATGTTCCAATATGCCGCTGCTCGTGCCGTGGCGGCGCGAACTTCCTCTCGGCTCGGACTCGATATCAGGCCGCTCCGAGCATCCGGAGAGCGCGCCTACTCTCTAGACGCCTTCCAGCTTCGGGAGCCGCTAGAACTTATATCGGAGGGTTCGGCCCCCCGACGCAACGGGCGTGTCCGCAGTTACATCAACTCTCTTCTGGGAGTAGATCGAATCTTCAGAGAGTCAGGCTTCCGATATGACCCGGCAGTCTTGAGCATAACTTCCAGCCTTCGCATGGAAGGATACTTTCAGAGTGAACGATATTTCGCAGATATCGCCCAGGCCATCCGGGAGGATTTCATTCCCCGGAAAGACTTGCTCGCCGAAATCGACGCACTTGCCAAGCATCTGATCCCCGCGGGACCATGCGTGTCATTACATGTCCGTCGCGGAGATTATGCCAATCCAGCAACGATGGCCGTCCATGGTCTTCTGGATGCATCTTATTATGAAAAGGCCCTTCGCCTGGTGGCTGAACGCACAGGCCAATCCTTCCCGGTCTGCGTCTTCACCGACGACACGGCCTGGGCTCGTGCCAATCTTCCGCTTACCACGGACGCCCGCTTCATCTCGGAACACACGAAGACGGCCCTACAAGACCTGATACTTATGTCTCGTTGTGCCCATCACGTCACGGCCAACAGCAGCTTCTCGTGGTGGGGCGCCTGGCTAAACCCCAGCCAAGATAAAGTAGTGGTCACGCCGGCACGCTGGTTCCAGCCGGCGAGCGGACTGGACACCCGCGACCTCCGCCCCGCCGGCTGGCTGCAGGCTTGAGACGACTTAGGGATGGACGGCTCAAGCGGGGAGGAATTGCATAGCCGCATGGGCCAGCCTCAGGTTTCCGTCGTTATTCCCGTGTGGAACGGTGAACGGCATTTGAAACAGGCCATTGAAAGCATCTTGGCCCAGGATTGCTTGAACTTCGAGCTCATCATCATTGACGATGGGTCTACCGATGGTTCCGAGCGAATTGCGGCGAGCTTCTCCCATGATAAGCGCATGATTATACGGACGCAGGAGAACGCCGGCGTCGTCTCGGCGCGCAATTACGGCCTGCAGCTCGCCAAAGGGGAATTCGTTGCCTTTCTGGATGCCGATGACATTGCCAAGCCCGATCGCCTGTCGAAGCAAGTCGCCTATCTTCAGGCAAACCCGCAAGTCGCCGCAGTGGGAAGCCATATCACTTATTTCAGCGACAAGGACGGCGAGCTTCGCACTCAAGAATTCCCCTCGAATCCGGATCAGGTGGCTAAGGCTCTGGAAAACGGCAACCCGTTGGCACAACCTGCCGTCATGCTCCGGAAGTCGATGGCGATGGCGGCCGGAGGTTATCGTGCGGCCTTCCAGTTGGGCGCCGAAGATTACGATCTGTGGCTTCGCCTGTCGGAGCAGCATCCCTTGGCGAACTTGCCGGAAGTCCTAACATTCTACCGCATCCACCCTGACAGCCTAACCCACCGGCTCCGGCACGAACAAACCCTGGGGGCTCTCGCCGCCATGTGCGCACATCGGAGGCGGACCTCCGGGAGACCTGATCCTATTGATGGCCTTCGCGGTCCGCTAACGGCGGCAGACTTGATGATTTTCGGACTTTCAGAGAAAGAAGAGGCTGCGTTCATGCCGTCGCTCATGGGACTGCAGGCCAAAGAGAGCTTTGACTCGGACAAATACGTGGGCTTGGCGTCTCGAGCCTGGGAACTGCGTAAGCACATGAATCGTGGACGATTGGTGCGACATTGCCTAGCCCCAGCGATTTCGGCATTTCGCAAGAACGGCGAACATACCAAGGCCATCCAGTGGTTTGCTCGCGCTTTTCTGACGGAGCCTCTGAGCGCCTGCTGGACCCTGATGCGCTAAGTCGCCGCCCCTAAGAATGGACGTACCAATCGTCGAAGTCGGAGATTTTATCGTACTTGCGGACGTATCCCGCCGCCGTCAGGAGGGCGCGGATCTTCTCGCGGGCAGGGGTGAAGTTGTGCTCGCAGGTGATCACCTTGAAGGGGTGGCGCTGGAAATCGAAGGCCTCCAGGATCTCGAATTCGCTGCCCTCCGTGTCGATGGAAAGGTAATCAGGCTGAGCCGGACCCGCATGGGCGGCCAGCAGGTCGGCAAGCGAGATGGTCTCGACCTGATAACGCCGCGAAGCGCGGCGGGCGACCGCATGCTGGTCTCCCTCCTTGAATGAGGTGAGGGTGGAGATTTCGGCCTCCCTGGCCTCGGAAAAGTCCAGTCTGTCTCCGGTGGACCTCCAGACGCAACGGTGCTCGACCACGCAGGTGCGGTTGGCTGCCAGACGTTCATGCCAACACTTCGCGGGTTCGGCGAGGATACCGGACCAGCCGAACTGCTTCTCTAGCAGCCAGGTGTTGCTGAGCTCCTTGCCGCTGGCGGCCCCGAATTCCACGAAGTAGCCGCCTCGCTTGAAGCCGAGTTCGGAGAGCACGAAGAGGTCCTGGCGTAGCTGAGACTGAGACTGCGGGAGCAAGGCGAGCAGTTCCGCAACGTGCGCCGCCGGCATCGCCGCGAGGAAATCCAGGTCCCGACCACGGGCGCTGGCGGCATTAAGCGCCGCCAGCGAGCTGTGCCGGGTGAGTGAGTAGCCGAAACGGCCAAGGATTTTTGCGATGAAAGCCTTCACGTCGGTCAGCCGCGGAACTCCTCCAGCGGCGGGACGCCGCGCTCCCGTTCCGCGCCGCTGCGGGCGAGCACCTTGAAGAAGGTCAGGAAGACGATCTTCATATCGAGCCAGAAGGAACGGTGGTCGACGTACCAGACGTCGAGGGCGAACTTCTCGTCCCAGCCGATGGCGCTGCGGCCGTTGATCTGGGCCCAGCCGGTGACGCCGGGCTTCACTTCCATCCGGCGCGCCTGGAAGGCGTCGTAACGCGGGACGTAGCGCATGAGCAGCGGGCGGGGGCCGACGACGCTCATGTCGCCCAGCAGCACGTTCCACATCTCGGGAAACTCGTCGAGCGAGGTGGCGCGCAGGAACCGGCCGAAGGCGGTCAGGCGCTGCTCGTCCGGCAGGAGTTCGCCGTCCGGTCCGCGCTCGTCGGTCATGGTCCGGAACTTGACCATCCGGAAGGGCTTGGCGCGGAGGCCCGGACGTTCCTGGACGAAGAGCACCGGCGAGCCGAGCCGGAGGCGCACGAGGATCGCGACGACGAGCAGGAGCGGCGCGAAGCCGACGAGCCAGCACGCCGAGAAGACGATGTCGAACGCACGCTTGAGCATCAGCGGGCCGGAGCGGCGGGAAGGTCGATCAGCTGCACGGTGGCCTCTTGGATGAACGCGCCTTCGACGAAGGCGATTTCATATTCGAGCGCCGTGGCCCAAGCCGGCGTCACCGCCGCGACGACGGTCTGGCGAGCCTGGCAGACCTGGACGGTCTCGGCCGAACGACCGGGGCCCTTGTAGCGGAGCGTCACGCGGGCCTGCGCGTCGGCGACGTCGAGGCGTTCGGCCCAGGTCCAGAGCTGCAGGCGGACGAGCTGGCCGGCGCGCAGCGCGACCGACGTGGCGACGGGACCGACCTTGCCGGCCGGAGCGATGAGGCGGAGGCCGGCGGGCAGACGGTCGGCCTTGTTGCGCGAGTAAGGGGCGAGATCGAGGTCGGCCTTGCCCTCGGGCGAAGCGAAATCATGGCGATGCGCGACCGGGGCTTCGGATTGCTGCGCGACGCGATATGCCAGCCAGCCGTTCGGGACGTCGGTCTTGGCCCATGCTTCGAGCGGCGCCGGATCGCCCTCGACGAGATAGCGCTCCGACCACTGGGCGCGCGGATTCTCGGCCGGGAAGGTGCTCCAGCGGACCGGCTGGCCGTACGCGCCCCAGACATGGTTGAAAGCGGCCTCCTTGGCGGCGTAAGCGGCTTCGGCGACGGTGAGGCGACGCAAGGCCTTGAGCCGATCGGCATACGCAGGCACGACCTGACGGGCCTGGACGGCTTCGCGGTACGCGAGGAAGAGCTCCCAGGTGTCGGCGAATTGCCGCAGGCGCCACGCCTGCCGGCGCAGGCTCGCGCTCTGGCGGCCCGCGAAAATCTGCGCGTCCTGCGCCGCCCGGACGGCGGCGGAGATCGCCATGACTTCGGCCTCGGAGAGCACGAGGGCTCCGCGCTCGTCGTGGAAATGGCGGAGGAAGGCGTCCTTGCCGCCGACCTGCGCGTCGCGACGCCAGGCGGACTCGACCTGCGCGTAGGCTTCGCGCATCGGTTCGGCACCCGGTCCATAGGCGGCGTCGAACCACTTCTTGAGGAGGGCGCTCGCATCGGCATGCTTGTCCTCGAGCACCTTCGCGGCGAGCCAGAGCTTCGGGGCGTCGAACGCCCAGAGCGGATAGGCTTCGGCATACCAGCCGGTCGCTCCCGCGGTGTGCGTGGCGCGGAGGGAGCCGACGAGCGCGGTGAAGTTAACGCGCGGCGACGCCACGTCGGCGCCATAGAGGTAATCGTAGACGCCGAGGCGTTTCACGCCGGACTTCGCCCAGGCGGCGACATTGGCCCGATCCTGCGCGACGAATTCCGCGGAACCGTAGCCGATGCGATCCATGCAGACCCAGGGGAAGATCTCCGGGCGCAGCCGGATCGACGGCGCACGCAAGGTCTGCATGTACGCGAGCGAGCCGATCGCATGGCGCTGGCCGTCGTTGTCGCCGCCGGGCGCCCAGACGGAATCGGCGACCTCGTTGAGGAAGCCGAAGACGTAATCCGTGCGCACCGGGCGATCGCGGAACCAGCCCTCCGAGGGCGCGCTGTCGTCGAACCTGAAGGTGTCGTTGACGCCGAAGGCGACGGAGAACGCGCCGGGGTTCTGGCGGAAGTATTCGCGGGCGTAGCGGGCGCCGATCTCAGGCGCGCGAGGGTTATCGAGGTGCGGATTCGGATCGGTGGAGACGCCTTTGGGCTCGGTCGGCTTGCCGCCGACCATCGGGAAGAGCAACGGCTCCTCCTGCCAGACCTTGCGGTCGAAGATTCGGTAAAGCGCGTGGGAGAACTCCGGGGTGCGCCCGTAACCGACGGAGAACGCCCAATCGGTCGAAAGCTCGTTCAGGCCGCTGAGCTGGCGCCAGCGGAAGTCCGGCTTGAACTCATCCGGCTGCGGGAAGCCTATCTGATAACGGGCCGTCCATTCCGCGCCCTGCTCGCCCGGGAAGGCGAAGAAGACACCGAGGTGCTGCTCGCAGAAGCGGCCGACCGCGATGCGCGTGGCGGCGGGGTTATTGCCGACGAGGTAGACGGACTGGCCGACGACGGCACGGCGGGCGGTGTCGCCCTCGGCGGCGGGGGCCGATACGCCGGCGAACTTCGCGCCGGCGGTCTTGCCGACATAGATCGCGAGGTCAGGCCCGCGGACACCCTTTGCCTCATGGCGGATGGCCGGCCGTACGCCGGTCACGCGCTCGCACCAGTCGGCGAGCGTGCGGGCAGCATGCCATTCGTCGACCTCGGGTTCGGCCGGAAGGACGATCGGCGCCCAGGCACCGGCGTCGAAGAGCCCGCCCGCGCGCGCGACGGCGGAGAGCAAGAGGAAGCAGATGAGTGCCAGGGGGCGAGGCATGGGGTGATTTAGGGGACAAGTGGGCACGGGGGCAAGGGGACATGAGTGGCCGTGCAAAGGTGCAAATGTAAGGTGTTAGCGGTTGGCGGTTGGCGGCTGGGAACGTAACAAAAGCAAAGACTCGTTCGGGTGACGGCAGGGATGCGATTGCCATCGCATCCGTTAGAGGCCGTAGCCGCGAAAGTGTCGGATCTTAGCCAAGGCCCATTCGTCCCCTTCCCTTCCCGGCGGACGGACCCGACGCAGTCGCGCCCCTACCTCAGGAAACAGGCACAAAAAAGCCGCGCCAAAGGCGCGGCTTGAATCAAGGGAAGAAGACTAGATCAGGGATATAATTGCTTCACCAGCGCCCTCGCGACGGCGGGGGCGTCGAACTGCGTAAGCGCGACCTGCGCGGCACGGGCGCCCATCTCGGCGAGCTGCGCATCGGAAGCAGACAGCACGGACCGCAGCGCTTCCGAAGGATCGGCGGGGTCGTGGATGACGAAGCCCGCCTGGGGCGCTTCGACGACTTCCTTCACGTTGCCGGCGGCGGCCGACAGCACGATCGGCAGGCCCGCGGCCGCGGCTTCGATCGGCGAAAGCGGGTTGGAATCGCGACGCGTGTTCAGGACAAAGGCGTCAGCAGACCAAAGGGCATCGCGAACTCCGTCGGGCGACAGCTGCCCGAGGAGACGCAAGGCGCCGGACGAAGGGCCGGCGAGCGCACGCAGTTCCACTTCGGCGGGGCCGGTGCCGACCAAGGCGAGCACGGCGTCGCGCCGGACCTCGGCCGGCAGGGCGAGGAAAGCCCGGGCGAGCTCGGGCGCGCCTTTGGCGGAGGCCAGCAGGCCGACCTGGAGCAGCACCCTGCCCTGCGCAGGCAAGCCGAGACGCGCACGCGCTTCGGATCTCGCCGTCGGCGAAGGACGGCGATAGAAGGCGGCGTCGACCGCGTTCGGAATCCGGAAGCAGGGCTTGGCATCGCCGGCCTGCGCGCCGGACCACTCCGCGCTCGCCTGGTTCGGGACGACAAAGCCATCGTAGGTGCGATAGATTCGCCGACGTACCCAGGCAATCAGGCCCGACTTGTTGAGCGCGGACCCCGCGTGGGCTTCGCTCCAAAAGAGACGGCGAGGATGAGGCGAGTAGATGTTCAGGCCGGCGATGAGCATCGTCGGCGCATTCCACGACCCGGCGATGATGAGCGTGTCTGGCTTCAGCCGATTCAGTTCCGCCAGCACTCCCGGGTTAAGGTGCGCGTGGATGCCGGTGAGCGAAGGATGGAAGCCGCGGAGCACCGTGTGGGCATGGCGCATCTTCGCGGCGTCATAAGGCCAGTGGCGACCCGGCTCGGTCTTCGCACAATACAGGACATGGAAACGCTTGCCCACCCTCGACGCCTCCTCCGCCAAGGCGTCGAAGAAAGCCGTGCGGTAAGGGGTCGGGATGTTGGTGAGGATGACCAGGCTCATCGCGCTAGCAGTGTCCTTAACTGCCGGAAGTTACGCTCGTTATCAAAAATTTCGCGATGTCGCCGCTGGATCTCCGCCCAGGCGGTCGCCTCGAGGGAGAGCGCGGCCTCGACGGCCCGAAGCAGACTTTCGGTGAAATCGCCTTCGCGGATGACCATCTCCGACGCGCCTAGGCGGCGCATCAGGCTGCGGACGGATCCTTTGCAGGGCGTGGCGACGACACGGAGACCTTCATCAAGGGCTTCGACCAGGGTGTTCGGCATGCCCTCATAGAGCGAAGGAAGAATGAAGAGGTCGGCGGCTCGAAGCTCGGCTCGGACGGCATCAGAATGGCCGACTAACGTCACCCGGTCGCCCAAGCCGGCCCGACGAATCGCGTCTTCGAGACGCGGGCGATCGTATCCTTCGCCCACGATCCGCAAGGACGCGCCGGGCCACCGGGTGGCAATCTTGCCAAAGGCTCCGATCAGACGATCGAAACCTTTGATCTTATCGAGGCGACCGACTGCCACGCATCGGAGCGCTCCAGCGGGCTGGCTAACTGTCCTGATTTCGTCAGGGCGGGAGGAGATGTTCGGGACGCAGAAAGAATTCTCCTTACCAAGCCCGATTCGGCGATGGAATCGCTCCGCGTGATCCGAAAGATGGACGAAGGCGTCGGCCCGCCACAGCAGGCATCGGTAGATGGCGGCGGTCTTCCATCCACGACGGAAGGTATCGGCCGGATTGAAGGGGTCCACGAAGACGACCCTGTGCCCGATCAGGCCGAGGCTACGGAAAACTATCGCCAATCCGGCCAAGGTGCCGGCGTTCGCCAATATCGTCGCGTCGGGATGCTTCCTGAGCAGCCACAAGAGGCGACCCGCGCAAAGAACAGCCCGCCCGCCCCCGAGTCCCTCGAGCTTGATGGCCGATGAAAGCCGGGCGCCTCCCTCGCCGATAGCTGATTGTGCGACCACGACGACGTCATCGCCGCAATCAGCTAAACGGTTGGCCCATTCCACAGCATCGCGACAAGTGCCGCCGATGCGCATCTCCGGCGTGAGGATGAGGACCTTCATGAGGAAGCCTCCTCCGCCTTGGCCATGGCGATGACCTTGAAATAAATGGCCGCGCAAGCCGCGGCGGCAAGCGCCGTCGGGATCGCGCCCCAGTAAGCGGAACCAGCCATCCCGACCAACCTAGCCGCCAAGAATAGGCTGACTCCGCCTGCGATAAACCAGGAGAGCGTCGGCAAGCTTACCCACCTGCCGGATTGTAGGCGCGTAAACACCAGCAGCAGCATCGCGTAGACCAGACTGCTGCTGAAGTAGGCTGCGGCAGCACCCGTCACGCCCCAGCGTGGAATCAAGACCAAGGCCAGCAACACCATCGAGACGCTAAGCAGCGACTGGAAGACCGCCACCGCTCGCTTGGAGCGTCTGGCGACGACCCAAAAGCCTAACGGCCAACCTAAGAGGTTGAGGAAGATCGCCCACACGAACCAATCCAACAAGGGCACGGCGGGCTCGAACCCCTTCGCGTAAAGCAACCGCACGGCCAGCGGCCCCATGGTCAGCAAGCCCATCAGGATCGGCGTCGCCAGCAGCAACGAGGCCTGGATCTGCTTCTCGGTGATATGGCGGGCTTCGTCTTCATCCTTCGCGGCGGCGACACGCGGATAGAAGTCGGAGCTCGTCGCGCTGAAGATCACGCCGGGCAGGCTGCCCGTGACGGCGAACGCGGCCTGGTAGAAGCCCGCGTCCGCCAGGCCCGACGCCAAGTCATCGCCATGGCTGCGCAGGATGAGCACGCGTACAAGATAGGTGGAGATCGCCCCGAGGACCGCGCCCAGCTGGAGGGCGACGCCCAGATGCACGAGCTCACGGATGTCCGCCGCGGTCGGCTCAGCCGTGGCGGGCGGTCTCAACCTCTTCGCCGCCCGCCACGTCACGGCGGCGGTCATGAACGCGGCGAGGAAGATGCTCAGCGCGATGCCGACCGAACCGAAGAAGTAAATGAACGGCAAGCCGATCAGCAGCCCGACGACGGACGAGGCCATCTGGGTCTTCGCCATGCTGCCGATATGGCCGCCCGCCTGCAGCAAGGCCGACCACATGCCGGTGGCGATAACGCACGGCACGGCGAGCCCGGCGATCAGCAACTCGAGGGCGTAATCCTGGCTCTTGAACGTGAGATAACCCAAGGGGAGCACCAGCAGCAGGACGCCGAAGAATCCAGTCCACGCCAGGCGACGTCCGAACACGCGCACGGCGGCGATCTTGCGCCCGCGTTCGGTCTCGGCGGCACCTGCGACGGTTCGCACCGCCGACGTCCCGAGACCCCAGCCGGCGACGGTGGAGAGGTTCGCGTTGAACGCGTTGAAGACGCCCATGAGCCCGATGCCGGCCGGCCCGATGAGCACGGCGATCAGCTTGGAACGCAGGAAGGCCATCGCCAGCGTCACGGCCTGGGCTCCGCCCATGAGGGCGCTGGAGCGAAGGATGCGGGCGAAGGGCATGGTCAGGGGAAGGTGTTGGCGGTTGGCGGCAAGCGGTTGGCGGTTGGGCGAGCCAAGAATCTCAAAGGGGGTCTGCTGGCATGGTGAAATGCTGCGAAGCAGAGACCGCGGAGCAAAAGGCAGTGCAAAGGTGCAACCGGAGCGGCGCTCCTGTGCAAAAGTGCAAAAGTGAAACTACGACTGAGTCGAGGCGACGTAGGCCGCGAAGAACTTGCGGCGGTATTCGGCCCAGGTGTGCCGCTCGGCTTCGCGGCGGGCGGCTTGGCCGAGCTGGAAAAGCTCATCGCGATGCGTGAGCGCCCAGACAAGTTCCTGCTCGATCGCGGCCGTGCTGCCCGGCTCGATGAGCAAGCCGTTCTGGCGATGCGTGATGAAGTCGGCTCCGCCGGTGCTCGTCGTGCAGAGCACGGGCACGCCGCACGCCATGGCCTCAAGGATGACGAGGCCGAAGCCCTCGGCGATGGAAGGCAGCGCGACGAGGTCGCACTGCTTCAGGTCCGCGGCGAGCTGAACGTCGGAAAGCCCGCCGCGGACCTCGAGGTCGACGTCTTCGAACCCGCGGAGGAGATCGCGGTCGACGGCCGCGCGGGTATAGAGGACGAGTTTGGCCACGCCTTTCGGCAGGGCGGCCAGCGCGCCGAGGAGATAACGCGCGCCCTTGCGTTGGGACAGCGCGCCGACGAAGCCGACGGTCAACGGCTTGGCGACAGGCGCGTCGGTGCGGGCGGAGAACAGGTCGAGGTCGACCCCGTAGCCGACCACGTGCGCGGGGGCCTTCGACCCGGCCGCGGCCAACGAATGCCGGGTGAACGAGCTGGCGCAGATCACGGCGTCGGCCATCGCGAAGGTCTCGTCGTTGTGCGCGAAGAGCGGCGACATCTCCGTCTCTTCCATCAGTGAGGCCTTCGCTTCAGGGACTTTCTCGATTTCCTTCTGAAAGAGTTCCCTCAGGTATTTACCGTTAGGGTGGACCTGGAAAAGCACCCGGGGAAGACCGGAGCCTTCCATCCTCCGGAAGGCCGCATCGGCGTAATAACTATAGGCGATGAGCGGGGCGCGGCGGGCCAAGGCGACCTGTCCGGCCCGCTCGCTCAGCAGGCGATCGGCGACGGCGAAATGGGGCGAGTCCTTGCGACGGTCGAAACGGGCCTGCAGGGTCCGCACGAAAGCGGGCAGCGAACGCACGGCCTTCGTCGCCGGAATCTCCGGGTGATGACGGACCTTCGCGAACCGGTGGAAGTTCTTCCCGCATAGGCCGGTCTGCGACCAGAACTTCGAGAAATACGCCTCGGTGACCAAAGCCTCCAGGGCCTGGTGCTCCTGCAAGGCCAAGGCGGACTGATAACGGTCGCGCGGACCGGCGAAACAGATGACGGCGGAGGGTGGCATCACTTCTTGAGCCCGAAGAGGGCGACGTGCGGAGCGGAAGCGGCCAGGTTCTTGCCCGCGTCCACGGTGTTGAACTGATGGACCGTATGGCAGGCGGCGCGGACCTGCGGGTAGTCGTTATAGACGGAGTAAGAATAGAAGAGCCCGTCGCCGGCGGAGACATGGTAGCCTTTGCCGCCGGTCCGGAGCCAATCGAAGGCCCGCCAAAGACGGAGCGCGGCGAGGGCCTGCTTGAGGCGACGCGCCACCGGTCCGCCCTGCCCTAGGTTATTGGCGTCGGAGATGAAGATGCCCTTGCGCGCGACCCGCAGCATCTCGGCGACCGCCTGCGCCGGCTGCGGCACGTGGTGCAGCACGGCGAACTCGCAGACGAGGTCGAACTCCCCGTCCGCGGCGGCGAGCGCGTTGACGTCGCCGTCCCGGAGCTCCTCGGGCGAGAGGCCGGCCGCATGGCCGACCTGTCGCAAGGCTTCGACGGGCTCGATGCCGACGAACCGCACGCCGGGATGGCGGGCCTTGAGATACCGGAGCGCCCGGCCCGTGCCCGAGCCGACGTCGAGGACGGAACGGATCCCGTGATATTCGATCAGCGCGGAGAGGATCGACAGCGCGAACTGGTGTTCGTCCTGCGCGGAGACCTGCATGGCGTCATACTTCGCGGCGGTCTCCGCGTAGTATCGCCGTTGTAGGTCTATTTCTTCCTGGGATGACATCTGGCGAAAGCTGCTTTGGGTTGGAGCTGAGGGCTAACGAGGACGTGTCGCCCGGCGCCGCTTTACCTGCTCAAGGGATGAAAATCTCTGCGTCGCCGACAATCACTTCCTTGCCTTCAACCGAGCAGATGGTCGAAAAAAACACCCTCTTTTTGGGAATATCCACCGAGAGGACCGTCACGGTAGCAACCAAAGTGTCGCCGATGAAGACAGGCCGGCGGAATTTTAGATTTTGGGCGGCATAAACACACCCTGGGCCGGGTAGGCGCGTCCCGAAGAGTCCAGAAAAGAAGCTCGCGCCAAAAAGTCCGTGCGCGATTCGGCGGCCGTAGCGTGATTTGCCGGCATACTCCTCATCCAGATGAACTGGATTATGATCGCCAGAAAGGAGCGCGAACCCAGCCACGTCCGACTCCGTTACGGTATGCTCCGTCGAGGCCGACATGCCGGGCGTTATTTCTTCGATTTTATACATGTTGCTTATGGTAATTGACTGGGCCAAATAAGGCCTCACCGGACAAAGACCCGGCTGACCGACGTAATCACGCGCGCGCGGTCTTCGTCGGAGAGCGCGGCGCCGGACGGAAGGCAGAGGCCTTGGTCGAAGAGGCGGGCGCTGACCTGGCCGCCGTGCATCTCGGCCCCGGCGAAGACGGGCTGCAGGTGCATGGGTTTCCAGACCGGACGGGCTTCGATGTTCTCGGCTTCGAGCGCGAGACGGACCTGCTCCCGCGTGACGCCGGCGACCTGTGGGTCGATGGTCAGGCAGGTGAGCCAGCGGGTGGATTGTCCCCACGGGGCTTCAGGCTGCATGGTCACGCCAGGCAGACCCTTGAAGGCCTCGGCGTAGGCCTTGAAGTGGCCGCGACGGCGCGAGACCTTGCCGGAAAGGCGCGTGAGCTGCCCGAGGCCGATGCTGGCCGCGATGTTGCTGAGGCGATAGTTATAGCCGATGGTCGAATGCTCGTAGTGCGGGGCGGCATCCCGGGCCTGGGTGGCCAGGAAGCGCGCCTGCTTCGCGAACTCGGCGTCATCGGTGACCAACATGCCGCCGCCGCCGGTGGTGATGATCTTGTTCCCGTTGAAGGAATGGATGCCGGCCAGGCCGAACGAGCCCGGCGAGGCGTCGCCATAGGTCGCGCCGAGGGATTCGGCGGCGTCCTCGATGAGCTTCACGCCATGCTTATCGCAGCACGCCTTGATGGGCGCGATGTCCGCCGACTGACCGTAGAGGTGCACGAGCACGAGCGCCTTGGGCGCCTTGCCGGCCTTCGCTTTCTGCTCGATGACCGCGCATGCGAGCGCCGGATCCATGTTCCAGCTGCGTTCTTCGGAATCGATGAACACGGGCTTGGCTCCGAGATAGGTGATCGGCGCGGCGGAAGCGACGAAGGTCAGCGACGAGCAGAGGACTTCGTCGCCCGGGCCGACGCCGGCGAGGCGCAGCGCGAGGTGCAGGGCCGCGGTCCCGGACGAGACGGCGACGGCGTGCTTGGAGCCGACGAGCT
>Ga0222712_10001731_pt1 | contig 26311 bp, 27 predicted proteins | sample C33_657DmetaG_FD_165043 | JGI IMG/M metagenome (GOLD analysis project Ga0222712, IMG submission 165043) | Estuarine water microbial communities from San Francisco Bay, California, United States - C33_657D | ecosystem: Environmental > Aquatic > Marine > Unclassified | place: USA: California... | reverse complement strand
CACGCTTGGGCGGCCAGGACCAGGGCCAGGAGCAGGGGCAGGCGCATGCCCATAGGTCATCCCGCGCGTTGCGGAAGGCAATCCCTCAGCCTCAGCGCGGCCGGTCGAGTTCCCGCCGCAAGACCCGGAGCAGGCTGGCCTCGCCGGACGCGTCCTGGGTGAGCTCCCAGGCCATCACGCCACCGAGGCCGCGCTCGCGGGCCCAGGCGGCCTTCCTCGCCATCGTCGCCGGTCCGTTGAAATGCAGGCCGTCCGCGTCGTCCTGCTCCGGCCGCGGCGCGAGCCGGGCGAGGATCTCGCGGTAGGGCAGGGTGCGGTCGCGCGCGGTCACGCCGCGGCCGTAGAAGGGCACGCCGAGCGCGAGCCGGTTCGCGGGCACGCCCGCGGCGATCAGCGCCTCGGCCCGCGCCTGGGCTGCCTCGGGGGTCGCGTGCCGCCCCGGCATGTCGTAGGCCATGAGCTGGACGCGGTCGGCCCGCCGTCCACCGTCCGGCGGCAGCTGGCCCGCGCCCGCCAACGTCAGCGTCACCTCTCCCTTGCGCGGCGCCAGCGCCGCCTTGAGCTCGTCGATGAGCAACCCGTAGGCCGCCAGCTCCGCGGCGCCTCGCGGATGCTCCCAGTCCAGGTCGACCCCGTCGAGGCCGCGTTCCGCGCAGAATCGCGCCGCCTCGGCGACGAATCTCGCGCGCCTCGCCGGGTCCGCGGTGACCGCCGCGAAATGGCGCGACCGACCCCAGCCGCCCAGGCAAAGGTGGACCTGCGTGCCCGAGGCGCGGACCGCCGCCACCTTGTCCCAAGGCGTCTTGTCGAGCCGCGACGCATCCAGCGAGCCGTCGGCGCGCGGCTCGCCCGAGAAAAGGATCAGGTCCGTCAGCCCCGGGTATCGTCCCGCCTCCAGTTCCAGGGTCGCATGGTGCGGCAGGTAGCCGACCAGCCGCGGTTTCTCCCCGGCGGCGACCGCGGCCGTCAGCGCGAGGAGCAGGTGGGCGAGGGGGCGGGTCATGTCGCTCCCCGGTGCCGGAGGTGGGACTCGAACCCACACGCTTTAAGGGCGGCTGATTTTGAGTCAGCTGCGGCTGCCATTTCGCCACTCCGGCCGGAGGGGAGAGCCAAGGTGCTCGGATTCGCCCCGGACAAAAGCCCAAACGCTCAGCCCGCGCCGCCGTAGAACCCCCTCGGCCACCGGAACGAGGGGTCGCAGGCCAGCGGGAAGGCCTCCTCGATCGTCGCGCCCCTCGCCGCCGCCGCGGCGTTGTCGGCGCTGTAGCGCTCCCAGAGCCGCGCCATCGCGGGCGTGCGCAGGTCGCCCCGCCTGTGCGGCACCCCCTGCCCGACGAGCAGGTTGAGGTAGCCCGGCAGGCCGAAGATCGCCTGGCGGGGGCGGAGCAGCTCGGCGGCCGCCAGCATGCTCGGGCCGTTCTCGCGGTAGAAGGTCACCACCGCCTCCGCGGCGTGCAGCGCGGTGTCAGCCCGGCACGCGCGCCAAAACGGCGTCTCCTTCCGGCCGTTGAAGCGGTAATGGACCGCGAGGAAGTCCCGGATCTCGTCCCAGGCGTCGGCGCAGAAGCGGTTGCAGGTCTCGCGGAGCCCGGGCGTGGGCGCGCATCCGCTGTCGGCGAGCACCCCTGCCAGGTTGCGCAGCTCGTTGCAGATGACGAGGAGCGATGTCGCCTCGAGCGGCTCGACGAAGCCCGCGGCGTTGCCCACCGCGAACACGTTGCCCACCCACTGCCGCCGGCGCCGGCCCGACACAAACGGCACCACGCGCATCGGCCCCATCCTCGGCTCGAAGGCCCGTAACTCCCTCTCCGCCTCGGCGTCCGACACGAAGGCCGAGCTGAAGACATACCCCCGGTGCACCCGGTCGTGGTGGTCGATCCGCCAGCACCACCCGTGGTCCATCGTCGTCGCCGTTGTGTAGGGCAGGATGGGGTCGCCCGGCTCGCGGTCCCACCCGCCGACGAGCGCCCGGTCGCAGAACAGGCTGTCGCGGTACGACACCAGCGGCTCGCCCAGCGCCTTGCCGATCAGCTCGGCGCGGAACCCCGAGGCGTCCAGGAACAGGTCCGCCTCCAGCCGCCGCCCGTCCGTCGTGCGGATCGCCGCCAGGCCTTCCCCGTCCGGCTCGGCCTCGCCGAGGTCGCCGTCGAGGATCTCCACGCCCACGGCGGCGGCGTGCGACTCCAGCCAGGCCACCAAGTCCCCGTTCTCGATGTGGTAGCCGGTCGCCGCATGCAGCTGGACGCCCTGCTCGTTGCGCCCGAAGGCCTTGCCCGCCTCCATCAGCGAGCTGACCCGGTCGTGGTAATTGTACCGCTCGTCGCCGATCACATAGCCGAGCCCCGCGCCGGCGGGTGTCTCCGCGTCCCTCAGCCGGTCGGCGAAGGCCGGATGGAAGCCGTAGTTGAAGTGGTCGAGCCGGGAGCCCCACTCGAAGCGGATCCCGAGCTTCCAGGATGGCCGGACCTTGCGGAGGAACTCCCCGGGGTCGATCCCAAGGTAGCTGTGCAGGTGGCGCGGAAAGTCCGGCGTGCTGCCCTCCCCGACCCCGATCACGCCCAGCGCGGGGGAACGAAGGACCCGGACGCCCAGATGGGGTAGGCGGACGCGCAAGGTGATGGCCGCGAGCATCCCCGCGGAGCCTCCGCCCAGCACCAGGACTTGCGAAATCGGCCGCATCAGGGGTGGGGTGCGTCCCAAGGCTCCCCAAAGGCCGGGATTTGTCAAATGGAGCCCCTTTCGGCCGGCCAATCGGGTTTTGCTTGTCAAGGGCGCTTCCGGTCGCCAAGTTCGACCTTCCTTTCCCTCGGGCGAGGCACGGCCGGAATCCTCCGGGCCCGTGACTCCCCGGGACGCCAATCAACCATGAAGCAGCTGCAGCTCACCGTCACCTCCCGCGCCGCCAACGGCCGCGGGCCTTCCCGCCGCCTCCGCGAGGCCGGCTCCATCCCCGCCGTCATCTACGGCAAGTCGGGCACCCAGCTCGTCTCGGTCGAGCAGACCGCCTTCCGCACCCTGATGCGGGCCAAGGGCTCCTCCGCCGCCCTCATCGACCTCAGCGTCGAGGGCAAGGGCAAGCTTCTCTCCCTCATCAAGGAGTTTCAGCGCCACCCCATCACCCAGAAGTTCCTCCACATCGACCTCCTCGAGATCGACCCTTCCTCGCCCATGACGGCCGACATCCCCGTCCGCCTCGTCGGCGAGCCCGTCGGCGTCCGCATGGACGGCGGCACGCTCAACCAGGTCTCCCAGACCGTCCGCGTGCGCTGTCTGCCCAAGGACCTGCCCGAGGCCATCGAGGTCGACGTCGCCGAGATGAAGGTCAACGACTCCATCCACGTCGGCGAGATGAAGGCCCCCGCCGGCATCACCTTCGTCGGTGACAAGAAGCGCGTCATCGCCGTCGTCACCGAGATGGCCGAGGAGGAGGTCGTCGAGACTCCCGCCGCCGGCGCCGCCGCGCCCGCCGCGGACGGCACCGCCGCCCCCGCCGCCGATGGCGCCGCCGCCCCCGCGGCCGCCCCCGCCGCCGGCGCCGCCGCCCCCGCGGCCGCCGCCCCGGCCAAGAAGTGACCCCGCGCCGGGCAGCGCCCGGCTTCCTTTCCCGTTCTTTGAAGTCCCATGCCTCCCGCGGTCATCGCCGCCCTCGGCAATCCCGGCGCCGACTACGCCGCCACCCGCCACAACGCGGGCTGGCTCGTGCTCGACGCCCTGGCCGAGAAGCTCGGCGCTGCCTGGCGCGCGGAAAGCCGCTACCCGGCCCTGGTGGCCAAGGTCGACCTCGCCGGCAAGCCGGTCCACCTGGTCAAGCCCCTCGTCTTCATGAACGAGACCGGCAAGCCCCTCGCCGCCTTCCTGCGCTTCCACCGGATCGAGCCCTCGTCCTGCGCCGTGCTCCACGATGACATCGCCTTCGAGCCCGGCACCCTCCGCCTCACCGTCGGCGGATCCGACGGCGGCCACAACGGCGTCCGCAGCTGCATCGAGCACCTCGGCGCCGACTTCATCCGCGCCCGCGTCGGCATCGGCCCCAAGCGCCACCCGCAGCAGGACCTCGCCGACCACGTGCTCGGCCGCCTCCCCCCGGAGGACCTCGCCGCCCTCGAGCGCGCCTACCCGGACTTCACCCAAGGACTTCAAACCCTCCTCTCCCAAGGCCTCCCGGCCGCACAAAACCTCACCAACACACGACGCTAACATGCCCAAGAAGAACCAGCCCAACGACCAGCGCGCCTACCGCGCCACCCTCGTCCTCGACCTCCGCGGCGTCACCGACGCCCCCGAGGCCGTCGTCGAGCGCCTCAAGGACACCTTCAAGGCGCTCGCCGCCAAGGTCGGCGACGTCCGCAACCTCGGCCAGCGCGACTTCGCCCGCGTCGTCGACCGCCGCTTCCCCGCCGGCATCTACGTCCAGTTCGAGGTGAAGGGCCCCGCCTCCCTCCCCGTCGCCTTCCGCGAGAAGGTCCGCCTCGACAAGACCGTCAACCGCGTCCTCTTCCAGGCCGCCTGACCCGGTCGCCCGAGGCCCTTTCCCAGAAACCACCACCCGCCACCCCGAAACCCGACCCATCCCACCATGGCCTCGTCCTTCAACCGTGTCATCCTCGCCGGCAACATGACCCGCGACCCCGAGTCGCGCGCCCTGCCCAGCGGCCAGGCCCTGACCAAGTTCTCCCTCGCCATCAACCGCTCCTACACGACCAAGGAAGGCGAGAAGCGCGAGGAGGTCACCTACGTCGACATCGAGTCCTACGGCAAGCAGGCCGAGGTCATCGCCAAGTACTGCTCCAAGGGCTCCGGCATCCTCGTCGAGGGCCGCCTCAAGCTCGACTCCTGGGACGACAAGAAGACCGGCGAGAAGCGCTCCCGCCTCGGCGTCGTCCTCGAGAACTTCACCTTCATCGGCGGCCGCGCCCCCGGCGCCGCCTCGCCCGACGGCGACAGCCCCGCCCCCCGCTCCGGCGGCTCCCGCGGCGGCCCCGCCCCCGCGGCCGACGGCCCCGGGCCCGACGACGACGTCCCCTTCTGATCCCTCCCCCGCAACCTCCCTCCCGACTTACCAAACAACATGGCCACCACCGAAGTTCTCCTCATCAAGCCCGTCGACGGCCTAGGCGCCGAAGGCGAGAAGGTCCGCGTCAAGGCGGGCTACGCCCGCAACTACCTGCTCCCGCAGGGCATCGCGCTCCCCGTCAACCGCGCCAACCAGAAGTACCTCGACGCCCTCGCCAAGGCCCGCGTCGTCCGCGAGTCACGCGACCTCAAGGCCGCCGAGGACCTCGCCGCCAAGATCCAGGGCGTCGCCCTCACCTTCGCCGTCAAGACCGGCGAGGGCGGCAAGATGTTCGGCGCCATCAGCGTCACCGAGATCGTCGCCAAGCTCGCCGAGCAGGGCGTCGAGGTCGAGCGCAAGCGCGTCCACCTCGGCCAGGGCCCCGTCAAGCTCCTCGGCAAGCACGTCGCCCACGTCAAGCTGCACCCCACCATCGCCTTCGAGCTTCCCTTCGAGATCGTCTCCGAGAACCCCATCGTCGAGGAAGCCCCCGCCGAGGAGGAAGCCCGCGACGACGACAAGCCCAAGAAGCCCCGCCGCCCCAAGAAGGAAGGCAAGGCCCCCAAGGCCGAGTAACCGAGCCTCGGCTCTTCCGCCAAGGGCGGCCCACCCGGGCCGCCCTTTTGCGTTCCCGTATCTGCTAGTCCGCTAATCCGCTAATCCGCTAGATAGCGAACCAGCTATAACCGCTATCAAGCTACGGAGCCAGCGAGCTAGTGAGCCAGAAAGCTATATCCCCCACCCGCCGCTGGGCCCCATTCCCCTGAGGCATCCCTGCGCTTTCTCCATCGTCCCGACGGGGCAGGGTGGCTCGCATGCGCTCCCTTTTCCTCCTGCCCCTCGCCCTGGTCGCCAATCCGGTCGACCGGGATGGCGACGGTTGGTCCGACGCCGAGGAGTCCGCCAAGGGCTTTCTGCCGAACGATCCGCTCTCGCATCCGCCCGCGCCGCGCTACGCCCCGGCCGACCTCGGTTCCGTCGCCGAGTTCGGCTGGCCTGTCGCCCTCTCCGACGAGCGTCACCGCGTCCTGACCGAGCGGGGCTTCCGTTGGTCATGGTCGCAGGGCTGGGAGCGCCTCGCGGATCCACCTCGCGCCGAGCGAGCGGAGTTCGGTGTCATCAGGTCCGACGGCGCCGTGATCGCGCGCGTCGAGTCGGTCGAGGGTGGCGCGCCGACCACCTCGCTCTGGCGCTGGGATGCCTCGGGCGTCCCCGCTCCCGTCCCGGGCACGCGACAAGGCCTGCTTCCGGCGGAACCCTCCGCATGGCTCATGCGGCCGCTGCGCTGGCTGAGAGGCGACGCCTTCCTTCTCTTTGCCGAGCCCATCCTTCATCAGCCCGGGCCCCATGGGGGCGACGTGCTCGTCGGCGACGCCTCCGCCGGCGTGCCCTCCCCCGCGCGTCGGCATCTTTCCCCTCTGGCGATCGCCAATGCCGCCGGCGAGCGCTGGGTTGCCCATTTTGACTCGCCCGAAGGCACCTGGTCCCTCGATGCCGGCAACCGCTCCTTGCCGCCCGACGCCGAGCCGCGCGCCTGGAGCGCGGATCGGGCGCTGGTTTTCCACCGCGAGGGCGGCCTTTGTCTCGACGAGCCGGGTGCGCCCTTGCTCCGGCTGCCTTTCTCGTCCGCGGTGTCCCGCGTGGCTCTGGTGGATGCCCCGGGCTCGCTCCGTTCGCTCGTCGCCCTGGCCTCGCCCGAGCCCTTGGTCTGGGATCTCGACGCGCCCGACCGAGAGCTTCGTCCTCCCGATGTCCTCACCCAGCTTGTCGACGCCTCCGAGGGTTGGACCTTCCTGCATCCGTTCGCGGTCGACGCCGCGGGCGCCATCCTTGCCGTTGGCGAGCGGGCGGGAGGCTCCATGCGCATCGTGCTGCTCGTGCCCCTGCGTGTTCGCGCCGACCTCGCCCGCCGCACACAGCCAGCCGGGCTCCGGGACGCCTTTCCCATGGATGACGCCGGCCATGCGACCGAGCACCGCCCCTTGCGACTTTGGCTCAATGACGACCGTGACGATGGCAGCGTCACGCCCGACCCGCTCGCCGACCTCCCCGGACAGGCCGCCGATCCGCGGTCGAACATGCGCCAAGCCACCCTTGGCGGGCTCTCCGACCTCGTCGACTGGTTCCCGGTCGCCCTTCAGCTCGGCGCCGCCGCGGAGGATCTGCCGCCGTTCGATATCCGCCTGCTCGGCCCCGTCCACTTGGTCAACGTCGTCGAAACCTCGCTTCCCATCGCGCGGGCCGCGCAATTCCTCCAGCGCGATTTCGGGTCTGTTCACGGACCTTCTCTCAACGAGCCGATTTCGCGCGCCACCAAGTCCCGTGCCGGCGCGGGCGGCCTTGCCCTTTCCTCGGCCTTCTCCCTCGGCGCGGTCGGGCCCCGCCTTCTCGGCCGCGGCGAGGCGGTTTTCCTGGCGGAGGGCGCCGCCGCGGGTGCCGGCACGATATGGGTCGCCTTGCTGAGGAAGGGTGCGCCCCTGGACCGGGTTCCGGGGCCCTCCGATATCCTCCTGCGCGCCCCGCTGCGCGTCGCCGTCGGGCCCGTCGGCGATTTCCATCGCTCATGGGATGCGCGGAGCCGATCACCCGCTCCCTCGCCGCCGCCTCCGCTCGATTCCGGCGCCCGGTCCTCCGCCCCATGGCTTGTCTTTGTCCACGGGTTCAATGTCGGTCCCGCCCAAGGCCAGGCTTGGGGCGCCGAGATCTTCAAGCGTCTCCACCAAGCCGGCTCCGCAAGTCCCTATGTCGCCTTCCGTTGGTACGGCGACCAGGGTGTGGCCAACTACGCCTCCGCCGTCGAGTGCGCCCCCGCCGCCGCCGACCGTCTCTGCCAGCAGATGGCCGCGCTCGCCAAGACGGACCCAGGGAGGCCTTTCGTGCTGATGGGACATTCCCTCGGGGCCTATGTCGCCCTCCTCGCCGCCGAACCCGCCCGCGCGCCCAAGGATGCCTCCATCCGGGCATGCGTCCTCGTCAACGCCGCGCTTCCCGTCGAAGCCCTCGATCCCGCGGCTTCCAATGCGCCGGCCGACTACCCTGAGGGTCGCGGCCTCCCCTTGCGTCACCTGATGTCGCCTCCCGGATCGGCATGGAGGGACACCACCCCCTACGCCCTGCCCCAAGCCCAGGCCGCGGGATGGGCGTCCAACTTCCCCTCCGATGACCAGCGCTCGACCTGCCGTTGGGTCGGTCGATTCCCCGGGCCCGTCCCCGTCATCAACCTCTACTCGCGCACGGAGGACGTGCTCTCGCCCCCTCCGGCCGACGATGCCCGCTGGCCAGGCGTCCTTGCCGTCGCCGACCACGGCGCGTGGATCTACCAGGAGGCGACCAAGGGGCGCTGGCCCGGCCGTTGGGTCAACCCCGTGCGCTCCCAGGCAGGCTGGGCGCTCTCGCCCCAGGCCTCGGCTCGCGCCTCCGACCTTCTCAGGCTCGGCGAGTCCGCCCAGGCCGAGCTGCTTCGGAAGCGGCCGCTCTTCGCCGATTTTCGCGACAAGGCCCTGCTGCACTCCCGAATTGGCCCCGCCTCGCCCGGATCACGCTCCGTCGGAAGGACCAGTTCCGTCCTGCGCGGAGTCGGCTCCGCGTCCCTTCCCTCGGGCGCGCGCTGGACGCTGCGCGACGAACTGCTGGCCCACGCCATCCCCGCCCTCTCGCCCGCCGCGGGTTGCCTGCCGGTCCCCGGCGCGCGCAACTACCGCATGGACGGGGTCGGCCCCCATGATCCGCCCCCCGGCGAGCTGACCCCTTTCCCCCTCGGCTGGCCGACCGGGCTCGAGGTTGCCGCCTATCTCGACGTCCCCGCACCCGTCTGGCGCCATAGCGACTGGCGCAACGTCGCCTACCCCTACGTCCACCCCGTCTTCGCCTTGATCATCCGCGAGGCCGGTCTCTTCGAAACCCCAACCCACGCCCCATGAAATCCCGCGCCGCCCTCGCCTTGCTTCTTCCCTTTTCCACCTTGCCTGCCGTCGAGCTCGATGTGCGAGTCGCCGATGAGCTGGGCCGCCCCCTCCCCGCCGCCGAGATCGCGTGCGAATGGGTGCCCCGCCTCTCGTCCGATCCCTGGAATCAGGCGCATCCCCGCGTGCGTGAAACGGCCCTGACGGACGACCGCGGGCGTGCTCGGCTCAGCGGGCGCCATGCGCTCGACCACCTGGCGGTCACGGCCCAGGCCGATGGCCACTATGCGGCCTCTCGGCGCATCGTCGCCCGAAACCAGGTTGTGCGCATCGCGCTCCTCCAGCAGGGCCCCCAGGTCCGCTCCACGCGCATCGAGGTCTTGTCGTCCGCTCTCCCTGAGGATGGCGCCGAGCATCCCTTCGACCTCGAGATGGGCGCCTTTCTTCCTCCCCTCGGCGTGGGACGTCGCGCGGATGTTCTCCTGTCGGGTCGCCGTGAATCAGGTCGGCTCCCTCCCGGCTCGCGCGCCGTTTTTGAGGACTCCCTGCGCATGGTTTTCCTCGATGCGCGCGCGGGACATCACCCCACCCCTCGGCCTGGCCAAGACGGATTCTCCCAGTCCATCCAGCCCTTCCTGTCCGATCTCCTCCTTCACGGCATCGAGCACCCTCTCGAGGCACCTTCCGATGGATACAAGCCTGTCATCCTCTATCGGTTGGCGAGAACCGCCGAGGCGCCTCCGCCTGGTGATCTCGCCTGGATCCGTCCCGCGCCCGGCGTGGTCCCTTCTCCCGGCAGGATCGGAAACCCCCAATGGATCTTCCGCATCCGACCCGGCCCCGCCGCCCTCCACGGTGTCATCACCGATTTTGGATGGATCGAGGACGGACGTTTCAGGCTTCGTTATCGCATCAGCCAAGAACCCGGCAACCCCTCCCTGGAATTCGACGCACCTGAAAGATAGCCAAATCCCCCGGCGGCGCTTAGTTTTTAACCATGCGCCCCGTCCTCGCCCTCCTCGCCGCCCTCGTCGCCCTTCCCGCCTCGGCGGGGCAGGGGAGCGCCGAGGTCCTCTCGTCCCACCGCACCAAGGCCGTCTACGAGGGCACCCGACATCTTCCCTGCTATTTCAAAACCTCGCTCTGCCCCGACCGCTGCGGCCACGCCCGGAATGTCGCCGTCTTCCGCGTCACCGAGTACGTCGCCTACGAGAAGCCCGGCGAGTACGGCGACCCCAGGGCGACAGAGTTCCTCCTTCCCCTTGCGGCCGGCGAGGAGGTCACCCCCGAGATCCTCGCCGCCGCCAAGGCCCTCGCCAAGGGCGACGCCGTCCGCCTCGAGTGGCTCCACGAATACGTGACCAAGGACGGGTCGAAATACCCCCGCCGCAGGGTCACGCTCCTCGCCCGCTGAGCCCCCGGGGTTGACCTCCCTCCGCGGCTGGGCGAGGCTCCCCCTACCCGTGTCCCGCCCCCTGGCCATCGCCTTGCTCTGCCTAGCCTCCGGCCTGGCAGGCTACGGCCTCGCCCAGTTTGCCCAGTCACCCGCCGACCCCTCCTTGCCTCCCGCCGAGGGGGAGCCCGTCCCCGGCGAACGCTGGCTCGAGCTCGCCGAGGTCCGCCGCGTCACCCTCCGGCTCTCCGCCACCACCGAGGTCCAGCCCCAGCTTGCCGAGGCCGAGACCGTCCTGCGCAACCGCCTCACCTTGGCGGGAATCCTCGTCGTCCCCCCGGGCGAGTCGGCCGACGCCGAGATCCTCGCCCACCTCGACAGCCATCATTTCAAGGCCTTCGACGCCCATGGCGTCGCCGCCGAGCTCCACCTGGCCGGACGGCACACCGTTCGCGTCGGCGGCGAGCTGCGCCTCATCCCGCACGACATCTGGCAGGCCGACACCACCCGGCTCGTCCAGCCCGACGCCATCCCGCGCGAGGTCGTCCATTCCCTCGACGAGCTCGTCCAGCAGCTCGTCGGCGCCCACGCCCGCGCTCGCGCCGCCAAGCGCTGAGCCGCATGCTCCACCTCGTCCTGCACAACCCGGAGATTCCCCAGAACACCGGGAACGTCGGCCGCATGTGCGCCCTCACCGGCTGCGCCCTCCACCTCGTCCACCCGCTCGGCTTTGAGATCACCGACGCCAAATTGCGCCGCGCCGGCATGGACTACTGGCACGCGCTCGATGTCCGCCACCACCCCGACTGGGACGCCTTCCTCGCCGCCCCCGGCCGCCCCCCGCGCCTTTGGCTCCTCACGACCAAGGCCTCGCGCAGCCTCTGGGACGCCGACTTCGCCGACGGCGACGGCCTCGTCTTCGGCTCCGAGAGCTCCGGCGTCCCCGACGCCGTCCGCGACTCCATCCCCGCCGCCTTCCACCTGCGCATCCCCCACCTCGTCGCCGAGGACCGGCTCCCCTCCGTCACCCTCGACGCCATGCGCGCCGCCCCCGCCGCCCCCCTCCCCGGCAAGACCCGACGCACCGGTGCCGCCCGCGAGATCCTCCGCTCCCTCAACCTCTCCACCGCCTGCGGCATCGCCGCCTACGAGGCCCTGCGCCAGCTGCATCACGGCCGCGACTGAGATGAGCCAGGACCTCAGCCCCAATCCCCTCACCCTCGCCGCCGAGACGCGGCGCCTCCGCGGGCTACCCCTCGACGACCTCACCGTCGCCAATCCCGCCGACTGCGGCTTCGCCTGGCCGCGCGAGCAGCTTGCCGCCCTCCTCGGCGCCCCCGGTTGCGAGCGCCACCAACCCCACGCCTTCGGTCTCTCCCCCGCGCGCCGCGCCGTCGCGGCCTACTACGCCGCCCGCGGCGCCGCCGCCGACCCCTCGCGCATCTGCCTCAGCGCCTCCACCAGCGAGGCCTACACCTGGTGGTTCCGCCTGCTCGCCGAGCCGGGCGACAACCTCCTCGTCCCCGAGCCGGCCTATCCGCTCGTCTCCGTCCTGGCCGACATCGCCCGCGTCGCGATCCGTCCCTACCGCTGCGTCCTCCGCGACGGCGCGTGGGCCATCGACGCCTCCACGCTCCGGCCCGACGCGCGCACGCGCGCCCTCGTCGCCATCTCTCCCGCCAACCCCACCGGTCACGTTCTCGGGCCATCCGACCTCGCCCTGCTCGCCGATGCCGCCCGCCGCGGCGCCCCCGGCTGCGCCCTCCTCGTCGACGAGGTCTTCCTCGACTACACCGCCGCCGGGGCCAAGCCCCCCGCCACCGTTCTGGCCCTGACGCGCGACCCCGCCTTGCCGCTCATCGTTCTTTCCGGGCTCTCCAAGGTCGCCCTCGCACCCCAGCTCAAGGTCGGCTGGTCCGTGGTCGGCGGGCCCGACCCTTGGGCGGCCGAGATCCTCGCGCGCCTCGAGCACCACGCCGACGCCTTCCTCTCCGTCAACACCCCCGCCCAGGTCGCCCTGCCCGCGCTTCTCGACGCCGCGCCCGCCCTTCGCGCCAAGGTCGTCGACCGGCTCGATGCCAACGCCGCCACCCTCGCCGCCTGGTGCGCAGGCGAGGGCAGGGGATGCGCGATTCTTCCACGCACCGCCGGCTGGACCGCCATCCTGCGCCTGCCCCCGGGTGTCGACGAGCTCGCCCTCGCCCTCCGCGCTGTCGACGAGGGCGCCTTGGTGCATCCCGGACACTACTACGACTTCGCGCCCGCCGACGGCCCCCTCGCCGTCCTCAGCCTGCTCCCTGCGCCCGCCCGCTTCCGCTCCGGCCTCGGCGCCCTCGGCCGCGCCCTGGCGAAGGTCTAAGCCATAAGGAGCCTCCGCCGTCGCCATAAGCCTCGCTGCAGTGAGCGTGTCCGTGTTTTTTCGGCTTCCCCAATGGGGTTGCTGAATCGTAGACGGAGGTGGTGTCCCGACTGGCACGCATCCTCGGTGTCGCCGCCTCGCTTCTTGGCTGGATGGTCGCCTCGGGTCTTGCCTGGGATGGTCTCCAGCTGCTCGCCTGGGCCAACATGGCTCGGCTCAACAGCCAAACCATGCCCGCCTCCGCCGCCATCCGGGAGGCCCTCGCCGGCGCCCCCTGCAAGCATTGCCTTTCCGTGCGCGAGGGACGCAGCGAGTCCGCCAAAGGCGCGCCTCTGGCCCTTGGATCCAAGGTCGCCGGCGACCTCGCCCTGCCGGAGCTCACCTCGGGCCTGGTCCATTTCCTGCCTCGCCAGCGGTTCGTGCGCCCCGCCAACCAGTCGGCCTCGCTCCTGCCCCAGGACGTGCCGGTGCCGCCGCCGCGCGCCTCTGCCTGATCCTCACCCTGCGCGGGTTCACCGCGCGCGGCGGAATCTCCTCACCTTCCCCAAGGTCATCTCGACCGCGGGGGCGCGCAGTCCCGCATCCGCCCGGGACTGGGGCGCCAGAACCAACCCAGCCACCATGAAAACCCTCCTTTCCCTGTCTCTTCTTCTCGCCGCCGCGGCCGCCCAGGCCTGCCCCTGCGGTTGCGTGCGCGCGCCGGCCGACACCCTCGGCCTGCGCGAGCTCCAGGCCGATGGCCGGTTCGTCCTCGACTTCCGCCAGGACACCATCGACCAGGACGAGCGCGCGCTCGGCGCCCTCAGCCACATCGTCGCCCATCACCGCATCCAAACCCTGACCCTCGAGACCTCGGGCGCCGGAATCACCTGGGGGCTTTCCCTGCCTTATGTCCGCCGCGAGATAACCGCCGTCAGCTCCGGCGCCACCCAGACCCTCGAGGGGCTCGGTGATGTCACGCTGGGCGCCCGCAAGTCGTTCGGCGACTTCACCGTGCTCACCGGTCTCAAGCTTCCGACCGGTGCCGACGATGACCAGCTGCTGGTCAAGCGGCGCTATCTCCAACTCGGCACCGGCTCGACCGACTTTCTCCTCGGCCTGCGCTACGGCGGCGACGTCGAGGCCGCGGGCGGCAGCTGGTTCGCCCAGATCCAAGGCCAGGTCGCCGTCGCCTCCGACGACCGGTTCACCCCCGGTTCCGCCGTCGGCCTCACGGTCGGCTACAGCCAGCCGCTCTCCGGCGGGCTGTCCCTCATCCTGCAGGCCGCCGTCGTGCGCCAGTTCCGCGACGACAACACCCAGTATCTCGTCGATCCCGGCTACGGCGAGGATTTCGAGTCCTCCACCCGCGTCGTCAGCCTGACGCCCGGGCTCGCCTGGCAGGTTGGCGAGATGACCAGCTTCCAAGCCTTCCTCAGCGATCCCCGATCGGTGCGCAACTACGCCCGCAAGGACGACGGGGGCGTCATCAACCCCATCCACGCCAGCCGTGTCCTGAGCGTCGGCCTGACCCACCGGTTCTGAGCCCAGCCGGCCGTGGTCGGAACGGGTCTCGGCCGGTCCTCAGCGCCGGCGGCGCAGCGCGCGCTGCATCTCGCGCTTGTCGTCCCGCGCCTTGATGTCCTGGCGCCGGTCGTGCTGCTTCTTGCCCGTGCAGATCGCGATCAGCACCTTGGCCAGGCCGTGCTTGAAATAGACCTTCAGCGGCACGATCGTCTTGCCGCCCGAGCGCACCTCCTCGGTGATCTTGGCGATCTCCGCCGCGTGGAGCAGCAGCGGGCGCGGCCGGTAAGGGTCGTGGTTCAGCCGGTTGGCGAAGTCCCACTCCGCGATGTGCGCCCGGTAAAGCACCGGTCCCTTGGGCCCCAGCCGCACGAAGCTGTCGGCGATGTTCGCCCGGCCCTGCCGGAGCGACTTCACCTCGGAACCGCGCAGCATCAGGCCGGCCTCGAAGGTCGGGCCGATGAAGTAGTCGCGTCCCGCCTTGGGATTGCCCACCTCGGGCGTCGCCATCTCCTTGCGCGCGCCCATCGTCGTGCCGGGCTGCCCCTGGACGTCCGGGGGACGTCCAGCCGGGTCAGGCCTTGGCCGCCTCGTCTTCGGTCGGCAGCTCGTAGGTGATCTTGCCCTCGATGACCTCGCGCAGGGCGATGTCCTCGGGCGAGAGCTTCTCCAGCGAGTCCACCAGGGGAGGCTGGCCGCTGCGGAGCTGCTTCACGCGCTTTGAAATCACGTTGATCAGGATGTTGGGGTCGGTGATGACCTTGTGGGCGGCTCGCAGGTAGTCTTCGCGCATGGGTGGTGGCCGAGGGGAGGGTCGAAGTTGCCCCCCCTCTCCCCCGTTGGCAAGCCTTATGGGGCCTTTGCCGGACCGCTTTTCCCGAAACCCTTCCCTTTTTCAGCGGTTTCCGTAGCAAAGACCCCATGCGTGCCCTCCTTGCCCTCCTTCTTGGCGCAGGCCTGGCCTCGGCTCAGGACGAACTCGCCATCCCCGCGTTCCGGGTCGACCTCCTCCCCGCCGGCCGCGCCAACGTCGTGGTGGACCAAAAGGCCCACCCCATGGACCTTGCCAAGGCCAACGACCTCAAGGCCAAGGTCGACGCCCTGGATGTCGCCGCCATCCGCTCCGACCTCTCCAAGCTTCGGACCCTCGAGCGCGAGGCCGCCGAGGCCGAGAAGGAGATGGAAACCCGCGACAAGGCCCTCGAGCGCGAGAACGGCCGGGTCAAGGACGCCGAGCGGCAGGTCGCTTCCCTGGAGAAGCGCAAGGACCAGCTCGAGGACCAGCTCCGCCGCGCCCAGCGCAGCCGCTCCGACAACCAGGACGACATCCGGGGCCAGATCAACTCGGTCAACGCCTCCCTCGCCCAGGAAAAGAAGGACCTCGGCCGTTCCCGCGAGAACCTCGCCCGGGCCCAGAAAAACCGGAAGGAAACCGCCGCCACCGCCGACGCCGCCAACGCCAAGGCCGCCGACCTCCGGAAATCCCTCTCCGGCCGCATCGCCGCCCTCCGGGGGCTGCTCGAGAAGGAGCTGGGGTCCTGAAAAGGACCCTCCAATCTGTTTGACAGGCCAGCCTCGGCTCCTGTCTAAATGTCCTCCCTTCCGCACTGCCCGGTAGCTCAGCGGTAGAGCAGGTGACTGTTAATCACTTGGTCGTAGGTTCGATCCCTACCCGGGCAGCCAGGAGGAGGCGCCAAGCGAGGCCCCCGCCCCGGCTTGCGGAACCCCGCGTTTCCGCAAATTTCCCCCCAGCGTGCACGACCTGACCCTCATCTACACCCTCGCCGCGGCCTTCGCGGCCGCGTGGCTGTGCGGTCTCGTCACCCAGCGGGTCGGCCTCTCGCCCATCGTGGGCTACCTCCTCGCCGGCGTCCTCATCGGCCCGCACACGCCCGGGATCAACGGCGACGTCGCCATCGCCCAGCAGCTCTCCGAGGTCGGCGTCATCCTCCTGATGTTCGGCGTCGGCATCCACTTTCACCTCAAGGACCTGCTCGCCGTCCGCAACGTCGCCCTCCCCGGCGCCTTCGGCCAGGTCGCCCTCGCCACGCTCCTCGCCATCGGCGTCGCCGGCGCCTTCGGCTGGCCCCTCAAGTCGGGCCTCGTCCTCGGCCTCGCCCTCTCCGTGGCCAGCACCGTCGTGCTCATCCGGGTGCTGACCGACAACCGGATGATGGACACCGTCCACGGCCACGTCGCCGTCGGCTGGCTCATCGTCGAGGACGTCCTCACCGTCGTCGTCCTCATCCTCATCCCCGCGCTCGCCTCCGCCCCCGGCGACACCCTCGCCCTCGGCGGCTTCGCCTGGCTCGCCGTCCTTGCCCTCGGCAAGCTCCTCCTCATGTCCGCCGTCATGCTCTGGGGCGGCGCCAGGCTCCTCCCCTGGGTGATGGTCCAGGTCACCCGCCTCCGCTCCCGCGAGCTCTTCACCCTGACCGTCCTGGTCATGGCCATCACCGTCGCCGCCGTCACCTACCTCCTTTTCGGCGCCTCGATGGCCCTCGGCGCCTTCCTCGGCGGCATGCTCATCGGCCAGTCCCCCCTCTCGAAGCAGGCGGCGTCCGACATCCTCCCGATGCGCGACGCCTTCGCCGTCCTCTTCTTCACCGCGGTCGGGATGCTCTTCGACCCCGCCTTCCTCCTCCGCGAGCCCCTGCTTGTCCTCGCCTGCCTCGCCATCGTGCTCGTCGGCAAGCCCCTCGCCGCCCTCCTCCTCGTCGCCCTCATCGGCTACCCCGCCCGCACCGGCCTCGTCGTCGCCCTCGGCCTCGCCCAGGTCGGCGAGTTCACCTTCATCGTCTCCTCCCTCGCCCAGCAGCACGGCCTGCTCGACAGCCGCGGCCACAACGTCCTCGTCGCCTGCGCCATCCTCTCCATCACCGTCAACCCGATGCTCTTCCGCAGCATCGACCGCGCCGAGGCCCTGCTGCGCTCCCTGCCCTGGCTCTGGCGGCTGCTCAACTGGCGCGCCGACCAGCGCGTCGAGGGCTTCAACCTCCGCGTCGAGGCCGCCCAGGCCCGCGAGGGCGTGCGCCGCGCCGTCATCCTCGGCTACGGCTCGGCCGGCGCGGCGGTCGACGACACCCTGCGCGCCCGCGGCTTCGAGACCCTCGTCGTCGACCTCGACCTCTCCAAGGTGCAGGAAATCACCCGCCAGGGCCGCCTCGCCATCTACGGCGACGCCGCCAACCCCGCCGTCTACCGCGAGGAGCTCGAGGGCGCCTCCCACCTCGTCCTCACCCTGCCCGACATCGGCAACCGCCTCCAGGTCGCCGCCGCCGCCAAGGCCGCCAACCCCGCCCTCAAGGTCTTCGTCCGCGCCGCCCACGCCCGCGAGCGCCAGGAGCTCGAGCAGCTCGGCGTGGCCGGCATCTGCTTCGAGGAGGCCGAGGCCGCCGTCTCCCTCGGCCGCCTCATCCTCGAAAGCGAGGGCGTCAACCGCGACGCCATCCGCCGCCAGACCACCCGCATCCGCCAGATCTACCACCGCGACCACCCGCGCTGAGCGGTTGCGTTTGCCAATCCCCGGCTTTCCGGCAGGCTCTCGGTGTGCGCCTCCTGCTCGCCCTGCTCGCCGCCCCCGCCGCGGCCCAGCTGGTACCCGTACCCGGGGCTTCCCTTTTTCATGCGGACGTGGGCCAGGACCACGGCTTCGTCGAGGTCGTGACCAGCGCCGCGCCCGGCACCGCCGTCGGCGTCATCGCCCAGGAGTTCTCCCACGGCCCCGGCCAGCCCGACCTCGGCGGCGTCACCGTCGTGGCCAACCGCCTCGCCTGGCGGCGCAACACCGCCGAGTCCCAGGCCAACCTCTACCTGTCCGCCGGCCTGGGCGCCCTCGACCTCGAGTCCGCCGGCCGCGAGCTCGGCGCCAGCGCCGGCTTCCAGCTCGACTGGGAAACCCGACGCCTCCACGCCGCGCTCATCGGCCACGGCCTCTTCGGCGACCGCATCGCCCAGGGGGAGCTCATGGTCCACCTCGGCTTCGCCCCCTGGGTCGCCTCCTATGAGCAGGTCGCGCCCTGGATCCTGCTCGAGGTCTCCCGCACCCTCGGCCGCGAGGCCGACACCGAGGTCGCCCCCATGCTCGTCCTCATGTACCAGGCCTATCGCCTCGAGGTCGGCGTCAACGGCGAAGGCAATCCCCGGGCGGCCCTCCGCTGGCTTTTCTGACATGCGCGCCCCGCTTCTCGCCTCCCTCCTCCTCCTCGCCGGCTGCGCGGGCTCGCCCGTCGCCGACTCCGCCGCGCCCGCCGGCCCGACCTATGTCGCCGTCGCCGAGGGCGTCGTCTGCAACCATTGCGTCGCCGGCATCGACAAAACCCTCCGTCGCGATCCCGCGGTCACCCGGGTGGTGATCGACATGGACAAGGGCCTGGTGCGCGTCTCGACCCGCGCCGACCGGCCCTTCGACGCCGCCAAGCTCCGCCAGGCCCTCCTCGACGCGGGCTACGGCGTCGTCCGCGCCGGGCGCGAGTGAGCCTTTTGGGGTTCCCTCCCCCCGCCCGCCCCCCTATCCCCTAGGTCCGGGCATGCGCATCTACTTCCTCGGCATCTGCGGCACGGCGATGGGCAACGCCGCCCTTCTCATGCGGGCCCTCGGCCACGAGGTCCTCGGGGCCGACACCGGCATCTACCCCCCGATGTCCGACCACCTCCGCAAGGCCGGCGTTGACATCCTCGAGGGCTGGGACCCCGCCCGCCTCGCCAGGCTCCGGCCCGACCTCGTCGTCATCGGCAACGTCGCCTCCCGCGGCCACCCCGAGGTCGAGTGGCTCCTCGAGTCGCGCTCCCCCCCCTTCGTCTCCCTGCCCGAGCTCCTCCGCACCCGCCTCCTCGGCGACCGCGCCAACCTCGTCGTCGCCGGCACCCACGGCAAGACCACCACCACCTGCCTCGCCGCCCACCTCCTCCGCGCCGCCGGCGCCGAGCCCGGCTGGCTCGTCGGCGGCGTCCCGCGCGACCTGCCCGACAGCTCGCATCCCGGCAGGCCCGGCGGCCCCTTCGTCATCGAGGGCGACGAGTACGACTCCGCCTTCTTCGACAAGCGCAGCAAGTTCATCCAGTACCTGCCGCGCATCCTCGCCCTCAACAACGTCGAGTTCGACCACGCCGACATCTTCCGCGACCTCGACGACGTCCTCCGCGCCTTCTCCCACGTCATCCGCCTCGTCCCGCGCGACGGCGCCATCGTCGCCAACGGCGACGACCCCAACGTCGCCGGCCTCGTCCGCGACGTCGCCTTCTGCCCCGTCGTCCGCGTCGGCACCGGCCCCGCCAACGACTGCCGCATCGAGGACTTCGCCGAGGACGCCGCCGGCAGCTCCTTCCGCCTCAGCTGGCGCGGCGCCGAGTGGGGTCGGGTGCGCTGGTCCCTGCCCGGCCTCTTCAACGCCCGCAACGCCGCCATGGCCGCCGTCTCCGCCGGCCTCCTCCTCGACCGCGCCGACCCCACCCGGCTCCCCCTCGCCCCGCTCGCGGCCTTCCAGGGCGTTCTCCGCCGCCAGCAGGTCCTCGTCGACCGCCCCGACCTCATCGTGGTCGAGGACTTCGGCCACCACCCCACCGCGCTCGCCTGCACCCTCGCCTCGCTCCGCGCCCGCCACCCGGGCCGCGCCCTTGTCGCCTGCTTCGAGCCCCGCAGCAACACCGCCGCGCGCAAGGTCATGCAGGACGCCTTCCGCGAGGCCCTCGCCGCCGCCGACAGCGTCTGGCTCGCCGCGCCGCACCGGTCGGAGAAGCTCGGCGACGCGCGCTTCGACAGCGCCGGCGTCGCCGCCGACCTTGCCGCCCGCGGCCTCCGCGCCCACGCCTCCGCCTCCTTCGACGACCTCCTCGCCGGCCTCCGCGCCGAGGTGCCCGCCCTCGGCCGCCCCGCCTGCGTCGTCTTCTTCTCCAACGGCGCCTTCGGCGGCGTCATCGGGAAGTTCGCCTCGGGGAAATGAGCCTAGCCCCGGCCTAGCTCGCCAGCCCGAGCGCGGCCGCGGCCGCCCGCTTGTCCGAATCCACCTGCCGCCTCAGCTCCTCCAGGCCGGGGAACCTCCTCTCCTCGCGGATCCGAGCGAGCCAGCGCACCTTGATGGCGTCGCCCGGGACCGGGATCCTGCCCGCCGGCCTCAGGAGATGGACCTCGACCAGCGGGGCGACCGAGCCCTCCTCGACCGTCGGCCGCACGCCCCAGTTCATCACCGCGGGCTCGGCGACGCCCGATGCGGAGAGCACCTCGGCGGCATAGACGCCCCGGGCCGGCGAGAGCTCGGGCGACCACGGCAGGTTCAGCGTCGGCAAGCCGAGGCGGCGGCCCAGCTGGCGTCCGGGCGTGACCGCGCCCTCCGCCTCGTACGGCCGGACCAGCATCTCGTTGGCCAGCGCGATCTCGCCCGCCGCCAACGCCGCGCGAATCCGCGAGCTGCTCGCCGGCTCGCCGCGCACCTCGACCGGGCTCGCCGCGCTGACCGCGACGCCGCGACGGGCGCCGAGGCCCCGGAGCAGGGCGGGGTCCCCGCGCCGTCCCGCGCCGAAGCGGAAGTTCTCCCCGACGTGCACCGAGCGCAGGCCCGGGAAGGCCGCCGCCAGCCAGCCGAGGTAATCCTCCGCCGGGATCGCGCGGTGGGCCTCGTCGAAGCGCTGGTGCGCGACGCGGTCCGCCCCCGCCTCCTCCAGCCGCTCCTCCCTCTGCGCGCGCGTGAGGATCAGCGGGGTCGGCGACTCCGGCCGGAGCACGCGGCTCGGGTGCGGGTCGAAGCTCAGGGCCGCGACTTCCCCGCCCTCGGCCTGGGCCTGCGCCCGCGCGCCCGCCAGCACCGCCCGGTGGCCCGCGTGGACCCCGTCGAAGACGCCGATGCAGACGTGGACGCCCATGGGATCAGGCCGGCCCCTCGCTCGGCGCGGCCTGGGCGGCCGGGATGAGTCGCGCGAGCAGCTCGGCGCGCGGCAGCCTGCCGAGCGCCTCGAGCGTCATCGCGTCCTCGACCCGCAGCGCGCCCGAGGCCGTCCGCCGCAGCGCCGTCAGGTGCCCGCCCGGCCCGAGCGCCTGCGCGAGGTCGTGGCCGAGCGTCCGGACATAGGTCCCCTTCGAGCAGCGCGTCCGCAGGCGAAGGACGGGAGGTTCCCAGCACAGGAGATCCATCGACTCCACGCGGATGAAGCGCGGCTCGCGCGGGATCTCCTGTCCCTTGTGCGCGAGTTTGTAGAGCGGCACGCCCCCGACCTTCCGGGCCGAGTGCATGGGAGGCGTCTGGTACTGGTCGCCCAGCATCCGCGCCATCGCCGCCCGGATCTGCTCCTCCGTCAGCGGCGGCACCGGGCGCGTCTCCCGCACCTCGCCGTCCGCGTCCTGCGAGTCGGTCGTCACCCCGAGCGTCAGGTCGGCCTCGTAGGTCTTGTCCTGGGACATCAGCTGCGCGCTCGCCTTGGTCGCCTTGCCCACCAGCAGGATGAGCAGGCCGGTCGCCATCGGGTCGAGCGTGCCGGCGTGGCCGACGCGCCGCGTGCCGCAGAGCCGGCGCACGCGGTCGACGACGTCGTGGGACGTCGGGCCGCGGTCCTTGTCGACCAGCAGCACGCCGCAGGGCTCGGCCGCCGCGTCCATCACGGGGCGCGCTCGCGGAGGTGGCTGACAATCGTCCCGAGGATGCGCTCGCGGTCGCGCTCTAGCGTCGCCCCGAGGCAGTTGAAGCCCGCCGCCAGCCGGTGCCCGCCCCCGTTGAGTTTGGCCGCCAGCAGGTCGAGCCGCAGCTCGGGGTTCTTCCCCCGCAGGCTTCCCTTCACGCCGTCGCTCCCCTCCTCGAGCAGCACGGCGATGTCCACCCCCGCGATCGAGCGGGGGAAGTCGACCAGCCCCTCCTTGTCTTCCTTGGAGGTCCCGGTTTCCTCGTAGAGGCCGCGGGGAATCTCGCCCACCGCGACCCGCCCGTTCTCCAGCAGGCGCATCCCGCCGAGGAAGCGCTGGATGAGGCGGAACTTCGACGGCGACTCGCTCTCGAACACCCGCTCCGTGGTCAGCGACGGCGAGGCGCCCCGGCGGATGAGCGCCGCCGCGATCTCCATCACCTCCGGGCTCGTCGAGCGGAACCGGAAGCTCCCCGTGTCGGTCACGATGCCCAGGTAAAGCGCCGACGCCGTGGCGGCGTCGATCGGCCAGCCCTTCGCCAGGGCGGCGTGGGCCAGCACGTGGCAGGTCGCGGCCGCGTCCTCCACCATCACGTTGAGCCGGGCGAAGCTCGTGTTCGACACATGGTGGTCGATGTTGGCCTCCAGCCCCGCGGGGTAGGCGTCGGTCAGCGCGCCCCCGATCCGCCCGAGGTCGGCGCAGTCCACCGCCACCGCCAGCTCGCCCGGCCGGGCGGCGAACCCCTCCTCGGTGTCGAAGGCCAGCCCCTCGGCGTAGGCCGCCAGGTTGGGCGGCGGCCGGTGCCGGTTCGCGCAGCGGGCGTCCGCGCCCAGGGCCCGGAGGATCCGGCAGAGGGCGGTCTGCGAGCCGATGCAGTCGCCATCCGGCCGCATGTGTCCCATAACCGCGACTTTGCGTCCCGCCAGGCCCCTCGCGAGCGGGTCGAGGGCGTCGGCGGCTTGGGCAAGGGAGAGCGGCATCGGGGCAGAAAAACGCCGCCGCCCCGCCTTGGCAAAGGGAAAGGGCTCTTTTTCGGTCCCACTTGCCCCCGTCCGCCCCCCTCGTATGCTTTGGCACACTTAACGCTACCCTTCACCCAAATGGACAAGGACAAGAACGGCAATTTCTCCCCCCGCGCCCGCCGCGTCGTCGACCTCGCCCGCGTCGAGGCCCGGCGCTTCCACCACAATTACGTCGGCACCGAGCACATCCTCCTCGGCCTGATCAAGCTCGGAGAGGGCGTCGCCGTCAACGTCCTCGGCCGCATGGGCGTCGAGCTCCGCAAGGTGCGCGACCTCGTCGAGAAGCAGGTCGGCAAGGGTCCCGAGGAGGCCAAGGCCCCCGAGTCGCTGCCCCTCACGCCCCGCGTCCAGAAGGTCTTCACCTTCGCCCGCAGCGAGGCCTCCAAGCTCGGCCACGCCTACATCGGCACCGAGCACATCCTCCTCGGCCTCCTGCGCGAGGGCGAGGGTGTCGCCGCCAAGGTGCTCGCCGAGCTCAACGTCGACATCGAGCGCTGCCGCCAGGAGATCCTCGCCCAGATCCAGCCCGAGGAGGGCGCCGGCGAGGAGTCCGGCGCGCCCGGCAACGGCAACGGCGGCTCCGGCGAGGGCGAGGAGGAGCCCCCCCAGCGCCCCGAGGGCGGCCGCCAGGGCCGCGGCGAGCGCCTCTCCCTCCTCAAGACCTTCGGCCGCGACCTCACCGAGCTGGCCAAGGCCGGCGAGCTCGATCCCGTCATCGGCCGCAAGGAGGAGGTGCGCCGCGTCATCCAGATCCTCTGCCGCCGGACCAAGAACAACCCCGTGCTCATCGGCGAGGCCGGCGTCGGCAAGACCGCCATCGTCGAGGGCCTCGCCCAGGAGATCGCCGCCGGCTCCGTGCCCGAGATCCTGCTCGACCGCAAGGTCATCACCCTCGACATGGCCCTGATGGTCGCCGGCACCAAGTACCGCGGCCAGTTCGAGGAGCGCATCAAGGGCGTGATGGACGAGATCAAGCGCGCCAAGAACATCATCCTCTTCATCGACGAGATCCACACCATCGTCGGCGCCGGGGCCGCCGAGGGTGCGATGGACGCCTCCAACATCCTCAAGCCCGCCCTCTCCCGCGGCGAGATCCAGTGCATCGGCGCCACCACCCTCTCCGAGTACCGCAAGCACATCGAGAAGGACGCCGCCCTCGAGCGCCGCTTCCAGTCGGTCAAGGTCGAGGACCCCTCGCCCGAGGACGCCGTGCGCATCCTCAAGGGCATCCGCCACAAGTACGAGGCGCACCACAAGTGCGAGTACACCGACGCCGCCATCGAGCTCGCCGTCCGCCTCTCCCACCGCTACATCACCGCCCGCCACCTGCCCGACAAGGCGATCGACGTCATGGACGAGGCCGGCGCCCGCGCCCGCATCCGCGCCCTCAACCTCCCGCCCGAGGTCGAGAAGCTCCAGGCCGACATCGACGCGGCCGTGGCCGCCAAGGAGGACGCCTCCCGCCGCCAGAAGTTCGAGGAGGCCGCCTCCCTCCGCGACACCGAGAAGAAGCTCCGCGCCGAGCGCGAGCAGGTCCTCGCCGCCTGGAAGCAGAAGCGCGACGAGACCAAGGTCACCGTCGGCGAGGACGAGATCCTCGCCATCGTCTCCGACTGGACCGGCGTCCCCCTCGCCCGCATGGAGCGCAAGGAGGCCCAGAAGCTCCTCGACCTCGAGAAGGACCTCCAGTCCTCCGTCATCGGCCAGGACAAGGCCTGCGAGGTCGTCGCCCGCGCCCTCCGCCGCTCCCGCGCCGACCTCAAGGACCCCCGGCGCCCCATCGGCTCCTTCCTCTTCCTCGGCCCCACCGGCGTCGGCAAGACCCTCCTCGCGCGCACCCTGGCCGAGCGCATGTTCGGCGACGCCGAGTCGGTCATCCAGATCGACATGTCGGAGTACATGGAGAAGTTCGCCGTCTCCCGCCTCGTCGGCTCGCCCCCGGGCTACGTCGGCTACGAGGAGGGCGGCCAGCTGACCGAGCAGGTCCGCCGCAAGCCCTACGCCGTCGTCCTCTTCGACGAGATCGAGAAGGCCCACCCCGACGTCGTCCAGCTCCTCCTCCAGGTGCTCGAGGACGGCCGCCTGACCGACTCGCTCGGGCGCACCGTCGACTTCCGCAACACCGTCCTCATCCTCACCTCCAACGTCGGCGCCGACGTCCTCCAGCGCAACTCCTTCATGGGCTTCGAGACCGCGGCCGACTCCACCCGCGACTACGAGAAGCTCAAGGAGCGCATCCTCGACGAGACCAAGCGCGCCTTCAAGCCGGAGTTCCTCAACCGCCTGACCGACATCGTCATCTTCCAGCAGCTCGGCAAGGAGCACATGCACCGGATCGTCGACATCGAGCTGGCCAAGGTCCTCCGCCGCCTCGCCGACCTCGAGGTCAACCTCGAGGTCACCGCCCCCGCCCGCGACTACCTCGTCGAGCACGGCTGGGACGAGAAGTTCGGCGCCCGCCCCCTCCGCCGCGCCGTCGAGCGCCACCTCGAGGATCCCCTCGCCGAGATCCTCCTCCGCGGCGAGCTCCGCAAGGGCGAGCCCGTCACCGTTGGCGCCTCCCCCGAGGGCCTCACCTTCAGCCAGAAGGAGCCCGCCAAGGAGCCGGCCAAGGACAAGCCCAAGCGCGAGCCGAAGGAGCCCAAGGAGCCGAAGGAGCCCAAGGCCTAAGCCATGCCGCTCCGCGCCGCCGGGGCCCTCGCCGCCGCCCTCGCCGTCGGCTTGGGCGCCTTCGGCGCCCACGGCCTGAAGGAGCGTCTCGCCGCGCTCCCCGACGCCGCCGGCTGGTGGGAGACCGCGACCCTCTATCTCCTCGTCCACGCCGCCGCCGTCGCCGTCCTCCCGTCTTCCCCCTCCTCCCGGCTCGGCAGGGCCTGCCTCCTCCTCGGCGCGCTGGTGTTCGCCGGCACCCTCTATGCGATGGCCCTCGGCGCCCCCCGCTGGCTCGGCGCTGTCACGCCCCTGGGCGGGACCGCCTTGCTCGCCGGCTGGATCGCGCTCGCCGTGTCCGGGGATCGGGCTGCCGGCGGATGAAGGGGCGGACGCCCGCAAGGGCAGGGTGACCTCGCCGGCCCGCTCCCCGTTCGCTCTCCTTTCCCCGCGGCGTTCGCACCCCTGCTCCCCCGGTCCCCTCTGTCCCTTGGATTCCCCTTGCCAAGGTCACCCTCCGTCCTTTTCTCGATTCTCCTCATCCCGGGGATATAGCTCAGTTGGTTAGAGCGCCTGCATGACATGCAGGATGTCGCAGGTTCGAGTCCTGCTATCCCCACCACCTTTCGCGGCCCGGCGTCCCTCCGACGCCCGGGCCTTTTTATCCTTTCATCCCTTCCCCCCTTCCTCTTTTCATCCCCAAGTCCCCCTTCCCATGAGCTCCACCACCATCGTCGACATCAAGGCCCGCGAAATCCTCGACTCCCGCGTCAATCCCACCGTCGAGGTCGACGTCGTCCTGGAGTCCGGCGTGGTCGGCC
>Ga0222712_10001729_pt1 | contig 26352 bp, 16 predicted proteins | sample C33_657DmetaG_FD_165043 | JGI IMG/M metagenome (GOLD analysis project Ga0222712, IMG submission 165043) | Estuarine water microbial communities from San Francisco Bay, California, United States - C33_657D | ecosystem: Environmental > Aquatic > Marine > Unclassified | place: USA: California... | reverse complement strand
AGCCGGAACGGATGCAGGAGGTGCAAACCCGCAGGGTTTCCACCGATCCGCCCACCTGGACCTGCATGCGCTGCAGGTTGGGCAAGAACCGGCGCAGGTGCTTGCCGGTGACCTTCACGCCGTTGCCGCCCAGGTACTTGGGCTTGCCACGCTTGGTGTATTGGTTGCCGACAATTGGGCCCTTGCCGCAGTTATCACACTTCCTCGACATCGGATCTTCCTCGCTGTCAAATCGAACCCCCACCTTACCAAAAACGGCGTTTGGAACAAGGTGACTGTGACCGGCCTAGGGCCTTTCCCGGGGGTAAAAACCAACCGTTTCAACCATCAAATAACCCTCCATCGGCCAAAAAACCTTTGCCTCCGCACCAAAACCCGGTCAAGCTAGGGGGCTTGACGCCCCGGCCCCTGACCGTAGGGGCCACTGATTATCGCGGAGATCCTCATGCGCGCCCTTTCCCGTTGGTTGGCAGGCTGTGTCGCCGTTTCCGGGTGCCTCTTGGCGGCTTGGGCAAGCAGGGAGACACAGGCTGTCCAGGAAAAGAAAATTCCGGCCATGCAGTTCAACGATGTGGTGGAAATGGCCCCCGGGGTGTTTTTCCGCTATTCGTCGATCAGCGCGACGGACATGTCGGTGCCCTTCGGCGGCTGCAACAACATCTGGGTGGTGTTCAAGGATTATGTGGCGGTGATCGACGCCAACTTCCCCAAGGAGGCGGCGGATGTGGTGGCGGCCATCCGCAAGACCACCGACAAGCCGATCCGCTATGTGCTGGACACCCACCACCACGGGGATCACGCCTATGGCAACACGGTTTGGGCGCGCGAGGGAGCCAAGGTGGTGGGCCATGTGAACTGCTCGCGCCTGCTGGAAACCAACGGTCCCAAGCAGTGGGAGGAGGCCTCCAAGGGGCGGAAGGACATCGCCGAGAACAAGCTGAAGACCGTGGACATCCCCTTTGACGAGAAATATGTGCTGGATGATGGCACGCAGCGGTTGGAATTCCATTTCCTGGGCCATGCCCACACTCCGGGCGACGCCGTCGCCTGGCTGCCCAAACACCGCCTGCTGTGCACGGGCGACGCCTGCGTGAACGGGGCATTCAACTACATGGGGCACAGCAATTCGGCATCCTGGGTCCGGGTGCTCGACCGGATGCTGGACTTCGACCCCGAGGTGGTGCTGCCCGGCCACGGCAAACCCATGGCGGCGCGTCCGCTGGTGGGCCTGCAGCGCCGCTACTTCGCCGAGATGCGCGACCTGGTGAAAAAGGGCATCGACAGCAACAAAACGCTGGAGGAGATCACGGCATCTTGCGAGATGCCCTGGTACAGGGAATGGACCGGCAAGGATGCGGCGAAGATTCCCGAAAACATCGCCCATGTGCACAAGGAAATGCTGGGCAAGATCGACCACAAGACGCTGGGCAGCGCGGCCCAGCCGGGCGCCATGGGTCCCTACGGTACCGAGCCGGTGCGAGTTGCGGGGAGGTAAGAGCCCCGCACCAAGCCGGGAGGGGGCTGAACCGCCATTCGGGACTTCTTTTCCGGAAAACCCCTATTTGAGCTTGCCCATCACCCGCGCCATGAGGGTGACGCGTTCCCGGTTGGACTTGGGAACCAGGTCCAGCTCCTCCTTGGAAATCATGCCGTCCTTGTCCGCATCGTATTCCCAGAGGATGAGCCGCTCGATCTTTTTGTTTCGGGCCATGGCAACCGACCGCGTCTCGTCATCCTCGGGCATGCCGCCGCCGCCCAGGATCATCCCCAGGTCTCCGTGCAGCATGTCCATCACCTGCTTCAGGTCCTTTTTGTTTTCCGTGACCACCTGAACGCCGCAGATGCACATCTCATCCTGGGTCTGCTCACCCCAGGTGACCCGGATGGGTGGGGAAGAAGGGTTGCGCGGATTGGCTGGGGAATTGTCGAAGACCGCCCGCATCCTGATCACCGTTCCCTTGGGAAGATCGACCGGCTCGCGATAGCCGTAGATGCCCTGCCAGTTGAAATCCCAGTCCTTGATCCAGATGAGGGGTATCTCGCTGCCGTCCGGCAGCTTGGCGTCCACCTTCATTTCCTTGCCCAGGTAGTGCATGTGGGGCAGTATGCCGATCGCCTTGGCTGCGACGGGCAGCGGTTCCGACTGGTCCACCAGCGTGAACTTGGGCTCGCCTGGCGGGATCCGGAGGGCCCATTGCCGCGTGCGGATGCCCACGGCGCCGACATAGTGCCGGATCGGAGTCTTGGAAAAGTAGATCCCGACGCGGCTCTTGTCTTTTTCCTCCTTGCCGGAGGGGTGGTAGTGAATTTGGAGCACCAAGTCGGAGCCTTTTTTCAGATAGCGGCCTGTCCCCTCGGGAAGTTGGATGGGGCGGATCCCCGGCGCCCACGCGCCAATGTTGCCCGTTGGCCGGATGCCGGGCCCGCCGAAACTGGGAAAGCTGCGGGTGACGGGGTCCGCCTTGGCGCGCCCCTGGCCGTCGCTATCGAGGTAGAGGATCGCGTGATGGACGACCTTGGCGTTTCCCGGCTGGAAATCGACCGCCACCACCGCCTCGTCCCGGGTCACGGGCAGGGGTATGACAAAGCACTGGTACACATCCGACCCGGAGGCCGGCACGGTGAATTCCTTGGGCAACTCCACCACCAGATCGGGCTTGCCCAGCACCCAACCCGACTCGAAGGCTGGCTTGGGCGGAAGTTGACCCGGATCCCCCTCGGGGGCACCGGCCTTGGCCCAGGCCTGAAGGGTTGATTTTTCCGAATCGGTCAGCCTTCTTTCATCCTTGAAATGGCCGAAACCGGGCTCGGGAGACCAGGGCGGCATCCGGTTTTCACCGGTGACTTTGGCAAGGAATGCCGCGCGCTTGGCCGCATCCTTGTATTCCAAAAGGCTGAAGGGGGCGATTTCCCCCGGGCGATGGCAGGAAGCGCAATGCTTGAACAGGATGGGTGCCACATCCTTGTTGAAGGTGGGTGTTGCAGGGGCCTCCACCCGCACCAGCGGCGCCACCAAGCAAAGGGCCGCCAACAAACCCGCAAAGCAATTGAACATCGGCACCCCGGCGTTAATCCGCTGTTTGGTCCAGGCCCAAGCTATTTTACTGGAGAGCCCGCGAGGCGAGATCACTCATCCTAGGTCAGGATAGGATCGACCACTTCGCCGTGCACATCCGTCAGGCGGAAATCACGCCCCTGGAACCGGAAGGTGAGTTTCTTGTGGTCGATGCCGCAGAGGTGCAGAACCGTGGCCTGCACATCGTGGATATGGACCTTGCCCGAGACTGGACCGAACCCGAACTCGTCGGTCTGCCCGTGCACCACACCCTTTTTGACACCGGCCCCCGCGAACCACATGGGGAACGAATCGATGTGGTGATTGCGGCCCACCAGCTCGCGTACCTCGCCCATGGGGGTGCGCCCGAACTCGCCGCCCCAGATAACCAGCGTGTCCTCCAGCAAACCCCGCCTTTTCAAGTCAAGGACCAGCCCCGCGCAGGCGCGATCGATATCCCTGCAAACTTTTTCGAGTGGGGCACCCAGGTGGTTGTTATTGTCCCCGTGGTGGTCCCAGTCGGTGTGATAAAGCTGGACAAATCTGACTCCCCGCTCAATCATTCGCCTGGCAAGAAGGCAATTGTTTGCGAAAGAAGGCTTGCCGGGTGTGGCGCCGTAGAGGTCGAGTGTCTCCCGGCCCTCGCGGGCCAGGTCGATCAGTTCCGGGGCACTGGACTGCATCCTGTACGCCATCTCGTATGCCTTGATACGGGTGGCAATCTCGGGATCGCCCGTCGCGTTCTGCCGCATCCGGTTCAGGTCGGCCACGGCCTCGACAGTGTCCTTCTGGATATTCCTGTCGATTCCAGGTGGATTGGACAAACTCACAATGGGGTCACCCATGGACCTGAATGGAACCCCCTGGTGCGCGGACGGCAGGAACCCGGAACCCCAAAGGGGCGCGCCACCCCGCGGGCCACGCCCACCCGACTGCAGAACCACAAACGCCGGGAGGTCACGGGACTCGCTGCCTATGCCGTAGCTAAGCCAACTACCCAAGCTGGGCCTGCCAGCCTGCGCGCTTCCCGTGTTGGCGAACAATTTTGCAGGCGCGTGGTTGATAATGTCGGTCGCCACCGTTCGAACGAAAGAAACCTCGTTGGCGATGAGCCTGAAATGGGGGAGCAGTTCTGAAACCTGCAAGCCCGCGTCACCCACCGGTTGGAACTTGCGTTTGGTCCCGAGCAGTTTGGGCCGCTCCTTGGAAAAAGTATCCATGAAGGCGAAACGGCGGCCCTTCACGAAAGATTCGGGGATGGGTTGTTCATGATGTTTCTGGAGCTCCGGCTTTGATTCGAACAGTTCGAACTGGCTTGGTCCCCCGGCCATGAACAGGTAAATCACCCGCTTCACCCTGGGGTGATGGTGCAATCCGTTGATCACTCCGCCCCGGGACAGGCTGGCGGCATCACTTGCCAAGCCGTCACCCGCCATCAGGTTGGCAAGCGCCAATCCCCCCAATCCGGCAGGACACCGCTGGAAAAAGTGCCTGCGAGTCTCTGTGGCCAGGGATTCCATCCGGGCTGTGCGCATGGGCTCACTCTCGTGTGATGAATTCATCCAGGTTCAGGACCAACCTGGCCAACAAAATGCGGGAAGCCTTTTCCTGCGCGTTTCCAGCCTGGCCAGCCAGCTCCTTGCCTGGCGGTCCGCCCTGCGCCAGCAAGTCATCGGCGGCCCCGGGGTTTTCGATCAATCGTTGTTTTTCAAGGTTGAGAAAGCGGTTCAGACGATCCAGCTCAAGGCTGTCTGGCTGGCGAACCATGGCCAGCTCAAACATTCGGGCAACGGGGTCGGAGGCGCCCTCCTTGACCACCCGCAAGGCCAGTCCATGGGCGCATTCAGAGAAGGCCTGGTCGTTCAGCAGGGTCAGGGCTTGCAGGGGCGTGTTGGACTTATTCCGGCGGGTGCAAGCGGTGCCAGCGTCGGGCGCGTCGAACACTGTCAGCCCGGGATAGGGGGCGGCCCGCCAGAAATGGGTGTATAGCCCACGCCGATACCGGTCAGGGCCCTCGCTGGCCACCCAGGGACGTTTCACCTGGGTGAACTGGTCCACCCCCGAGGGTTGGGGTGGGAAAACGCTGGGGCCGCCGACCTTGGCCGAGAATAGGCCGCTGGCCACGAGCGCGCTGTCGCGCACGGCTTCGGCCTCCAGTCGGATCCTTTTCTGCCGCGCCAACAGCCTGTTGCGGGGATCCCGCGTTTCCAATTCCGGCCGGTTCGCGGAAGACTGGCGGTAGGTGGCCGAAGTCACGATAACACGATGCAGCTTTTTCATGGACCAGCCATCGTCCATGAAACGTGTGGCAAGCCAATCGAGCAGGTCGGGATGGCTGGGTGGTGTTCCCTGAACCCCGAAATCATTTTCAGTTTCCACCAGGGGCAACCCGAAGAAATGTCCCCAGTGGCGGTTCACCTGCACCCGGGCGGTGAGCGGGTTGGACCGGCTGACCAGCCACCGGGCCAGATCGAGACGGTTTGGCTTTTTGCCCTCGGCCGGTTGCTCCAGGGGCGGCAGCACCGCGGGGGTGCCGGCATCGACCGCCATGCCGGGCCGGGTGAAATCACCGCCCAGGAAAATCTTGGTTTCCCTCGGCGTGGATCGCTCGGCCAGCACCAGCGTGGTGACCGCCGGCTTTTCAACCTTGGGCTTGGCTTTTTTGCCATCCTTGTCCACGGCTCCCGGTTGGTCCTTGGCCATAACCGCAGGCTGCAGCGTGAAGGACGGCTCGTCCTGATTGTTGAAAAACGCGAAAAGGCGGTAATACTCGCGCTGGCTCACAGGGTCGAACTTGTGGTTGTGGCATTGGGCGCAACCAATCGTAAGGCCTGTCCAAACCGCCCCGGTGGTGGCCACCCGGTCAAAGACCGACTCAACACGGAACTGCTCCTTGTCCACACCACCTTCCTCGTTGATCTGGGTGTTGCGGTGGAAGCCGGTCGCCACTTTCTGGTCGGTGGTCGCCCCGGGAAGAAGGTCCCCGGCCATCTGCTCGATGGTGAAGCGGTCGAAAGGCATGTCCGCGTTGAGGGCATTGATCACCCAGTCACGCCAGGGCCAGATGCTGCGTGGCGAATCTATCGAATAGCCATTGCTGTCCGCATACCGGGCCTGATCCAGCCACACCCGGGCCCACCGTTCCCCGTAGGATGATTGGGACAGCAGGTGATCCACCCAACGCTCGTAGGCGGCAGCCCCATGTTCCTTCAGAAAAGCGCGGACCAAAGCAGGCTCCGGGGGCAAACCAGTCAGGTCGAGCGACACCCGCCGCATCAGGGTGACCGGGTCCGCCTCGGGCGAAGGCTTGATCCCCTCGCGATCGAGCCGCGCGAGCACAAAGGCATCGATCGGGTTGCGAACCAGGGCAGGCTGGGCCACGGCAGGCACGGGCGGGTTGGCTATCGGCTGGAAGGCCCAATGCCTGGGCTTCTCCACCTGGGCCGATTGCGCGGCCGGCATTTTGGCCCCATCGGTGATCCAGGCCCGAACCAAGGCCACCTCGCCCTCAGTCAACGCTTCCCCCTTCGGAGGCATGCGCTTCTGGCCGTTTTTGCCGAGTATGGAGTCCAGAAGCCGGCTGGCGTCAGGTTTGCCAGGTTCCAGCAGGGGCCCTGAATCGCCACCGGCTTGGAATCCAGCCGGAGTATCCAGCCGAAGGTTGGCCCGCTGCTTTTCGGTTCCGTGACACCCGGCACATTTGGTCGCGAAAAGGGCTTGGACTTCCTGGAAGCGCCCGGGCCCATTTGCCATTGGCACCGTCCCATCCACACCCAAGGCAAGGGATGTACAAACGATCATCGGAAGGAATGAAAGCCAAGTCATGAGAATGAATTCCTTGGACTACATCTCTCACAATATATCAGAATCAACAGATCATTTTCTTTTAATTCTTGCATTTTATCCAGACAAACCTTAATCTTCGCACATCATTACTCATCACTCATTACTCATTACTCATTACCCTTTTATTAGGATCCAGATCTCCATGAAGAACTCTTTTTCCCGCAGGGGTTTCACCCTGATTGAGTTGCTGGTGGTGATTGCCATCATCGCCGTGCTGGTGGGCTTGCTGGTTCCCGCCGTGCAGAAGGTGCGCGACGCTGCGAACCGGATGAGTTGCTCCAACAACCTGAAGCAGCTTGGTATCGCCCTGCACAGCTTCGGTGATACCAACGGCAAGCTTCCTCCCTACGCAGGGCTTATCGGCACCGCCAACGGCAGTGCCCATTTTTTCATGCTGCCTTTCATTGAGCAGGACAGCCTTTTCAAGCAGGCCAACGGAAATTCTTTCGACATAGCCACGGAGGTGGTCAAAACCTACGTCTGCGTGAGCGAAGTCTCGGTTCAGGGCGGGCGTTTCCCCTCAGGCCATCCCCGCGGCGCCCGATTGGCTCGCAATGGAACCGGGTTCGGATCCACCAATTACCCGGTCAACGCAGCGGTGTGCGACGGTACCCGCACCATCACCGGCATCTCCGACGGCACCTCCAACACCGTGGGATTCGCCGAGCGCATGGCGGATTGCACAGGTCCAAATTATCCCAAGGCTGGCTCCACTCCCAACCTGGGTACTGGTTCATTCACCTACTCCATCTGGTCCAGGGGACAGAAAATCGCCGGCACCGCCGCCTGGGCTGACGGCGCTGGCAACTGGAACCCGGCGACCGGCCCGTTGGGCGCCAACAACTCCTGGTGGGACATGCCCGCCTTCGATTTGCCTGTCACGACTGTCGGCCCGCGCAGCGACCCCAATTTCCGACAGAACTGGAACGGCGGCGTGGTGAACCCGGGAGCCTTTCAGGTGGGCGCCATCCCCAACTCCTGCGACTATCGCCGCCTGCAGGGCCTGCACAGCACCGTGATGAATGTTGCCCAAATGGACGGCAGCGTTCGCTCCCTCAGCGGCGGCATGACGGCGGTGACCTGGTTCAACGCCTGCCGGCCCGATGACGGTCAGGTTCTGGGCGCCGATTGGTAAGCCCGACACCCAATACCGATCGCGCCACAAACCAGGAGACTTCATGAAGCGCCTATTCACCGCCGCCGCCCTCGCGGCGGTCCTTTTCCACGCGGGCTGCTCCGGTGAGAAGCCCACCACCCAACTCTCGGGCACCGTGACCTTCAAGGGAAAACCCGTTCCCTCCGGCTACATCAACTTCATGCCCGACTCCACCAAAAAGGTATACGGCGAGGTGCGGATGGTCCGCATCAAGGACGGGGCCTACGCCACCAAGGAGGGCAACGCCAACGGGATCTTCCCCGGCGAGGCGCAGATCGTCATCAGTGGCTTTGACGGCAAACCGCTGGATTACTACCCGGATGGGAAACAGATTTTCAACCCCTGGCAAACCACAGGGACGGTGCCCGCCAAAAAAGGGACCATGGATTTCTCGGTGCCGGATGCTGCCGCCAACAACCTGAAGATCATGCCCACGGCGGACATCCCGGGAAGCACCGGGAACTAACCGGCCCACTTTTTTCCGGGCTAGCCGCCGACCATAATGAGGGCATGGTTTTCCATTCAATCAACCGGCGCGGGTTCCCCATGGCCGCCCTTGCGGGCCTCGGGGTTCCCGTTTTTTGCCGGGGGGTGGAAAATGGCCCGTTGATGGTGGCTCGCTCGGAGAAAAAACGCGTCCGGGCGGTGCTTTCCTACCGGATCCACTGCCCCAACATGGTGGCCAGCAAGTGGTCGGCCTACGCCGCCATCGCGCCCAACTTCCCGGGCCAGGACCAGACCCGCACGCAGATGGTCCCGGCACCCGCCGAATCCCGCGACCAAAGTCCTGAAAACCGCGAGATCATCGGTCTGGTCCTGCCGGGGCAGGGTTCCCAGGTCAACACCCTTTCGGTCACCGTCACCTACGAGGCGACGCTCTATTCCCGGGTGCTGCGTCCACGGGTACCCGGGGACAAGGTGCCAACGGTCACACCGCTGCGCCCGATCGATCGGACCAACTATCTGGCCAGCCGGGGCGACATCAACCACGCCGCCGCCGAGTTCGGCAACTGGCTGCAGCGTGAAAAACTGCGCCGGGAAAAGGGGGAATCCGACACAAACTTCGCGGGCAGGACCTACCTGCACCTGAAACGCTTGATGCGGTACGACTATGAGCCGCTTTCCAGCCGGGTGGCCACGCAGGTATGCAAGGCCGGAAAGTCGGACTGCGGCGGCCTATCCATCCTGTTTGTCGCCGTCATGCGGGCCAACGCCATACCAGCCCGGGTGCTGTACGGACGGTGGGCCTCCTCAGCCAAGCCCAGCAGCACCCTGGGCAACACGCCCTACTACCAGTGGCATGTGAAGAGCGAGTTCCACGCGCGTGATGTCGGCTGGGTGCCTGTGGACCTTTCCGGCGCCGTCGAGGCCAACGCCAAGGATCCGGACAGCATGGCTTTTTTCGGCAATGACCCGGGCGATTTCATCACCTTCCACTTCAACCCCAACCTGATCATCGACAGCGGCCTGTTCGGCCCGAAGCCCGTGCACAACCTCCAGTACCCCATGTGGTGGTGGACAGGGCAGGGCAGCGCCGATCCGAAGCGGCTGGTGGAAGACTGGCAAGTTTCCACGGTGTCCGGATAGGCGGACGCGCTGACGAAATTACAGAGGGATAGCGGATTGCACCAGCATCCTCCAGGACGCGCGCGGTCGCCCGTTGGATCGCAAGGATCTTGGCCGCGCTGTTCGTTTTGCTGTGGGGCGGTTTTTTCCTGCACCACCTCGAAGAATGGTAACTGCGTCAGGATAGATTCCCGCCCGCCCATGTCACTGGGCTGATGCTGCTGCACTTCGGCTTGCTGGCCGGGCTGGTGGCGGGTTTCCACTGGGAAACGGCGGGCGGTCTGCTGACACTGGCCTGCGGCGCGGACTTCTTTGGCCTGATCGGCGCGTGGAAGATCTGGCACCTGTGGATGCCGACCCTGATCCCCGGCCTGATCTGGCTGTGGCTGGGCTTTCAAAAAAACCACGCGGCCGGCGCTAGCGGACCCAACTGAACTCCTGGCTGTTCACCAGGGCCCAGACCAGGTTGTCCCAGACCTGCTTCTTGTCGCGCGGGTTTTTCGCGGCGTTCAGGTGATCGAGGGCCAGCTTGCGCTTGCCTTCCGCCGGCTTGTGCCCCACCGCCCACAGGAACAGTTCGTCCACCTTTTCCGCGTCGGGACGGTTGTCCTTGGCCAGCAGGTCGGCACGCGCCCCGGCGCGGGCGATCTTCGTCTGCACCTCCTCGGAATTCAGCAGATGCAGCACCTGGGCCAGGTTTGCCTCGGTCACCCGCTCGCACTCGCAGGGGCTGAGGCGCTGGGGCCGTCCGAAGACATCGAGGAAGTAGGAGCTGAAAGACTCGTCCGGCAGCATGATCGCGCGAGTGGGAGCGAACTTGTCCGAGGGCAGCCCGTTGAACGAGGCGGGAGACCCGGCTACCTGGTGGACCGCGTCGAACAGCACCTCGGCGTTCATGCGCTTGGGGTAATAGCGGGCGAACGACTGCCTGTCGCTGGCGTTCCCCTCCACGGGATCGCTGGAGAGACGGTACACCCCGCTGGTGACGATCCGCCTGCACAGGGCGCGCAGGCTGTAACCGTCCTCCACCACATGGCGGGCCAGGGCGTCGAGCAGCGCCGGGTTGGTGGGAGGGTTGGTGACGCGCATGTCATCCAGCGGCTCCACCACGCCGCGGTCGAAGAAATGCGCCCAGTAGCGGTTGGCAATCGCCTTGGCGAAGAACGGGTTTTTGGCGTCCACCAGCCAATCCGCCAAAAATGCCCGCGGGTCCTCTTCGGGTGCGGCGGCCACTATCTTGCCATCGAGTGAGGTGGGCTGGATCGGCTTGTTGTCGCGCTTGTTCACCACGGTCCCGGTAGGCCGGTTGAAGTAGAAGGACCGTTGCAGGTTGTTCTGCTGCTGGGCCGAGCGGGTCATGGCCGGCACATTCTTGCGACCCAGCCTGCCGAAGAAGGCTGCCAGGCCCCAGTAGTCGTCCTGGCTCCATTTCTCGTAGGGATGGTGGTGGCACTGTGCGCACTGTAGCCGGGTGCCCATGAACACCTGGGCCAGGTTGTCGACCATCTGGTCGGGGGTGGCCAGGTCCTTGTACCAGACCGTGGCGGGCGACCGCTCCTCGTCCCCGGTGGCCAGCAGGATTTCCCTCACCATGCGGTCATACGGCATGTCATCCCGGATGGACTCGAACAGCCAGCGGTGGAAGGCGAAGGTGCCGAAGGCGCGCTCGGGCTGGTTGCCCCGTTTCACCCGCAGGATGTCGGCCCACTTGCCCGCGAAGAAGTAGGCGTGCTCGGGGCGGGAAAGCAGCTCGTCGGCCCAGCGCTCGTCCTTGCGCGGGTTCTTGTCCTCGACAAAGGAATTCAGTTCATCCGGCGTGGGAAGCGTGCCTGTCAGGTCGAGGAACATCCTGCGGATGAACACCTCGTCCCCCGCGCGGGGCGAGGGCTGGACCCCCAGCTCCTTCCAGCGCTCCAGGACCGCCCGGTCGATGGGTGTGTTGGCGGCGAAAACAGGCGCCGTCCTCGAACCCAGGGGAACACGGGCGCGGAAGGCCTCCATCTTGCCGGAAAAGCGCACCATGACGGCGGCCTCACCTGTGGATCCGCCTGGGCGGACCACGCCATCGGGGTCCACCCCCGCCACATTCGGGTCGTTCGACTCGTACTGGGCCATGCGGGTCACATCCTCGACCCTGCCGTCGGAATAGTGGGCCAGCGCCACGATCTGCTGGCGGGAATCCCTGCCCAGCTTGTTCCACTCCGGCACGACCTCCAGCCGCTCGAGGGCGGCCTCGCCGGGGGAGGGGGCCTTGGCGCCGCCCGCGATCCAGCGGAGCAGGACATTGTGCTCGTCGCTGCCGGGCTCTATCTTGCGGCCGCCCCCGTGCGCCACCAGTCCGGTGGCCTTCAGCACCAGCGGTGATTTCTCCGGGGCATCGACGCAGATCCGGCGGCCACGGTTCTCCTGCACCAGCGTGAGGTGGTCGAGGGCCTGGTCAAAACCTAATAGCGATAGTCTGAATCCGTTTTGCCCGCTGATCTTGCCATGGCACCCGCCCGAGTTGCACCCGAAACGGGTCAGCACCGGGATCACCTGGTGGGTGAAGCTGACCGGGGCGGATTTGTCGCTGTCGCGCACCTCCACCGGCAGCGTGGCCGAGAGTCCCCCGGCCTCGACGCGCAGGGTCCCGCCGCCGTTCCCCGCGGGGAACACGCGCCCGGTGCCACGCAGGCTGACGACACCAGCGCGGTCGGGGACGAACTTCGCCCGGTGGGTGAGGTCCTCACGGGATCCGTCAGAGAGCACCCGCGTGACCAGGACCTGCGCCGAGGCATCACGGCCGGACAGGGAAACCTTGGGCGGGAAAACCTCCAGCCGGGCGGGATCGGCCGCGCCCGCGGGGCCCGCAAGCAGGGAGACAGCCCAGAAGCCCAGGGCGGCTACGGTCGGGGCGCGCATCAGGTGTTCCCTCGCGATCGAATCCCAGGAGATCGGTCCATGTGATGGAAGCAAAAGGCCGCGGGGGTGCTTCCCCGCGGCCGCTGCGGTCCGGCCGGCGGGGAGGAATCAGGCCAGCTCGGTGATCAGGTTGCGGTCCTCCAAGAGGTGGACCGGACGGCCGCTGCCGTTGTTGAAGGTCATCGCCGGGTCGATGCCCATGGCGTTGTACAGGGTTGCCAGCAGGTTGCTGGGCCGGTAGGGCCGGTCCTTGGGGCGCTCGCCGCGCGCGGTGGATGATCCCACGGCTTGGCCCATCTTCAGCCCGCCGCCGGCCACGAGGGCGGACATCACGGGGGACCAGTGGTCGCGCCCCGCGGTGCCGTTCACCTTGGGGGTGCGGCCGAACTCGCCCCACATCACCACGGCCACGTCATCGGCCATGCCGCGGTCGTGGAGATCCTGCACCAGGTTGGCGATGCCGCGATCCACCATGGGCAGCTGGCGCTTGAGGGTGGTGAAGTTGTTCGAGTGGGTGTCCCACCCGCCGATGGACAGAGTGACGCAACCCACCCCGGCCTCCACCAGCCTGCGGGCGGTCAGGAAGCCCTCCACGCCCTTGTAGCGCTCGCGGTTTTCCTTGGATTCCTTCTCGAGGTTCAGCGCGTCGCGCGCCACCCCGGAGGTGACCATGTCGAACGCCTTGCCGGTGAAGGTGTCGAGGCCCGCCATGGTGCCCGAGGCGTCGATGTCGCGACGCAGGTCATCCAGCCCGGTGAGCAGGTTCTTGCGGGCATCCAGGTTGGCGCCGGTGTTCGCCGTGGCGGGACGCAGGTTGGCCAGGCCGGGGCCGTTCGGCGTGAAGGGCCGGTGCGCCACGCCCAGGAAACCGGGTTCCGTGCCGCGGCTCATGCCGCGCAGGCTGACGAACGAGGGTACGGTGTCCTGCAGGCCGCTGCCGCCCTGGAGCGCGCGCACTTTGGAAAGCACCGACCCGAAGGATGGATGCTCCTGCACGCGGTTGATCTGCTCGCTGAAGCCCGTCATCACCTGGGAATCGGAATGCTCGTCCACGGCGACGAGGGACCGCACCACCGCGAGCTTGTCGAACATCTTCGCCTGCATGGGAAAATGCTCGGAGATCTGCAGCCCTGCGACATTGGTGGAGATCGGCTTGAACTCGCCGCGGAACTCGGCCGGCGCCTCCGGCTTCAAGTCGTACATGTCCATGTGGGAGGGACCGCCTGGCAGGTATACCAGGATGGCCGCCTTGGCCTTGCCCGAACGGGAGCGGGTGGGCTGGTTGGGCCGGGAGTTGTCGGCCGCGGTCGCCTTGGCCCGAAGCAGATCGGCCAGGGTGAGCCCGGCGCCCAGGGCGCCCACGCGGATGAAATCCCGCCGGCCCAGGCCATCACAGAAACCACCGGATGCGGAAGATCCCCAGAGAGTCAACATGGTACGCCTCGTGTTCGCGCCAGGAGTGTGAGGGACAAATTCGAAAAACGGCGGGCGGGAGGGCGATTCCTGAAGGGGATTCGGGCTAATCCCCATCGAGATCTATCGTCTTTTTAACTTTTCCTCCCCTTGGTTTCCATCCTCAAATGGTCCAAGCAGGGAACTTTTTCCCAATAAAGGCCACCAAAACCCTACGGAAAGCCATATTTCATGGCGTTTCCCAAAGATTTGGTTTACCTTGCTTGGATCGCCCGCCGGAACCAAAGGTTCCCAATTTGCCAGTTGAATATCGTTATACCCGCCTACTGAATCGTTTGCCCCGCCCCCAGTACAGGGAGTTCCCCATGCATCCCCCCCGGCGTGCGCTTGTGGTTGCGGCATTGATGACCCTCGGTGCGGCCAAGTTGGTGGCGCAGGGAACCGGAACGGATTCAAAACCACTCCCCTTGGATCAGCCGCCCGTCCTGAACCGGGTCTTCCCGCCGGCCCTGAGCCTGGGGAAGTCCGCCAAGCTTGAACTGCGTGGCACCGGTGTAGAAACCACGCAGGATGTCCTGGCCAGTCGCCAGGGCTTGGCCTTCACGGTGATCCCTCCCGAACCCCTCCCACCGGCCCCCAAACCGGGCACCCGTCCCATGCCCCAACCCATGAACCAACCCTCGCGGCTGGTGGGTCGCGTGGAGGCCACCGTCCCGTCAAACCTTGCCGAGGGGATCATGGAAATGCGGGTGGTCACACCCAGCGGGGTGAGCAATCCCCGCCGTGTCCTGCTAACCTCGCGCGCGGTCCTCGAGGAAAAGGAACCCAACGACAACCCGGAGAACGCGCAGGCGCTCGGGGCTGACACGCTGGCCGCCGGAGTCATCAGCGCCACCACGGATGTGGATTATTTCCGATTCCAGGGGAAGAAGGGCCAGCGCGTCCTGGCGCGCCTAGCAACATCCAGCCTGGAAAGCAGGCTGCCCGGGGCCTTGGAGATCATCGGGCCCGACAACCGCGTCCTGGCCCAGGCCCGCGACCGCGTCGATGCAGACACGCTGCTGGACCTGCGCCTGCCGGCCGATGGCGAATTCACCGTGCGTGTGTTCAGTTTCGGCCATGTCGAGGGTGGCCCGGACGCCTTCTACCTGCTCCGGTTGGGTGCCGGCCCGGAGGTTGAATCCGTCCACCCGCTGGTGCAATCCCCCGGCGGGGGCGAGTGCCTGGTGTTCGGCCGCGGCCTGCCCGGTGGCACCCAGGTGGCCGGGCGCAGGGACGGCCTGGAACAGGCCCGGTTGACACTCAAACCGGTCGGGGAAGACGCTGAAACATCCGGAAGTCTTGCCGGCGGTTTGCTGCCCCTGCGGCCATTCCGTTTTGACGATGGCCCGGTGATCCGTTTGCCGGTCAGCGACACGGTGTGGGTGGAATCCCCGGAACAGGCCGACAACAACTCGGCTGACAAGGCCGTACCGCTCACACTTCCCACCGTGGTCGCGGCGCGGCTGGAAAAACCAGGCGACCGGGACTTTTTCAGCTTCGAGGGGAAAAAAGGCGAACCAGTATGGCTCGAATTGCTGGGAGACCGAGTCGGGACCCGGCTCGATTTTGTGCTCACCCTGAAAGAGGCCGGGGAAACCGCTTCCCGGGAAATCGATGATGGTCCGGAACCCCTTCATAACCAATGGTTCTTCAATCGGACCGAGGATCCGGCGATCCTGTTCACCCCGCCACGGGACGGTGTGTACCAGGTGGGGGTTTCCGCGCGCGATGTGAACCTGGGCGGAGCCCCCCAGCAGGTTTACGCGTTGCGGATCGGCCCGCCGCGCCCGGACTTCCGCCTTGTGACCATTGACCCTGCTACCCAGGGTGGAATGCCGCGCCTCAAGCCGGGGACAGCCCTCTCGATAATGGTCCTAGCCGACCGGACCGGCGGTTTGACCGCTCCCATCGAGGTGGTTCCGGAGGGATTGCCGCCGGGCGTCCGGGCGTTACCCTGTGTCATTCCCTCGGGCCAGAAGGGCGCATGGCTCACCCTGGTTGGCGACCAAGGGCTCACCGAGGCGGTCTGGACGCTGAACATCCTCGGCACTTGCCAGCCCACCCGGGAAGGTGAGACCCTCCAGCGGGCGGCACGCCACGCCTCACCCGCCTATCCCACCGCCCAGCAGGTCAACAACCCCCAGCCCGGCCACCTGGTGGATGGGCTGTTTGTCGCCACGTCGCCACGCGCCCCGGCACTGGCGCTAAAAACCGAAACCCGATCGGTGAAACTGGTCCAGGGCGAGCGTGCCACCGTGCGGTTCACGCTGACCAAGCCCGAGGGCATGACCGGCCAGGGCCAAGTGACGCTGATGGAGACCCAGAACCAGCAGGATGCCCCAGTCCGCGTCGCCAACGGCAACAACGGCCAGGTGATGGTGGCGGCCAATGCCAACGAGGCCGAGTTCACCCTAGAAGCCCGCAACACGGGCAAGGCCCAGTTGACCCACCTGGTGCCCCGGTTCACGATCACCTCGCAGGAGGATGACCCGGACAACCGCGGTCGCCGTCGCCAGGTGATCCGCACGGAAAACGGTCCGCCGATCGCGGTGACCCTGCTGCCCCGCCGGCCCCTCCAGCCGACCCTGACTAACCAGACCATCCGCGCCAAACCGGGGGAAAAGGGCACCTTGTCCCTGCGGCTCAACCGCCAGGGGTTCTACGGGTCGGTCCGCCTCGTGTGCCCCGAGTACATGCTGGACACCACCGTCGCGGCGGAAACCGAGGAGGCCCCCATCGAATTGACTCTGCCCGAAAACGCCCGCGCGGGTGCCAAATCGCTGGTCATCCAGGCCACCTGCGACGCGCTGCCGGGCCATGCCCTGGAGCAGGAAATCCGGCTGCAATTCAACCTGGCCACACCCAGCCCGCGGGCCCGTTAAAAAGGGAAGGGGCCCGGCGATCACCGCCGGGCCCCTCCCCTTTATGATTCGTTCAAACCTTATTTTTTGAAACCATCGGCCAGGGGCGCCTTGGTGTCACCGGTGGCTGCCCATTCCACGCCGCGGATCAGAAGCGTCTGGAAGCCCGGGCAGGCCATGGCGGTAGGGTCGTGCCCCAGCACATTCTCCACCACGCGGCCCTTGCCGTAGGCGGCGGTCCAGACCATCGGTTCGTGCTTGCCGCTGTTCTTGGGATCGATGGACGCGTCAGAGTAGGCGGTGGCCAGCACCACGCTGTCAGGGAACATCACCGAGTTCTGGTAGAGCTCATCGATCTGGTGCTTGAACTCGCCGATGCCGGCGGTGATGGGGTGTTCCTTGCGCACGGTCACGGTGAACTCGTGCTTCTTGCCATGGTTGCCCTGCTTGCGCCAGCCGCCCGCCAGGGCCTTCTCGTATTCCTTGTTCAGCGGGTTGTCTGCGGTGAAGGCGGAGGAGGACCAGTGGTGCACATACAGGCCCTTGCCGGCCTTCACAGCGTCGAGGAAAGCCTTCTTGTTGTCATCCGTCCAGACGCTTTCGGGGTTCTCCTTGGCGCCCTTGGGCGTGTCACGGTAGTTGAGGACCAGCACATCGTACTTGGCCAGGTTGTCGGCGGTGAGGTCCTTGCCGGGCTTCTCGGTCAAATCCACGCTGTGGCCGGCCTTGGCCAGCAGTTCCTTGATCAGGGGCGCCGTCTTTTTCCACTCGTGGAATTCGTCGCCGGTGATCACCAGCACCTTGGCCGCATGGGAGGGACCGGCGAGGACCGCGACCGCCAAACCGGCGCACAGGCTCCAGAACCAACGCTTCATGACTCGTCTCCGTGGTTTGCTACTTGGTAATACATTGGGAAGGCGCTTCCACGGCTTGAAGATACGCCAATCCCATCGGGGCGCAAGCGGTTAGAGTGTCACCAACCTCCCGGAGCACGCACCATGACCCGGTTTTTCCTGGCCGCCTGCCTGGCCTTGCCAGCGTTGCCCCTGGCGCAGGGTGCCGAGCATCCCCCGCGGGCGACGGCGAACCCGTCGCGCTCCGTGACGCTGGCGCCGACCGCCATGGTCTGCGCCTGCCACCCGCTGGCGGTGCAGATCGGCGTGGACGTGCTGCGCCGGGGAGGCAACGCCGTGGACGCCGCCGTGGCGGTCAACGCGGCGTTGGGGGTGCTGGAGCCGATGTCCTGCGGGATCGGCGGTGACCTGTTCGCCATTGTCTGGGACGCCAAAACCGGCAAGATCCACGGGTTGAACGCCAGCGGCAGGGCGCCCGCCCTCGCCACTCGGGATTATTTCTCGTCGCGCGGCATGTCGGAGATCCCGGTCTACGGTCCGCTCAGTTGGTCGGTACCCGGCTGCGTGAACGGCTGGGACGCGCTGCTCACCCGATTCGGGACCAGGCCTCTTGGGGAATTGCTGCAGCCCTCGATTGATTACGCCGAAAAGGGCGCACCCGTGCCGGAGGTGGTGGCCGGCTACTGGAAAGCCTCGGAAAAGCGGCTTCATGGGGACCCGGGCTCGGCCAAGGTGTTCCTGCCCGGGGGCAGGGCACCCAGGACCGGCGAGCTGTTCCGGAATCCATCCATAGCCTCCAGCTACAGGCTGCTGGCGCGGGAGGGGGCCTCAGCCTTCTACCGCGGGGAAATCGCCCGCAAGCTCGACGCCTTCTCCCGGGACAACGGCGGGTTGCTGCGCCTGGCCGACCTGGAGGGCGACAAGGCCACCTGGGTCGACACCGTCTCGGCGACCTACCGCGGCGTGGAGCTCCACGAGCTGCCCCCCAACGGGCAGGGCCTGGCGGCGCTCCAGATCCTCAACATGCTGGAACCTTTCGAGATCCGGAAGATGGGTTTCGCCTCGCCGGAATACTGGCACCTGTTTATCGAGGCCAAGAAGCTGGCCTTCGCCGACAGGAGCCGGCACTACGCCGACATGGAATTCAGCCGGGTCCCCCTGGGGGCCCTTGCCTCGAAGGAATACGCCCGTACCCGCTCCGCCCTGATCCGGCCCGACAGGGTGCTGGGGGATGTTCCGCCCGGTGACCCGAAGCTGGGCCGTTCCGACACGACCTACCTCTGCGTGGTCGACAAGGATCGCAACTGCGTCTCCCTGATCCAGAGCAACTACAACGGTTTCGGCTCGGGCCTGGTCCATCCCGAGCTGGGTTTCGGCATGCAGAACCGGGGGACCCTGTTCTCGCTGGATGAGAATCACCCCAACCGCCTGGAGCCGGGCAAGCGCCCCTTCCACACGATCATCCCCGCCCTTGCGATGAGGCAGGGCAAACCCTGGCTGGTCTTCGGGGTGATGGGCGGGGACATGCAGCCCCAGGGGCACGCGCAGGTGCTGGTGAACCTGCTCGACTTCGGCATGGACCTGCAGGAGGCGGGAGAGGCCCCTCGGGTCGAGCACACCGGCTCCGCCACACCCACTGGCAAGCCGGCCAAGGGTGCCGGCACGGTGCTGGTCGAGGAGGGGATGCCGTCATCGGTGATCGACGGGCTCCGGAAAAACGGCCACTCGGTGCAGATGGTGCGGGTGAACGGCGGGGGGTACCAGGCCATCCTCATCGACCCCGAGACCTCGGTCCTGCATGGCGCCAGCGAACACCGCAAGGACGGCATGGCCGCCGGGTACTGACGGTAATCATTCGCCCCTGCAGGGTTGGTGTGTGGACCGCCACAACCCTGCCGGGACTCCACTTTAGGTTCCGCCAGGAGCCCACCGGGGCCGGTCACAGGTCCCGGTCATCTTGCAAATGGTCGAACAGTGTCGGACCGGCGGGCGGGGCCGGACGCTTTGGCCGCCTGGCGCGAAACGATGGTTCCTTGCGGCGTGAACCGTGCCGGAGGTACACAGCCCCGGTGGAGGCCTTGGCCTCGGCCGTCTTGCGGATGGAGTAGAGGTGGTCCGTCATTTGCCGCGCCCTGGCGGCAAACGGAACCACAGGTTGCGGGTAATCCGGCAAGGGTTCCCCGCCTTGAATCCTCCCGGCCGGCTGGTCGCGCAGTTCGGGCAACCAGCGCCTGACAAACCGGCAATCGGGATCCCAATCGGCCAGTTGCTTGGTCGGGTTATAGACCCGGATCGCGTTCCAACCCACCACCCCGGCTTGCATCTGCAACTGGTTCAGGTGGATGCCCGGATCATAGTCCCGGAAGACCCTCGCCAGATGCGGGTGGATCAGCCGCCAGTCCAGGTGCAGGACATGGCACGCGAAGCTCACCGCCATCGCCCTCATGCGGAAGTTGACGAAGCCGGTCGCGGCCAGGCACCGCATCACGGCATCCACCAGCGGATAACCGGTCCGGCCCTCCCGCCATGCGGCATGCAATCCCTCGTTGTTTTCGTAGGGCACATCCCGGTAGCAGGGATGAATGCCGCGAAACTCCAGCTCGGGCTCCGACTCCAGGCGCTGGGTGAAATGGTCCCGCCAATGGAGGCGGCTCAGGAAAGCCTGAAGGCTTTTCCGCCAACGACCGGCATGCGGCTCCGCCGGATCCAGTTCTGCCAGGCGGGCCCGTACTTGGTGCCACACCTGCCTCGCCGTGATCGTGCCCCAGGCCAGGTGCACACTCAGCCTTGAGCCCGCTGTGAATGCCGAGTTGGGGGAGCTGATGCCTCCCCGATACCAGAGGCCGCGGCGCCCCAGGAAATCCTCCAGGGTGTTGCGGGCGTCCGCCTCGCTCACCGGTTGCCAATCCCCGACGGGTGCCACCCGCAAAACTCCGGGAAATCCCGTCGAAGCGGCCAGTTCCCTCAGGCCGGCCGACTGGTGGATGGCGGGAACCGGCAAGGGGCCGCAGGCCGCGATCCGCGATCGCCACATTTCCCCCAGCCTGTCCCGGTTGACACCCCCACGACGCACGCTCGATTGCGGGAACTCGCGGTAGGTGATCCCCCTCTCGCGGCACCATTGCGCGACCGCCAGGTCGCGGCGGTAGGTGATGGCGTTGCCGATCTCCTCGTGGGCGAACAGGTGCGTGAACGGCAGCCGTTCGCGGAGCTTGGCCAGCTTGTCCACCACCTCCCCGTGAGCAATGAGGATATCGGCGCCCATTCGACGGAGCTGGCAACGGAGATGCTCCATCGCCTGCCACTGGGCGTGCTGATGCATCGCCGAAGCATCCTCCGCACCCAACACGCTCGGTTCAAAACAGAACAGGGGCAGGGTGTCGAGGCCGAGCCTTTCCGCCTCGGTGAGGCAGGCATTGTCCGCCAAACGGGCATCCCGCTTGACCCATATCACCGCGGTCCCAGGGGTCATGGGGTACCCCGACCAAAACTTCTGGCAGCATGGGACTGGGCCGGCATCTTCGGTTCCAGTGGGGTTGCCTTCTGAAAGGGGCCCGGGCGGCTGTCCGGAATTCTAAACCAACACCTTGATTCATAGCGGTGACGGACAGCCGGGCACCTTCCAAAGCCAATGCCCCCAGCCGCGTTGGCTTCGGGTATCCCTCGCGCGCGGCCTATTGCCCGGGGCAAACGGCAATAACAATCACAAGACAAATGGTGAAATGGGCAATCAACTCACAGGGAGGTCAGGCGACACAGGGTCGCCTCCAGTTCATCTTTTCGGGCCAAACCATCCAGCCAATCACGGGGTATGCCGATTTCGCCCCAGCAGGCCCCGGCGATCTGTCCGCAAATGGCGCCGGTGGTATCGGCATCGTCCCCGAGGTTGACCGCCTTCAGGACCGCCTCCCCGAAATTGGTTGAGTGCCAAAAGGCCCAGAGCGCGGCTTCCAGGCTTTGGAGCACCCGGCCCGAGCCCCTGATTTCCGGCGGCTGCTTGCCGCGAAAACTGCCAAGGGCCACCGGTTCCAGGCCCGGGGACACCCGGCCGGCGGCGCGCAGGCTCGCCAGATGGGACCAGTCGGGCGAAAGCACCTCCTGCCGCGGGATGCCGGCAAGCAAGCCCCCCATCACCAGGCCCAGGTAGGCGCAGGCGGAGACACAATCGGGATGGGCGTGGGTGGGCAGGCTGGAATCGGCGCATAACCCGGCCACCGCCAGGGGCGATTCGTGGAACAACCCCGGGAAGGCGACCGGCACGGGGGCAAGTCGCATGATGGAACCGTTGCCGATGGCATCGGGGCCCGTGGCTCCGGAATTCCTGGCGTCGCCCGTCTGCTCGAACCGGGTGAGGCCACGGATGGTGGTGGTGCCGATGTCAAAACAGGTGCCGTTGACCGAGTATTCACCCCGGCGCCACCAACGCACATAGCGGCGAGCCTGGTCATTCAGGTCCCAGCCGACCGAGGCGATACTGTCCGCCAGCGCGAGCGCCATGCTGGTGTCGTCGGTCCACTCGCCCGCTTCCAGTCCGTGCGGGCCGCCGGCCCGGTAACCGGTCACCGGCTTGAAACCGCCTGGCGGCCTGAATTCCACGGCGGCCCCCAGGGCATCGCCCACCGCCAGTCCCAGAAAGCAGCCGCGGCGCCGGTCGTTCATGGGTCAACCCGCCACGCGGCTGCCGCCTCCTCGATCGTCAACCGGTGCAGGCCGACCAGTTCGTGCCGGGACAGGTCCGGTCCCACATAGCCGCCGGCCAGCGCGAAGGCGACGGGTATCCCCCGTTCCCGGAAAAATTTGAAGACCATCCGCTCGCGCTGCTGCAGCACCTCCCGTGTGATCCCGTTCCTGCCACCCGTGTCACATCCCTCGAATGGATCCATCCCCGCGTTGTAGAGCACCAACCCTGGCGATTCCAGGATCGATTCGCGTATGCAACGGTCGATGGTCTCCAGATACTCCGCGGACCGGTCCACCATCACCAGGGTGGAGTTTGCGTCGGAGTCATACCGGTCGAAGGCGCTCACGGAGATATCCATCTGCCGAATGGCTGGCTCACCCCGGATCAACGAGGAGGTGCCACCGCCGCAGTGCGCGTCCAGATCCAGGATCAGCACCAATCCTGCGCCCGCCTCCAGGGCGCTCCTGGCGGCGATCACCAGCCCGTTGAAGGTGCAGTAGCCCGCACCCCGCGCCCGCTTGGCGTGGTGCAACCCGCTTGAGAGCGACCCGGACACACCGTGCCTGAGGGCTTCGAGCGCTGCGGCAGCCATGCCACCGTTGCTGGCGCAGACGGCGGGGAACAAGCCCGGCCCCCACGCGAATCCCTGGGACTGGGCCAGCCCCGACGGTTGGCCGGTACGGACAGCCGCGATGTATTCCGCGTCATGGACCATCGCCAGCGCCTGTTCCGTCAAGGGCCGGGGTTCCACCGTCTCCACGCCGGAAATGGCAACATGCGCCAAGGATTCGGCGATCCAGCCGGCCTTGCGGGTGGTGTCGAACTGGTGTTCCGAGCCCAGGTACTGCTCGCTGAAAAACAGGCGCATTGCCAAATACTTTCCCTTTGAAAAAAGACTAACAGGATTCCCTATAAACTATTAGGAATCCATCCCTGTGTTTTCTTCCCACATTTCTGGCGGTGCCCCCTTCCGTGGCTAGGCTATTAGCCAACTAATCGATAATGCGCTGACAATCGAATAAGAGATGCATGTGTACCGCTCTTTTCTTGACATTTCCAATGTTTCCCCGGTTTTTTCTTGTGCCCAACATGCCTTCGCTGGGCAATGTGGTCATTTTTGGAAACTTCCGGGTTTTAGCTGGAAAAAGCCGTAGGGAATTCTCCAAACCGTTCCTTACCTTCACAAAAGGGATCATCGGCCAAAGGAATCAAGTGAAGCCAAACGGGCTTGGGCCATGGTCAGGCGGGGTACCAAACAGAATGAAGCGAACGCCTGTCCGGTGCCGTGGTGCAGTGTGGCGCCATCCGGGTTATCCTCAACCATCCGGCAACACCGCGCGAAAACCATGATTCCGCGCGGCAGCACCACCCGCGCCCCCTGGAACACGCCATGCATCCCTGCCTGCTGTCGCTCTTCACCGGCCTTTTGGCCACCCTGCAGCCCGACCCGTCCCGGGCAAAGCCAGCCGTGGCAGGCCACCAAACCCGGGCCATCGAGGGCTGGACGGTCCATGTCAGCGACCGGTTGCTAGGTGACGAAAAGGCCGCGACCACCCGGGCCCTGGACCTGCTGGCCGTCCAGTTGCGCGAGATCGCGCGCGTCGTTCCCGCCCGGGCCGTGGGTGAGATGCGCCGGATCCCGCTGTGGTTCAATCCCGAATACCCGGGCGTGCGCCCCACCGCCGAGTACCACCCCGATGCCGGCTGGCTGCGCCAAAACAAGCGGAACCCGGCCATGGCCCGCGCGGTCGAGTTCACCGACATCCCCGACTTCGAGCGGGAGATGGCGCGGATGCCCAACTTCACGCTGCACGAGCTGGCCCACGGCTACCACGACCGGGTGCTCCCCGGGGGTTTCAACAATCCCGACATCCTCGCCGCCTTCGAGAAGGCCAAGGCGCGGGGAATCTACGAGCGTGTCGAGCAACGGCGCGGCGATGGCCGCGCCTCCACCGTCCGCGCCTACGCGATGGCCAGCCCGATGGAGTACTTCGCCGAATGCAGCGAGGCCTACTTCTCCACCAACGATTTCTTTCCGTTCACGCGCGGGGAACTGGCGGCGCATGATCCGGAGATGTGCAACCTGCTGGGCAAACTGTGGGGGGACAGCACGCCGGAGGGGACCACCAATCATCGAAACATTTTTGAGGAATGGAAACACTCGGGATCGGTCTGGCTGCTCACGACGCCGGAAGGCGCGGACCTTCCCACAGGCACCAAGGTGGAGCAGTTTCCGGTGCTGGTCCGGCTGCACCGGGACTTCTTCGATTTCTCGCAGGCCAGGCGCGGCGGCGAGGACTTGCGCGTGACATCGGCCACGGGGGAACGGCTTGCGTTCCAGATCGAGGACTGGAACCCTGAAAACGGCACTGCCAGCGTGTGGGTGCGCGTGCCCTTGATCACGGGGAACTCGCGGCAGCAAATCCGGCTCCATTGGGGCAACCCCAAGGCGGCCGGTGAGTCCGACGGCCAGGCGGTCTTCAACCCGTCCAACGGTTACATCGGCGTCTGGCACATGACAGGCCCGGTGCGCGATGAGACCGGTGGCATCACCAGCACCGACACGGGGACGACCGCCACCCCCGGCGTGATAGGCTCCGCCCGGCGCTTCGGCGAGGGGAAGGGTGTTTCCTGCGGGGACAAGATCACCAGCCTGCCCACCGGGGCCGCCCCCAGCACCACCGAGGCGTGGTTCCGACTCACGCGCCCCAACGCCACGCTGATCGGCTGGGGCAACGAGAAGGCCCAGGGCAAAGTGGTGATGCAGTTCCGCAGCCCGCCCCACATCCGGATGGATTGTTACTTCTCCGGGGGCAATGTCGAAAGCACCAACCGGCTGGCCCTGGGGGAATGGACGCATGTCGCGCACACCTACCGCGAGGGGGAATCGAGGCTCTACATCAACGGGGTTTTGGAAGGCAGCCATACCAGGCAGGACAAGCCACTCAACCTGAAGAACCCCGCCAGGCTTTTCCTCGGCGGCTGGTACAACCAGTACGACCTGGCGGGTGATCTCGACGAGGTGCGCGTCTCGAGGGTTGTCCGTCCGCCGGAGTGGGTGCGCCTGCAGTACGAGAACCAGAAACCCAACCAAACCCTCGTCGGCCCGCTGGTGCAGCCGGGCGAGGATTTCTCGGTCTCGGAAACCAAACTCGAGCTGGGCGAGAACCAGACCGCCACCATCCGTGCCCGGGCCGGGGGCGCGCAGAAGGTGCTGTGGATCGAGAGGCGCGGCGGGCGGGAATCAGTCGTGGCGACCGACCGGTTCACCCATGCGTTCAACGCGGGCCGGGTGACCACCTCCGGCCCGGGAGGAAAAGGGCAGGGCCAGGCCCCGGCCACCGCGCTCCTCTTCAAGGCGATCTACGCCAACGAGACCAGAACCAAGGAGATCGCGATCACGCTGCGCGACGATATCCCCGATCCCTCCTTCACGCTGTCAGCCCCCGGGCAGTGGGATGGCCGGAAATCGATCGAACTCGTGCCGCGCATCACGAATCTTCCCGCCCTTGAGGCCAAGGGCGCTGGAAAACTGAACATTGCCTGGACCATCGAGGGTGTGGCGGTCTCTCGGCGCGTGGAAAGCGACAAGCTGGTCCTCCTGCGCGCCCAGGGCGACGGCCCGATGCGGGTGACCGCCTCGATCGACAACGGCGGTGCCAAGGTGATCCAATCGGTCCTCATTCCCGTGCGCCAACCATCCACGGCTGATGAAGCCTGGGTACCACGACCTTTGGCCCCCACCGAGCAACCCGAGGACAACCAGTTCATCCCACGCGAAGGTCGGGGGAAGGAAGGCGGTCGCCATGGGTTCGTGGTCCACTCCGGCACGCTTGCTGAAGCCGCCGACTCGGTCTTCGTGCGCCTGTTCGCCGATGGCAGGCTCATCCACACCGAGACGGCAAAGGTCGGCCCCGACCGGAAGTATTCGCTTGCGGTGAAGGTGGAAGCAGGGTTGGTCAAATACCGCACGGAGT